>JAESGX010000399.1_pt1 | contig 17286 bp, 13 predicted proteins | sample 9269801 | NCBI WGS metagenome assembly JAESGX01 (sample SAMN16773122, study PRJNA677054) | algae metagenome | isolation source: Pleurocapsa minor GSE-CHR-MK-17-07R and co-occurring heterotrophs from wet... | place: USA: Lower Calf Creek Falls, Grand Staircase Escalante National Monument, UT ... | reverse complement strand
AGCGACTTCCAAAGGTCCAGCACCTGGCGCGGCGACAGGCCGAACTTGGCTTTGTCGCCGCCGCTGTTCTGCCATTTGCCGGCGCCCAGCGAGGCCAGGCGCATGCGCACGCCCAGGCCGGGTTTCACGCCCAAGGCCGCGGCCTCTTCAATCACCAGATCGAGCTCGGACGGCTTCTCGATGACGATGAAGGTCTGCAGCCCCAGCTTGCGGCCGATCAGCGCCAGGCGGATGTATTCGCGGTCTTTGTAGCCGTTGCACACGATCAGCCCGCCCGGCCGCGACAGCGCCAGCACGGCCATCAGCTCCGGCTTGCTGCCCGCTTCCAGGCCGAAACCGTCGCCGGTGTGCGAAGCCAGCGTGCCGGCCACGCCGCGATGCTGGTTGACCTTGATCGGATACACCGCGGTGTAGCCGCCGGCGTAATCCCATTCCTGCATGGCCTGGCCGAACGCCGACTGCAGCCTGCCCAGGCGGTCGCCCAGGATGTCGGTGAAGCGCACCAGCAGCGGCATCCGCGCGCCGTTGGCGCGCGCGCTGTCCACCACTTCCGGCAGCGAAATCGACGGCCCCTGCGCGCCATTCGGACTGACCACGACGCGTCCCGCTGCGTCCACGTCGAAATACCCTTCCGCCCAGTGCGGGATGGAATAGGTCTTGCGGGCTTGGTCGAGGGACCAGCTGGACATAGGCGAGGCTCGAACGCGAAAACGGGCGTGCATTCTAGCGCCCCGCGCGTGGCGCCCCGGTTACCGCGCCTTCCGATAGGCAGGCTCGCCGGCCTGACGGCGGATCTGTTTCGCCAGCGTCGCGTCGCTGCTGCGGGTGAGCACGGTGCAGCTGCCCGACCATTGCAGCTGTCCGGGAATGCGCTCCACCGCGGCGCGCTCGCTGACCACCGAACCCGCCCAGTCCAGCAGCACCACATAGTGCGGCATGACTTCGGTGCCCTCCAGGCGCTTGCGCATGACCCAGGCCGCGCCGATTTTTTCGTAGCCGCGCAGCGCGCGCGCCAGTTCACGCAGCTGGGTCGCGTCCAGCGCATGCGGCAGCAGGTCTTCGGCGTCGATCGCGGCGGCGCCGGCCTGCAGCTCGTGCGCGCGCGCGGAATAGCGCGTGCGCAGCGCTTCGGCCGTGGCGATTATTACCGCATCATCCGGCAAGGCGCGGGTGTGGTCGTCCAAGCATCGCAGCGCCGGCACTATCAACGCGCTGTCCAGCTCCATGGCGCGGCGCAGACGCTCCACCCCTTCGGCTTCGCGGCCGCGCTTGAGCAGCAGCGCGCCGAACCGGTAGTGGCCGTTGGCGTTCGACGGCGCACGCTCCAGCGCCTGCAGATACAGCAGCAGCGCATCGACGCCCGGCTGATGCGCTTCAACTAGGCAGGCCAGCTCCACCGCCTCGCTCGGGGAGTGCGTGTCGTGCGCCTGCAGTTCGTCGAGGCGGCGGCGTTCGATCTCCGCTTGGCGATGCAGCGCCTGCCATTCGCTTTCGGCGGCGGCGCGCCATTCGCCGCTGAAGCGCTGCTGCAGCATCGCCGACAGTTCGCCCAGCATGTCGGCAGCAGGGGCGGCCCTGGGCTGCATCAGCGCCAGCGACGGGTCGAACTGCAGCGCCGCCAGCCGTTTCTCCAGGGTGGGATGCGTATCTTCGAGCCCGGACTCGCGCCTGAGCAGACGCGCGGGGATGCGTGCGTGGCTGGGAAGGCTGTTGCCGAAACGCTCCGCCAGCCGTTCGTATACCTGCACCGGCGGATACGCCTGCGCGCGCGCCGAGCGATGCACCTCAGGCCAGAACTCGCCCTCCAGCCAGTCCGATGCGGTTTCGACCCGGACCAGGGCAGCGACCATCGACTCGGCGCCGACGACCTGGGCAGCCACCGCATCGGCGGCGTATTCGTGGCGGCGGGCCAGCACGTAGCTGTACGCATCGAAATACGGCGCATACCAGCGGAAGAACAGCCACAGCAGCTGCCCGCCGCTCATGCCGCCGCCCGACATGCCTTCCATCAGCCGGTACCAGCTGCTGCGCAGCCGGTAGATCCAGCCGGCGAAACGGCCGTGCCCGCCGTGAAAGTGGCCGAACTCGTGCGCGATCACCGCCGCCAGTTCGCGCCGGTCCAGCGCCTGCAGCAGCGGCAGCCCCAGGATCAGGTAGTGACGCTGGCGCCACAGTCCGAAGCCGCTGGGCACGTAGGCCGCCGCCGCGTTGAGCTGCGCGTCGATCACGATCCCGTGCAGCGTTGCGGCGCCTACCGCGCTGCGCACCCGCTCCACTTCCGCACGCAGCGCCGGCGCTTCGTCCAGCTGCAGAGGGTGGCCTTCGGGCGGCTGGAATCTGATCCACAGCGCGCGCAGGATCACCGTGCCCACCGCGCCCAGCAGCAGGATGGGAACGGCGATATAAAGGTCGGCGGGCGGACGCACGATCAACAGATACAGCACCAGAAACGCCGCCACGCCCAAGGTCAGCGCCAACGCCGCCCACAGCACGGCATAGCCCAGCGACGCCAGCAGCCACAGCTTGATGCGATAGCGCGCCGGCGCCTCCTGCGCTTCGCGTTCCAGACGTTCGACCAGCCTCCGCCTTGCTTCCACCGACCGCATGCCATACCCCTGTTGTAACGCGTGCCGATGCTAAGCCATCGCAGCCGGGCTGTAACGCCGCATCCGGTACAATTCGCGCCCTCCCGACGGTCGAGCGATGGCGATGACGAACAACGACACCTGGTACATCGAGCACTTCCAGCCCACCGGCTCGGCGATCGGTTTCCGCACCACCGGCAAGCTGGACGAAGTGCAGTCGCCGTTCCAGAAGATCGAGATCTACGGCACCACCGACTGGGGCAACCTGATGCTGATCGACGGCGCGGTGATGCTGACCGCGCGCGACAATTTCTTTTACCACGAGATGATTTCGCATCCGGCGCTGTACACCCATGCCGACCCGAAGCGCGTGGTCATCATCGGCGGCGGCGACTGCGGCACGCTGCGCGAAGTGCTGAAGCATGCGGGCGTGCGGAGCGCCACGCAGTGCGACATCGACGAGCAAGTCACGCGCATGTCGGAGAAATACTTCCCGGAACTGTGCGAACGCAACGGCGACCCGCGCGCCGAGCTGCTGTTCGACGATGGCGTGGCCTACATGGCCCACTGTACGCCCGGCAGCGTGGACGTGGTGATCGTGGACTCCACCGATCCGGTGGGCCCGGCCGAAGGGTTATTCAACAGGGCGTTCTACGACTCTTGTTTCCGCGCGCTGAAGGACGACGGCATCCTGGTGCAGCAGTCCGAATCGCCGCTGGCGCTGCTGGACCTGATCAACGAGATGCGCGCCGAAATGCGCAAGGCCGGCTTCGCCGCGTTCAAGACTCTGCCGTTCCCGCAGCCGTGCTACCCGACCGGCTGGTGGAGCGTGACCATGGCGAAGAAGTCGGGCAATTTCGATTTCCGCGAAGGAGATGCCAGCAGCAAGACGTTCGAGACGCTGTACTACAGCGCGCATTTGCATACCGGTGCATTGGTGGCGCCGCCTTTCGTGGCCAAGGCGTTGGGCGAGTAAAAAAAGAAGGGGCCGGCAACATGCGCGTGTTGGTGACGGGAAGCGCGGGCCGCGTCGGCCGGGCCATCTACATCAAGCTATCGCGCGAGCATCAGGTCCAGGGGCTGGACCGGACACCTTCTTCGACGTCGGATTACGTAGGCGATATCGGCGATCCGTCGCTGTTACGCAATGCGCTGGCGGGCGTTGACGCGGTGATCCACGTCGCCGCGCTGCATGCGCCTCACGTTGCCCACGTCAGCGAAACCGAGTTCGAACGGGTCAATGTCCATCACACCCATCGTTTGCTGGATGCTTGTGCGAATGCAGGCGTCCGTCGCCTGGTTTTCACCAGCACCACCGCGCTGTACGGCACGGCTTCGACGCCGGACGGCCATGCGGGATGGGTGGACGAAACGACTCCGCCGCAACCGATCACCATTTATCACCGCACCAAATCGACGGCCGAATCGCTGTTGAAAGAAGCTGCTCGGCAAGGCGGGCCGAGCGTACGGATCCTGCGCATGTCGCGCTGCTTTCCCGAGCCGGCGAACGTGATGGCCGCTTTTCGCCTGCATCGCGGCATCGATGCGCGCGATGTGGCCTCGGCGCATGCGCTGGCGCTGACCCATGCGGGCGGGGCTTGCGAAACCTTCGTCATTTCCGGGGAAACGCCGTTCCAACCTGCGGATTGCAGTGCCCTTTGGCATGACGCGCCCAGCGTATTGGCGCAACGCTGCCCTGAATTAGCGGACGACTATGGCTTACGCGGATGGCCGCTGCCGCAGCGGATCGATCGCGTGTATTGCGCTGCCGCCGCCATACGCGAAATGGGCTGGCGCCCGCAGCATGGCTACGCTTCGGTTCTCAGAGCGTTGGATGAAGAATCGGCGGAAGTGCTATACCCGAACATCGAAGCGAAGTGGGCGGCGGATTGAAGATGCCGCCGTTGCAAAAAAAGACGGGCAAACCTTGCGTAGGGCGGGTCTCGACCCGCCGTCCGGGGCCGTCGCGATATTCCGGAAGGCGGGTCGGGACCCGCCCTATGAGATCTACCGGCTACGGCGCCAATCCAGCCTTGCTAGCAGCTTCAATCAAAGCCTCGCGTTGTCCTTCTTCTGGCCACCCTTCTACCTTACCTACAAGTTCACCATTTCTTAAAAAATAAAACGTGGGAGTGGCCCATGAATCAACCATCGGCCATTCTCTAAGATCGTAGGCGATCGAGTATTGGGTGAGGGGATGGGATTGGTTCCAATCTTGAAGAATCTTGATGTACAGCCGCCTGTCAGTAGGCGCAATCCAGACGGAATTCTTCTTAAAGATGGCAGACAGTACAGTGTCTTGTTCAATCGCCTGAACCGCATTACGCGAGAAGTGACACAACGGGTGTGAAATGACGATTATTTTTGTGCCTGTACCGATGTCCAAGGCCTGCCGCGTAAGCTTATGTTCTGCCATAGCAACGCGTAGCACCGTCGGCCCCTGAATGGACCGAGAAACCGAGTCCACGATTGGAGGGAGATCTTCCAAGTCTTTAAGTTTGTGGGTGTTTGCCAGCGCACGTGCATCGTCAAAGCGCCGCATTGCCACGTAAGCCCCATACGCATCCTCGAAATGCTGTTTCTTGGCTTCATTCCTTCTGGAAAGCTCGTCCAAAACAAGCCTCAGATTTTCAACGTCGCGCAGACGCAGCGCATAGAACGCAGCAGAATTAGTAGCCCGGAACAGAAGATTCAGTTCTTTGGAGTTCAGTGCGCTGAGCTTTGTAGCGTTTTGGACGCCAAATAGCTCGTCGTAAGACAACCCGATTCTTATACCTCGCTCCCGCGAGGACAACCCAGGGGTTTTCTCGGCATTCGAGAAAACTTCGAATTTTTGCGTAATTGACGCTCTCTCTGCAGCCATGGACTCTGGGACATGACACGAGAGTATGGACAGTACTGCATAGAGGGCCATAGTTCTTGCCACGAGTATCTGCATAATGCGTTAGCCCTGAAAAGCAAGAACGATCCGTTTCAAATTGACGGGTTGTTCAACGATCTCACACCATGTTGAAGCGAAACACGTGTTGGTCTTGAACGTTAAAGGGACTCGATAAGCGCTCAAGCAACAATTTCTCATGCATAGCATGTTCATGCTTGGGCCGCATGTTGCTCGTGCCTCACATTGATAATCTTCATAATCGCATGGCTGCGAGGGACACAAAGGACCTGACTGGAATAACGACGGCGATAAAAATTCCTTGTCCATGGCATTTTCAACCTTTGCTCGCTTCATCATTCGGGTAATATGTTGAGCGCCGAACAAGCTGAGTGCCCTATAGATCTGGGAGGCCGAGAGTTCAGCTTTCAGATCGTCGTGACGTAATCCGATGCGATCGCCAGCTATAACGCATCCGAATCCAATTCCCCAGTCCGAATCCGCACCACCCGATCCAGCGCATAAACGAACACCTTGCCGTCCCCGATCTTGCCGGTGCCCGCCGCCTTGACGATGGCTTCCACCACCTTGTCCACTTGGTCGTCGGTGACGGCCACCTCAAGCTTCACCTTGGGCAGGAAATCCACCACGTATTCGGCGCCGCGGTAGAGTTCGGTGTGGCCTTTCTGGCGGCCGAAACCCTTGACCTCGGTGACGGTGATGCCGGCGATACCGGCTTCGGCCAGGGCTTCGCGCACGTCGTCCAGCTTGAACGGCTTGATGATGGCCATGATCATTTTCATGCTGAGTTCCCCTCCAGGATGCCGGCCGCAGGATAGCCCAGGCCGCGCACCGACGGGGCCAAGGCACGTGGCGGCCGAGGGTGCGCGCGCGGCCGTGTCGGATTATCCTGACGCCACGCCGCGGCAAAGGCCGATGGCGCGGTTCCGGCAACGGAGTCAGGCTGCACGCACTGCCGGACGGCATTCCCATCGAGAGTCCCACATGATCGACCTCAACCACATCGACGACCTCGCCCGCCGCCTCAGCAACCTGGTGCCGCCGGGCTTGCGCGGGCAATCCAGCGAGGTGCTGCAGGAAGAATTGCAGCAGACCTTCAAGGGCGCGCTGCAGGCCGGCCTGTCCAAACTGGACTTGGTGACCCGCGAGGAGTTCGACGTGCAGCGCGCGGTGCTGTTGCGCACGCGCGAGAAGCTGGAAGCGCTGGAACGCGCGGTCGCCGCGTTGGACACACCCGCTTCTTCGCAAACCCCGCGGCACTAGGGGCACGCCGCCATGAGCCTTGCGCTGGTGCACAGCCGTGCACGCGCCGGCGTGTCCGCGCCGCCGGTCCGGGTGGAAGTGCACCTGTCCGGCGGCCTGCCGCAGACGCATATCGTGGGCCTGCCGGAAGCGGCGGTGCGCGAGTCGCGCGACCGCGTGCGGGCGGCGATCCTGTGCGCGCAGTTCGAATTTCCGGCAAGACGCATCACCGTGAACCTGGCGCCGGCGGATCTGCCGAAGGACGGCGGTCGTTTCGACCTGCCCATCGCGCTCGGCATCCTGGCCGCCAGCGGACAGATCGACCGCAATGCGCTGGCCGACTACGAATTCCTGGGCGAGCTGGGCCTCACCGGCGAACTGCGCGCGGTCGACGGTATCCTGCCCGCCGCGCTGGCCGCCGCGCGCGCCGGGCACAAACTCATCGTACCGCTGGGCAGCGGCGCCGAAGCCGCTCTGGCGCGCGAAGTCGAGGCCTACACCGCGCGCACGCTGCTGGAAGTGTGCGCGGCGTTGAATGGCAGCAAGGCGCTGCCGCTCGCCGTTGCGCCGCCGCCGCAGCTGACCCTGATTCCGGACATGGCCGATGTGCGCGGCCAGCTGCATGCGCGGCGCGCGCTGGAAGTGGCCGCGGCCGGCAACCATCATCTATTGCTGATCGGCACACCCGGCTGCGGCAAGACTCTGCTCGCTTCGCGACTGCCCGGCCTGCTGCCGGAAGCCAGCGAAACCGAGGCGCTGGAAACCGCGGCCATCGCCTCGGTCAGCGGGCGCGGACTGGATCCTTCGCGCTGGAAACAGCGCCCCTACCGTTCGCCGCATCACACCGCCAGCGCGGTGGCGCTGGTCGGCGGCGGTTCCGATCCGCGGCCCGGCGAAATTTCGCTGAGTCATAACGGCGTGCTGTTCCTGGACGAGCTGCCGGAGTGGGACCGCAAGGCGCTGGAAGTGCTGCGCGAGCCTCTGGAATCCGGCACCGTCACCGTGTCGCGCGCGGCGCGCAGCTCCGAATTCCCGGCGCGCTTCCAGCTGGTCGCGGCGATGAATCCCTGCCCCTGCGGCTGGGCCGGCGATCCGTGCGGGCGCTGCCGCTGCAGTCCGGAGAACATCCGTCGCTACCGGGCCAAGATTTCCGGGCCGCTGATGGACCGCATCGACCTGCATATCGAAGTGCCGCGCCTGCCGCCGCAGGACCTGCGCCCGGACGCGCCCGCCGGCGAAGCCACCGCCGCCGTGCGTCAGCGCGTGGAGGTGGCGCGCGCGATCCAGCAGGCACGCGCGGGCAAAGCCAACGCCCAGCTCGGCCAGTCTGAAACCATGGCCTTCTGCCGCCTGCAGGAGCGCGACCAGGCCCTGCTGGAACGCGCCATCGAGCGCTTGCAGCTGTCCGCGCGCTCGATGCACCGCATCCTGCGCGTGGCGCGGACCATTGCGGACCTGGCCGGCGCCGAGGCGATCGCCACCGCGCACCTCACCGAGGCTCTGGGTTACCGCCGCGTGGACCGTGGTGCAGCGCGCAACGCGGCGTAGTTCCCAGCTTCCTTCGCTTGCGCCGCAGGTGAAGGCGAAAGGTAAGCGGCCTTGCCGTGCGCCGTACGCGGAAGGGGAAGCAGATACCCCTGCCTTAAGTCACATGCACCGCCCACGGTCGCATGCTCCACTGCGTCACGTTCGCCTCTGGCCTGCGTCTGGGCACGTACGCCGATGCCGGCCCGCCGATTTTTATTACCGCCACTGGAGAGTCCGATGCAACGCCATGACCTACGACGCTATCTCTTGCCCTGCACCATGCTGCTGCTGGCCGCGTCGATTTCGACCGCCCTCGCCCAGGAAAAAACCACCGCGGCGCAGCGCATCGCCGGCACCGAGCTGATCCCGCGCGATGCGCTGTTCGGCAATCCCGAGCGCGCCAGCGTGATGATCAGCCCGGACGGCAAGACCATGAGTTGGGTAGCGCCAGTGGACGGCGTGTTGAACGTGTGGGTGGCGCCGGCCGGCGATCCGTCGCAGGCGCGCGCCATCACCAGCGACAAGGCGCGCGGCATCCGCAATTACTTCTGGTCGTATCAGCCCGACACGCTGCTTTATCTGCGCGACAGCGGCGGCGACGAGGACTTCCACCTTTTCAGCGTGAACGTGACCACCGGCAAGGCCACCGACCTGACCCCGTTCCCTAAGACCACCGCGCAGGTGGTGGGCACCAGCCACGCGCATCCGGAATCCATCCTGGTCGGCATGAACGACCGCGAGGCGCAGTGGCACGATTTGTACCGTGTGGACCTGGCCAGCGGCCAGCGCACGCTGGTGGAGAAGAACACGCAGCAGATCGGCGGCTATCTGGCCGACGACGATTTCACCGTGCGCTATGCAACCAAGTCGCGGCCCGACGGCGGCCAGGACATCCTGCAGCCGGACGGCAAAGGCGGCTGGGAGAAATACGACGACATCCCGTTCGAGGATTCGCTCAGCACCCAGCCGGCCGGACTGACCACCGACGGCAAGACCCTGTACATGGTCGATTCCCGTGGCCGCAACACCGCCGCGCTCTATGCCATCGATGTGGCCAGCGGCAAGAAGACGCTGGTGTTCGAAGACGCGCGCGCCGACGTGGGCAATTCCTTGTCAGACCCCAAGACCGGCGTGGTGCAGGCGGTGGCGGTGGATTATCTGCGCGAGGAATGGTCGCCGCTGGACCCGGGCATCGCCGCCGACCTGAAGAAACTGCAGGCGATCGGCCCGGGCGAAATCGGCGTCAACGCGCGCACTTACGACGACCGGACCTGGATCGTGGCGTATTCGGCCGCCGAAGCGCCGGTGGTCTATTACCGCTACGACCGCGGCGGCGGCGGCACGCTGACCAAACTGTTCTCCGCACGCCCGGCGCTGGACGGCAAGCCGCTGGTGCCGCAGTGGCCGCAGGAAATCCAGTCGCGCGACGGCATGACCCTGGTCAGCTACCTCACTCTGCCCAAAAGCGCGGACGCAAACAACGACGGCAAGGCCGACGCGGCGGTGCCGATGGTGCTGCTGGTGCACGGCGGGCCCTGGGCGCGCGATGGCTACGGCTACAGCGGCACGTCGCAGTGGCTGGCCAACCGCGGCTACGCCACGCTGCAGGTCAACTATCGCGGCTCCACCGGCTTCGGCAAGGCGTTCACCAACGCCGGCAACGGCGAATGGGCGGCGAAGATGCACGACGACCTGCTGGACGCGGTGCAGTGGGCGGTGCAGCAAGGCGTGACCACGCCGGAACAGGTGGCGATCATGGGCGGCAGCTACGGCGGCTACGCGACCCTGGTGGGACTCACCTTCACCCCGGATACGTTCAAGTGCGGCGTGGACATCGTGGGCCCGTCCAACCTCAACACCTTGCTGAGCACGGTGCCGCCGTACTGGGCCAGCTTCTACGAGCAGCTGGCCAAGCGTATGGGCGATCCGCGTACGGAGGAAGGCAAGCAGTGGCTGGTGGAGCGCTCGCCGCTGACCCGCGCCGACCGGATCACCAGGCCGCTGCTGATCGGCCAGGGCGCCAACGACCCGCGGGTGAAGCAGGACGAATCCGACCAGATCGTCAAGGCCATGACCGCGAAGAACATCCCGGTCACCTACGTGCTGTTCCCCGACGAAGGCCACGGCTTCGCCCGTCCGGAAAACAGCAAAGCCTTCAACGCCGTGGCCGAAGGCTTCCTCAGCCAGTGCCTGGGCGGCCGCGCCGAAGCCATCGGCAACGACTTCGCCGGCTCCAGCATCAGCGTGCCCACCGGCGCGGACGGCGTGCCCGGATTGGCAGATGCGCTGAAGACGCATAAGCAGGAGATCAGGAAGTAGCGCGAAACGCGCAAGGAATCAGGCCACGCAGACCGGTGGGAGGGGCTTCAGCCCCGACGCGCTCTTGCTCACTCAAGCGTCGGGGCTGAAGCCCCCGCACACAGGCACCCGCTACCCGTCCGCCGACTCCTCCGTTCGCCACACCTCGCCGGACGGATCCAGCTCGGCCGTGACCATGTCTTTCGCGCGATAACCAAAACCGCAGATGGCCAGAACGCCCTGATGCAGGTGATTTAGTCCAAACGCCTCTTCCAGCTGTATTTCGTTTATCGCACCAGTAATGAAAGCGCCTAAACCAGCTTCCGTGGCAGACAGATACAGCGTTTGCGAAAGATGCCCGGCTTCCAACGCCACCACGCGATAGCCCTTGGCATGCTGGCGGTATTTCCAGAATGTCCTGTCGAAGCGCGGCGCCAGCAACACCAACACATGCGCATCGGAAAACCAGTGCTGTTGCGCAACCGCTTGCATGATGAATTCGGGCAACGCCACCGCCGGTGCCGGCATCGGTTCCAAGGCATGTTCGCTTGCCTGGTAATGATAAAGACCAGAGGCAATGCCCTCGACGTGCTGCACAATCAAATAAGCCTCGACCGGGTGCAGACCTCCACCAGAGGGACTGTTCTTTTTCAGGAACGCGGTGTCCCCAGTCACCCGCACTTCCGCCTGCGCCGAAAACACGCGCTCCAACATTTGGGCGAATAGCGGCTGTGGTAGCGGGCGCGAAGCGTCGAAATTACGACAAGTAGCACGGCGAGCCATCAGCCGGTCGAATTCGGTAGGTGTACTGCGCGGCAGAGGTAGCCGCCGCTCTGCCGAAACGCGAATGGCTGCTTCTACAGGCGGTGGGCCGAGTTTATCTCGCATTCCCACCGCTGTTTCAGTCCCACTATCACGCATGTTCTGCACTGCGTCCACATCGCGCCAGCGCGTGAACGCGTGCAGGGTAGCGGCTAGCGGGTGCCAATGGGCCGCGCGCAGCGCTTCATCGCGTGCTCTGATAGCCGCATACTGCTCACCCTCCGCTATTAGCAATCCCTGTCGCAATAGGCTTTCGATTGCTTGACGAGAAGTGGAATCAAGTGGCTCCCTCTCAGTCCAGGTGCCCGGGCTTATCATGCCGAGCAATTCCCTCTCTTGACTGCCGATTTCCACTTCCTCGCCCAAATGCGGCGCGAGCGCCAGCCAGCGATGCTCGCGCTGAAGGCCATCACCACCGCTCATCAGCAGGTTGAGGTCAAAACTGATTTCTTCGCGCGGCTCAAGAAACAGCACCGCGCAGCGACGTATACGCATCTAAAACAATCCCCTATAACCTTTGATTTCTGCTCTGAATGACTGCACCGCGAGTGGCGACTGACCCGGCGTGCCGTGGCGTGGAAGCCTCTCGTCGCTAGACAGAAGGCCAATCCGGGCCGAATCAGCAATGGAGAATACCCGACAGGTGCATTTAGTCGGCCAATATTTGTAAATTATGGTTGTTCAACAGTGCGCAACAAGGTTAGATTGCGGCGCTAACGGGCTCGTCCAGAGCTCCATAACGGGGAAACGGGGAATGGCAACCAAGAAAACCGATGGCGACGGCAAGACCGCGCCGCTGGATCCGAAAATTGCGGACCGGCTACTGGATCTGTTGAGCACGGACGATGATTACCGCGAACTGTTCAGCAGTGATCCGCAGGCTGCGCTGGCAAAGGTGGGTTACCAGCGGGACCAGGAAGTGTCCGCAACCAGAATTACGCCTGACGCTTCGACAGCTGGAAAAGCAATCTATGGATGCTGCAATGTGGGAGTACTGGCTTCGAAGGAAGCCATTTTGGAGGCCAGAAACGCAATACGCGACATGCTTACTGGCGGGTTAGCGCAAACGACGCCTCAACTAGACGCAAGCCTAACCAGCGATCGACGAACCCTCAAGTAATTCGGTAGCGCTTCGACCGGCCAAAGCCGGTCGAAGCGTTGTAATGCTTTGCTCGCTTCTACCGATTTTCCAGAAAGAGCTAGAAGCTCTGCTTCCCGCAACGTGGCTATGTTGCTGTCAGCGACATTCAACGCTTGCAAACAGTGGCCACATCCCAGCTCGATATAGGCCAAACCCCGTCGTCGCTGCAGCCATCGCGCCTGTTCAAGAGCGGCGCTATAGTTTCCACTAATAGCGTACGCCTCCTGCAAGGCAACACGCGTCTGGTATCTTTCGTTTCCCGTCAAAAACGGCTGCAAAATCTTAATTGCTTCGTCTGGCTTGCCCGATAGACGGATTTGTTCCGCTTGGACGATAGCGGCTAATTCGGCGAGGCTGGGCAAAAGCATGAGTTCAGTCTTGGACCCTAGTGCGGCTAGGACTTTTTTACCTACTTCCTTATCATCCAAACGTTGGGCAACCAAGGCGGCTGAAAGAGCCAATGCAGCATCGTCGGCCGCATCAGCATTGTAATTCTGCGCTAAGGCGGACAAGGCTTCCTCCGCTGCTGTTCGCGCTTTTCGTAAGGCGCTTTTTTTATCCCCACACAACCAATCCGACACTGCCGCAGGCAGTTCGAATAGCCTTCCATCGAATCCTTTTTCATTCTTTACTGAATCCAGCGCGGAGCTGGATATAGACCTTGCCTCAACCCATTTTGCTTGGTCAATCGCCAAACTAGTGCGCTCTAAACTCATATAGCGGTCTTTATTTACTTCTCTTCCAAAGAGCTTATTGGCCTCTACGAAGTTTCGTTGCGCCGCTTCAGTCGCTATACGGCGCCTTAAACTTGAACTGTAGCCACGCTTTAGCGATTGATTGAATGAATAGGCTGCGGACGAATACTGCTCAAGCCCTAGTTGGGCACGACCCAGCCAGTCGTAACCCAAAGTTGACAGCTCATTTTGTGGAGCGGAATTACGCTTGGCAAAGGGAATAGCCTCACTGAACCTATTTTGCGCATAGAGTCCTAGCGCTACATTACCTTGGGCGGGCCAGAAATCCGGATACAAGGCAGCTAATTCCTGCCACTTCGCCAAAGCAACGGTTGGCTTATCGAATTCAGCTGCCCAAGCGTCGAGATACAGTGCTTCACGTGGAGCCAAATGGGAACGCAAAGCTTGTGCCTGTCGCAAAGGCTTGACCGCCGCTGGCGCGTCCATTGCTGAATACTTTGAACGCATCTGTCCTAGCCAAGCTAGAGCGAATTTTGAATCAATCTGTGTGGCTCGTTCGTATAGTTGCAAAGCTTCGCGATGATCACCTCGCGCATAAGCTTTTTGTGCTAAAGCATATGCACGCAGCGCATCCAGATTGCGCGTAGTCACCTGCGGCAGCGGCATCGAGTCCTTCTCGATGGACGCCATGGCCTCGCCCAGTTTGCCGCGCAGTCCTGCGGTCACCTGATCGATGGAGTCCAGCGTGGAAGGCGCGCCTTTGCCGTCCGCGGACTGCGCGTACACCGTCGTCTGCGTATGCGGATCGACGACTTCTACGCTGAAGCGGACGCGGCCGCCTATTTCGGAGACGGTGGGCAGGATCACGGCGCGGACGCCGTCGCGCAGGGCGATTTCCGAGGCGGTGTCGCGGTCGAGCAGCGTATCGGGCGGGCGCTGCATGCGCGCCAGCGTGTCGCGGGCCTTCATGTCGCTCAGCACGTTGACGTAGCGCGACTGCTCCAGGCTGATGCGGAAGGCCTGCTCCAGGGTGTCGTCCAGCACGCTCTGGCCGGTGAGGTTGCGCAGATCGCCCACCACCACCCAGTCGCGTTCGGCGAAGGCGATGGCCGGCTGCGGCTTGGTCACGAACCACGCGCCGACGCCCAGCCCGGCGATCAGCACCACCTCCGCCGCCAGCGCCGCCGGACGCCGCCACAGCGGAATGTCGCGCCAGGCTTTGGGCGTATTCGACGGCGCGCGCAGCGGGGCAATGCCGACTTCGCCGACTTCGTACACCTCCTGCGGTTCCGGCACGCCCTTGAAACGCCAGCGGCCGTACGGTTTCCACAGCAGATTCTGGCCGCGTTCCCCGAGTTCGCGCGCGGCGCGGCGCGCGAGTGGTTCGGCCATGGCCGAGAGCAGGATCTGCCCGGGCCGCGCCAGGGTCATCAGGCGCGCGGCCATGGGTTTGGCCAGACCTTCCACTTCCAGCGGCTTGGCGCCGACCAGTACCGCCGCGTCGCTGTTCTTCCAGGTCAGCACTTCGCCCACATGCAGTCCGGCGCGCGCCTGCAGATCGAGTTTGCGGGCCTGGCCGATGTCGCGCAGGCCGCGCGCGTAGTCCAGGGCGAAGCCCAGGCCGTCGATGGGCCGTTCGAACAGCAGCAGCAGGCCGTCGGAGCGGTCGATCAGGCGGCCACGCCACTGCTGTTGCAGCAGCAGCACCAGGCGGTCGTGTTCGCGGAACAGCTCCGATGCCGGCACGTCGCCCAGGCGTTCAACCAGCGCGGTGGAATCCACCAGGTCGGTCAGCAGGATGGTGCGCAGCTGCGGACCATCTGCCGGAGTACGTGCGATCGGTGCGTTCATGCGTGCATCCTCCCTTGCTGGTTCATCGCCGCCGCCATGGCCTTCAGTCCTGCCACTCTACGCGGTTGCCGCCGGCGCGCTTGGCGCGATACAGGGCCCTGTCGGCCTGCGCGTACCAGTCGTTCCAGTCGCGCTCGGGATCGATCAGGCACGCGCCCACGCTGAGCGTGCAGATCAAAGGCGGCGACGGCTGCATCTGCTGCAGCGCATGCGCGGTGCTGACCACGAAATCGGCGTAGCGCAGCATTTCGTCGCGATGCGCGGCCTTCAGCAGCAGGCAGAATTCATCGCCGCCCAGTCGGCAGGCCACGTCCTGAGTGCCGGAAAGCGAACGCAGGATATTCGCCACGCTCTGCAGCACGCGGTCGCCGAGCACATGGCCGTAGACGTCGTTGACGTTCTTGAAGCGGTCGCAATCGATCAGCAGCAGGCCGAAACCGTGGAAGCCGCCGTTGTTGCGGCCCTGCTCCAGGTACAGCGACAGGCCGCGGCGGTTGTAGAGTTCGGTGAGCTCGTCGGTGCGGTTGAGCTCTTCGCTCTGGTTGAGCCGGTGCGCGGTCACGCGCAGGCTGTCCAGCGCCGCCTGCAGCTCCTGGTTGCGGCGGCGCAGGCGGTGGATCAACGCCTGCTCGTTGCACACCACGCGCATGATCGCGCGGCGCAGGAAATGCGAGACCAGCGCGGCGTTGCGATCGACCAGATGCTGGAACTCGGGATGCCGCAATTCCAGCATCACACCGTCGGCGATCACCGTCGCCGATGCGCTGCGTGCGTGGTCGCCGATCAGCAGACCCAGTTCGCCGAAGAATTCGCCTTGGCCCAAACGCTTGGCGATCAGGTCGTCGCCGAAATCCAGCGCCACCGCGCCCTGCAGGACCACGAACATGCTGGTGCCGGCATCGCCGCGCGCGAACAGCCGTTCGCCGGCCACCACCGGGCGCGCGCGGCCGGACTGCGCGAACAGCTCGCACTCGTCGGCCGACAGCACCACGGCCGCCTCGTTCGGCAATTCCTCTATGGCTGGTCGCACGGTGTGTAAGCCTGCGGCCAGCGCTGCGCTCTCCGAATTCATGCCACGCCCCGCCTCGCTGAAGCGGAGAATAACACCAGAACTGAACTTTAAAAGACAGCCCCGAAAGCATGAAACTGGATGTCCTGTCAGCCAACCTGTTCGCGTTTCTACATTCCGCTCATCAGGAGCCTCTTCACCAGGCCTCGCCTCCGTTTGACCTGGTTCCCTTGCCAGAGTTTCGGCAATACCGTTCCGAACTTGTGTGCCAATGAGCGGATTTCACAGAGACACGCAAATTGTCAGTTGGGCCCGTGACGACAGATGCTTACCTGCCCGTGCACATACCGCCCTCGCTACAAACCGCACGACGGTCAATCAGGCGCTCACTGGCTTCGCGCTCTTCTCGCATTTGTGCCACGGTCCTGCATACCCTTTGCGCACGATTGCTGCCAGTCGGCTTTTCGCTTTTGCAGATAACGCGTTCATTCTCTGCGTTGTTGACAGTAGCCTCAATCCATTCGAGGCCGTTAAACACTTCCATTTTTTGATCGTCACTCAATTCACTATCAGTGTTCTTGCCTTCGATGAGCTTAAGTAAAACTGTTTGTTTCGCAAGAATTTGATTGCGTTTGCTTACTGGCATGCTCGCATAGCGGCCCTTTCCTGCGACTATATCTGCACTAATTGTTTGCTGCTGCGCCCTGATCTGATCAAGCTCTAGCGCCGAGCTGTCTAGAGCAGGAACTAAGAGCAATATAGCGACGGCAAGGGCGGCGATGTAAGGCATCGTGTTAAGGCGCATGGCAGGTAGTCCAGGTGGCGTTGACCAAGAATACTCAACGATTGCGTACTTGTCATTGGCGCGCTCCAAGGCGCCGCGTGTATGCCACTAGTCATATACGCCAGCTTTTTTCCTAGGATTTTATAAGCACTAGGCAGCCTTGTCGCCGTGGAACTGCTCTTCCTCGGTCGAGCCCTTCAGCGCCGTGGTCGAGGACTGGCCCTGCTGGATCGCCTGGGTCACCGCGTCGAAATAGCCGGTGCCGACTTCGCGCTGGTGCTTGACCGCGGTGAAGCCGCGGTCGGCGGCGGCGAACTCGGCTTCCTGCAGCTCGACGAACGCGCTCATCTGGCGGCGCGCGTAGCCGTGCGCCAGGTTGAACATGGAATAGTTCAGGGCGTGGAAGCCGGCCAGGGTGATGAACTGGAATTTG
>JAESGX010000398.1_pt1 | contig 17305 bp, 12 predicted proteins | sample 9269801 | NCBI WGS metagenome assembly JAESGX01 (sample SAMN16773122, study PRJNA677054) | algae metagenome | isolation source: Pleurocapsa minor GSE-CHR-MK-17-07R and co-occurring heterotrophs from wet... | place: USA: Lower Calf Creek Falls, Grand Staircase Escalante National Monument, UT ... | reverse complement strand
AGTTCGAGGGCGCGTGGTACTCGCAGGCGGCGATCGACCGCTCCAAGATCCGGCTGCAGCGGCTGGGCTATTTCGAGACGGTGGACGTGGAGACCCCCGCGGTCCCGGGCACCAACGACCAGGTCGACGTGGTGTACAGCGTCAAGGAAACGAGTTCCGGCTCGTTTTCCTTTGGCCTCGGATACTCGCAAACCGATGGTCTGACCACTTCCATCCAGCTGTCGCAGAACAACTTCCTGGGCGGCGGCAACCGCATTGCGGTCACCACCACGCGCAGCGATTACCAGGACAGATACGCTTTTTCGTTCACCGACCCGTTCTTCACCGAGGAGGGCGTGTCTCTGGGCTACGACCTCTCCTACAGTGAAATCGATTACTCCGACTACAACACCGCGCAGTATTCGACCACCAACACCGCCGCGAAAATGGTGCTGGGCCTGCCGATCACCGAGAACGACACGGTCTCGCTGGGGTTCGGCATCGATTCCAACGAAGTCTTCGTCTACGAAGGCTCCACGCCGCCGTCGATCATCGACTACATCGATGCGGTAGGCAGCCGCACCTTCCATGCCTGGCGAACCGAGTTGGGCTGGGCGCGGGACACGCGCAACGACTTCTTCATGCCCACCCGCGGCCTGTACCAGCGCATCTCGGCGGAAATCGCCCTGCCCGGCTCCACCGTGGAGTACTTCAAGCTCAACTACGAGTATTCGAAATTCTGGCAGATTATTCCCGCGCTGGTGCTGGATACGCGTCTGGAATTGGGGTATGGCGACAACTACGGCAGCGACATAGTGCGCACGTTCTGCTCGGTGAGCCCGAATGATCCTTTAATCCCGCAGGCGACTGCCTCGAAGGCGAGCTGCGCGGAAGGGTCCTTCGTCAGCGAAACGCTGACCGCCAGTGGTCTACCGTTCTACGAAAAGTTCTACGCTGGCGGCGTGCGCTCGGTGCGCGGTTTCCGCGACAACACGTTGGGCCCGCGCGAGCCGGCCCCAGGCTACGAAAACCAGCCGCTTGGCGGCTCGGTGAAGACCACCGGCTCGCTGGAAATGTATTTCCCGAAACTGTTCGACTCGAAAGCGGCGCGGATCTCGGCTTTCGTCGACTTCGGCAGCGTCTTCGCCGACATCGACAGCTTCGACGCCGGCGAACTGCGCGCCTCCGCCGGCATCGCGCTGCTCTGGCGCGCGCCGGTGGGGCCGATCTCGATCAGCTACGCCTTCCCGCTGCGCAAGGAAGACGAGGATGAAGTGGAGCGCCTGCAATTCACATTCGGAGGCGGGTTTTGAAGGTCATTCGAAGGCGCGAACGCGGGTCGGCGTATCGCATGACTTTGTGAGCCCGCTCAATCGTTGCTCGACGGTTCACAAGCGGGGGCACGCGTGAATTTCGTTATCTCAGTCACCAAGCGCTCCGGCTGCTCATGGACGATCCAGTGCGTGGCATGCGGGATGCGAACCAAAGTAAGGTACGGAATGTAGGCATCCAAACCGTCGAGCAATGCCGGCGGCAGCGCCGTATCGGCTTCGGCCCATAGCACCAGCGTCGGCACGGAGACATGGGTCATTTCGGCCGGCAGCTGCAGACTCATTACTCTGTCGTCCTCCGCGGTCGGCGGCCGCAGCGGCGAGGCGCGGTAATAGTTCAGGGCGCCATCGAGGCCGTGCTGCCAGACTTCGCGGTACTGGTCCATGACTGCATCGGTCAGCCAGCCGCCGCCGGGATGCGCGCCGTTGATGGCGCCCATGCGGGTGAAGAATGGCCACATCCTTTCGAAGTCGTTCTGGGTCAGCAACGTTTCCGCATCGGGCCGGCATAGGAAGTTCATGTAGGCGCTTGCCTGCTGCTGCGCCGGGTTGTTCTGCAATTCGCGCAGGAAAGTCGCCGGATGTGGCGAATTGATGATGATTAGGCGCTGCAGCCAAACGGGTGATTGGGCGCCGAGTGCCCACGCCACTGCCCCACCCCAGTCGTGCGCCACCAGCGCCGCGACTGGGGTATTGAAATGCTGTGCCAGCGCTGCGATGTCGCTGGCGAGATGCTTCATCCGATAGGCTTCCACCTCACGTAGCTTGGAAGACGCGCCGTAACCGCGCAGATTCGGCGCCACGCAGCGGAAGTCTGCCGCAAGCGCCCGCATCATGGCATCCCACACAAACGCGCCTTCGGGAAATCCATGCAGGAACAGCAGCAACGGTGCGCCGGTTTTGCCCGCGGCACGGCACGACAGCTGGATGCCGTTGGGTAACTCGACAGCGAAAGTTTCGATCATGGGCGGCGGCATCCGAAAGGCGGATGCATGGTTGCCCAGCCGGCAGCCAATCGCAAGTTGGGCGCATTCTGCTGGCTGAGTCTCTCATACCACCAGCTCATGCAGTGATTCCAGAAGCCGGTCCACGTCGCGATCGTTCACATGAAGATGCGGGGAGAATCGCAGCGCATTTCCACGTTGACTAATGTAGACATGCTGCTGCTTCAAATCAGCCACCAGATTTCCGGCGTACGTTTCCGGTAGCTGTGCGCCGAACATGTGCGGACATCGCTGCGCTGGCTTCGGCACTCGAAATCCCAGCCTTTCGAGGTGGACGGCGATCCTTGAGTTCATCGCCGACAATGATGCCGAGATATTTTCGATGCCCCAGGCCTGGATTTGTTCGAGCGCTGCGATCGCTCCAGGCAGAATCGTGGCGGTGCATTTTTCGCCCATGTCGAACTTGCGTGCTCCAGGCAAATAAATGTCCGAGTAGTTGACCAGGGATGCGAAGTCCTCCGCATTGCGCCGTGCAAGCCAGGTTTCTTCGAGAGGGCGGGCGCCGTGCCGTCGCTCTGAAACATAAAGCAAGCTGAAGCCGTATGGGCATAGCAGCCACTTGTAACCCGCCGCCACCAGGAAGTCCGGCTGGATTTCGTCAATAGACAGCGGCATTGCGCCAAACGTCTGTGTCGCATCGACCGCAAGCACACTGTCCATCCCGCGGCATGCCTGGCCTATAGGCCTCAAATCAATCAAGGCGCCATTCGTCCAGTGGCAGGTCGATATCGCAACGACCTTTACGCTTCGGTCGATGCGCTCAAGGATGGCCTGGGTCCAGTTTCCGTTTTCAGGCGTGGGGACAGTCAGCAGCGTCGCGCCGGTTTCCTGGGCCGTTCGCTTCCACGGCAAGACATTGCTCGGAAACTCCTCGGCAATGACCAGGATGCGGTCGCCCGGATTCAGGTGCGGCTCGACGGCGCGAGCTGCTGTGCTCATGCCGTAGCTGGCGGACGGAACCACGGCATAGCAATCCGCATCGCCGCCGAAGATAGCGGAAGACAAGCTGCGAATCGTCTCCGCATCGTCGAAGAAATTAGCCGGAGTGCGCTCCCAAGGGCGGCTCTTGGCACCAGCCCCGGAAACGAGCCTGCTTTGCGACTCGTTCAATTGAGGCGCGTTGTAGGCGCAATTGAAGTAGGCGATGTCATCGGGGATAGCGAACAAGTGCCGTTGCGTTGCGATGGTGGTCATAGATTTTCGCTCAGGCTCGTCCTGAACAGGTTGGCCAGAGAAAAACACTGCTTTCTGTCTCCCCCTTTTGAAAAGGTAGCAAAGCAAACTTCGGTGGTGGGCGGCTGGCGAAAAGAAGAAACCGGCTCCCGCCAACCGCCGCCCTTGCTGGGTCAGATCACGAAATCGTCCTGATGCAGCGACGCAACGTCGACGCCGAACAGGGTGATCTGCTGGTCGCCGAAATCGATCACGGTACTGCCGGCGACCATGCTGGCGTGCGCCATCACCCAGTCGAAGTCGAACCCGTCGCCGAAACCGCTCAGGTCCAGGCGGTCCTCGGAACCCGCTCCGGCCACGAAGTCGTCGATGATAATGTCGTCGCCGGGGCCGACGATGAAGATATCGTCGCCTTCCCCGCCGATCAGCACATCAGCGCCGTCTCCACCGCTCAGTACGTCGTTCCCTGCCCCGCCGATCAGCACATCATCGCCATTTCCGCCGAGCAGCCTGTCGTCGCCCGCCCCACCGAGCAGTACGTCGGCGCCGTCGCCTCCGTCCAGCGCAAGGCTCGCCGCGTCGGCGGCGACGCCCGACGCATCGATCACGTCGTCGCCGGCCAGGCCGGTAATGGTGACCGTGTCATTGCCGGCTTCGGCGCCGGTCACGCTGACCTGTGCAGCCAGGCCGCCGATCTGCAGGTTCGCGCCTTCGCCGGATACGATCACGGCATCGTCGCCGTTGCTGCCGTGGACAGCGACCGTATCGTTTTGCGCATCGCCAGCGCCGCCCGCGGCCGCGAGGTTGATCGCCACTTCGGTCACGTCGGTGCCAGACAGGTCGTTCACCACGATAGTGTCCGCGCCGCCGAGCGCGTCGAATTCGATGCGTTCGACATCATTGGTGTCCATGGTGACGTTGGCGACATCGCGGAAGAAGCGCACGCGCCCGCCATTGGCCGAGATGTCGATGTTTTCGCTGGCGTTGTTGCCGTTGAAGTCCATCGTATCCACGCCGGCCTGTCCTTCGATGGTGTCGTCGTCCTCGCCCGGGTTCCAGATGAAACGGTCGTCGCCCGCACCCATGAGGGCCACGTCATCGCCGTCGCCGCCAATAAACAGGTCGTTGCCGGCGCTGCCGATGAAAACGTCGTCGCCCAGGCCGCCGAACGCGGCGAACTGCAGCTCGGCCGGATCGAGCGTCGAAGCGTCGATCACGTCGTCGCCGGCGCCGGCATCGATCTGCAGCCGGTCGTCGATGGCCGAGGTGCCGGTGATCTGCACCCGCGCGGGGCCGCCGTTGACGGTGGTCAGGCCGTTCTGCGTATCGACGACGAGGGTTTCGTCGCCCGCGCTGGTATCGACGCGCACCGTGTCCAGCTGCCCGTCGCTGGGTTGTCCGACCTGGCCGATCAGGCTGATCTCGACGTTGTTCACGTCGGTGCCGGTGAGATCGTTGAGGGTGATGGTGTCGGAACCGGTGGAAGCGCGCAGGACCACGCGTTCCACGTCATCGGCATCCATGATGACGCCGTCCACGTCGCGGGTCAGGCGCAGCCGCCCGCTGTTGGCCGACAGCTCCATGGCCTCGTCGGCGCCGTTGCCGTTGAACACCAGCACGTCGGTGCCGGCCTGGCCTTCGATGGTGTCGCTGCCGTCGCCTGCGTCCCAGACGAAGATGTCGTTGCCCGCGCCGAGCAGGGCTAGATCATCGCCGCCGCCGCCAGTGATGAAATCGTCGCCCTTGCCGCCGATGAGCAGGTCGTCGCCCACGTCGCTGAAGATCATGTCGTCGCCGTCGCCGCCGTCGATGGTCAGGCGCATCGACGCGTCGGTCTGCCCGCTGGCGCTGATGCGGTCGTCGCCGCCCAGGCCGTTGATCACCAGCTGGTCCTGTGTTTCGGCGTTGACGATGGACACGAAGGCCGCCGTGCCGATGACCCCGGTCGTGCCGCCCAGGCCGAGGACGTCGATGAAATCGTCGCCATTGGTCGCATTCGCGGTCACGGTGTCGATCTGGCCGTCGCCGGTGCCGGATGCTCCGGCTAGATCGATGCCGACTTGGAAAATGTCGGTGCCGGTCAAGTCATTGAGGACGATGCTATCGACGCCGCCAAGCGCGTTGATCTCGATCTTGTCGACTTCGCGCGTGTCCATGACGATGTCGCCGACGTCACGGGTGAAGCGCAGCCGCTCGCCGTTGGCCGAGGCTTCGAACACTTCGTTCGAGCCGCTGCCGTTGAACAGCATCGTGTCGACGCCGCCCTGCCCTTCGATCACATCGCTGCCGTCGCCCGGATCCCACTGGAACACGTCGTCGCCGTTGCCGAGGAAGGCGATATCGTCGCCGCGGTTGCCGTCGATGAAGTCGTTGCCCTCCCCGCCCAGCAGCAGGTCGTTGCCGTCGCCCCCGTTGATGGTGTCGTTGCCGTCGCCGCCGTCGATGGTCAGCTTGACCAGCGCCGACAGCCCATTGCCCGCGGAGATCACATCGTCGCCGCCGCCGGCATTGACCGCGATGTTCTCGGTGGTGCCGATGTCGACGGTAACCGGCGCCGGATCGACGCGATCTACGCGCACGCGCGCGCCATTGGCCGCTATGGTGAAATTCTCGGCGCCGCTGGCGCCGTTGATTTCCGCGGTGTCGTTGCCGGTGCCGCCTTCCATCAGGTCGTTGTCGTCGTCCGGATTCCAGATCATGCGGTCGTTGCCGGCTTCACCGAACGTCTGGTCGTCGCCGTCGCCGCCGGTCAGCACATCGTCGCCGGCGCCGCCGAACAGTACGTCGTTGCCGTTCTTTCCGAACAGCGTGTCGTTGTCCGCCTGTCCGAACAGCAAATCGGCGCCCGAGCCGCCGGTCAGCACATCGTTGCCGCCGCCACCGAACAGATTGGCGCGCGGCAAGGCGCCGTTGGCTTCGTTGAGGGTAATGGTGTCGTTGCCGGCCAGGCCAAACGCCTGGATCAGTTTGATGTTTGCGACCGTCGGCACGCCGCCAACGACCGGTGTGTCACCGCCATTGACCAGAATATTGCCGGCTGCGTTGCGGCTGAATTCAAGGTGGTTGCTGGCGGCATTTCCGAACGCCGTGAGCAGGCCCGCACCGGGCATGAAAAAGGCACCGGCCGCAGCGACGCTTTCGACGCTGGATGCCGGTTGCGCATTTTTAGCAACGGGGTCCGGTTGCGCCACGGAACCGGACGCAGTGAGGCTGTCGGTAGCGGAATCGTTGTGGCTGAAGACGCGCTGGGGCTGGTTGTGCTCGAAAGCGGCGCTTTCAGGAGTGACGGACTTGCGGCTGTTGCCGCGCGGGGAGGTACGCATGCTCTGATCCTGTTTCGGGGGAGTTGGGGGATGGTTTTGGGGGAGTTGCAGGAAAGGAAGTCGCTGGTTGTCGGCGGGCTGGCCGAGGCACTGGGTTTGCTTCGCGTCAGTCGCCAGCCACCGCTACGGTTCGCGCAGGGCTCGATCCGTGAACGCGGTGAAAGGCCTCGCCATGTATCCGAACAGGGTGCGTTCGGAGGTCGTGACGAAAAGTTCGGCGGGCATCCCCGCGCGTAGCTTGATTTCAGGGTGGTGTTTCAGGCTGGCCGCGTCGACTTCGACGTTGGCGACGTACCACGCCTCGCCGCTCTCCGGGTCGGAAATACGATCGGGCGAAACGAACACGACCCGAGCCGGCAGCAACGGCGTGGTGTTGGCATCGAACGAAGTCAGGCGGACTTCGGCCGGCACGTCTTCGCGCACGTTATTGATGTCCTGCGGACGGATGCGCGCTTCGACGACGAGCTTCTCCTGCGAGGGCACGACATCGAGCAGCGGATCGCCGGCGCCGACCACTTCGCCGGCGGCCGCCACGCGCATCGACATGACAACGCCGTCGACCGGTGAGCGCACGAACTGGCGCTTGACCTGGTCCTGCGACGGGCGCAGGCGTTCCTCCAGTTCGCGCACTTGGGCCAAGGCTTCCTTCGCCTCGTCGACGGCCTGCTGCTGGTATTCGTTGCGCGCCTGGGCGATACGCGCCCGGAGCACGCCGGACTGCTGGCGGACCAGGGCCAGATCGCCGTGGGTTTCGCTCAGCCGGCTGCGGTAGTCGGCTTCCACGCGCTGCAACTGCAGCACGCGGGCACGCTCGACCAGGCGTTCGCTCGCCAGCTTTTCGTTCATCGCCAGCTCTTCCGCCGCCAGCCGGGTGGACGCTTCGCCGGCCTCGATCTGCCGGCGCATCGCGCCGGCCTGCGCACCGGCTTCGCGAATCTGCACTTCAAGCGAGGCGATCTGTTCATCGAGCGTACGTCGGCGCGCGGAGAACAGCGCCGTCTCCCTGACGGCATGCGGCGCAGCCGCTGGGTCGCGCACCAGCGCTTCGGCGGGCGAGAACCGCGCTTGCAGCGCGGCTTCGGCGTTGGCGCGCGCGGCGCGGATGCGCGCCGCCAGCCATTGGTCCTTCAGCAGGCTCAGCTCGGCGTCGTTGCCGACATCGCCGACCACGAGCAGCGCCTGTCCGGCGCGCACTTTCTGGCCGTTGCGTACCAGGATCCGGCGCACGATGCCGCCTTCGCGATGCTGGATGGTCTTGCGGTTGAGTTCGACCTTGAGCTGCGCCGGTGCGACCACCGCGCCGGCGATCGGCGCGATCAACGACCACAGCAGCACCAGCGCAACCACGACGGCCAACGGCACCAGCAGGCGCCGCGACTGTCTGCGCAATTCGGTCTGGGTATCGGCGTCGGTGTCGCCTTGCATGAGCAGGGTTGCGAATGAAGCGGGATTGTTCATGCGAGCGCTTCCGTGATGTGGGCGGCTGCGGCGCCGCCGTGGACCGGGGCCGCGCGCACCGGCTGTAAACGCGACAGCACGGTGGCGCCGGGACCGAACGCTTCCAGCACGCCCTCCTTCAACAGCGCCAGTTTGTCGAGCTGCGACATCAGGGCCGGGCGATGGCCGACCATGATCACGGTCGCACCGCGCACCTTGAGCTCCTTGAGGGCGGCGCCAAGCGCGATCTCGCCTTCCATGTCCAGGTTGGCGTTGGGTTCGTCCAGCACCACCAATCGCGGCTCGCCGTACAGCGCGCGTGCCAGCGCGATGCGCTGGCGCTGGCCGCCGGAAAGCACCGCGCCGGCTTCGCCGATCTGCGTGTCGTAGCCTTGGGGAAGGCGCAGGATCATGTCGTGCGCGTGCGCCAGCTGCGCGGCCTGCACGACGCGGGGAGAATCCACGGCGCCGAGGCGCGCGATGTTTTCCGCCACGGTGCCTGCGAACAGCTCGACGCTCTGCGGCAGATAGCCGACATGCCGGCCGAGCGCGTCGCGGTCCCACTGCGCGATGTCCGCGCCGTCGATGCGCACCGCGCCGGCCTGCGGCCGCCAGATGCCCAGGATCAGACGGATCAGCGTGGTCTTGCCGGAAGCACTGGGCCCGATGATGCCCAGGCTCTCGCCCGGCGCGAGTGCAAAGCTGACGCCCCGGATCAAGGCCGGCCGACCCGAGGCCATGCTGAAGCTCACGCGCTCCACTTCCAGTCGCCCCTCGGGCGCGGGCAGCGCGAGCAAGCCGTTCGCGAGTTTGCCATCGTTAGTGCCCGGCACCTGCCGCGCACCGAGCCGCCGCCATGCGCCGCGCGCCTCGATCAGCACCTTCCAGCCACCGATCAGATGTTCGACCGGCTGCAGCGCGCGGCCCAGCAGGATGGTTGCGGCGATCATGATGCCGGCCGAGGCCTGCGCATCGATCACCAGCCATGCGCCCAGCCCCAGCAACGCGACCTGCAGCAGCTGGCGCAGGATGCGCGCGGCCGCGGCGAGGCCCGACGTTGTGGTGCTCAGCGCCGCCTGGGTTTCGAGCAAGGCGTCATGACGGGTCCGCCAACTGGCCACCGCAGCCTGGGTCATGCCCATGCCGATGATCGCCTCGGCATTGCGGGTCAGCGCTTCCGCGCGGTGGCTGGTGGCGCGCGAGCGGCGCAGCGCCTGCTCGGTGCCTGCGCGCGTCAGCCGTTCGGTCACGATGCCGACCGCGATCAGCATGCCGGCGCCAATCGCGGCCGCGAGTCCGAGCAGCGGATGCATCAGGCCGATGACCAGCAGATACAGCGGCAACCACGGCGCATCGAACAGCGCCAGCACGCCGCTGCCGCTCAAGAACGCGCGCAGCTGCGTGATATCGCGCAGGGCATCGGTGTCGGCCCGCCCGCCGACCGCGGCGGCCTGCCGCAGCGAAACGGCCAGCGCCACCGGCGAAAGCTGCCGATCCACCGCGCGCCCGGCCCAGGCCAACGCGCGTGCGCGCACCGTATCGGCGAAATAACCCAGACCCAGCGCCAGCAGCACCAACAGGCTCAGCATCGCCAGGGTTTCGACGCTGCGGCTGGCGAATACCCGGTCGAACACCTGCATCATGTACAGCGCCGGCATCAGCAGCGCCAGGTTCAGCAGCAGGCTTGCGCCGCCGGCCAGCAGCACGAATGCGCGCAATCGTTTTACCAACAGCCAATCCACGGAATTTCCTTGCCGATCGTGTCGGCGGCGCCGGCATGCGCAGGCAAGCGGGGGAGCTCCTGCAAGCACGAAAGCGACGCGGCCAAGGTAAGAGAACCGGCGCGGCGGCGGCCACTGCACTTCGTCGGCGCTTATCCATGCAGTGGTGAGTTGTCAATACTCGCCAAAGACAGGGGGAGCTGCGTATGCACGCGACTGGCTGCGATGTCCGGATCAGCCGTGGTCCGGGCATGGCAACGCGCAGATTCGGGTGAACGCGACATCGTCGGCAACCTTCGTTCTGCATCCGCACCGACCACCGCCGCGTATTGATCTGCAGAATCCACTGACCACACGGCCGCTGCATGCGTCTGTTCCCTGCCCTCGCCTTGAGTACGATCCCGTTACTGGCCTTCGGCCTGCGCGCGGGTACGGCGCATGCCATCGAGCATTACGAAGGCCTGGCTTATGCCAAGAAAGGCGGCCAGCTGCTGTACCGCGAATCGCACTGGATCCAGGACAGTGGCCAGCGGCTGGTGCTGTACCGCTGCCCCGGCGGCGCGCCGTTTGCGCGCAAGAAAGTGATGGGCGCCGGCGCCGCGCCGGACTTCGAGTTTTTCGACGCGCGTAGCGGCTACCGCGAAGGCGTGCGCACCCAGGGCGGCGTACGCGAAGTGTTCACCCAGGCGTCCGCCGGCGTACCCGAGCAGGCCAAGCCCATTGCGCGCGGCGATGGCCAGGTCATCGATGCGGGCTTCGATGCCTACGTGCGCCAGCAATGGGACGCGCTGGCCAAACCCGAGCGCCAGCGCATCGCCTTTCTGGTGCCCAGCCGCCTGCAGGCGATGAGTTTCCAGCTGAGCCCGCTGGCGCAGGACAAGGCGACCCGCAGCTACAAACTGGCGCTGGACGCCTGGTACGGCGGCGTGCTGCCGAACATCGTGGTCACGTATTCCACCGCGAACCGCCAGTTGATGAAGTTCGAAGGCATCGGCAACATTCGCGACGCCGCCGGTAAATATACGGCGGTGCGTATCGAGTTTCCTGACAGCAAGCGCAACCGCGCGACCGGCGCGGACCTCAGCGGCGCGGCGGCGGCGCCGCTGGTGCGCAGTTGCGCGGGCTCGTGAACGGGCGCGTTTTCATGCATGCTCGCGCCGTGGCGTCCGCCAGCGGGCGCACCGTCTCCGTATGTTCCGAACCAGGAATCCCCACCCCATGGTCAACGCCTATCTTTACCTCAACGCCGTGCTCTACACCGCGCTCGCCGTCTGGTGCACGCTGTTCCCGGCGCGCACGGCGGCCGCGGTCGGCTACACGACGCTCAGCAAATCGGGGCAATCCGAATATCTGGTCATCTATGGCGGCCTGCAGTTGGGCATGGCCTTTCTGTTCGCCTATTTCGCCCGGACCGGACAGCAGCGCAACGGTCTGCTGGTGGGATTGGCGTTCTACGTTCCCATCGTGCTCTACCGCGCTTTCACCTTGGCCATTCTCTGGCCGGTGGAATCGACCACGATCTTTCTTGCGGTGCTGGAATGGCTGCTGCTCATCGCTGCGGTCGTGCTCTGGCTGCGCCTGCCCGCGGGCCGGTGACTTCGCCTTACCACCGCTTGGTGTAGCATTCGGCCAATTCCGCCGCCCCAGCACCACAGGCCCACGCATGACGGTAATGCCCGAAGCCCATTCGCCCGTCCACGATGAACCTGGCCGGCTGCTGCTGGCCACCGCCAGCGGCGACAGCGCCGCCTTCGAGCAGCTGTATCGCACCACGTCCTCGCGCCTGTTCGGCGTCTGCCTGCGTATCGTGCCGCAGCGTAGCGAGGCCGAAGACGTACTTCAGGAAGTCTTCGCCAACGTCTGGCGCAAAGCCACCCAGTTCGATCCCAGCCGCGCCAGCGGCGTGACCTGGCTGACCATGATGGCGCGCAACAAGGCCATCGATTATCTGCGCAGCAACCGCGCCAGCCGCCAGTCGGTGCCGATCGAACACGCCGAGGACGTAGTGGAGACCGCGCCCAACGCGCAGGCCGCCGCCGAAGCCGCGATCGAAAGCCATCGCCTGGACGCCTGCTTGAACGAACTCGAAGCGCCGCGCCGGCAGCTGATCCGCATCGCTTTCTTCGAAGGCGACACCTACGAGGAACTCGCGCAGCGCAGCGGCACCCCACTGGGCACGGTGAAAAGCTGGATCCGGCGCAGCCTGGCCAAACTGAAGGCGTGCCTGGAACGATGAACACGCCTACCCTGCCCTTCGAACAAGACCCGCCCGAACGCGATGTGCTCGCCGGCGAATACGTGCTGGGCGTGCTCGATGCACAGCAGCGCGCCGCGGCGGAACAGCGCATCGCCAGCGATCCCGCGTTCGCCGCTGAAGTGGCGTTCTGGGAGAACCGCTTCATGGCCCTGGCCGAACAGATCGCGCCGGTGCCGGTGCCCGACTATGTATGGGCGCGGATCAGCAGCGCGCTTGGTTTCGGCCCTGCCCCGCGCGCGCCGGTCGCGCCGGACCGCGCCTCGTTCTGGGACCGCGTCGGACCATGGCGCTGGCTCACGGCGGGCGGTTTCGCCACCGCGGCGGTCTGCGCCATCGCCCTGCTGACTATCTTGCGTACGCCCGAAACCGTCGCGCCGCCGCCGTTAGTGGTCGCTCCGCCCGCGCCTGCGCCGCTGGAACCGACGCCGATGGCGGTTACCCTGTCCCAGGAAGACGGCAAGCCCGGCTATGTCGCCACCGTGGATGCGCGCAGCGGTCGCATGACCATTACCCCGCTGCAGCCCATCGTCGAGTCCGGCCGCGTGCAGGAACTGTGGCTGATACCTGCCGACGGCACGCCGCGCTCGCTCGGCATCATCGACGCCGAGCGCGCCCAGTCCAGGACGATTCCGGAAGCGCTGCTGGCGCTGCTGGAGGCCGGCGCGATCTTCGCGGTCACGCTGGAACCGCCGGGTGGCGCGCCGCAGGGTGCGCCCACCGGGCCGATCACCGCCAAGGGCGCGATCGCGCTGCTGTGAGTCCGCTTGCCTTCTTCCTTCACGGGAAGAAGGCAAGGCTTCCTGCACGGTCTGTCGATAAGTACTTCTACGGATCCGTTCCGGTGGCGAAACGCGGAACACTGGTCGCCTGCGAAAAAAACACTCCGCCGCGCAACGCCGATCGAAAGCCAGCAGTTATCGAAAGCCGCGCGCGGGTTGCATCCATAGGGTAGATCGGTACGTATATCTTCGCGTCATCCTGGTTTCGAGATTCTCCGCCTGTGTCGACTCTCCCATCGGTTCCGCCCACCGCCGCCGTGATCGAAGCGCCTCGCGGCGTTTGGCGCACATTGCTGCGCTGGTTCGACACCAGCGTGGAAACGCCGCTGGACGAGCGCGCGGACAAGATCGACTGGCTGCGCACCCTGCCCTTCATCGCCATGCACCTGGCCTGCTTCGCGGTGATCTGGGTGGGCGTGTCGTGGTTCGCGGTGGCGGTTGCGGCGGCGCTGTACGCGATTCGCATGTTCGCGCTGACCGGGTTCTATCACCGTTACTTCTCGCACAAAGCGTTCCGCACCTCGCGCGCCGTGCAATTCGTGTTCGCCGCCATCGGCGCGACCAGCGTGCAGCGCGGTCCGCTGTGGTGGGCCGCGCATCACCGCCACCACCATCGGCACACCGATACGCCGGAAGATCCGCATTCGCCGCGTCAGCACGGCTTCTGGTGGAGCCACATGGGCTGGTTCCTGACTCAGCGCGGGTTCCGCACCAACTGGCAGGCGATCCCCGATCTGCGCCGCTTCCCGGAGCTGCGCGTGCTGGACCGTTTTGACATCCTGCTGCCGGTGCTGCTGGCCATCGGCCTGTTCTATCTGGGCAAGTGGCTGGAACACGCCTACCCCGCGCTCGGCACCAGCGGGCCGCAGCTGCTGGTGTGGGGGTTCATTATTTCCACCATCGTCCTGTTCCACGCCACCGTCACCATCAATTCGCTGGCGCACGTATTCGGCAGCCGCCGTTTCGATACGCGCGACGACAGCCGCAACAACTGGTTCCTGGCGCTGATCACTTTCGGGGAAGGCTGGCACAACAACCATCACCACTTTCCGGGCTCCGCGCGCCAGGGGTTCCGCTGGTGGGAATACGACTTCACCTGGTACGGCCTGAAAGCGATGTCGTGGCTGGGCCTGGTGCACGACCTGAAGCCGGTGCCTGCAGGACTGTCGCGCCGTCCGCGCGATGACGCATGAGCCGGATCGCGGTGGTCGGCTCGGGCATCGCCGGCCTGGGCGCCGCGTGGCTACTGTCGCGCCAGCACGAGGTGACCCTGTTCGAAGCCGGCGATTATCTGGGCGGACATACCCACACCCACGACATCGAACTGCAGGGCAGGACGTACGCGGTCGATTCGGGCTTCATCGTGTTCAACCATGCGCACTACCCGCTGCTGACCAAACTGTTCGACGAGCTGGGCGTGGAATCGCAGCCGACCACGATGAGTTTTTCGGTGCACGATCAGGCCAGCGGTCTGGAATACAACGCCGGCACGCTGTCGGGCCTGTTCGCGCAGCCCGGCAACCTGCTCAGCCCGCGCTTCTGGCGGATGCTGCGCGATCTGAGGCGTTTCTACCGCCATGCGCCGGCGGTGCTGGCCGCTGAATCTCCGGGTCCGACCCTGGGCGAATATCTGCAGGCGCACGGTTACTCGGATGTGTTTCGCGATCAGCACATCGTGCCGATGGCCTCGGCGCTGTGGTCCTCGCCTTCGCGCCGCATCCTGGATTTCCCCATGCGCCATCTGGTGGGCTTCATGGCCAACCACCACATGCTGCAGCTGCGCGGACGCCCGCAGTGGCGCGTGGTGCGCGGCGGCTCGCAGTCGTACGTGCGCGCTCTGCGCAAGCAGTGGGCGGTGCGGGAACGGCCGAATACGCCGGTGCGCTCCATCCGGCGTCAGGACGGCGGCGTGCGCGTGGGCAGCACCGCCGGCGAGGAGCATTTCGACCAAGTGGTGCTGGCCTGCCATGCCGACGATGCGCTGGGCCTGCTGGCCGACGCCAGCCCGCAGGAGCAGGAAATCCTGGGCGCCATCGGCTATCGCGAAAATGAAGCCATCCTGCACACCGATACGCGCGTGCTGCCCAAGAGCCGCCGCGCCTGGGCCGCGTGGAACGCGTATGTGCCGACGCACGAGGGCGCGCCCTGCAGCGTCAGCTATTGGATGAACGCCCTGCAGTCGATCGAGGCGCCGGAACAATTCATCGTTACCTTGAATCGTCGCGCCGATATCGATCCGTCGCGGATCCTGCGCCGACTGCGCTATCGCCATCCGCAGCAGAATCACGCCTCGGTCGCGGCGCAGGCGCGCAAACCCGAGATCCAGGGCGTACGCGGCACCTGGTTCGCCGGCGCCGGCTGGGGATTCGGTTTCCATGAAGACGGCCTGCGCAGCGGCGTGGAAGTGGCGCGTCAGCTAGGCGTGCAGTGGCCATGAATCCGCTGCGCCAGCCCTCGATCGAAACCGGCGGCAATACCACCGCGCCCGTTGCGGCAGAGCATGCCGCGGAAAGCGCTGCGCAGGCGCGATTCGCCAGCGCCATCTACACCGGCCGCGTGCGCCATCGCCGCTACGCGCCGCATGCGCATGCGTTCGAATACAAGCTGTTCCTGATGTATCTGGACCTGTCGGAAATCGACCGAATCTTCGCCGGCCGCTGGCTGTGGTCCGCGGGCCGCCGCAACGTAGCGGAATTCCGCCGCAGCGATTATCTGGGCGATCCCGCCGTGCCGCTGGACCAGGCGGTGCGCGATTGCGTGCAGCAGCACACCGGCCTGCGTCCTTCCGGCCCGATCCGCCTGCTCGCCCATCTGCGTTACTTCGGTCAGTGCTTCAATCCGGTGAGCTTTTATTACTGCTACGCCGCCGACGGCTGCACCCTGGAGACCGTGGTCGCCGAGATCACCAATACCCCCTGGAAACAGCGCCACAGCTACGTGCTGCCGATCGCCGAGGCGACTACCCGCGGCGACGTGCACGCCTGGCATTTCGACAAGCGGTTCCATGTCTCGCCGTTCATGGCGATGGAACACGCCTATGCGTGGCGGTTCGGCGTTCCGGGCCAGGCGCTGCGCGTGTACATGGAAGTGCTTCCACCGCATGCACAGCCCGGGCAGCCGTTGCAGCGCGAGTTCGACGCCACCCTGATCCTGGAACGCAAGCCCATCGAAGGCCGTCATCTGGCCGGCGTGCTATTGCGTTTCCCGCTGATGACGCTGCGCGTGCTGGCCGCGATCCACTGGCAGGCCTTGCGCCTGTGGCTGCGCGGCAATCCCGTGCACGACCATCCCGACACAAGGTCCACCACCCCATGAACCCGACCGATGCCAGCACCCTGGAAAACGCCGACGATCCCACTGTGATCACACCCAAGCCGTCCGCGGTCGAACGCATCCTGCGCCAGCGCCTGCTCGCTACGCTGGACGGCCTGCGCGACTGCCGGCTGAGCATCGAGGAAGCCGGCGCGGTCACCGTATTGGGGTCGCCCGCGCCGGATCCGGCGCAGACCCTGCACGCGCACCTGCGCATCCACGATCCGGCGTTCTACCGCCTGGCCGCGCTCAACGGCAGCGTCGGCGCGGGCGAGGCCTACATGGACGGTTTGTGGGAAGTCGACGATCTGGTGGCGCTGGTGCGCATCCTGGTGCGCAACCGCAACCGCCTGGATGCGATGGAAACCGGCATGGCGCGGATCGGCGGCTGGCTGATGCAGGGCCTGCACTTGCTCAGCCGCAATACGCGCAAAGGCAGCCGCCGCAACATCGCCGCGCATTACGACCTGGGCAATCCCCTGTTCGAATTGTTCCTGGACGACAACCTGATGTATTCCTCCGCGATTTTCGAAAGCGCGGACGAATCGCTGGAAGCCGCGTCCACGCGCAAGCTCGAACGCATCTGCGCCAAGCTGCGGCTGGGCCCGCAGCACCATGTGGTGGAAATCGGCACCGGCTGGGGCGGTTTCGCCCTGCACGCGGCCAAGCATCACGGCTGCCGCGTCACCACCACCACCATCTCGCGCGAACAGCACGACCTGGCACGCGAACGCATCCAGGCCGCGGGCCTTTCCGACCGCGTGACCCTGCTGCTGCGCGACTACCGCGACCTGCAGGGCGAATACGACCGCGTGGTGTCGATCGAGATGATCGAAGCCATCGGCCACCAGTACCTGGACACCTATTTCTGCAAGGTCGCCCGCCTGCTCAAGCCCGACGGCGAGGCGCTGATCCAGGCCATCACCATCGAAGACCACCGCTACGCGCAGGCGCTGAAGTCGGTGGACTTCATCAAGCGCTTTATTTTC
>JAESGX010000396.1_pt1 | contig 17329 bp, 15 predicted proteins | sample 9269801 | NCBI WGS metagenome assembly JAESGX01 (sample SAMN16773122, study PRJNA677054) | algae metagenome | isolation source: Pleurocapsa minor GSE-CHR-MK-17-07R and co-occurring heterotrophs from wet... | place: USA: Lower Calf Creek Falls, Grand Staircase Escalante National Monument, UT ... | reverse complement strand
CTCATCAGGCGCCCACGATCACTCCAACGATGCCGGCGGGCGAGACCGCGCCGCCGAATGCACGCCTTCTTCAACAGCCTGCTAGGCCAGCCGCACCTCAAGCTGCCGTCGACCCTTTGCAACCACGATGCCGCGCTCGAGGAGCACCGCACGGAGCTGGTTGATCACCCAGTCGGCGAGCGTCGACCGATCCAGGTTGACGCCTTGCCGGCCGTAGATCTGGGCCTGGCGGTAGAGCGGCAGGTGATCGGCGTACTTGGCGACCAACCACATGGGCCACCGTCGCCTCGGTCGGGATGCCGCCCTCGACGAGCCGCGGCGACGCCGGAGCCTGAACCACGACCTCCTCGCACGTCCGGCAGGCATACTTCGGTCGGCGCGTGACGAGGACGCGGAACTGGGCCGGCACGACGTCGAGGCGTTCGGCGACATCCTCGCCAATGATGTGCAGCTGGCCGCGGCAGCAGGGACAGTTCCGGTCGGCGACGTCGATCACCTGCTCGATGCGCGGCAGATGAGGGGCCCACTGGTCTAGAGGATGCGCTGTGGGCGCTGTTCGAGCGGGCACTGGTTGACGCAGAGCCGGACTTGTTTGACCGGGTGATGCGGCTTCTGGTGCGCTCTGCCTTCGATCTGTCGCACGCGAACCAGGTGCGGGCGGCCGAGCGGCTCGGCCTTAGCCGCAACGCGTTCCGCACCCACCTCGCCCACCTCGGCGTCATCGCGCCCCGCCGGCGGCGCAACGGCGAAGCGTTCACCTCTGAGTTCAGGGATGCGCCTCGCCCGACCCCGCCCGGGTGACATCGCTGATCTAACACGCTCAGCAGGTCCGAATCCGCCCTCAGCGGCAGCGAGACAGGTGGTGATCTCCACTGCGACGGCTGCGACGCGCACGGTACGTTGCGGCGATCGTGAACGCCGCAGCCCAGTACCTGCACGTCAACGGGAGATGGCACAGCAACAAGGGCATGACGGGTGCTTCGCCGCCTTGCTCAGGCTGGGCCCGCCAACCGCCCCTCGCGGGGGATGGGGCTGGAGGCTACCGCGTGTCGCCGGATCAACTGTCGGCTTCGATAAGGCCGAAACTTGGTCGACGCTTGCAGAATGAGGACCGATCAACCGCGGGCCGCCCGCGTCGTCACCGGTGAGGCGCCACCCCGGTGGTGCCCCGGACGATGAGCTCCACCGGCAGTTCGGCGCTATCAGGGGATCGTCGCGTGGCGATCCACTCCAGCAGCTTCTTGGCGGCGAGATGACCCATCCGCTTCGACGGCACGCGAACAGTCGTGAGCTGCGGGCGCATGTACTGCGTCACGGGCAGGTCGTCGAAGCCGATGATCGAAATGTCGGCCGGCACGCGGAGCCCGGTATCGAGGCATTCCGTCAGCGCGCCGATCGCCTGGATGTCGTTGGCACAAAAGACGGCGGTCGGCGGCTCGGTGCCGTTCAGCATGTGATGCATCGCCGCCCGACCCTCGATGAAGTCGAAGTCGCGCTCGAAGACGAGGTCCGGATCGAAGGGCACGCGGGCGCGCCGCAGCGCGTCCTCGTAGGCACGCCGGCGCTCGCGCGCCCTATCGTTGACGGCGCTGCGGCCACAGACGAAGCCGATGCGGCGATGGCCGAGGTCGAGCAGGTGCTGCATGGCGATCTCGCCGGCCCGGTAGTTGTCGAACGACACGCACGGACACGCCGCCTCGTCCGTCAGCTTCCAGGTGAGCACGTGCGGAACGTCGTTGTGGCTCAGCATCTCATAGATGTCGGCGGACCGTCCTCCCCCGGTCAGGATCAGCCCGTCGACGCGCCGGCCGAGCAGCTGCCGGATCAGCTTTTCCTCGCTACCGGCATCGAAGTCGCTGACGCCGAGCAGCACCGTGTAGCCGGCCTGCTGCGCGACGCTTTGGATCGCCTGTGTCGAGGAGGCGTAGATCGAGTTGGTGATCGTCGGGATGATCAGGCCGATCGTCATCGAGCGGTTCGACACCATCGACATCGCTGCGCCATGCGAGACGAAATGGCGACGCTTGATCACCGCTTCGACCGCCTCGAGCGTGGCGCGGGCGACGAGGTCGGGCTGGTTCAGCACGCGCGAGACAGTGGCGAGCGAGACGCCGGCCTCCTCCGCGATCTCCCGCATCGTCGCGCGGCGCTGACTGGCCGAATCGCATCGTGTACCGCTCATGCTCGCTCCGTCGCTTGATCACGAGACGTTAGCGGATCGCCCTGCACTGCTGCAACTGAAACCGTTTTCATTCCGCACTGCAGCAAATCCAGCAGACTAATGCAAAGATTGGAAGAATTATGGGCATCTTTTAAAGTCACGCTTGACCAAAGCGGTGATTAGATAGTAGCGTCCTTCCGACGGCCGGCCTCGTCCGCGCCATGATATGAAAGCGGTTTCATACAGCGGATCGAGCTCCCTCCGCGCGTGGCGCTGCTTTGCGCTGCGCGGGGCTTCGAGCGGACGGCCGCGAACGCCACGGGAGGGCGAATGCCGAAGTACCTGAAGCGTGCGGATGCCCCACGCGACAGCGGCCGCGAGAGTGTCGAGCGGACGGTCCGCGAGATGATCGATGCCATCCGCATCGAAGGCGACCCCGCGGTGCGGCGCTATGCCGAGCGGCTGGACCGCTGGAGCTCGGCCGAGTTTCGCGTGCCGCCGGATCGCATCCGGGCCGTCTCCTCTCGCCTGCCGGAAACCTTCAAGGACGACTTCGGCGTCTGCCTGCGCAACGTCCAGGCGTTCGCCCGACGGCAGCGGGACTCACTTGGTGAGTTCGAAGCGGAGATCGACGACGGCATCGTCGTCGGCCAGAAGCTCATTCCGATCGAAACGGTCGGCTGCTACATTCCGGGCGGCAAGTATCCGCTGATTTCCGCCGCGATCATGAGCGTCGGGACGGCGAAGATCGCGGAAGTCGGACACATCATCGGCTGCGCGCCGCCGCGCGACGCCGACGGCATTTTCCCGCACACGCTCTATGCCCTCCACACGGCGGGCGCCGACGAGATCTTCTGCATCGGCGGCGTGCAAGCGATGGCCTCGATGGTGTTCGGCCGCGTCGGAATGCGGCCGGTCGACATGATCACCGGCCCCGGCAACGCCTTCGTCGCCGAGGCGAAGCGGCAGCTTTTCGGCGAGGTCGGCATCGACCTGCCGGCCGGCCCCACGGAGATCCTCATCATCGCCGACGACAGTGCCGATGCGGCGCTGGTGGCGACCGATCTGCTCGGCCAGGCCGAGCACGGCCCCGACAGCCCCGCCTGGCTCGTCACAACCTCGGAAGCGTTCGGGCAGGCGGTCATCGCCGAGATCGAGCGGCAGCTTCTGACGCTGCCGACGCGCGAGATGGCCGGTGCCGCCTGGCGCCAGCGCGGCGAGGTCGTGGTGGTCGCCGACGACGACGAGGCGATCACGGTGAGCGACATCTACGCCCCAGAACACCTCGAGATCCAGACCGACCGTGACGACTACTATCTCGCGCGGCTAAAGAACTATGGCAGCCTGTTCGTCGGCGAAGAGGCGACCGTCGCCTATGGCGACAAGGGCGTCGGCACCAACCACACGCTGCCGACCGGTCGCGCCGCCCGCTACACCGGCGGCCTGTGGGTCGGCAAGTTCATCAAGACCGTCACCTACCAGCGGCTGACCCGCAGGGCGAGCTTCGCGATCGCCCCGACGATGGCCCGCATCTGCGAGGCCGAAGGCATGCTTGCCCACGCCATGACCTGTCACACCCGCCACGACCGCTACGCGGCAGAAGTCACGCAGCCGAACACAGCTGCCGTGCGCGCCGGCCAGTGAGGGACCCTGGATGATCTTCTTCTTCGCCGAGACACCCGACGGCTGGGCCATTCCCGGAGTCCACGGCCCGTGGGCGGAGGACGAGCTCGACGGCTATGTGCAGGGCGCCGTCTATCTCATCCGCGGCCAGGGCGAGAACATGCTGATCGACGCCGGCAACTGGTCGTTGCCAGAATTCGACAACAGCATGGGCGAGTTCCTAATCGACAAGCTCGACCGCGAGAAGAATCCGCTCAAGTACATCTTCATCACGCACAGCCACTACGACCATGTCGGCAACGCCGCCGAGCTGAAGAAGCGCTACGGAGCCAAGGTTCTGGCGCATCCGCTGGAGCGACCGATTATCGAAGACCCCTTCATCGTGACGCGGGCGGACAACATCACGCGTTTCGGGATGACGCCGGAGCAGGTGCTGGCGGACTTCAACCTGAAGCCGGGCGAGAGCCTCGGCCTCTCCGATCCAAGCATTATCGCCAAGTACTGGAACTTCCCGGTCGAAGTCGACATGGACGTGAAGGGCGGCGATATCATCGAGGTTGGCGGGCTGAAGCTGCAGGTCATCGATCTTCCGGGGCATGCAGCCGGTCAGATCGGCGTCTACAATCCAAAGAACGGCGCCCTCTACAGCGCCGACATCCTGCACTACCCCTCGCCGCTCGGCCCCTACCCGATCGGCAACGCAAAGGCGCACACTGACTCCATTCAGCGCTGTATCGACCTCAAGCCGCAGATGCTGCTGGAGGGACACGGACTGTGCGCCTTCTCGGAGGCGAGCGCCTTCCGCCGCCTTAACCACATGCGCCAACAGCAGCGCGACACCCGCTTCCGCATCCCGTTCGTGCTGCAGCACGAAGGACGCCCGATGACAACGACGGACCTCGTTGGCGAGGTGATGCCAGTGAAGTCGGAGCTCGACTACCCGGTGTTCACTGGTCTCGGGATGCGCCGCTGCTACGCCGAGTGTTGCGTTCAGACGCATCTCGTCTGGCACATCGAGGACGGGGCCGTCGAGCGTGTGCGTGACGACGGCAAGGTCAAGTTCGTCGTCACTGCCAAGGGTCGTGACTTCGCAATCGAAGAGTACGAGGCGCGCCGCAGCAAAGACTGGAGCTGAGCGGCGCGAAAATCACACGTAGGAAAAGAACTGCATCGGTGCCCCGGTTTTCGGAGGACGTCATGACCAAGAAACTCAATCCGCGCTGGTTCCCCGACTACGAGAAGAAGTCGGTCGTCGATGCCCACATGGAGCGGCTCGGCCTCGCGGGCGTGTCGCGCCGGCAGTTCCTGGCGACCGCCTCTGCGAGCGCCGTGGCGCTCGGCACCGGCCTGTCGTTCGGCTTCCCGGGCGTCGCGCTTGCCGACACCAAGAACAAGATCGCCCATCTGATGATGACGCTGCGCCTCGAATACGTGGCGAATGCCGATGCCGGCGCCCAGGAGGCGGCCGAGGTGTTCGGCCTCGGCATCGAGTCGGTCGACGGCCAGCTCGACAGCGGCCGCCAGCTCGACCAGTTCGAGCAGCAGGTGGCGGCGGGCGTCAACGGAGTGATGCTGCACGCCCCGGACGGCGGCTCGATCCGCCGCATCGCCGAGCTCGCCAACCAGAACAAGGTCTGGTTCGACAACACCTGGGGCACCCTGCCCTGGTTCACGCCGTTCGACGCCGGCGACTACTACACGCTCTACGCCGTGCCGGAGGAGTTCTCCGCGCACAAGGACGTCACCGCCGAGGTCTGCAAGGCCATCATGGCGGCATTCGGCGGCGGCGAGGTGGTAGGTGTCACCGGCGTTTCCGGCAACTCGACCGACCTCATCCGCTCACGCGGCCGCGACGCCGCCATCAAGGAGTTTCCGCAAATCACGCTCGCCGGCGAACTGCCCGGCAAGTGGAACCGCGAGGATTCCCAGAAGGCGATGGAAGACCTGATCTCGCGCTTCCCGAAGCTGCGCGGCGTCATCGCCCAGAACGACGACGTCGCCGACGGCTGCATCGCCGCGCTCAGGGCGGCCGGCTACAAGCCCGGCGAGGACGTCTTCATCTGCGGTGCCGACGGCACCAGCGGCGGCGCCGAGATGATCAAGCGCGGCGTGCTGCTCGCCACCAGTGCCAACGTGCCCCAGTACATGGGCGGCCTGCTCTCCGCGCGCCTCTACGATGTGCTCAACGGCTGGCGGCCGAAGGCGGCCGAGCGGATGATGAGCTGGCGTTCGATCACCATGACGAAGGCCAACGTCGACGAATACCTCGCCCGCTACGTCAACAACGGCGATGTGCTGCCGTTCGACTACAAGAAGCTGTCGAGGGTCCTGAGCCCCAACGACTGGGACCCGCAGGCCGACCTCTTCCCGATGGACATCGACCTCGAGTGGGGCGGCATCCCGAAGCCGGACGGCTGGGACTACCCGAAGGCCTATGTCGATAGCCGCAAGGACGGCGAGGCCGAGGCGGTCCGCGCCGAGTATGCGGCCCACTACAAGATCCCGATGCTCGGCCCATCCCCGATGAAGGGCTGAGGGCGGCGGCCCGGGGCGACGATGATGCCAGCCGCGCTGCTCGAACTCCGGGACGTGTCGAAGAGCTTCGGCTCGACGGCCGTCCTCAGGTCGGTCGACCTTGATCTCGGCGCGAACCGGGTGACCGGCATCGTCGGCGAGAACGGTGCCGGCAAGTCGACGCTGCTCAACATCGTCTCGGGCCTCGTCTCTCCCGATACCGGCGCGATGCGGCTCGCCGGGCGGCCGTTCGCCCCGGCGAGCTTCGCCGAGGCATCGGCCACCGGCGTCTCGCGGGTGTTCCAGGAACAGGCGCTGATCCCCAACATCGGCGTCTACGAGAACATCCTACTGTCCCACGAGGGCCGCTTCGTCCGCTTCGGCCAGTTCGTGAAGCGGCGCGCGATGATCGAACTCGCCCAGGCGATCTGCGACGAGGCCGGCATCGGCGTCGACGTGCGCCGCCCGACATCGGACTATTCCTTTTCGAAGCGGCAACTGATCGAGATCGCGCGGGCGTGCCTCGTGCCGGTCCGTGTCGTCGGCGCCGCGACCCCGATCGTGCTGCTCGACGAGCCGACCGCCTCGCTCGAGAAGGGCGACGAGGAGATCTTCTTCCGCCTGCTCGACAAGCTGCGCGGCTTCGCCTCGGTGGTGTTCGTTTCGCACCGGCTGACCGAGGTGATCGATTTCTGCGACGACATCGTCGTCTTCAAGGACGGCGAGGTCGTCGGCCGGGTCGATCCGGCGTCGGCGTCGGAACGATCCCTGCATGCGATGATGGTCGGCCGCGACCGCGACACGGACTACTACGGCGAGGCGCGGCAGCTCGCCGAGGGCGGCCCCGTCGTCTTCGCCGCAACCGGCATGACGCTCGCCGGCGCCTACGACGACGTCTCCCTGGACGTGCGGGCCGGCGAGGTGCTCGGCATCGGCGGGCTGCTGAAATCCGGCAAGTCGGAGCTCGGCATGGGGCTCGCCGGCGTCGTCCGACCGGATCAGGGCACGGTGCGGGTCGGAACCGGAGAGCGCCGCCGCCCCGACATCCACGCGCTGATCGCCGAGGGCATCGGCTACGTGCCGGCCGAGCGCCTGCAGGACGGCATGATCGCCGCCTTCCCGGTCGCCTGGAACATCTCGATGGCGAGTGGCGCCGACCTGTTCTCCAACGCATTCGGCCTCTGGCGGTCGGCGCGAGAGATCGAGGTGGCCGAGCGCTCGATCACCCGGCTCGGCATCAAGGCGCGCGGGCCGCTTTCAGAGTGCCGGACGCTGTCGGGCGGCAACCAGCAGAAGGTCGTGCTGGCCCGCTGGCTCTGCCGCGAGCTCAAGGTTCTCATCCTCGATAACCCGACACGCGGCATCGATGCCGGCGCCAAGCAGGAAGTCTACGCGCTCGTCCGCTCGCTCGCCGAGCAGGGCATCGCCATCGTGCTGATCACCGACGAGCTGCTCGAACTGATCGGCCTGTCGAACCGCATCGCCATCATGCAGCACGGCCGCATCGTCGCCGAATGCCCGGCGCCCGCCGCGGCGAAGCCGAGCGAGCAGCACCTCGTCGCGCTGATGCTCTCCTCGCCGGCGGAAGCCGCTCCGCGGGAGGCCGCGGCATGATGCAGGTGGAAACCAGCGGACGCCCGGCGGTGGCGGTCCGATCCACCGCCTCGCCTGCGAGCGGCAGCGGCGCGGCAGCGCACCGCTCGCTCAGTGACCAGCTGCGCGGCGGCCTGTGGCTGCCGATCGGCGTCGTCCTCGCACTCGTGGTGATCTTCTCGCTGTCGAGCGAGGCGTTCTTCACCGTCCGCAACTTCACCGCCATCTCCGGACAGGCGAGCACACTGCTGATCGCCTGCCTCGGCGCCTCGTTCGTCGTGCTGATGGGCTCGATTGACCTCAGCGTCGGCGCCGTCGTGCTCCTGGTCGGCGCGGTGACGGTGAAGGTGCTCAATCTCGGCGACGTCGGAGCGCTCGCGCTCCTCGTCGCCATCGGCTTCGGCGCCCTTCTCGGGGCGCTGAACGGCGCGATCTTCGTGATCGGCCGCATCCCCTCCTTCGTCGTCACGCTCGGCATGTTGTCGGTGTTCACCGGCACCGCCTGGTCGATCCTCGAGGGGCGCGCGCTGCGCTTCACCTCCTACGACTTCGAGGACCTGGCGATCGGCCAGCTGATCCCGGCAGTGCCGAACATCGCCTTGTTCGCACTCGGCTTCTGGGTGCTGATGGCGCTCGTCGGCTTCAGTACCCGCTTCGGCCGCTACATGTACATCATCGGCGGCGGCGAGGCGGTGGCCGCCACCACCGGCATCCCGGTGAAGCGCTACAAGCTCTACGCGTTCATGCTGTCCGGTGCGATGGCCGGGCTCGCCGGCGCGCTGGCGGTGGCCCGCCTCGGTGCGGCCGGGCCGACGCTCGGCCAGGACCTCCTGCTCAATACGCTCGCCGCCATCGTCGTCGGCGGCACCTCGCTCTCCGGTGGCGTCGGCGGCGTCCACCGCACGCTGATCGGCGTCCTCATCATCGCCCTTCTCGATAACGGCCTGAACCTGATGGGCGTCGACCAGTACGCCCAGATGGTCATCAAGGGCGCCGTCGTCGTCATCGCCGTTCTCATCGGCCAGGACCGGGGCAAGGTCCGGGTCATGAAGTAGCCGGCCGCCAGCGGAGCGGCCGGTCATCGACAGTGCCTGCGCGTCGCAAACGTCCGAATGCTTGGAGGAAACAAGAATGACCGACAACAATCGCCGCCCGGGCGTCGATCGCCGCACGCTCCTCGGCACCGCCGCCGGCGGCCTCGCCGCCCACGCCCTGTCGCCGGCCCTGCTGCGCTCGCGCGCCCTCGCGCAGGGAAGCGACCTCGCCGGCGTCGCCGACTACGCCGCGGCTGAAGCCAAGAAGCTCGCCGAGGGCCGCCAGGTGACGCTGCGCATCCTGCAGCCGTCCGGCTCGCTCGGAAACGTCAAGCCGGTGGCCGACGTCTTCACCGAGAAGTCCGGCGTCAAGGTTGAATATGTCGAAGTGCCGATGGGCGAGATCAACCAGAAGGTCTTGCTCGAGGCGGTCTCGAAGGCCGGCGGCTTCGACATCGCCCTGCCTGCCACCTTCGGCGTGCCCGACCTCGCGGAATCCGGCATCCTCGTCAATCTCGACGATTACGCCACGAAGCACGCGCCGGCCGACTACAACAAGGACATGCTCTACACCATCGGCGACTACTACAAGGGCAGCCTGTACGGCTACCAGACCGACGGTGACACCTATCTGATGTTCTACAACAAGCCCTGGCTCGACAATCCCGACGAGCAGAAGGGCTTTGCCGACAAGAACGGCTACGAGCTGAAGGTGCCGGACACCTGGGAGGAGCTCGACGCGCAGCTTGCCTGGTTCCACCGTCCGGACAAGGGGATGTATGGCGGCGCGCTATTCCGCACGCAGTACTTCATCGCCTGGGAGTGGTGGGGCCGCTTCCACGCCAAGGGCTTCTTCCCGCTCGCCGACGACCTGACGCCGCAGATCAACAATCCGGCCGGCGTGGCGGCGCTCGAAGAGCTCGTCGCCGCCTCGCAGTACCTCTATCCCGGCGCCCGCACCAACGGCCTGTTCGAGAACTTCGAGGCTTATGGCGAGGGCGACAAGTACGCCAACATCGGCTGGGGCGGTACGCAGAAGTTCCTCAACTCCGACAAGTCGAAGATCAAGGGCAAGCTCGCCTTCGGCTCGATGCCAGGTGGCAAGGTGAACGGCAACCTGCTGCGCACCCCCTACTTCAACTGGGGCTGGAACTACGTCGTCTCCAGCGTCTCGCCGGAGCCGGAGATCGCCTACCTGTTCACGCTGTTCGCCTGCAGCCCGGAGATGTCGACGATCGCCGTGCGCGACCCGGCCGGCTACTTCGACCCGTTCCGCGGCGTGCATTACGAGGACCCGGAGATCATCAAGGTCTACACGCCGGAGTTCCTCGCCGCCCACAAGCAGTCGATGATCAACTCGATCCCCGACCTCTATCTGAAGGGCCAGGGCGAGTACTTCGACGAACTGCGGGTCAACATCGCTGCGGCGGACGCCGGCACGAAGACGGCGCAGCAAGCGCTCGACGACACCGCGCGTGCCTGGGAGCGCATCACCCGCCGCATGGGCCAGCGCAGCCAGCAGGTGCAGTGGCTGTTCCTGAAGTCGATCTACCCGCCGGACATCCGCGGCCAGCTCACCTGAGCGGGCAGACAACCGACGAACAGGCGGCGGCGCGGACGCACCCGCGCCGCCGCAGCGGCGAGCAAGGGCAAAGAGAAATGACGGCGACCCTCGACGAGGGACGGACTTCGGCAGGAAGCGCACCGGCGACCCGGCGGCGTGGCTGGCTGCCGTTCAACATCGCGCTGGTGCTGCCGGCGCAGCTCACCCTCATGGCCGTCGTCATCGTGCCGACGCTGATCGTCGTCTGGCTGTCGCTCACCGACTGGCAGCCGACCCAGAACGTTCCCTGGTACGACGCCGAGATCATCTGGTTCTGGAACTTCTACGACCTCTGGTATGACGACCGCTTCGTCAATTCGGTCTGGCGGACGCTGTTCGTCGTCGCGGTCTGCACCGGCGTCGAACTCGCACTGGCGCTCGGGATGGCATTGCTCTTCCTCGAGGACTGGCCTTGGAAGAAGGTCGCCGTCAGCGTCATCATCCTGCCGATGATGATCATCCCGGTCGACGCGGCGAACGCCTTCTTCATGCTGTTCAACGAGCACGGCCCGCTCAACCACCTGATCACGCTGGCGATCGGCCGGCCGTTCGAGTTTTCGTGGCTGTCGCATCCGGTGTGGGCGATGGTGCCGATCATGCTCGCCGAGATCTGGCAGTGGACGCCCCTGATGTTCCTGCTGATCCTCACCGGCCTCGTGGCGCTGCCGGAGAATCAGATCCGCGCCGCGATCAATCTCGGCGCCTCCCCCGCCCGCATCTTCGCCCGAATCATGCTGCCGCTGCTGATGCCGGTCATCGCCATCGCGGTGCTGATCCGGGCCATCGAGACCTTCAAGATCTTCGACGCCGTCTACATCCTGACGCGCGGCCAGCCGGGCGGCGCCACCGAGACGATCTCGATGTACATGTACAACGGCGCCTTCGTGTACTTCCGCTTCGGCTACATCGCCGCCGCGGCCCTGATCGTGCTGGTGATCGTCGTGTCGATCTGCCTCGCGCTGTCGAAGCCGCTGAAGCGGCACGGGTGAGCTAGATGCAGACGTCGTCCCGCACCGCCACCATCCTGAAGCGCACGGCCGTCGTCGTGGCGATGGTCTTCGCCTTCTTCCCGATCTACTGGCTGATCGCGACGTCCTTCAAGCCGTTCGACGAGTGGGCGTCGTGGCCGCCGGTGTGGCTGACCGAGAACCCGACGCTGCAGAACTACCGCATCGTCTTCTTCCCGGAAGCGGCCCGCGAGTTCGCCGCCGCGCAGCAGGGCTCGCTCGACTACAAGGTCTCCGGCAGTGCCTGGAAGGCCTTCCAGGACTCGGCGATCATCTCGACCTTCGCCACCGTGCTGTCGGTAGTGTTCGGCACGTTGTCGGCCTACTCGATCGTCCGCTTCCGCACCGGCGGCGAGAACTACCCGTTCCAGTTCCTCACGGTGCGCATGATGCCACCGATCGCGGTGGTGGTGCCGATGGTGGCGCTGTTCGCCATCCTCCGCCTCTCCGACACCTATTTCGGCCTGATCCTCGCCTACACGGCGTTCACGCTGCCGTTCTCGATCTGGATGATCCGCTCCTTCATCGAGGAGGTGCCAGCGGAGCTCGAGGGCGCGGCGATGGTGCACGGCATGAGCCAGTTCCGCGCCTTCCTCACCGTCACGCTGCCGCTGGTGAAGGGCGGCATCCTGGCAACGGCGCTGTTTATCTTCATCCTCAACTGGTCCGAGTTCCTGTTCGCGCTGGTGCTCACGTCGGGAAAGATCACCACGGTGACCCTGCAGGTGGCGAACTACGTCTCGGCCTCGTCCGGCAAGCTCTACGGCGTGCAGGCGGCGATGGGCACAATCTCGACCCTGCCGGTTATCGTCTTCGGCTACCTGATCCAGAAGCATCTGGTGCGCGGCCTCTCGTTCGGCGCGGTGAAGCGGTGACGGCGCCACGGCTGGAACTCAGGGACGTCCGCAAGAGCTTCGACGGCGTCGAGGCGGTGCGCGGCTCGACGCTCAGGTTGGAGGCGGGCGAGTTCCTGTCGCTGCTCGGGCCGTCGGGGTGCGGCAAGTCGACGACGCTTGCGATGATCGCAGGCTTCCTGACGCCCGACAGCGGCGACATCCTCGTCGATGGCAAGCGCATCAACGACTTCGCCCCGCAGCATCGCGGCATCGGCCTCGTCTTCCAGGACTATGCGGTGTTCACGCGCCTCAGCGTCGAGGCGAACCTCGCCTTCGGCCTCGAGGCGCGCGGCGTGCCGCGCCGCGAGCGCCGCGCCCGCATCGACGAGATGGCCGAGACGCTGCAGCTCGGGCCCCTGATGAAGCGGCGCGGCGGCAGCCTCAACATGAGCGAGATGCAGCGCGTCGCGCTTGCCCGCGTGCTGGTGACACGGCCGAGCCTGCTGCTGCTCGACGAGCCGATGTCGAACCTCGACGCGGCGCTGCGCGCCTCGCTCCGCAGCGAGCTCAAGCAGATCCAGCGGGACCTCGGCCAGACCGTCCTCTACGTCACCCACGACCAGGTCGAGGCGATGTCGATGTCGGACCGCATCGCCGTGATGAGCGAGGGCCGCCTCCTGCAGGTCGGCACACCGGACGAAATCTACCACCGCCCGGCGACGCGCTTCGTCGCCGAGTTCATCGGCGACCCGCCGATCAACATGCTGCCGTGCGAGGTGGTGGCGAGCGACCGCGGCCCGCGCCTGCGCACCGCGCTGCACGACCTCGCCGCGAGCGGCATCGCCGCCGGCCCGGGTCGCCACCTGCTCGCCATCCGCCCGCACGACGTCGAGGCGTTCCGCGAGGCGGGCCGCGACACCGCACCGGCGACCGTCGTGCTCGTCGAGAACCTCGGCGCCGAGCACGTCGTGCACGTCGGCTACGGCGACGGTCTCCTGTCCGTCGTCACACCGCCCGGCTTCGCGACGATCGGCGACACCGTCCACCTACGGCTCGACCTCACCCGCGCCCACGTCATCGACGCGGCGTCCGGCGCGATCCTCGCCCGCGGTCTGGAGGCGCGCGCCGCATGACCGCTCCCGCGCCCGGTTCCGCCTCGGTTACCTCCCTGCGCGTCGCCTTCCCCGGCGTCGTCGCCCTGGATGGCGTCTCGCTCGACGTCGCCCAAGGCGAGTTCGTCACCGTCGTCGGGCCGAGCAACGCCGGCAAATCGACGCTGCTCAAGACCATCGCTGGCCTCCATCGTCCGGCGGCCGGGCGCGTAGCGATCGACGGGCGCGACGTCACGGCCCTCGAGCCGCGCGACCGCGGCGTCAGCCTCCTCTTCCAGAACATCGCGCTGTTCCCGACGCTCACCGGCTTCGACAACATTGCCTTCCCGCTGCGCACGGCCGGCGTCGGAGAGCCCGAGATCGCCCGCCGCGTCGCCGAGGTCGCCGAACTCCTGAAGGTCTCCCACGTGCTGCAGCGCCATCCGCGCACCTTCTCAGGCGGCGAGCAGCAGCGGGTGGCGATCGGCCGGGCGATCGCGCTGCCGAGCCGCCTCCTGATGCTCGACGAGCCGCTGACCAACCTCGACGCGCGCATCCGCATCGCGCTGCGCGTCGAGTTCAAGGCGCTTCACCGCGACACTGGCCAGACCGTCCTCTACGTCACCCACGATCAGGTCGAGGCGATGTCGCTGTCGGACCGCATCGGCGTGCTGCACGAGGGCCGCTTCCAGCAGATCGGCACGCCCGACGAGATCTACCACCGGCCGGCCAACCGCTTCGTCGCCTGCTTCATGGGCCAGCCGCCGATGAACATCCTGGCCGCCGACGGCGTCGAGGCCGGCGCGGCGCCCGTGCTCGTCGGTCCGGGCTGGCGCCTGCCGATCACCGGCACTGCACCGGCCCCGCGCGAGCTGCCGTCGCGCCTCGAGCTCGGCGTGCGGCCGGAGGCCGTGCGCGCTGCGCCGGCCGAGACACCCGACACCCCGTTCCGCGGCGATGTCGTCTGGGTCGAGCGGCTCGGCTCGAAGCACGTCCTCGACGTCCGCCTCGGCGGCACGGCGCTGAAGGCGGTGGTGCGGCCGGACCATCCGATCCAGGCGCCGGGACCGGCCTGGTTCGGCTTCGAGGCCCGCGGCGACCGCCTCATCGACGGCGCCAGCGGCCAGTTCGTCCGATAGCGAAAACGGGAAGAGGGAGCTCTCGCCATGTGCGTCGTCTGCGGAACCGGTGGACTGGGCGGCCCGCTGCCCGGCAAATTCGCCTACTCGCACTTCTCGCAGGACCTCGACCTCGCGCCGCAGCGCCGCCTCGCCGAGGTGGTGGCGATGTCGCCGGACGACATGGCGCGCGCCTCGCGGCTGGTGTCGGGCACCTACAACGAGCTCCTGCAGACCGCCGCGAGCCTCGAGGACCCCGGCTACCGGCGGCTGATGACCGAATGCATCGTCCGCCCGCAGGTGACGTTCCTTGAGATGTATCCGGGCGACGACGACCGCCGGCGGATGTTCGACGAGATGGTGCGGCTCGGCTTCTTCAACCCCGCCGACGATCCGGATCACGTCTGGCCGCGCGGCCACATGGACCCGCAGACGTACCTCACGGCGCCATCGAGCCACAACGACTTCTACAACGCCCACCCCGGCGGCCTCGCCGTCACCGTCGCTACCAACATCCGCATGGCCGACGCCTACACGCAGAACTACCGGCAGATGTACGGCATCCCGATCAACCGCGACCTGCCGGTCGCCTCGCTGCTCGTCCACGAATACCCGAAGGTCTGGCTCTACCAGTGGCAGAACGACGGCTCGTGGCTGGAAGAGCCGCGCACCGTCTATGACGACACCTGGCACGCCCACTGCATCTACGTCACCGCCGAGCTGATGCACCGCCGCTTCGACGCGCGCATCGTCATGGCGATGGCCGCCGCCCACCAGCTCTCCGCCCTCGACGCCTCGATGGACGGCCGCCGGGTGGTGACGAGCTGGGTCGGCCTCGACCGCGTCGCCCACTTCATTTCAGCCGCCGCCGTGCTCGCCCAGGTCGACCCGGTCAACTACGGCCTGCTGGAGCGGAAGGGCGGCAAGCTCGTGCTCGCGCCGCAGCCGGCCGAGCAGTGGGTGACCCACCTCGCCGACATGAACTGGCCCTACGCGATGGGCGCCGCCCACCTCTACACCTGGCCGCTGCTGAAGCAGGTCGCCGAGAGCGATCTCGGCATCCGCGGCGGCGACCTCGACGGCCGGCCCTTCAACCAGCTGAAGAACTACGTCTGGTCGCAGCTCGGCCAGATCACGCTCTACGAGATCCTCGTGCGCGAGGGCTTCGACGCCGCCCGCGCCACCATCAACCGGCTGGTCGCCGCCTGAGGGCGGCCAAGGAAACCATCGATGTCAGGATTCAAGGTCACGCCGGAGGCGGCGCTCGCCTTCGGCCGCGACGTCTATGTCGGCCACGGCAAGATCGAGGTGATGCCGAAGGTTCTCGTCCACGGCCTTGACGACGTCGCCGTCGCCTATACGCCCGGCGTCGGCCACGTCGTGCGGCGACTGATGGAGCATCCCGAGGAGCTGTCTGAGCAGTCCGCCAAGGACAACCTCGTCGCCCTCGTCACCGACGGCACCGCCGTGCTCGGATTCGGCAATACCGGACCGCACGCCGCCATTCCGGTGATGGAAGGCAAGGCGGTGATGTTCAAGATGCTCGCCGGCATCGACTGCATGCCGCTCTGCGTCTCGACGCGCGGGCCTGAGCACCTCGTCGATATCATCCTGGCGCTCGAGCCGAGCTTCGGCGCCTTCCACCTCGAGGACGTCGCCTCGCCCGGCTGCTTCCAGGTGATGGCGGCGCTGGAGGAGCGGCTGTCGGTGCCGATCCTGCACGACGACCAGTTCGGCACCGCCACGGTGATCGCCGCCGGCTTCCTCAACGCGCTGCGCGTCACCGGTCGCCGCCCCGAAGACGCGCGCGTCGTCGTCAACGGCGTCGGCGCCGCCGGCCGCGCCGCGATCACCATGCTGCAGGCGATCGGCATCGGCGACATCGTCGCCGTCGACGTCGGCGGCATCCTCCACCGCGACGACGACCAGTTGCACACCCACTGGCGCGATGTCGCGCGCGAGACCAACCGCGACGGCCGCCGCGGCGGTCTCGCTCAGGCGATGGCCGGCGCCGACGGCTTCGTCGGGGTGTCGAAGAGCGGCCTCGTCTCGCCGGCGATGGTGGCGAGCATGGCACGCGACGCGATCGTCTTCGCCCTCGCCAACCCCGAGCCAGAGATCATGCCGGCCGAGGCACTCGCGGCCGGGGCTGCCGTCGTGGCGAGCGGCCGCTTCGACTATCCGAACCACTGCAACAACCTGCTCGCCTTCCCGGCGCTGATGCGCGGCGCGCTCGACACCAAGGCGCGCCGCATCACGCCGATGATGTGCGCCGCCGCCGCCCGCGCCATCGCCGGCCTCGTGCCGGACGACGACCTCGGACCGACCAGCATTCTCCCCTCGCCGCTCGACGATGCGCTCTACCCGGTGGTTGCTGAGGCGGTGGCACAGGCCGCCGTCGCGGAAGGCCTGGCACGCGTGGTGCCGGCGCCCGGTACCGTCGCCGCCCATACGGCGCATCGCCGGCAACTGGTGGCGCTCCGGCAGGCCGAGCTTGGAGCCTTGTCGTTCCTTCGTCGAGAGGACAAACGCGATTTCCCAGCGAACGCCTGAGCCAACTCCGCTGTTTGAGGAGGGCAGCGGCTCCCAATGTGAGCGACGTGAACGAAGGTTCCTCGCGCCGATTCTGATCGCGAGCCGATCACATGGCCTGCCCCACGTCGGTGGTCCGGTTTGATTGTTAGTTCATGAGCGGCCGGGTTTCCATCGTGAGCGCGCCCGCCGGAGCTGGCCGGGGTTGCGCAGGCGG
>JAESGX010000395.1_pt1 | contig 17346 bp, 15 predicted proteins | sample 9269801 | NCBI WGS metagenome assembly JAESGX01 (sample SAMN16773122, study PRJNA677054) | algae metagenome | isolation source: Pleurocapsa minor GSE-CHR-MK-17-07R and co-occurring heterotrophs from wet... | place: USA: Lower Calf Creek Falls, Grand Staircase Escalante National Monument, UT ... | reverse complement strand
GCCCGTGGGGCGTTGAGCCTGCAGACGCAGGGCTGGTGGCCGAACACGGTCGCCGTCGGTGCCGGTGACTACTTCGGGCTGAATGGCCGGCTCTACATGGCGACCGCGGCGATCACCGCCTCCGGCGCCGGCACGGCCACCATCCCGATCGGCCCGCCGTTGCGCGCCGCGGCCGCCGTCTCAGAGCCGCTGGTGCTGACCCAGCCGACTGTGGCCATGCGGCTGATCTCCGATGACGAGGCGATCAACCCGACCCGCCCGGGCCGCTTCACCGCGATCACCGTCCGCCTGGAGGAAGCGCTGTAATGTCCGGCATCACCGCCACGCCGCGGCTGTCGCTCCAGGCCGCCGCGGCCGCCACCGCCCCGGTCGCCACGCCGATCATCCTGGTCGATCTCGACTTCGCCTCCGGCCCCTTTCGCGCCTGGACCGGGCTCGGCCAGCTGGACTGGGCGGGCAGGACCTTCGAGGGGGTCGGTTCGCTCGGCGCCGTCGGCGAGATCGAGGAGACCACCGAGATCCGCGCCGTGCGGCTGACGCTCACGCTGTCGCCGGTGCCGCAGGAGGTGGTCGACATCACGCTCGCGGAGCGCAGCTTCCGGCTGCGCTCCGCCCGGCTCTGGGGCGGGCTGCTGGATGCCGAGGGCGCCTTCGTGGCTGACCCGTTTCCGCTCTGGGCCGGGCTGATGGACACCATGGAGGTGGTGGACGGCGCGGAGCCGCGGGTCTCGCTCGCCTGCGAGAGCCGGCTTGTCGACCTCGAGCGCGCCGAGGTCCGCCGCTACACCGATGCCGATCAGCAGGCCGAATACCCGGGCGATCGCTTCTTCGAATACGTCCCCGCGCTGCAGGAGGCGCAGATCACCCTGCCGGCGTCGTGACTCGGCGCCCGGAGTGGCCTGGCCGGCTGGCAGCCCTGCTGTCGGCGGTCGAGGCACGCCCGTTCGATGCCCGCCGCTGGAACTGCGCTCGGTTCGCCCTGGCGGCCGTCGAGGCAGTAACCGGGGAGCGACCCCAGGTGCGCGTGCGGCCCTCTCTTGAAGCATCGGCCGACAGCGCCGGCTTTCCGCGAATCCCGCCCAGCTTCGCCCGCGCCGGCGACGTGGTGCTGGCCGGCGATCCCGCCCGCCTCGGCGTTGTCGTGGATGGCGGCCGCGCCGCCTTCGTCGGGCCGCGCGGGCTGCTGCGCCAGCCGCTCACCAGTTGCACCACCGCCTGGAGGATTGGCTGATGCCGGCTGCCGTCCCCCTCGTCGCCGTGCTCGCCGGCGGCCTCGCCTCGGCCGTGGTCGGCGGCGGGATCATCGGCGCGGTGGTCGCTGCCGGCACCGCCTTCGTCGTCTCCTCAATCGGGCAGAGCATCTTCCCCACCAAGCGGGCCTCCTCGACCGCCGCCGCCGCCGTCGCCGCCGACACGCTGACCAGCACCGCCGCGACCCGCACCCAGTCCTTCCGCCAGGCGATCACCGAGCACCAGATCGTCCTCGGCCGGGTCAAGGTCGGCGGGCCGATCGTCTTCATCCACTCGGCGACCGACGACGCAGGCCGGGAGGACGGATGGTTCTACGCCGTGGTCGTGGTCGCCGCGCACCGGGTGCGGGCCATCGGCGAGGTCACGCTGGGCGACGCCCCGGAAAGCGACCCGAAATATGCCGGCCTCGTCCGGGTGGATCGGCACCTCGGCGATCCTGGCCAGGCGGCGAACGCCAACCTCGTGGCCGAGACCGGCGGCAAGTGGACCAGCGCCCATCGCGGCCAGGGGCGCGCCTACATCGCCGTCCGCCTCAAGATCACCGCCGAAGCCTTCCCCTCCGGCCCGCCCAACATGGCGGCGATCGTCGAGGGAGCGGACACCATCCTGGATCCCCGCACCGGGATCACTGGCTGGTCGGACAACCCGGCGCTCTGCCTCGCCTGGTACATCACAGCGTCCTTCGGCTGGCGGGCCAACTGGGACGATATCGACATCCCTTGCCTGATCGCCGCGGCCAATGTCTGCGACGAGATCATGGGGACCCGGGCCGGCACCGCGGAGCGCCGCTACACCTGCAACGGCACTCTCTCGCTCGCCGAGGGCAAGATCGCCATCACCGAGAAGCTGGTCGCGGCCATGGCCGGGGCGCTGGTGGTCTCGGGCGGGCGGTTCTTCATCCATGCCGGAGCGCCGGCCCTGCCGGTGGCCACGCTCACCTCCGACGACCTGCGCGGCGACGTGACGATCCAGGGCAGCCGAGCCCGGCGGGATCTCTTCAACGGGGTGCGCGCCGTCTATGTCGAGCCGTCCGCCAATTGGCAGCCGACCGACGCGCCGCCGCTGCTGGCCAGCAACTACGTCGCCGAGGATGGCGGCGAGGCGATCTACACCGACCTCGAATTCCCGCTCACCACCTCCGTCTCGACCGTGCAGCGGCTGATGAAGGTCGCGCTGGAGCGCAATCGCCGGCAGCGCACCGTGGCCTTCCCGGCCAAGCTCTCAGCACTGCGCCTGCGGCCCTGGGAGGGGGCGACGGTGGCACTCGACCGGCTGGTGCCCTTCCCGGCGCGGATCACCGGCTGGAGCCTGGCGGGGGACGGCGGCGTCGACCTCGTGCTGGCCGAGGAGGACAGCGCGGTCTGGGACTGGAACCCGGCGGTGGACGAGCGCGCCACCGGCGAAAGCCCTTCCGTCGTGCTGCCCAACCCGGGGCGCATCGCCGCACCCGCCAGCATCACGGTCACGACGCCGGTGACCAGCAGCTTCGCCGCCCTGGCGGTCTCCTGGTCCCCGGTCGGCTCGGCCTATCTCTCCGGCTACGAGGTCGAGTTCCTGCCGGCCTCGGTTGCCGTGTGGCAGGGCTACGGCGCGGGGTTGGGCGCCACCGCGGCGAGTATCCCCACCGCCGAGCCGACCGGCTTCAGGGCGCGCGCCGTGGCCCGCAGTGGCGCGGTGTCGGGCTGGCGCACCGCCCCCGTTCCGGCCGCCGTCTCGGCGCCGACCGCGACCGGCATCACCGGCGGCATACGGTTGTCCGGCAGCTTTCCGGTCGATGCCGTGCGGCTGCAGGTCTTCGAGGCCAGCAGCGCCAGCCTGGCAGCCGCCACCAAGCTCGCCACCGAGCCGACCAGCCTCTTCTGGGATCGCACCGGCCTCACCGCGGGCCAGACCCGCTGGTACTGGCTGCGCAGCGTCTCGGCCGAGGGCAACGTCTCGGCCTTCGCCGGCCCGGTCACCGCCACCGCATTGTAGGAGGCCCGCCATGCCGGCGCGCATCGACGACCTGCTGGTCCTCAACGCCAATCTCAACAAGACTGACTTCGCAAAGTATCTGCGCGACCGCGAGGCCGTGCTGCCGACCGATTTTGGCGGGCTGGGCGATGGCGTGGCCAACGACCGCACGGCGATCCAGTCCTGCTTTGATCGCGCCGCGGCGGATGGGAAGTTCGCGGTCATCCCACCCGGCACCTGGAACGTCGGCAGCGGGGTCACGCTCGGCGGTGGCGCCCGTGGGCTGATCATGCGCGGCGTCATCCGATACACCGGCGCCGCCAACGCCCCGGCCACGGTGCTGACGCTGGGCGATGGTGGGACAACGCGCAACGGCGAGAAGCTCTATGCCGGGCTGCAGGTGGTACGCCAGACGCAATCCGACTGGGTCTCGGAGGCCGATATCGGGATCCTAGTGCGCAACATCGACGCCTCGGTGGTGGAGCTGCGCCTGGTCTCGGGCTTCACCATCGGGATGCGGACGCTCGGCGATGGCCGGGGCGTCGAGGACAGCACCTTCCACCTGCTGCGCATCCTGAACAACCGCTACGGCCTCGATATCCGCGCCGAGACAGCGACCGCCTGGAACACCTCGGTGCGCTACTATGGCGGGCACTTCGCCCTCGCCACCGGGATCAACCCGACCATCGACCGCTACGGCATTCGCTTCTCACGCGGGGCTGGCGGCTACAACAACCACAATCGGCATGTCTTTGACGGGCCGAATTTCGAGCTGCGGCAGCTCGACCCGAACGTCGCCATCCCCTTCCTGAACGAGACGGACGGCACCGCCATCATCGGGCGCGCGCTGCGCATGGAAGCCTGCTCGCCGATTGTAGCGCGGCACACCGGCAGTGCCACCGACTGCGAATACGAGGTGGCATGGGCGAATACCTACGCCGTGCGGATGGACTACACCTCGACCGCCGACCGCGCCGGCAATGCGGTGATCAACCGGCACCGCGCGCCGGCGTCGCGCCTGCTGCGGATGCTGGAGGCGGTGCCGAACCTCCGCGCTGCGGCCTTTCGGCAGAGTGCCACCGAGATCGGCGTCGAGAGGCTCGCGACGCTGGCCACCTCCACCACAGCAGCCACCACCTTGGCAGGGCTGTGCTTCAACGGGCTAGACGGGATCGCGGCGACGGCGCGTGGGCTGCTGCTGGACGCCAATCGCGGCCTGGCCTTCGTGGTGGACACCTCCTCGGCGAAGGAGTTCGCGCTGGCGCATTGGCTGGTGGGCGGGGCCGACGGCGGGCGGCTCTTTGTCCGGGTGTTCGATGGCGCGGCGAATGTCCGGGAGAACATTGCCGGGGACGTGCTGGCCTCCGGCACCACCATGCAGTGGAACAGCCCGGCGAAGGGTTGGAATGCCGGCGCAGTGATGGCCGACGCCTCGCTGAACCGGCGCCAGACCATCCGGGTCGGCGCGGGTGTGGCCTTCGCGCAGGTGGGGATCGTCGGCTTTGACGGGCAGATCGAGCTCGAGGCGTTGCGGCTGTTCGGGCTGCCGGAGGCGGCGCCGGCGGTGCTCTACGCCTGCCCCTCGGTGCCGATCGGGACGCGCAGCCTGGCGTTGGAGACCACCTGGGACCTGCCTAGCCTCACCGCAGGCGCGACGGCGAACATCGACGTGACAGTGCCGGGTGCGCGGCGCGGGGACTTCGCGGACGCCTCGCTTGACACCAGCAGCATCGCCTTCGTGCTCGACTGCCATGTCTGGTCGAACAACAGCGTGCGCGTGACCGCACGGAACGTCAGCGCCTCGACGGTAGATCTGGCCGCCGCGCCGCTCTCGGTGCAGGTCGCGAAGAGGCGGGTGCCGTAACAGCCTCGCTTTGCCGTGGCGCTCCCGCCCGACCGCGAACCCACCGGAGCCTCATTGGCTTGCGATCAAGAAGGGGATTGATGCATTGAGCCTCGATGTATAAGCTCTCCCCATGGAAGCGATCCGCCGCGCACCGCCGCCCCGTGTTGACTACGCCTCCCGCGACTATTGGGCCGGCACCATCAAGATGGGTCTGAGCAAGTTCTTCATCCTGCGCGTTCTGCATGATGGGCCGATGCACGGCTACGAGGTTGCCCGCGCCGTGGAACACACCACGGGCGGCTGCTGCTCCCCGACCGAGGGGACCATCTACCCGGTGCTGCGCGAGTTCGAGGCTGGCGGGTTCGTCACCGCCATCGAGGAGGTCGTGCAGGGCCGACAGCGCCGCGTCTACGCCCTGACCGATGCCGGACGCGCAGCCTTCCGAGTGGCGCTGGATGCCTGGATGGATGCCACCTCCGCCCTGCAGGACACCGGTCGAGCCTTCGCCGCGGCTGACCGCGCCAAGGCCGCCAAGGGCTGCTGCTGATGGACACGCCGCGCGCTCATTGGTTTGCCTCTATACATCAATCCTCTATGCATCAGGGATCATCGCCATGACCGCAAGTCCCCTGCCGATCGTCATCGTCGGCGCCGGCCCCATAGGCCTCGCCGCCGCCGCAGAGCTTCTGGCCCGCGGATTGGAGCCGCTGGTGCTGGAGGCAGGTCCCGAGATCGCCCACGCGATCCGCGCCTGGGGGCATGTCAGGATGTTCTCTCCGTGGCGATACAACATCGATGCTGCCGCCCGTGGCCTGCTCGAAGCCGAGGGGTGGGTGGCGCCGGATGCCGAGGCCTATCCGACCGGCGCCGAGCTGGTGGCTGCCTACCTGGCGCCACTAGCTGCCACCACCGCCTTCCGCGGCCGCATTCGCACCGGTGCACGCGTCGTCGGCGTCGCACGCCGCGATGCCGGACGCCTTCATGACGGCGAAGAGCGTGACGCTACCCCCCTGGTCCTGCATGTCGAGACCTGCTGTGGCATCCAGGCGATCGAGGCGCGCGCCGTGATCGACTGCTCGGGCACCTGGCACGCCCCGAACCCGGCAGGCAGCCATGGCATGCCTGCGCCCGGGGAAATCGCCCAGGCCAACCGCATCGCCTACGGCATCCCTGACGTGCTGGGCACTGAGCGGGGCACCTATGCCGGCCGCACCACCCTCGTCGTCGGCGCCGGGCATTCGGCGATGAATGCCGTGCTAGATCTCGGCCATCTCGCAACGAGCGCACCGGGCACACGCATCCTCTGGGCCTTCCGCCGCCCCCTCGGCGCGGTGAATTTCGGTGGCGGCGCACGCGACGGCTTGGCTCAGCGCGGCGAACTCGGCGCCCGTGCGCAGGCTCTGGTCGAGAGCGGCGCCGTGACCGCACTCGCCCCCTTTCTGATCGACCGCATTGCGGCGGCGGATGGCAGGCTCGCAGTCACCGGTCGGCAGGATGGCCGTGCGACGATCGTACAAGCCGACCGCATCATCGTCGCGACCGGCTTCCGGCCCGATCTGTCGTTCCTGCGCGAAATTCGGCTTGGCCTTGACCCCGCGGTCGAGGCGACGCCGACGCTCGCGCCGCTGATCGATCCCAACCTGCATTCCTGCGGGACGGTCCGCCCCCATGGCGAGGCCGAGCTGCGCCACCCGGAGGCAGGCTTCTACATCGCCGGCATGAAGAGCTACGGCCGCGCGCCTACCTTCCTGCTGGCCACCGGCCATGAACAGGTGCGCTCGATCGTAGCCTTCCTGGCGGGCGATGTCGCCGCATCCCGGCGCGTCGAGCTAGTGCTGCCGGAGACCGGCGTCTGCTCGACCGACCGCGCTCCGGCCGGTGCGTCGGATTGCTGCACGCCGGCGACACCGCAGGGTGTGTGCTGCGCGCCCAAGCCGGAACGCGCGGCCGACGCGCCGTGCTGCGGACCCAAGACGAGCGAGACACGCGTCGCAGCCGAGCCCGCCGGGTGAGCATCGCAGGCGGAGTGGAGCGAGAGAGCAAGGCCGAAATAGCCACGACACGCCCGCGATGGACAGTCGTGTCAGCGATCGGCATCGCTCAAATCCTCGCCTGGGGATCGTCCTACTACCTGTTGTCGCTTCTCGCCGGCCCGATCGCGGCCGATACCGGCTGGCCGCTCGCTTGGGTTTTCGGCGCGCTGTCCCTTGGCCTGCTGGTCTCGGGCCTCGTCTCACCACGCATCGGGCACATCATCGAGCGCCGGGGGGGCCGACCCGTGCTGGCTGCCAGCGCGATCCTCTTGAGCCTTGGCCTGCTCGGCCTTGGCCTCTCGCCGACGCTGCCGGTCTTCATCGGATCCTGGCTCGTGATCGGTATCGGCATGGGCGCGGGGCTCTACGACCCGGCCTTCTCGGCTCTCGGGCGGATGTATGGCGAGGACGCCCGTCCGGCGATCACTCAGGTCACGCTGTTCGGTGGGTTCGCCAGCACGGTCTGCTGGCCACTGACGGCCATCCTTGCCGAAACCATTGGGTGGCGTGGCACATGCCTGACCTATGCCGCCATCCATCTGGCCGTAGTGCTGCCGCTGTACTGGTTCGGACTGCCGCGGGAGGCTCCCAGCGCGCCGGTCCCAAAGACCGCTGGCGTCCGAGCCGCAGGGGATTTGCGCCCGGACCAGCGCTTGCCTTTCCTCCTGCTCGCAGCCGGCTTCACCCTGGCCTATGCAACAATGACCGTCATCGCCGTGCAGCTTCCGGCCTTGCTGCAGGCACAGGGACTGACGCTGGCCGCCGCAGTCGGCCTTGGCGCGCTGATCGGTCCCAGCCAGGTCGGCGGCCGCATCCTGGAGATGATGTTCGGCCGCAAGATCCATCCGATCTGGAGCCTCGTGGTGTCCACGGCATTGGTGGTCGTGGGCATCCTGGTGCTGGTGGGCGTCAGCGATGGCGCAGCGATGGGCATTATCCTTTACGGCATGGGCAGCGGCATCCGCTCCATTGCACGCGGGACGGTGCCGCTGGCCATGTTCGGGCGCGAAGGTTACGCGATCCTAATGGGGCGCCTCGCGTTACCGACGCTGCTGGCCACCGCGGTGGCGCCGCTGCTGGGGACCTGGTTGCTGGACGGGCTGGGGCCCACCGGGACTCTACATGTCCTTCTCGGTGCGGCGGTTTTGAACGCCGCGTTTGTGCTGCCGCTCATCCCGATCGCACTTCGCCGCTGAGCGAGGTGCGCCTGCACCCAGTGGCCGGCCCGTTAGGCGGGACCATGGTCTCTGCGCGATGCCACAGCAGATCTGCCCCTTGTCGTTTTCCATATTTCGGGTAATCTCGAATCATGGATGTAAGCACAGCTGTCGAGGCCTTTGGGGCTCTGGCCCAGGACACCCGCCTGCGCGCCTTCCGGCTTCTGGTCCAGCAAGGGCCAGACGGGCTGCCCGCGGGCGAGATCGCCCGCAGGATCGGCACGCCCCCCAACACCATGTCCACGCATCTGGCGATTCTAACCCGCGCGGGCCTGATCCAAGCCCGGCGCGAGAGCCGCCAGGTGTTCTACGGCGTCGAGCTGACCGGATTTCGCGCCCTGGTCGCCTTCCTCGTCGAGGATTGCTGCGGCGGTCGGCCCGGTGCCTGCGCGCCGTTGCTCGACGCGGCCCTGCCACTCGCAGCCTGCACCGCCGGCGCCGAAGACCGCGCATGATCGATGCCGCCCCACGCCGGCTGTCATTCCTCGACCGCGGCCTGACCCTTTGGATCTTCGCCGCCATGGCACTCGGCATCGCGCTCGGCAGCCTGGTCCCCGGTCTGCCAGCTGCCCTGGACGCGCTATCCGTCAGCGGAACCAATCTGCCCATCGCTGTTGGGCTAATCCTTATGATGTACCCGCCCCTGGCACGCGTGCGCTACGAGGCGTTGCCGGACGTCTTCCGTGACCGCCGCGTGCTGCTGCTTTCCCTGGTGCAGAACTGGGTGATCGGGCCGGTGCTGATGTTCGCCCTCGCGGTCGTGTTCCTGTCGGACCGGCCGGAATACATGACCGGGTTGATCCTGATCGGCCTGGCGCGCTGCATCGCCATGGTCATCATCTGGAACCAGCTGGCGCGTGGCGACATCCAGTACGTCGCGGGCTTGGTCGCCTTCAACAGCATCTTCCAGCTGTTGTTCTTCGGCGCCTACGCGTGGTTCTTCCTGACCATCCTGCCGCCGCTGGTCGGGCTGGAAGGCCGCGTCATCGAGGTCTCCTTCGGCACCATCGCGGGCGCTGTGCTGCTCTATCTGGGCGTGCCGTTCGCCGCCGGCTTCCTGACCCGGCGGCTGCTGGTCGCGCGCCGCGGCGAGGCCTGGTACGCGGAGCGCCTCCTGCCGCGGATCGCGCCGGTCACCCTGGCGGCGTTGCTGTTCACCATCGTCGCCATGTTCACGCTGAAGGGCGGCGACGTGCTGCGGCTGCCGCTGGATGCTCTGCGCATCGCAATCCCACTCGCGATCTACTTCGTCGTGATGTTCATGGTTTCCTTCGCCATGGGCCGCTGGATCCGGGCGGACTACCCGCGCACCACGGCCATCGCCTTCACCGCGGCGTCGAACAATTTCGAGCTGGCGATCGCTGTCGCCATCGCGGCCTTCGGTCTTGCCTCGCCGGTCGCTTTCGCCACCGTGATCGGGCCGCTGGTCGAGGTGCCGGTGCTGATCCTGCTGGTCGGCGTGGCGCTGCGGCTAGGTCGCGCCTGGTTTCCCGGCGACGCGGCGCTGGCGGAGCCGGAGCCTGGTCGCGCTGTCCGTGCCTGAATCCCTCGACGTTGTCGTGGTAGGCGGCGGGCAGGCTGGCCTCGCCGCCGGCTACTTCCTGCGCCGGAGCGGGCTGGGCTTCGCCATTCTCGACGCCGGCGAGGCGCCGGGAGGTGCCTGGCGGCAGGCATGGGATTCGCTGACCCTGTTCTCGCCCGCACAATGGAGCTCGCTGCCTGGCTGGCCGATGCCGGCACCAGCCGGCGGCGGATATCCGCCGCGCGACGCCGTCATCGCCTACCTCTCCGCCTACGAGGCACGCTACGCGCTGCCGGTGCGCCGGCCGGTGCGCGTTGCAGCGATCCGCTCCGCCGGCCATCGCCTGCGGGTGGAAGCCGACAATGGTGCGGCCTGGGAGGCACGGGCGGTCATCAGCGCCACCGGAAACTGGGCAAACCCCTTCATCCCGGACGTCCCCGGCCGCGATCATTTCACCGGCCTGCAGATCCATTCGGCCGCATACCGCCGGCCCGAGGATTTCGCCGGCCAGTCGGTGCTGGTGGTGGGCGGCGGCAATTCCGGCGCGCAGATCCTGGCCGAGGTCTCCCGCGTCGCGGCTCGCACCGTTTGGGTGACCGAGCGCGAGCCGGTCTTCCTGCCCGATGACGTGGATGGCCGCGTGCTGTTCGAACGAGCGACGGCACGCTGGCTTGCGGAGCGCGCGGGAAGGCCGGCGCCGCCCGCCCAGGGCGGGTTGGGTGACGTGGTCGCGGTTCCATCCGTCCGCGAGGCGCGGAGCCGCGGCGTACTCGGCAGTGTGCGGCCCTTCGCGCGGCTCAAAGCAGATGGCGCCCTCTGGGCCGATGGCACCGCGGTACAGGCCGACGCCATCATCTGGTGCACCGGCTTTCGCCCGGCTCTCGCCCATCTCGCGCCGCTCGGTCTGGTGGGCGCCGATGGCCGGGTCGCCGTGGATCGCCAGGGCCGCGCGAGTGCGGAGCCGCGCCTTTGGCTTCTCGGGTACGGCGACTGGACCGGCATGGCCTCGGCCACACTGGCAGGCGTGACTCGGGCGGCACGCGACGCGGTGGCGACGATCGCCGAAGCCTGCGGCTGACATTGACGTGTCATTCGAATGTCATCCCGCACCGCTATAATTCAATTAAAGTGGAATAATGGAAACCGACGAAGCCGCCTTCGCCTTCGCTGCCCTGGGGCAAGGCACCAGGCTTGATCTGTTGCGTGCCCTGCTCGACGCCGGGCCGAACGGGCTCGCCGCGGGCGAGGTGGCGGCGCGGCTCGGCGTGCCGGCCTCGACGCTGTCCTTTCATCTGCGGGCGCTGGATCAGGCGGGGTTGATTGCCGCCACGCGCCAGGGCCGCAGCCTGATCTACGCCGTTCAGTTCGCACGGCTGCGCGCCCTGCTCGCCTTCCTGGCGGAAGCCTGCTGTGGCGGCGAACCAGACCGCTGCGGCGATCTCGGTCGAATACTCGACACGATCACACGGGAGAAAAACACCATGGCCCAGCCGGCCTTCAACGTGCTGTTCCTCTGCACCCACAACTCGGCGCGCTCGATCATCGCCGAGGCGATCCTCGACAAGATTGGACGGCCACGCTTCGAGGGATGGTCCGCCGGCTCCGACCCGCGGCCCGATGGGCCCCTGCCGGAGGTGATGACCCTGCTGAAGACTCTTGGTCACGACGTGTCGGAACTGCGCTCCAAATCCTGGAATGAGCTTGCGGGCCCGGACGCGCCGCGCATGGATTTCGTGCTAACGCTCTGCGACACTCTGCAAGGGCAGACCTGTCCCGATTTCGGCGGCACGACCGTGACCGGCGCATGGCCCCTGCCGGACCCCTCGAAGTTCAGTGGCAGCACGGCCGAACGCGCGACCCTGCTGAACGAGGTCTATGCCGGCCTGCGGCGGCGGCTGGAGGCCTTCACCAGCCTGCCCATCGCCTCGCTCGACCGAATGGCGCTGAAGGCGCGCATCGACGAGCTGGCCGATCCGCATGCGGTGCATCGGTGAGCGTTTCTAAGAGCCTGGAGGCAGCGGCGTGAGGGTTGGCATTTCCGGCATGGGCCGCATCGGGCGCCTCGCGCTGCGTGCAGCCATGGGAGCGGCTGAGCGCCAGGCGGAGGATCCGCGCGCCGGCAACCGGCTTAGGATCGTGCACCTCAACGAGATCAAGGGCGGCGCTCCCGCCATCGCCCACCTGCTGGAATTCGACAGCGTCCAGGGCCGCTGGCGCGCGGAGATCGAGGCCGAGGGCAGTGACGCGATCCGCATCGGCGGTCACCGCATGACCTATTCCGAACATGCGAAGCCTGGCAACATCCCCTGGGGCGATCTCGGGGTCGACCTGGTGCTCGAATGCACCGGCAAGTTCCTCTCGCCCGAGGCACTGCAAGGCCATCTGGACCGCGGCGCGAAGCGCGTGATCGTCGCCGCACCCGTCAAGTTTGACGGCGTGCTGAATGTCGTGATGGGCGTGAACGAGCAGCTCTACGACCCGGCCCGGCACCCCATTGTCACCGCCGCCTCCTGCACCACCAACTGCCTCGCTCCTGTGGTGAAAGTGGTCCACGAGGCGATTGGCATCCGGCACGGCCAGATCACCACCATCCATGACCCGACCAACACTAATGTCGTGGTGGACGCGCCGCACAAGGACCTGCGCCGCGCGCGCTCGGCCATGCTGAGCCTGCAGCCGACGACGACGGGCAGCGCCACGGCCATCGCGCTCATCTATCCCGAGCTGAAGGGCAAGCTGAACGGCCATGCGGTGCGCGCGCCGGTGTTGAATGCCTCGCTCACCGACTGCGTCTTCGAAATGCAGCGCGAGACCACGGCCGAGGAGGTGAACGCGCTGTTTGCCGCGGCCGCTGCCGGGCCGCTCGCCGGCATCCTGGGCTATGAATCGCGCCCGCTCGTCTCGGCGGATTATGCCCGCGATACCCGCAGCTCCATCGTGGACGCGCTCTCCACCATGGTGACCGACGGCACGCTGCTGAAGGTCTATGCCTGGTACGACAACGAGATGGGCTACGCCTGCCGCATGGTCGACCTCGCTTGTCACATGGAAGGCGTCGGGATCTGAGATGAGCAGCGCCGGCACCCGCAACTACGCCATCGTCACTGCCGCCTATTGGGGGTTCACCCTGACGGATGGCGCATTGCGGATGCTGGTGCTGCTGCACTTTTTCCGTCTGGGCTACAGCCCCTTCACCCTGGCGCTCCTGTTCCTGCTCTACGAGGCAGCGGGCATCGGCGCCAACCTGATCGGCGGCTGGCTCGCGGTGCGGTTCGGCATCGCGCGGATGCTGGCGGTGGGTCTGGCCACGCAGATCGCGGGCTTCCTGCTGCTGTCCGCCATGTCGCCGGACTGGGGGGCGGCACTGTCCGTGGTCTGGGTTGTGCTGGCGCAGGGGATCTGCGGCATAGCCAAGGACCTGACCAAGACGGCGAGCAAATCCGCCATCAAGCTGACCGCCGGCGACGCGTCCGGCCGTCTGTTCCGCTGGGTAGCCTTCTTCACCGGCAGCAAGAACGCGATGAAGGGCTTCGGCTTCTTCCTCGGCGGCTTGCTGCTGGAGGCGCTGGGCTTTCGCGGCGCGCTCTGGGCCATGGCGGCGATGCTCGGCGTGGTCCTGGTCGCCGTCGTGCTGTCGTTGCCTTCCTTGATGGGCCGGGCGAAGGCGTCGAAATCGGCGAAGGAGTTGTTCGCGAAGAACCGCGGGGTAAACCTGCTGGCGGGCGCACGCGTGTTCCTGTTCGGCGCGCGGGATGTGTGGTTCGTGGTGGGGCTCCCTGTGTTCCTCTACGCCTCGGGATGGACCTTCACGATGGTGGGCGCCTTCCTGGCGGTCTGGACCATCGGCTATGGCGTCATCCAGGCGGCGGCGCCGGCCGTGATCCGCAAGAGCGCAGACGGGTTGTCGTCGGAAGTCCCGGCCGCGCGCGCCTGGTCGCTGGGTCTCGCGATCGTGCCGGCGGTGCTGGCGGTGCTGATCCTGGCGGACGCGCCACGCCCCGACATCATCGTGCCGATCGGTCTATGCCTGTTCGGGATCGCCTTCGCGGTGAATTCCTCGGTCCATTCCTACCTGGTGCTGGCCTATGCCGGCAGCGAGAAGGCTGCCGAGGATGTCGGCTTCTACTACGCGGCCAATGCCGCCGGCCGCTTCGCCGGAACGCTCCTGTCCGGCCTGCTCTATGCCTGGGCGGGGCTGGCCGCCTGCCTAGTCGGCTCTGCCCTGATGCTGGCCATCTGCTGGACGTTGACGCTGGCTTTGCCAACGGGTGCGGCCGCCCGCACCGCCAACGCGTAGCTTGTATGGGCCTCGAATTGGTCCGACAGGCATAGGCCAGCGAAGCGCCTCTCTCTGGCTTTCCAGGAAGCTTGAGACGCGGCCACACCAACCTCTATGCTGATGGCATCCGAACATGCACTCGGAGGATCATCGGGAGAACAAGTAATGGCCGGGCAAACCCGGAATCGCGCGTCGCTGATGCGTCGCGCCCTGGGCGTGGCCCTCATTGGATCTCTGGCCGCACCCAGGGTCCTCGCTGCCCGGCCTGTGACTTTCGGCCTCACCCCCGTCTTCCTCGATTCCGACATCACGCTGGTGCGGCAGATCGAAGCCTACCTCACGCTGCGGCTCGGCCAGCCGGTGACAGTCGTCAAGCGACGGACCTACCGCGAAGTCACCTCGCTGCTGCTGGCTGGGCAACTCGATGCCGCGTGGATCTGCGGCTACCCCTTCGTTCAGCACCGCGACGCGCTCACCCTGCTTGCGGTACCGTCCTATCGAGGCGCACCGCTCTACAATTCGTATCTGATCGTGGGGCGAGATCGGACCGCAGGAAGCCTGGCTGAGCTGCGGGGTGACATCCACGCCTTCTCCGACCCGGACAGCAATTCCGGCTTCCTGGTGACGCGGGCCCTGTTGGTCGATGCGGGGGCAGCGCCTGGCGGGTTCTTCTCGCGCAGCTTCTTCACCTACGGGCACCGAAACGTCATCCGCGCCGTCGCCGCCGGCCTTGCCCAGTCCGGCTCGGTGGACGGCTATGTGTGGGACGTGATGGCCGAGATCGAGGCGCCACTCGTCGCGGCGACACGCGTCATTTACAGCTCAGCACCGATGGGTTTTCCGCCCATCGCGGCTGCACGCCTGGGCGACCCCGGCCTGCGCCATGCCTTCCGCACGGCGTTGCTGGCGATGCCGGAGGACGCGACGGGGCGTGCGATCCTCGCGACCCTGCGTCTCGACGGCTTCGTCACGGGCGACCATGGCGGTGCCCTCTTTGCCTCGATCGCCGCGATGTGGCAACGCACGCGAGACGCGGGCTGATGGCCCGCTGGACCCCGCGTGCCATCCCGCTCGCGCTGAAGGTGCCCCTGCTGGTGGCGTTGCTCATGGTCGGCGTGGCCGGGATCGTGTCGAAGCTTGTCCTGCTGCGGCTGGAGGCGACGCAGGCGCAGCACTTCCATGAACTGACGGCCGCCTATCTGGACGGCCTCTCGACTGCGCTGCTGCCCGCAACCATACGGCGCGATCCCTGGGAAGCCTTCGATGCGCTGGACCGCTCGCGCAGCCGCTACGCTGGTGTCTCCGCGCAGCGTGTGCTGGTCATCCTGCCCGATGAGAGCATCCTTGCATCGTCCAATCCGCGACTTGACGCAATCGGCGCCGCCGCGCCGCCACAGGCCACGCCATCGGGTGGGCAACTCACGCTTGATCACGCCACCGCCTGGATCCATCGCCCGCTTATTGAGGGCGCGGTGGTGGTCGGTCGGATCGCCGCCGAGGTGGACCTGAGCGCCTTGCTGACCGAGCGTCGCGAGACGGTGTGGGCGCTGATCGGCGTGAATGCGGCGCTCACCCTGTTGCTGGCTGGCCTCGGCTGGGTGCTGGTCCAGAGGATGCTGCGCCCGGTGTTCCGCCTCTCGGCGCGCCTGGCCCGCGCCAGCGCCGGGCGGCTGGAGCCGATCCCCGAGGCGGAGCTGCCGCCGCCGCACACCGAGGAAGGCCGCGCCTATCGCCGCTACAACGCCGCGGCGGCCGCGGTGATGGAGCGCGAGGCATTGCTCACACGCCTTGCCGCGGAGGAGAGACGCGCGCTGGTTGGGCGCTACGCATCTGCCATGGCGCATGAGGTAAACAATCCGCTGGGCGGCCTATTCAACGCCGTGCGCATGATCCAGCGGCATGGCGATGACCCGGCGCGCCGGCACCGCGCGGCCGAGTTGCTGGAACGCGGTCTCACCGGCATCCACAACATCGTCCGCGCCTCGCTGATGCTGTGGCGCGGCGAAGCCGATCCGCGGCCACTCGCACCGCCAGACATCGAGGATCTGCGTCTGCTCATAGCCAGCGAGGCGCACAGGCGCGATGTCCATCTCGAGTGGCAGGAAACGCTGCTCCCTGGCCCAATGCCGCCGGCCCAGGCCTTTCGGCAGATCGCGCTTAACCTGCTGCTGAATGCCTGTGCGGCCTCGCCGCCCGGAGGCCGACTTCGCGTCCGAACGGAGAGCGAGGGGGCCGCATTCCTGCTGTCGGTCTCCGATGAGGGGCCGGGCCTGCCAGCCGAAGCCGCCGACATCCTGCGGGGCAGCCCCGGCGACAACCTGCCCGAAGCCGGCGGCCTTGGCCTCTGGACCGTTGCGCGGCTGGCGCGGGAGCTCGGCGCGACCATCGGGCTCGCCGGCCCGCCGGGTACCACGATCACCATTCGCATTCCCCATGCCGACCAGCCCCTCGCCGTCGCGGCCTGACCCCGCGCCCTTCGTGGCGCTGGTCGAGGACGATCCCGTGATGGGCCAATCCATTGTCGATTGGCTCGGCGTTGAAGGATACCGCGTGCGCTGGTTCCGCAGCGGCGCGGAGGCGATCCGCGAGCTGGCGAAGGTGCGCCCGGACATCCTGCTGTGCGACATCCGCCTGCCGGACATGAACGGCGAGGCGATTCACGCTGCCCTTGCCGGGCAGGGCGCCGTGCTGCCGTCCTTGTTCATCACAGGCCATGGCGATGTTGCCCAAGCGGTGAGGCTGATGCGCGCCGGCGCCGCCGACTACCTGACAAAACCCTTCGACATCGAGGCGCTGCTGCGTCGCATCGAGGAACTGCTCGCGCCGCGCTGGGCCGCCGGCGATGGCTTTGTGCTGGGCGAGGCGCCTGCCAGCCGCCACGTCGAACGAATGCTGCGCCGGATCGCGACGATCGATTCCACGGTACTGCTGACCGGACCCAGCGGCTCGGGCAAGGAGGTCGCAGCGCGCTTTCTCCACGCGGAGGGCAGCGCCCCCGCCGCCCCCTTCGTTGCGCTGAACTGCGCAGCGATCCCACCTGACCTGATGGAGAGCGAAATCTTCGGCCATGAGAGGGGCGCCTTCAGCGGCGCGGTGCAACGCCATGAGGGTGTCGCGGAGCGCGCCGGCGTCGGCACCCTGTTCCTGGACGAGATCGCGGAACTCTCACCCGCCTTGCAGGCGAAGCTGCTGCGGCTGTTGCAGGAGCGGAGTTTCCGGCGCGTCGGCGGCGACCGTGACCTTGT
>JAESGX010000394.1_pt1 | contig 17407 bp, 20 predicted proteins | sample 9269801 | NCBI WGS metagenome assembly JAESGX01 (sample SAMN16773122, study PRJNA677054) | algae metagenome | isolation source: Pleurocapsa minor GSE-CHR-MK-17-07R and co-occurring heterotrophs from wet... | place: USA: Lower Calf Creek Falls, Grand Staircase Escalante National Monument, UT ... | reverse complement strand
CTTGCTCCGCCGGCGCTTTGCCCGGCCCGGATTTCTGTCTCATCTTCGCTCCTTACGGCTACGATGAACCAGAAATCCTCCCTTCGGAAAGTCCCTCAGTTTGTCTCAAGGGTGCTGACGGCGAACACTCGCGAGTACGACCTGCCCTAACCTGCCCGAAGTCGAGTCTGTTTGAGGCGACTCAGCGAGGTCGATTTCCAGGCCCTGTTCGGAAAGTCATGGTCAGCAGCCAACCGTCCCTGCGACACTCTGTATAGCGTGTTCACACTTCTGTATTGTTCGCGCAGCTTTTCGGTCGAGGGCTTCCGGGCGAGCGCGCAACGCCGGAGCTGGTTCATATTGAGCATCGCCCACCTTCTTCCTTCCGTCATTACTAATGGAATGTAGGAAAGATCGAGACCCTTGTAACGCTGCTTTGATCAATACTGGCAATTAGCGTCGTCAATGGACAGCAAAGGCTCTTGCAGGATCGTCGGATCTCGCGCCCGTGGGTCATTGATTCCGTCAATGGCCAGCATTGTCTGGCAGCCCATTTCACCCCGACCTATCGATCTCATCTATGCGACGTCGTTGTCCGTTTCCTGCGTGCAATTGGCAGACCATTCGATCGGAATGATTAGAGAGGAATAGATGTCTGCATTTCTGAAAGTCGGTTCTGAGTTTCGGGTTGACACGCCCGGGGACGGGGCAGCCAGCTGTCCGTCCGTTTCAGCGCTGCTGTCAGGTGGCTTCGTCGTTGGTTGGACCGAAAACATCGCCTCCCTGCATCATGCCGGCGGCCCTGACATCAAGGCCCGTTTTTACTCGTCGTCTGGCCGCGCAAACGGACCTGAGTTTTTCATCAACAGAGAGACGTTCGACTACCAGCAGGACCCGAGCCTCGCCGCTCTGCCGAATGGCGGCTTCGTCGCAGTCTGGCAAGATTTCAGCGGGCGGGGTGGGGACCAGTGTGGTAGCGGGATAAAGGCCAGAGTGTTTGGTCCGCGAGGAGAAATCATCCGGAACGAGTTCCTGGTCAATGAAGAGACCAAGAATAGCCAAACAAACCCGGTCGTCGCAGCCCTATCGCATGGCGGGTTTGTTGTGGCTTGGCAAGACTTTAGCGGCACTCGCGGGGATGACAGCCTCTCAAGCGTAAAGGCGCGGCTGTTCAACGGTGACGGATCTCCGTGTTCGGAAGAATTCCTCGTCAATACTCACACCAACGACAACCAGATGCGGCCATCCATCACCGCCCTGAGCGGGGGCGGATTTGTTGTTGTGTGGAATGACTTCAGCGGAACTCTCGGTGACTTTTGCTCGGGCAGCATCAAAGCGAAGGTTTTCGGGTCTACTGGCGAGACTGTTGGTGAGGAGCTTTTGGTCAATAGCAGGAAATGGAACAATCAAAATCTCCCGGCCGTTTCCGCGCTCGAGAGCGGCGGCTTTGTCGTCGCGTGGACGGATGCTAGCCGTTCAATGGGCGACAGCAGTGCAACCAGCATCAAGGCGCGGTTATTCGACGATCAAGGGAGGCCGACCAAAGAAGAGTTTTTGGTCAACTCGGAGACGCTTAACACTCAGATAAGGCCCAGCGTCGCCTCGCTAACAGATGGTGGCTTTGTTGTCGCCTGGGTCGATTACAGTGGTCGGGGTGGCGATGCGTCTGCGTCCGGAATCAAGGCGAAGGTCTTCACGGCCGATGCCGAGGTGGTGCATGACGAATTTCTCGTCAACACCGAAACGATCGGGGAGCAAATCGATCCCACCGCTACCGGCTTAACTGATGGCGGCTTTGTGGTGTGTTGGCAGGATCGAGGAATCTCAAGCAAGGAAGCAAAATTTTCAGCGATCAAAGGGCAAATATTTGGAAGGGCAAAGCTCGATAGCAACGATACCAGTCTCATACCCACAGTTGAGTCTTCGACCAGATGAACGAGCTAATGACTTCTGATAACTTCGAGAGACCGTCGAATATCTTCGGCGAGCAGCTGAGACGCTCGCGACAATGTTCCCGGCGCGCAATAAAGCGCGATCTCGGTATCCGGCAACGTCGGCAGTCCATGCTCAACTTCCAGAAGCTTGAGGCCATCCGGTACCATTGATTTCGACATGATCGTAATGCCGAGACCCGCCCGCACAGCGGCGAGTAATCCCTCACTGCTTGGACTTGTCAGCACAACCCGCCACCGGCGCCCAATCGTTTCGAGAGCAGCTAGGGCGCGCTTTCGATAGACGTCGGGGGACGGCGCAAGGATCAGCGGTATCGAAGCCTCAGCCTCGATGAACAGTTCCGGCGAACCCACCCAGACTAGCGTATCGCGCCAGACTGCGATTCCACCGGTCGGCCCCTGAGCCTCTCGCTTGACCAGAACCACATCGTATTCACCACGGCTAAAACCGTCCAACAAATGGAAGCTGAAATTGCAGTTCACCTCGAGATTGACTTGCGGATGGCTTCGAGCGAACTGCGCGAGAACGTTCGGAAGGTAAACGGTCGCAAAATCTTCCGGAGTGCCGAGGCGGACAGTGCCTTCGACGTCCGGCTCCATGAGGCGAGCGCGTGCCTCATCTGCGATGAGCAGAATCTTGCGCGCGTAAGTCAGCAAAATCTCGCCGTCCGACGTGACCCGTAATGTCTTGCCATTGCGCTCGAATACCTGCTTTCCGAGGTTCTCTTCCAGCTTCTTGATTTGCAGACTTATGGTCGATTGCGTTCGGCCCACCCGTTCCGCCGCTCGCGTAAAGCCGCCATTGTCGGCAACCGCAACAAACGACCGCAACAGGTCTAAGTCGAACGGAAGTGGCGGCGTAGCCATCGGATGCGCGAGAGCTCGGAGGTGACGTGTAAGAGCTACCATAAACTTGGCTCAGTCAAAACGGTTTTCACGTTTGGGCCCCGGCTGACAAAGCCGGAGCCTGCAACGTCTGCCGACTACGCCGCGGCGGCCTCACGTTCTGCGCCGATCGCATCAAGATGAGCCTTGAGCCCCGCCTCGAGCGCGAGAGCCTTGGCCAGGCGATCCAGCCATTCATGCTCGCTGGGTGCATCGGCATCGATCGCCAGACGTGCGGCCGTATACACTTCCACGCGCTGAGCAAGGGACGTCGCTTCGGCCGCCAACTCTTCGATTGTCGCAGGCTTCAGCAATGCCTGAGACAGGAAAAGTTGTTCCTCTTCCGACCAGCCTTGCTTCAACAGCTGGGCTCGGATCCGGCCATATTCGACGCCATCGAGGTGGCCATCCGACGCGGCCGCCGACACCATCGCACTCAGCAGCAACTTGGCTCTCCGATCGGCTTGCGGCCCGACGGGGACCCACGCCCCTGGCGCTTTTGGGCCGACTTTACCGGCGACCGATTTTGGTATGATTGAGAGAGCTGATGAGATGGTCTCAGGAATGACCGGCCGGCCTTGCTGGTAGTTCTGATAAGCCTTGTAGGCGAGGCCGCCGATTGCAGCGACGGCGCCAACCTGCAACGCCGTCCCGGAAACATCGCGCAAACGTTTCGAGCCGAACAGCCTTGCCGCGAGGCCGGCAGCGAGTGCGCCAGTGCCTAACGGGACCAGTTTTTCGATCATGCCGCCACTCTGCGCAGAATGACGCTGCTCATGGCTACCCAAAGGCCAGTGAGCAGGAACTGCCGCGCCAGTTGCTGTGCCCCGGGGAGCTTCGGATTGCGGCCTTTCGCTTCCCGCGTCACCGCCCAGCACCTGGGTAAGAACTCGATTCATGCCAAGCATGCACGTCTCCTGTCTGCCGTGCGCGAACTGCGCGATGACCGGGACGTGGGGAGCCGTTTGATTTTGGATACTACCGCCGATCGAATGGTTTCCATTGAGGTTTTCAATCGAGGCCGGTGCATTGGTATTTCCAATGCCAGATAGCGGGAAAACCCATTTCATTCCGCAACCCGGCATCCCTAAGTCGAGAAGCCGTGCCGCGTCTCGCGGTTTGGTGCGCTTCGACAACGTCGCGCGCCGCCTATTGAACTCCCTGGGATAACAGTGCTGTGACCGCTCTCTCTGATCTCGCAATCTACGCAGTCATGGGCAAACCCCTGTGGATGTGGGCTGCTTTCCTGGGCATCATCGTCGTTCTGCTGGCGATGGATTTAGGACTTTTCCATCGCAAGGCCCGCGCGATCGGCGTAACCGAAAGCCTGTTGCTGAGCTCCTTTTACATCGGCATAGCACTTGCGTTCGGCGCTTGGGTCTGGGTGGCTCTGGGTGCCCAGGCCGGGACAGAATACGTCACTGGCTTCCTGATCGAAAAAACCTTGTCTCTTGACAATATTTTTCTGATTTCTCTGATCTTTACCTACCTGGCAATCCCTGCCTCGTTGCAGCACCGCGTGCTGTTCTGGGGAATCGTGGGTGTTATCGTCCTGCGCGCCATCATGATTGGCCTTGGCGCAACCCTGGTCGCGCAGTTCAGCTGGATCCTGTACATCTTTGCCGTCTTCTTGATCGCCACGGGCATCAAGATGCTGGTCATGAAAAAGCATGGCCCGGACATTGAGAACAATCCTGTCCTGAAACTCATCCGCCGCACGCTGCGGGTCACCCCCGGACTTCATGGCGAGCGATTCTTCGTCAAACAACTCGATCCCAGTACGGGCCGACGCGTCCTGTGGGTTACCCCACTCTTCGTTGCACTTCTCATGATTGAGTTTGTCGATCTCATCTTCGCGGTCGACAGTGTTCCTGCGATATTCGCCATCACCACGGACCCCTTCATTATCTACACGTCGAATATCTTCGCAATTCTCGGTCTTCGGGCCTTGTACTTCGCGCTCGCCGCAATTATCGACCGCTTTGCCTACCTCAAGCAGGCGCTGGCGCTCGTGCTGGTATTCATCGGCTCCAAGATATTCGTGGCCGACATATTTGGCTGGGAGAAATTCCCCGCGAGCGTGTCCCTCGGTGTGACCATCACGCTGATTGCCGCCGGTATCGTCTTTTCTCTCTACCGGACGCGCGGCGGTGATGCGGTAACGTCGATCAAGTCGTAAACAGGTGACCTATGCCTGAACGGCTATGGCAACAGCGCTTCGCTCGTTTCGTCGAAGATCGAAGATTCTCCCGTACAATCATCGGGCTGATCCTGATCAACGCCGTCATTCTTGGCATGGAGACCTCATCAACCCTGGTCGCGCAGTATGGCCGATTGCTACGAGCCATCGATCAGACAATCCTCGCTATATTCGTTGTGGAGCTGGCGTTACGTCTGGCGGCTTTTCGCGGCAGATTTTTCCAGGACCCGTGGAGCCTCTTTGACACGGCGGTCGTCGCGATTGCGCTCGTACCAGCGAATGAGGCGTTTTCGGTTTTGCGCGCACTCCGAGTACTGCGAGTCTTGCGTCTAATCTCGGCATTTCCTCAATTGCGCGAGGTTCTGGAGGGTCTCGTTGCTGCGATTCCAGGTCTGGGATCAATCGGCGCGGTATTGGCAATATTCCAGTACGTCTTTGCGGTCATGGCTGCGAAGCTTTTCGGTCAACAATATCCCGAACTGTTCGGCAACCTTTTCGTTTCTTTGTTCACGCTCTTCCAAATCATGACATTGGATGGTTGGTCTGAAGTCGTTCGCCGAATTGACGCCACCCATCCATATGCTGGCTTGTTTTTTGTGAGCTACATTCTCCTGTCGACTTTTACGGTGCTCAACCTTCTGATCGCGGTGATGGTCAATACGATCGGTGGAAGGGCACCAGAAAGCTCCAGAGACAGCAAAGTCACCCTCGACGGCTGCCCCTCTCGAGCGGGGGCGCAGACCGCATCGATCCGGTCCGAACTGGAGGACTTGAATCGGAAGCTGGACCTGATCCTGGCGCAGGGCAAGCCGCAACAGGTGCCCGACCAGTATTCCGCAAGATCGGACCTGCGATGAAAGAACAGCCAACGCATTTGGGACAAGCGGCAATACTTTACGGGCCGCCTGTACCAGATCAAGTTTCCGACGTGCTTTTGCTCGCGGTGCTGCTGATCGGAATTCTAGCACTGATTTGTGCGATCCAGCTGGGTCGCTGCTCGAAAGCTGGTAATCGTAGCGATCTACGATAGCGCAAACGAGGGCCCAATCGATAGGCCCGTAACCCACTGCGGTCCGACGACTTCCTCGACCGAGGCCTAGCGATCCGTTCGCAATAAGCCGCGACATCTGCCCGCAAATTCCCGTCGGACGATAGGTCGCTTTCTTTTAAAGTATCACCGCGAGCACACCCCAGATGAGGACTCCATTTCGCGTCAACACTGCCCAGTGCGAAGCGCCGCGATAGGCCTCAGCACTCCGCCAACCTCCGACAATGGCCACGATGACGTGAGGCAATGGCAGCAGAAACATGATTGCTACCAAAACAATGGGCACGACGGCCGCAATTGCCGCGAAGACAGCTCCGGTGGCAAACACGTTTGCCGGCGCCAGGTAAAGCACAGCAAACACCCAGAAGGCCCTCGCGAGTGGTAGCTGTCCTGTCCAAAAGCTGCTTCATCATTTTCTGTCTTTACAGGCAACGCGCAAAGCTGGTGGGCCGCGCAACCTCGCCACTAAGGACAATCTGGCATGCGCCCCAGAGATAAAGGGCGCTTTACATGAAAAAACTCTCTGAGGCGCGGGTCACAATCGCATCCGTCAATGGCCGCGCTCAGTGAGCTGATACACCGTTCGATCAATCTCTAGTTTGGCTGCGCGACTCAATCTTTGCCGCTATCTCCACGATCGCTCCGACCAACGCAGTAATCGTCAGTATGGCGCCTGCAATTAGAGGTGCAATCGTCTCCATGAGCGCGTGTCCTTCCCACTCGTTTTGCGAATCAAAAATTGCACCGCTTCAGCTAGACATTTTGCAGCTAGCCGCCGATTAACAACGGTTATTCTCAATAATACTTTGTTTCCTTCTCTTGCTGAGAGCAGCCTCGCGACGTCCTGAGGAGTTGTCAATCCACCATCCCGCGTCTTGCCGGGCGAAGGTACCTAAAGGGGGGGAGCGCCGCGGCGCTAGTCCGGCTCAAAAGTACCGATTCAACGTGGGCCTTCCCACAACTCGACCGCGTTACGATCTATAAGATGCAAAACTAGTTTGGTGGCATCACCACAGTTTCTAGCTTTGAACGCATGTACACCAACGGACTGGCAATCAGAGTTAAGAATCAAAACATGGTAATCGAGCAAAGCAACATTGACGCGATTCATCTCAGTTGGTCCGCTAAAGGCTGTTTGCGCGACGGCTTCCAAACTCGGTTCGCTAAAGCTCCGATTTGTCGGTCCAGAGTCCTGCACTCAGCTGCTAAGGACGCTTATGCCAATGCCTGCATTACCACAATTTTTGACGCCCACGCGTTCATCTTCGCAGATGATTGACCTGATGGGATGGACGACGCCGGTCATGCTGTGATGGAAGCCAGAAGCAAAACAGTCGTGGCTACCAGATAAGTCAAGCGCGTCGAGATAAACGACATCTGCTTGAGTGAAACGGACGCGCGCCTCAAGTTTGGCGTTTTGCGCCGCTACTTTGGCGTGATCGACCATGGTCGGGGAATAGTCCACCCCGATGAATTCGGAAGATGGAAACGCGGATGCAAACCGAAGGGTCGAGTAACCGTTGCCGTATCCGACGTCGAGGAGGCGCTGCCCATCATTGAGATGCTTCAATATTTCGCGAATTTCGAGTTGTCGATAATGGTGGTCCGGTGCAGTGGCCAAGTCCGACTGTTCGAAGGTCTCGGCTTGCTGTTCCCAGAACTCTTTGATGGCGTCCGATGGCATGAGCTGTTTCTTTGTTCGCGTACAGTCGATGTGGAAGGTGAAAGGAGGATTTTGGCGCCCATAAATTGCGCCTTTTGGTTTGATCATGCGCGATCAAGGCCTCGCACCGATGGCGCAAAATGAGAGTCATGATTTCAAGTTCATTGAGGACGTCGACTGGGGCTTGATCGAGCGAGCTTCGCAAAGTCTGTTTGAGCCAAAGGCTCATCTTAGGATGGGCAAGAACCCATTCGATGCGCATCTCCACTTGCCTAAGACTGGACGAGTCGATGGATGACACGTGAACAACTTCTTTCCATACAGGATATTCGCTCTGTTACCGTTCGCCATGCTTGTGAACAATCATGGATTGCAACGCGGGCAGTGACCAGGGTCCGCTTCTGTGCGACCGTCCTCCCGGGGCCGGATCTCGCGATGGTCACAGGCGGCGCAGCCGAAAATACGATGACGCGCCATAAGGCTCGGTCCACCGCACCAGGAGCATGGAAGCCCTTGCTCGATTTCGACGATACCGAATCCAGGGCTGCTGCAATCGGGACATAGCGATGTCAGCCGCGCGCAAAGTTTTTGGGCCAGGCGGCTCAATGCCGCCATTCGACTTGGATTCATGTGGGCGCGCATATCCGTCTGGATGAGTGCGCGCTTGTCGATGGAGCCGGCTGCGGCCCGCGATACGGCCCTCTCGAGCTCGTTCCTGGCGCGAATACCTTTGAATAGGAGCTGGCTGTCATCATCCGGCTGATGGGGCTGTACGACAACCGCATGGCCCGGGAAATCGATACGGCTGAGGAATGGGTCGATCGCCACATGGTCGTTGACGATCATGTTGTCGAACATCGGTGCTTCGTCGACCAATTGCTCACGCACGACGATCCCGAGCTCGTCATCAATAACCAGCATGACCTCAATTCCGATCGCGACGAACGGCATATGAGGATGCGGTCCGTAGCTACCTTCGCTGGCAATACCGATCGACGCGCTCGCGGCCGCCATGCCGAGTCGCGCCTTGGCAAGAGCTGTCTCCGTGATAGAGCCAACCCGCCGGATTTCTCCAGTGAAGGTGCCCAGTGCGTCGGTGTCCAGACCCGGAGGTGTCCATACCGTGAGTCCAAGACCGTCGCGGAACGGAGGCTGCACTGCCGCTTCCTTTCCATGCATGGTGGCCAGCACTGCCTCCCGTCCCCAATAAGGTCCGATACGAGGAGTGCAGATTGGAAGACGTGAGGCCATCTTCAAAAATAGCCCTCACGCTTCTGTCGTTCGAGCGATCCCTCATCGCCAATCCGGCCAAAGCGCTCGGATTTGTTGGTGCTCAGCAATTCAAAGCGAACAGCGGCGAGGTCCTCGGCTTCGGAAAGCTCGGCGGCGGTCACGGGCCAGCAGCCCAATGTACGAAAACGCACCTTTTCGATGACAGGACTTTCGCCCGGCAGGAAGCGCATCCGCGCAGGATTATCGACCATGATCCGCATCCCGCCTCGCAAAATCACGGGACGCTCGCGTGCCACATAGAGCGGCGCCAATTCGATGTCGCGCAACAGGATGTAGTTCCACAGATCATGCTCGGTCCAGTTTGATAATGGAAAGGCGCGGATCGACTGCCCTGGCGACAAGCGCCAGTTAAAGCAGCGCCAGAGTTCGGGACGCTGTTCGCGCGGATCCCAAGCATGGTTTACATTGCGGACGGAAACGATGCGCTCCTTGGCGCGGCTCATCTCCTCGTCACGTCGGGCGCCACCAAAGACAACGTCGTAGCCGCCATCCGTCAGAGCAGACTTCAGCGCTTCCGTCCGCATCAAGCTGGTATACATCGAACCGTGATCGAACGGATTGATGCCCTGACGACGACCGTCCTCGTTAGCTCGCACGATCAGGCGGAAGCCGAAGCGATCTGCGAAAGTGTCACGGAAGGCGAGCCCGTCGGCAAACTCCCAGGTGGAGTCGATGTGTAACAGGGGCAACGGCGGCGAAGCCGGGTAGAAGGCACGCAACGCCAGATGTGCGAGTACCGTCGAGTCCTTGCCGCCAGAAAACAGGATGACCGGGTTGTTTGCCTCGGCTACGCCATCGCGAAGAATGTAGATCGCTTCGGACTCCAGCCGTTGCAAATGAGGTGAGAGGCCGGTCATGCTGGCTCGACCTGCCGATTGGCATGGGTCTCGGGGATGTCCGCGGCGACCCATCGCAATTTCCCGGTATACCGCCAAGCGAGGCGCCCGCGGTCGAGCGCAAAAAGATGAAGCCAGCGATTGTCGAACAACGCGCGGACCTCGTGATGTCGCCCCAGCACCCCGTCGATCGCCTCCCGTGGGGCCTCGATAACCACCGTGAGCCGGAGCGGATCGTGAATGAGCCTGTTGCCGTCATGCACCGATTGCCAAGGAAGCCCTGCGCGCAGAACGCCGCCATTGCCCTCGACGACGCCGAGTCCGCCAGTCACGTTGTGAAGCAGCTTGTTGCCACTACCGAAAAGCTCCGGGGCGACGCATGAACCATAATATTGCAGGCTGATCCAACTCGCGACCACCACTGGGGCAGTCATGATGAGCTCAAGCACTTTGTAGTCCTGATCCCGACGCCAATCATAGTCATGCAGAAATATTTCTCCTGCGAGGTCGAGCGATACGGTCCGGGATCGCGGTGCAGCGATGAAGGCTTTACATCCGGCAAGTCCCCACTCGGGCCTGGTTTCGGCCCAATCCCGGGCGCGCCGCGCGATGCCGCGAGCGCCGTCAGCCCCTGGCAGGCGCGCCGTGCGTTCGCTCCGAGCCAGCACGCTCGCCGCGGAGAACCAGTTGAGCGCTTGATCGAGATCGGCCACGTGTGCTGCCGAAGGATAATCGGTTTCGTAGATCGTAACCGTCTCGGTCGTGGTTTCGTGGAGTGCACCGACGAAGAGTGTCTCTTTTGGGATGGCGATCCCGCGCCGCGCGAGACCAGCGCGAACATCCGTATCGTTCAACAAGCCCGCCAAAAGCCGCGCATTCACCTCTCCCGAATATCCACCGCAGGCTCCGCAATGTAACGTGCTGGCATGGGGATTATTGACCACGTAGGCTCCATGCCCGACGATGAGTACCAGACGCGCAAAGCTCTCAGTCAGCGACATCGCTCGCAAGATGCTGTCAGCCGCCGTCACCCTCGCTTCCAAGTCGGGAGCGTGGACAAGATGCGGCGGCGGCTCTGATGTTGGTGGCGCTTTGATAAGGCCCAGCGCATCGCGAAGGAGCTTGCCTACATACATCGGTCCGGCAGCCTCGACGAACGCGAAGGAAGAGACGGCGGCGAGTTTGAAGCGGCCCCAGGCCCGGTGCGCGCGGGCGCGAATGCGATGTTGCTGACCAAGACGCAGGGTCGTCTGTGCGCCATCCTCAGAACATGTCGCCAAGGCAGGTTCCAACAAAACCGGGAGCCGCGCTTCGGTCACGTCGGATCCGAAACGGCGATGGGCCAGCGCTAGACCGAAGAAGCCGGCGAACCCGAGCGTCGCGATGCAGGGGTCGAGACTTTCGAGCTTCCGGCGTAAAACCTCCGAACGCACGTCGATGCAGAAAGCAGCCTGGAGCTTGAGTTCGGTTTCGGGCGGCCGGGCCGATTCGGTGGCAAAGATGACTGCCAGCCGGCGTTGAGCGGCGCGTTCAGCCGCCTCCTGAAGGATCTCGTCGATGATGTCGGCTGGCTCGGCCGCAACGGGTTGCGCATGTGCTGAGACGGACGCGCGCCAGCCATCGTTCACGGAAGCCTCATACTGTCGCCATAGCGCCGCCTCCCAGGTCAGCCGGATGGCCAGCAGATCCCTCAGTATCAAATCTGTGTCATCGCGAAGCTCGGCCTGCCAGATCAGATAACGCGCGTATTGGGCGTAGCCACCAAGAGTCGTCAAAAGCTGATGGAAATAGCTATCCAGCGAGTCCGTCGGGAGCCGTAGCGTCTCGGTCGTTTGCAGGATCGCTGCAAAGGCATCGTCCGGCGCGTCTACCGCGGTCTCGGTAAAGCGCTTGAGACCCATAATTTCCGGTGTGAGATCATGCGCGGCAGTCGCCCGCCAATTGGCCCAGGCGGTCTTTCCTCTTGACGCGGACCAGAGTGCCTGTCCCCCGTCGAAATAGCCCGCTGCCCAATGACCGATCCGCTCGGCGATAAATTCCGGCCAGTCGACCCCTGTCGTCTTGGCCAAAAGATCCGCCACGGTGGGTATCGCTCTCGGACGCGGCGCCGGTCGTGCCGCCGCTGACTTGAGCGCTGCCACCGTTTCTGGCTTGTGCGCCGAGCCTGCAGCGGACAAGGCTCCGGCCAGATCCTCATCAGTGATCTCGCCCGCGCAAATACGATCAAGATACCAACCGCGGTCAAGAGTAATGGCCACGCCAGCAACCCGTCGCAACCTGGCGCGCGTTACGGCAAGGCGTTCGTTTGACTGCCCAAGGAAAGGGTTGACCGCGACACTCGAAGCGAGCGGCCAAAGCGGCGGGATGGCGCGACCTGCGCGCTCCACCGCCGCCTCGACCATTCGGGACACGTCGACCCCGGGTTCCGCAATCGTGGGCATCAGCATGCCGGCTTCCTCATCGCGCTTTAAGATGCTGTTCGCACCGACCAGCCGTTGAACAGGCGATCGATGACCGCGTTGATGTACAAGCCGTTCGACAGGTGCACGCGCAGACCCAGAGCGGCCGGATGATGCGCCCAGTGCGGCAACAGCGCCTGGGCGAGCGCGACCGCGCCGAAGCTCAGGGCAGCGAGCGCAATCAGCGTCCATTCCAGCCGCCCAGGTGCCGGGGTCGGAGGCAGAACTCCGCGCGTCAGCCATTCGGCCGCGCTCTGAAGCGCGAAGTAACTGACGGCTGCGACAAATGAATAGACCGAGGTCCTGCGCGTAAGCGCTGAAGGAGCCGCATCCGCAAGACCTTGAGCAATGAGGTATGCGACGCCCAGCACCAGTATCGCGCCCAGCGCGAGGGCCTGTGGTGACTTAACCTCAGAGCCGAAGACCAACCAGAAGCTTGTGCCGATCACGGCATAGATCGCGAGCGCCGCGAGAAAGGCGTGGGTGACGGCGACGGCGTTTGGCGCTGCGACAGGTCCGGGCCGACGGATCGCCGTTACTTGTTCGACCGCGCCACCTGAGGCCAGGAAGGCATGCGCCTTGTAGAGCGAGTGTGCGACGATATGCAGTAGCGCGAGCGGGAACAGCGCCAAGCCGCATTGCAGGATCATAAAGCCCATCTGCGCGACGGTTGACCAAGCCAGCGACGTTTTGACGGCAGGCTGGGTCAGCATGACGAGCCCCCCGAACAATGCCGTGAAACCACCGACCATCGCGAGCACGGCCAGAACTCCGGGCGCCAGCAGCATGACGTCGGCGAAGCGGATCAACAGGAAGCCGCCAGCATTGATGACCCCGGCGTGAAGCAACGCCGAAACTGGCGTTGGCGCCTCCATCACCTCGGCCAACCAGCCATGGGCTGGAAATTGCGCAGACTTGAGCAATGCCGCCACGGCGATCAACATGGCCGCCAGAACGATGATCCAGGACGAACCGTCTGCGTTACGCGCGGCGGCGTTGATCGTGGTGATGTCGGCACTGTTATAAGCGTAGACGAGCAGGATACATCCCGCGATCAAGGCAACCGCGCTGATCGTAGAGAACAGCGCCTTCTTGCGGGCGACGCGCTGCGCTGCTTGGCGCTCTGGGTAAAAAAGCAGCAGGCGCTGCAGGCAGAGGCTGGTAGCGATCCAGGCGACGACGAGGTTAAAAAGATTGCCCGACAGAACCAGGAACAGGACCGCGGCCAAGGTAGCGGCGAGCCAGCCATGGAACGCGCCCTCCCGCGCCTCGCCGTCGAGGTAGCTGCGAGAATAGCGGGTGACGATCCAGCCGATGAAAGAAACCAGTAGCAGCATCGTGACGCTGACCGCATCGAGCCGTACCGATAGGCCGGCACCCGCAACACCGAGTACCGGGCTGACGCCCGCGCCCTTTGCGATCAAGAGCGTTACCGCACAAAGCGAGACCACAAGCGCGGAGAACGCGGCAGTCTCCGCGATCATCGGGGCCAGGAGCGGCCGCCGGCCGGGCCGAAAGCCCGCGATCGCGGCGGCGAGGAGGAGCCCGAAAGGTGCGACCAGCGGAAGAAGATAGATCGTCAAGCTGCACCCCCCGGACCCATTTGCTGGCGCCCGGGATAGCAGCCGCTTTAATACTCAAAAAATGCATTGTTTATCTCATTTCATTCGATATTATCGAACGTTATGGGCGCACTCAATTACCACCACCTTCGTTATTTCTGGGCGGTCGCGCATGACGGCAACCTGACAAGGACGGCGACGCGCCTCAATCTCACGCAGTCTGCTCTCTCCGTGCAGGTCCGTCAGCTCGAGGCGCGCCTCGGCCATGCATTGTTTGAGCGGCGCGGCCGGCGGCTGCATCTGACCGAGGCAGGTCGCATCGTGCTCGATCACGCCGATGCCATTTTCGCAACCGGGGAAGAATTGCTTTCCACGCTGCGCACGACAGGCGCGACGCGACAGGCTTTGCGGGTCGGCGCGCTGGCGACTCTCTCGCGGAATTTTCAAATGGCGTTTCTGAAACCGGTGCTTAGTCGCTCCGATGTCGACCTGGTGCTGCGCTCGGGCAGCTCAGGCGAGTTGCTACAAGCATTGGAGGCGCTCAACCTTGATGTGGTCTTGCTGAATCAGACGCCGGCCCGCGATGCTATTACGCCATTCGTTGTTCACCGTTTGGCGGAGCAACCGGTCAGTCTGGTCGGCGCGTCTGATAGACTTCGTAAAACGACGGAGCCCGCTGCGCTGCTGAAGGCTCATCCTGTCATCCTGCCAACGGTTGGCGGGAGTATCCGTGCTGGCTTCGACGCTTTCGCAGATCGGCTCGGCATCCGACCGAAGGTCGCGGCGGAAGTGGATGATATGGCCATGATGCGACTGCTGGCGCGTGAGGATCTTGGTCTTGCCGTTCTGCCGCCGATCGTCGTGAAGGATGAATTGGCCTCCGGCCTGCTTGTGGAAGCGGATCATTTGCCAGGCATTGCCGAAACCTTCTATGCCATCACAGTCAAGCGGCGTTTCCCGCATTCACTGCTTGCGCCTCTGCTGCAAACACGAGTCAACGAGTAGTCATATAGGACGGTTGAGCATACGATTCGACTCCGCTACGATCAAGGCTGGGAAGGCAATAGATTGCGTTCCCCCTAACTTCCTAACCAATTCGGATCCAACAGCAGAGCTCCCCACACAAGATCGAGGTGGGTCACGGAGTAGTGAAAAAATTCCCGTGAATATAAATGGTGATTTGGCGTAGCTTTTGCCGCATTGGCTGAGTCTTCAAATCTTTAGGTCAGCGTCGCTTGGTCGCCGGGACCACCTTCGCGCGCTCCGCATGTCGGGCTTCGAAATGCCAACACGACAGTCCGCGGAGTCGCGGTCGCCAAGGCAGCTACGGGTTCGTGCCGCCGGTCCGACGCGGCGGTTAGGAGTCATCAGCATGTCCAGACCTCCTGAAACGCCCAAGCTAACGAGTATCGTGGCTGAGATTTCCAATGGGCAGCGATTGAGCGAAGGTTAATGATTAGTCCGCCTGCCAAAAGTGGGCTTGGTCAAAGTTTGTGCAAATGACTATCGGGATGGCGTCCGTGTCACTTTTCGAAATCATGACTGCGACCGAAGAGCGCATAGAGAAACGCATCCGCAATAGCGCACCCTATTTACAATAGAAGTCGGCAGTTTCAGACGTCGTTCCTGCTGAAGGATCTTGCGTAATGCCAACGTACCGAATCCATTTCCTCGACGACGATGCTCGCGTGTCGGGTCCGCCATTCATTCTGCAAAGTGCAAATGACGATGATGCTATCGATCAAGCCCGAAATTACATCGACGGTAGAAACATTGAACTTTGGCGGGGTGGCACGCTGGTCGCTCTGCTTCCGAAGAGGTAGACGACCGACTACGGCACCGCGCGGAGCATTGCCCCATCGGCCAGACGCCGATCGCGATGGTCCCTGTCCTTGCGTGAGCGGAATAACATGTGGTGAAACTGCTTGGCGCCTATCGTTGGGAACGCTGTAGGGCGTTTTTAGCCTTCGGAGCCTCGAAACATTCGTTCTATTTCCTGTAGAACTAAAGAAATCCAATGACGGGCAAGCTGAAAAACTGGGCACGCATGATCAAGTGCGACGCGCATGCGGTCTTTCTGGCGGCCCGCGACCCCCGCGGGCCTTGGTATGCGAAGCTAGCGCTCTGCGTGGCAGGATATGCCTTGTCTCCCATCGATCTCATCCCGGACTTCATCCCGGTCTTTGGGTATCTAGACGACGTAATTCTCGTGCCGCTCGGGATCTGGGTAGTAGTGAAGCTGATCCCGGCTGAGATTATAGCTGAACACCGCGCCGCCACCACTTTGGCGGCCAGGCGCCCCGTGAGCCGTACCGCCGCAATTATCATTGCCCTCATTTGGGTAGGATCAGTCCCAGTGACTGTTGGGCTCGGCTATTGGTATTTTGCGGACTAAATTTTAGAAGATGCCCTACCGGGGATCTAGGCCACGGAGGGCTTCGCCGCCGAATGCGAGTAGCTTTCGGCAATCGACAGCCGCTGTGGACCCATAAAGTTGAGACCTAATGTTTGCAGCGTGCTTTGCACTGTACGATGCTTTCTTGAGTCGAACTGTTGTGCGCTGAATGCTGACGCCCTTTGCGAACCTGTTCTTCAGCGTCACCTCATCACTCGGTCGTCTGCGCATTCCGGTGATGACGACCATGCATTCCGGAGCATGGCGACCACTTGATCCAGTCGATGACGCCCAGGGCGGCGCATGAGCGAGATGGCGCCGTTGGATGCAGGTTTTGATCTCAGTATTTGTGGTTTCGGTCAAGCTTCAGGTGGAGCCCGCGCGCGGCGCGCAGTGACCGCCGCGAGTCAGACGGAGCGCCGCGCGCGGGCGGGTGGTGGCGATGGTCATTTTTTGGCACCCGTGGCTGGCTTGGCCATTGTTGTCGCCACCGCGTCCGCTGTGTCGGTGGCCGGCGCCGCGGTGTCCGGTTTGGCCATCTTCGGATCGCGCATCGAGGGACCGTCGAGGGCGAGACGATAGGCATTGTGCACGAGGCGATCCAGGATGGCGTCGGCGAATGTCGGCACGCCGATGACCTCGTGCCAGGACTCGACCGGCAACTGGCTGGTGATAAGCGTCGAGCCCGCGCCGTAGCGGTCTTCGACGATCTCCATCAGATCGCGGCGCTGGTTCGGATTGAGACGATCCGGCCCCCAATCGTCCAGGATCAGCAGGTCGGCCTTGGTGAGCATGCGGAACAGGCGCGCGAAGCGGCCGTCACCGTGCGCCAGTTCGAGATCAGCGAACAAGCGCGGCACGCGTGCATAGTGCACGGTATAGCCGTCGCGGCAGGCCTTCTGTGCCAGTGCGCAACTGAGCCATGACTTGCCGACGCCGCACGGTCCGGTGACGAGCAGGTTGCGATGCTCGGCGATCCAGCGACTGGCGGCCAGCTGCTGGAACAGTTGTCTGTGCCGAAAACTCTATCCAGATCTCTGAGCCGATGGAATCGGTTATGATTGGGTGATGATCACGCTGCTCTCGTTCTTGCTTGCCGTTCTGGTCTCGCCTTTCAGGTCGAACAGCAGCCTGT
>JAESGX010000393.1_pt1 | contig 17670 bp, 16 predicted proteins | sample 9269801 | NCBI WGS metagenome assembly JAESGX01 (sample SAMN16773122, study PRJNA677054) | algae metagenome | isolation source: Pleurocapsa minor GSE-CHR-MK-17-07R and co-occurring heterotrophs from wet... | place: USA: Lower Calf Creek Falls, Grand Staircase Escalante National Monument, UT ... | reverse complement strand
GGAGCCGGAAGCGCGCGGCCGCTGTGGCTGCTGGTGGCGCTGCTGGCGATAATGTTCCTGCCGGCGGTCCGCGTGCCCGCGCGCCTTGCCGGACCGCTGCTGCGGATCGCGGCGGCGAGCTATTTCATCTATGTGGCGCATGTGCCGATCGCGCATGTGGTGCACTTCGTGCTGGGGCTTGATGGCCGGCCGGAGCTCGCGATCCCGCTGCTGCTGGTGGCGAGCGTGCTGGGCGGCCTGCTGTTCGAGGCGGCGTGGTCGCGCGGCTGGCAGCTGGTGAAGGGCAGATTGGGGCCCGACGCTGGGAAGACGGGCGCGCAAACGACGCGCCCGCCGGCGTGACGCCCCATGCGCGCGCCATCGGCACGGTTGCTGCCACCCTGCTGCTGTTCGCGCTGATGCGGCTGCTGCCGCCGCCGGCCGGGCTGCCGGACGCGGGCTGGGCGGTTGCCGCCGTGGGGGTCGCGATGGCGATCCTGTGGCTGTCGGAAGCGCTGCCGCTGGCGATGACGGCGACGCTGCCGTTCCTGCTACTGCCCATCATGGGGGTGATGCCGGCGGCCGATGTCGCGGGGCTCTACTGGTCTCCCACCATTTTCCTCGTGCTGGGGGGCGCGCTGATCGCGGTGGCGATCGAGGTGCACGGGCTGCACCGGCGGCTGGCGATCGGCATTGCGCGCCGCGCGCCGGCATCGCCGCGCGGGCTGCTGCTTGCCTTCATGACGGCAACCGCGATCACCTCGATGATGGTCTCCAACACGGCGACCGCGCTTATCATGATGCCGGTGGCGCTGGCGCTGCTGGCGGGAGACGGCGAGGGCATTGAAGGCAATTCGCGGCCAGAGGGGGACGGCAGCGGACAGGCGCTGGTGGAGGGCCGCGGGTTCGCGATCGCGCTGGTGCTGGGCATTGCCTATGCCGCCAGCATCGGCGGGCTGGGCACGCTGGTCGGCTCGCCGACCAACGCGATTTCGGCGGGCATCATCGAGCGCGCGCTGGGGCTGAGAATCGACTTCCTGACCTGGTCGATGTTCGGGCTGCCGCTGGTGGCGCTTGCGGTTCCGCTGGCGGCGCTGGTGCTGATCGCGCTGTTCCGGGTGCCGGCCGGGCGGCTGGACCGGGCTGCGATCTCGGCGGCGCTGGGGGAAGGCGGGGCGCTCACTGCGAACCAGAAGCGCCTGCTGCCGCTCTTGGGGCTGCTGCTGCTGGGCTGGGTTGTGCTGCCGCTGGTGAAGGGGCCGCTGGGGTTGCCCGATATCGAGGACGGCGGGGTGGCGATCGCGGTTGCGCTGCTGCTGTTCCTGGTGCCGGCGCGCGAGGGCGGTGCGCTGCTGGACTGGTCGCACGCGCGGCGGGTGCCGTGGGATGTGCTGCTGCTGTTCGGCGGCGGGCTGGCGCTGGCGGGCGCCATCACGGAGTCCGGCCTGGCGAGCTGGATCGGCGTGGAGCTGCAGGGGCTCGACGGGCTGGAGCCCTGGGTGCTGGCGCTGGTGCTGGTGCTGGTGGTGGTGCTGGTGACCGAGTTTGCGAGCAATGTGGCGGCCGCCAGCGCCTTCATGCCGGTGGTGGCGGCGGTTGCGCTGCAGACCGGCGTTGCGCCGCTGCCGCTGGTGATGGCGACCGCCTTTGCCGCGAGCTGGGGGTTCATGATGCCGGCCGGCACCGGCCCCAACGCGATTGCCTATGGCACTGGCCGGGTGACGATCTCGCAGATGGTGCGCGCGGGCTTTCTGGTGGACCTTCTGGGGGTGCCGCTGATCGTGGGGATTGCGTTCGGAATCGCGGCGCTGCTGTAGCGGCAGAACATTGCCTGCCGCACGCCCTTCGGCTACCCCGCCCGCAAAAGGGGATGCGCGCATGAAACTTCTGGCCGGCAACAGCAATCCGCGCCTTGCGGAAGAGGTGGCGAAGTACCTTGAAATTCCGCTGACGTCGGCGTCGGTGCGGCGCTTTGCGGACGAGGAGATCTTCGTCGAGATCCACGAGAATGTCCGCGGCCAGGACGTGTTCGTGCTGCAGTCGACCTCGGCGCCGGCCAACGACAATCTGATGGAGCTGCTGATCTGCATCGATGCGCTGCGGCGGGCCAGCGCCAAGCGCATCACGGCGGTGGTACCCTATTTCGGCTATGCCCGGCAGGACCGGAAGACGATGCCCCGCACGCCGATTTCGGCGAAGCTGGTCGCCAACCTCATCACCGTTGCCGGCGCGTCGCGGGTGCTGTCGGTCGATCTTCACGCCGACCAGATCCAGGGCTTCTTCGACCTGCCGGTGGACAATCTCTATGGCGCGCCGGTGATGTCGGCCGACATCCAGGCGCGCTATCCGGTCGAGGCGGGGAAGCTGATGGTGGTGTCGCCCGATGTCGGCGGCGTGGTGCGCGCCCGCGCGCTTGCCCGCCGGCTGGACAATGCCCCGCTCGCCATCGTCGACAAGCGCCGCGAACGGCCCGGCGAGTCCGAGGTGATGAACATCATCGGCGATGTGGGCGGACGCTTTTGTATCCTGGTGGACGATATCGTCGATTCCGCCGGCACGCTGTGCAACGCCGCGCAGGCGCTGATGGACGCCGGCGCGTCGGGGGTGGTCGCCTATGTCACCCACGGCGTGCTGTCGGGCGGCGCCGTTGCCCGCGTCGAGGGCTCGGCGCTGACCGAGCTGGTGATCACCGATTCCATCTTTGCGCTGCCGGTGATGGCCGCGGCGAAGAAGCTCCGCGTGCTGACCATCGCGCCGCTGATCGGCGAAGCGATCCGGCGGATTTCGGACGAGTCGAGCGTCTCCTCGCTGTTCGATTGAGCCCGGCACCGGGGCGGAGAAGGGCCGGGGCCGGAAAGGAGCCGGACGGGGGCGGTTGCGGCAGGCCGAGTTGCCGAGGGGTTGACGAAATTTCTGAGGCGCACATGTTGCGGTTGGGTCGCCAGAAAAACGGCGGAGATCGCCATGGTTCGAGTATCGTGCGTGTTGCTTGCCGGCGTGCTGCTTGCCGCCCCGGCCAACTCGGTTGTCATCCTGGAAACTTCGGGCGAAGTCGCTGCCGGCGGATTTGCCGAGTTCGAGGTGCCGGTTGCCATTACGGCGCCGGCGGGGCGGTACCGGTTCGGCTTCCGGGCGTCGGCGCCGCTCGATGCCGCTGTGCTGACCCGATGGGGTTATTGCGAGGAGCTGGTGGAGCGGGACAGCGGGCTGCCGCTGGACCAGGTCTGCGAATCCGGCGACGAGGCGGCGCTGGCTCTGCAGGGGGTGACATCCGAGGGTGTCGAGCTGACGATACCGGGGTTCGAGCGCGCGGTGCAGCAACTGGACGAGATGTTCGACCTGGTTGTGACACAGTGGGCCCAGCCGGGCTTCGTGGTCCTGGACAACCGCGGCAGCCTGGCTTCGACCTACCGGATCACGGTGGAACGCGTGCCCGAGGCGACCACCTGGGCGCTGATGCTGGCGGGGTTCGGGATGGTGGGGTTTGCCGCGCGGTGGCGGATCATTGCGCCGGGCCGGCAAGAGACCTGACGAGTGTTTTCGGGGCGATTGCCCTGTAGCTTTCGTCGATCCAGCCCTTCAGCATGTCCACGTCCGCCGCGGCACCGTCGCGCAGATGGCAGGTCACCCAGCCCGAACGGCCGAGGCCGTAGCCGGTCGGCTCGCACCCTTCCAGCAACAGGGCGAATTCGTGGCTTGCCGGGAGCTTTGCGGTAAATCCCAGGCTGGCGGCATTGGTCCAGAGGAAACAGAAGATCTTGCCGCGCACCTTGATGACCCGCTCGCCCCATGGGAAGTCCTCATGCGCCTCGGGATATCCGAGTGCACAGGCGCGTAGCTCGGCCTCCAGCGCGGCGAGGCTCGTCATTCGGCCGCTTGAAGTGCGGCCGGTGCATCCGACAGTGGATGCGCAAGGCGGGTCAGCATTTCCTTCGGGCAGACCTGCCAAATCCGGGTGCGGGTGCGATCCCAGTCGATGAGCAGCGCCTCGGCCCAGCGACTGCCGGTCTCGGCATGGTGGCGTTCGATCAGGGCCTTGCACAGCTGTTCCCAGTGCACGCTGGCAAAGCGTTGCCACACCACCGACTCCGGGTTCACCTTGCGCGAGAAATTGCCCTTCACGTCCAGCACGAAGGCCATGCCGCCGGTCATTCCGGCGGCGAAATTGTCGCCCACGCTGTTGAGGATGACGGCGACCCCGCCGGTCATATATTCGCAGCCGTTGGCGCCGCAACCCTCGATGACGGTGGTCGCGCCCGAGTTGCGGACGGCGAAGCGCTCGCCGGCCTGGCCTGCCGCGAACAGCTCGCCCGCGGTCGCGCCATAGAGGCAGGTGTTGCCGATGATGGCGTTGTCCTGGGTTTCGAGCGGCGAGGAGACCATCGGGCGGACCGCGATGGAGGCGCCCGAAAGGCCCTTCCCCACATAGTCGTTGGCGTCGCCGAACACTTCCAGCTTCACGCCCTGCACGGCAAAGGCGCCGAGCGACTGGCCGGCGGAGCCGCGCAGGCGTACATGGACATGGCCGGGTGCGAGCCCCGCCATGCCGAATTGGCGGGTGATCATGGCCGAGAGGCGCGTGCCGACGGCGCGATGGGTGTTGCGCACGCTGTAGGTGAGCTGCATCTTCTCGCCGCGCTCGAACACGGCGGCAGCATCGCGCAGGATGTCGGCGTCGAGGCTGTCGGGCACCGGGTTGCGTGGCGCATCCTTGGCCGATTTCCGCATGGCGTCGGGCGCGTCGACCTTGGCGAGGATGGGGTTCAGATCGAGGTCGTCCAGATGCTCGGCGCCGCGACTCACCTGGCGCAGCAGCTCGGTGCGGCCGATGATCTCGTCCAATGAGCGGACGCCGAGCTTGGCCAGCAGGTCGCGCACCTCTTCCGCGATGAAGGTCATGAGGTTGATGACCTTTTCCGGGCTGCCGCCAAACTTCTGCCGCAGCGCGTCGTCCTGGGTGCAGACGCCGACCGGGCAGGTGTTGGAATGGCACTGCCGCACCATGATGCAGCCCATGGCGACGAGGCTGAGCGTGCCGATGCCGAACTCCTCGGCGCCGAGGATGGCGGCGATCACGATGTCGCGGCCGGTCTTGAGGCCGCCGTCGGTGCGCAGCTTCACGCGGTGCCTGAGGCCGTTCAGCGTCAGCACCTGGTTCACTTCCGAGAGGCCCATTTCCCACGGCGTGCCGGCATATTTGATGCTGGTCTGGGGCGAGGCGCCGGTGCCGCCGACATTGCCGGAGACGAGGATGACGTCGGCGTGGGCCTTTGCGACGCCCGCCGCGACCGTGCCGATGCCGGCCGACGACACCAGCTTCACGCAGACCTTGGCGTTGGGGTTGATCTGCTTCAGATCATAGATGAGCTGGGCGAGGTCTTCGATGGAGTAAATGTCGTGGTGCGGCGGCGGCGAGATCAGCGTCACGCCCGGCGTCGCGTGGCGCAGCCGCGCGATCATCTCGGTCACCTTGAAGCCGGGCAGCTGGCCGCCCTCGCCCGGCTTGGCGCCCTGCGCCACCTTGATCTCGATCTCGGTGCAGGCGTTCAGATACTCCGCCGTCACGCCGAAGCGGCCGGATGCGATCTGCTTGATGGTGGAATTGGCGTTGTCGCCATTGGCATAGGGCTTGAAGCGCGCCGAATCCTCGCCGCCCTCGCCCGACACGGCCTTGGCGCCGATGCGGTTCATGGCGATCGCCAGCGTCTCGTGCGCTTCCGGGCTGAGGGCACCGAGCGACATGCCGGGCGTCACGAAGCGCTTCCGGATTTCGGAGATGCTCTCGACGTCCTCGGCCCCCAGCGGTTGGGCGGCATAGTTGAACTCGAGCAGGTCGCGCAAATAGATGGGCGGCAGCTTGCGCACGCCTTCGGCGAACTTGCGGTACTGCGAGTAGCTGTCGTTGGCGACCGCTTCCTGCAGCGTGTGGATGAGCCCCGCTTCCCAGGCGTGCGGCTCGCCGCCGAAGCGGTAGCGGTAGAGGCCGCCCACCGGAAGCGCGGTTGCGGCTTCATCGAAGGCGCGATTGTGGCGCTCGCTGGCGGAGAGGAACAGCGAGTAATAGCCCTCGCCCGAGATCTTGGCGGGCATGCCGGGGAAGAAATCCGCGACGAGCGCGCGCGACAGGCCGACGGCCTCGAAATTATAGCCGCCGCGATAGCTGGAGATGACGGCGATGCCCATCTTGGACATGATCTTGAGGAGGCCGTCGTCCACTGCCTTGCGGTAGCGCGCGATGCACTCGGCGAGCGGGCGCTGCCCGAACAGGCCGCGCGCCTGGCGGTCGGCGATGCTGGTCTCCGCCAGCCAGGCGTTGACCGTGGTGGCACCCACCCCCACCAGCACGGCGACATAATGGGTGTCGAGGCACTCGGCGGAGCGGACGTTGATGCTGGCGAACGTCCGCAGGCCCTTGCGCACCAGGTGGGTGTGCACGCCGGCGGCGGCCAGGATCATGGTCACCGCACAGCGGGTGGCGGACTGGTGCTCGTCTGTCAGGAACAGCTGCGACTTGCCGGCGCGGACGGCAGCTTCGGCTTCGGTGCGGATGCGCGCGATTGCCGCCTTCAGCCCGTCGGGCCCGTCGGCAACGTCGAAGGTGCAGTCGATCTCGGCGACCGAGGACCCGAAATAGGCCTTCAGCTGGTGCCATTCGGTCGACGACAGCAGCGGGCTTTCCAGCACCATCACGCCGGCCTGCGCTTCTTCCGTGTCCAGGATGTTGCCGTGGTTCCCGAAGCGGGTCTTCAGGCTCATCACCCGCGATTCGCGCAAGCTGTCGATCGGCGGGTTGGTCACCTGGCTGAAATTCTGCCGGAAGAAGTGGCTCATGCAACGTGCGTTGGCTGAAATCACGGCAAGCGGCGTGTCGTCCCCCATGGAGCCGACCGCCTCCTTGGCGTCTTCCACCATGGGCGCGAGCAGAAGTTCCATGTCTTCGAGCGTGTGCCCGGCGGCGATCTGCAGCCGCCGGAGCGGCGCGCCCGAGGCCGGTGCCGGCGCAGCGGCCGGGGCGGGCAGGTCTTCGAGCGTCGCGAAATCGCCCACCCATTCGGCATAGGGCGCAGCCGACGCGATGCGGTCCTTCAGCTTGCGGTCGTGATAGAGCCTGCCTTCGGCGAGGTCGATGCCGATCATCTCGCCCGGCCCCAGCCGGCCCTTGGCGACGATGCGGTCCTCGGGCAGCGACACCATGCCGGATTCCGAGCCGACGACGAGCAGCCCGTCGGACGTGTGCGCGTAGCGCATGGGGCGGAGCGCATTGCGGTCCATGCCGGCAACCACCCAGCGGCCATCCGTCATGGCGAGCGCGGCCGGCCCGTCCCAGGGCTCCATCACGCTTGCGAAATAGGCGTACATCGCCTTGTGCGCGGGCGGCATGTCGGCATCCTTGGCCCAGGCTTCGGGCACCAGCATGGTCTTGGCGGTGGGGGCGTCGCGGCCGGAGCGCACGATCGCCTCGAACACGGCATCGAGCGCGGCCGTGTCGGAGCTGCCGGCCGGGATCAGCGGCTTGATGTCTTCGGAATGGTCGCCGAACGCGGTTGCGGCCATCTTGATCTCGTGGCTTTTCATCCAGTTGGTGTTGCCGCGGATGGTGTTGATCTCGCCGTTGTGCGCCAGGCAGCGGAACGGCTGCGCCAGCCACCATTGCGGGAAGGTGTTGGTGGAATAGCGCTGGTGATAGATGGCAAAGCGGCTTTCGAAGCGCGCGTCGAGCAGGTCCGGGTAGAAAACCGACAGGCTCTCGGCCAGGAACAGCCCCTTGTAGATGATGGAGCGGCAGGAGAGCGAGCAGATGTAGAAGCCCTGGATCTGGGCTTCGATGATCTTGCGCTCGATCCGGCGGCGCAGGATGTAGAGGTCCTTCTCGAACGCCGCGCGTGCTGCCTCCGACGTGTCCGCCGGGCCGGAGATCATGATCTGCTCGATCTCGGGCCTGAGCCGCGCCGCCTTGTCGCCGATGACGGAGACATCGACGGGAACCTGCCGCCAGCCATAGATGAAATGGCCGAAGGCGATGATTTCGCTTTCGACGATGGTGCGGCACGTCTCCTGCGCGGCAAGGTCGGTGCGGGGCAGGAAGACCATGCCGACGCCCAGCAGGTTGGACCTGGAGGTCTGGCCGGCGCGCTCGATCGCTTCGTGGAAGAAGGCGACGGGGAGGTCGAGGTGGATTCCGGCGCCGTCGCCCGTCTTGCCGTCGGCGTCGACGGCGCCGCGGTGCCACACGGCCTTCAAGGCCTCGATGCCGGCTTCCACCACGCGGCGGCTGGGCTTGCCGTCGATCGATGCGACGAGGCCGACGCCGCAGGCGTCCGACTCCATGTCGGGCCGGTACATGCCTTCGGCGGCAAGGCGTTGGCGCTGGTCGGTGATGGTCTGGTTCATGTGTGGGGCCTGGTTTCGAGACGGTTGATGGTGGCGGCCAGCGCCTCCTTCAGAATCGGGATTGCGGCGTAGGCTTGGTTCGTCCGCTCGAGCTGCTCGCCCTGCCCGATCGGATATTCGTGCACCAGCCGGTTGCGCAAACGAACGACCGTCATCCACCGCGCGGCATCCGGCAATATGCCCAGCTTTTCCATGTGGTTGGCGACATCGCGGTTGAACAGCTCGGCAGTGTCCACCGCTTCCAGCCGCAGCAGGGTGCGGAACAGACGCATCATCACGTCTTCCATCTGCTCGACCCGCTTCAGAAGCGCGGTCGCGGCCGCCCGCTGCACGACGTCCAGCGCGCCGAAGCGGGCCACCTCGAGCGGCATCGGCCCCACGAGCGCAGCGGCCTCATCCAGCCCGACCGCCAGCACCCTGGCGCGATCCAGCAGGCCGTGGACCAGATCGAGCTCGGGGCTCATAGAAGAATGCCGTCCCGCAGTGCGATGCGCGCGAATGTGCACGGCGGCTGTCCGCGCTCGGTAAAGATCTTGTCGATCTTCTGCGCGTCGAGCGTGCGGAAGAGCTGCGCTTCGAAGGCATCTACCGCATCCTCGGTCGCGGCGCCCGGTGAGACCGTGAAATGCAGGTCGATGTCCCCGCCGCGTCGCGCCGGGTGGCAACGGCTGCCGAACAGACGCACCACCACGTCGGCGCCAAAGGCCGCGCGGGCCGCAGCGACGATGGCATCGGCCTCGGCCGCTTCGAGGCGGATTGCGGAGCGGGCGGCGCTTGCCATCAGATGTCCCTGGTCACTTTGCCTTGCCGGGCGGCTGGGCCGGCATGATCTTGCGCAGCTCGGCCTGGATCTTGGGGGCGAGCGCCTTTTGCGCGGCTTCCAGGCGGGCGCCGTATTTGGCCTGCACGCCCTTGTTCACCTCCTGGCCGACCTGGGGCTGGGTGCGCAGCAGCTTGGCACCGGTGGCGGTGCGATAGAAAGCGGTGATCACCTTCAGCTCCTCGGCGGTGAAGGCCTTTGCGTAGGCCGAAATGGCGATCTGGCGCGATGCCGCCTGCGATTCCAGCATGATCGGGCCGAGCGCGTCGGCCTGCATGGCGCCCATGCGGGCGATTCCGGAGTTGAACACGGGCTGGTTCTTGGCGGCCTCGGTGCGATATTGCGGATTGTTCTGCAGCATGGCGCGAACCATCTGGCCCTCGCGCACGGCCTTGATCTGGGCGGCGAGCCCGGCCTTGCTGGCGGCTGGCGACGTCATGGTGTCGACGAGTTCGGTCGCCGCCGCAGTAGAGGCGGGGGTCTGTGCGGCCGCGGGGGCTGCGATGAGGACGAGGGGAAGAAGCAGTGCACGCATTCAGGCGGCCTTTCTGGGCTGTTGCGCGGCCTGCACCCGGAGCCAGGCGTGCATGGCGTCCGCCACGTCCCGCCCTTCCCGGATCGCCCAGACCACCAGGCTGGCGCCGCGCACGATGTCGCCCGCAGCAAACACCCCCGGCAGGTTCGTGGCAAGGGTGGAAGGCTCGGCGCGGATGGTTCCCCAGCGGGTGACGGCGAGCTCGGGCGTGCCGAAGGCGGCGGGCAGGTTCTCGGGATCGAACCCAAGCGCCTCGATGACCAGGTCCGCCTGGAGCGTGAAGTCGCTGCCGGCCTCGGGCTTCGGCGCACGCCGGCCCGAGGCATCGGCCATTCCCAGCCGCATCCGGCTGGCGGCAACGCTGCCGACGGCATTGCCGGGCCCGGCGACGAAGGCTGCGGGCGCGGCCAGCCACTCGAACACCACGCCCTCTTCCTCGGCATTGGCCACCTCGCGCTGCGAGCCCGGCATGTTCGCCCGGTCGCGGCGATAGAGGCAGGTGACCGACGCCGCGCCCTGGCGGATGGCCGTGCGCACGCAGTCCATCGCGGTGTCGCCACCGCCCACCACGACAACGCATTTTCCCGCCGCATCCAGCAGGCCCGACTCGAAATCGGGCACGGCGTCGCCGAAGCCCTTGCGGTTGGACGCGACCAGATAGTCGAGTGCCTTCACCACCCCGGGAAGCCCCGCGCCGGGCACCGCGATGGCGCGCGCCTTGTAGACGCCCGTTGCCACCAGCAGCGCATCGTGCCGCGCCCGCATCTCGGCAAAGCCGATGTCGCGCCCGATCTCGGTGTTCAGGTGGAAATGGATGCCGCCCGCCACCAGCCGGTCGACGCGGCGCGTCACCACCGGCTTTTCCAGCTTGAAGCCGGGGATGCCGTAGGTGAGCAGGCCGCCGGCGCGGTCGTGCCGATCGTAGACGTGCACGTTATAGCCCCGCACGCGGAGCAGCTCGGCGGCGGTCAGCCCGGCCGGGCCGGCGCCGATGATGCCGACCGACTGGCCGCTGCGGTCGGCCACGGGCACCAGCGGCTCCACCCAGCCTTCGTTCCAGGCGGTGTCGGTGATGAATTTTTCCACCGCGCCGATGGTGACGGCGCCGTGGCCCGACTGTTCGATCACGCAATTGCCCTCGCACAGACGGTCCTGCGGGCAGATGCGGCCGCAGATTTCCGGCATGGTGGAGGTGGCGTTGGAGAGCTCATAGGCCTCGCGCAGGCGGCCTTCGGCTGCGAGTTTCAGCCAGTCCGGGATGTGGTTCTGGAGGGGGCAATGGACCTGGCAGAAGGGTACGCCGCACTGCGAGCAGCGCGAGGCCTGCTCCTCGGCCTTGGCAAGCAGAAAGCCGGGGCTGATCTCCTCGAAATCTGCCGCACGGGCGGTCGCGGCGCGCTTAGCCGGGAACGCCTGATCGACAGCAGTGAAGCTCAGCATGCGCGAAGTTGCCACGAACAGCCCCTGAACGGTGATTCGCAGCGCCGATAACAGGCGCGCGCGACACAATCCAGATGCTAGGACAGTATTGCTGACCTATAAGCGCACATGACCGGACGGCAGGTGCAGGTTTTGCTGCGGTCCGACGTCGAGTGGTACCAGATCGGACCTATCTGGCGAGCAGCCAGCCCAGCGCAAGCGTGCCGAGCGCGATCCGGTACCAGGCGAACGGGGCGAAGCCGTGGCGTGCAACGAAGCCGACCAGCCAGCGCACCACCAGCAGGGCCGACACGAACGCAGTGATGAACCCGATGGCGATCAGCCCCAGATCGTCGGCGGTGAGCAGGTTGCGCTCCTTGTAGAGCGCATAGACCGTGGCGGCTGCCATGGTGGGCACGGCGAGGAAGAAGCTGAACTCGGCCGCGGTCCTGCGGTCGAGCCCCATCAGGAGGCCGCCCATGATGGTGGCGCCCGAGCGCGAGACGCCGGGGATCATCGCCAGGCACTGCACGACGCCGACCGCCGCAGCGGTCTTCCAAGGCATGGTCTCGACGCTGCCTTCGATCCTTGGCGTGACCAGCCGCTCGATCAGCAGGATGGCGACGCCGCCCAGGATGAGGGCGACGGCGACGGTTACGGGGCTTTCCAGCAGCGTGCGGATGGCGGCATAGGCGAACAGCCCCACCACCATTGCGGGCAGGAATCCCAGCGTGATGTTGCGGGTGAAGGCGATGGCGCCGGGGTCGCGCTTCAGCAGGCCGGCCGCGACGCCGATGAAGCGCTGCCAGTAGGCGACCAGCACGGCGAGGATGGCGCCCAGCTGGATCGCGATCTTGAACGCGACCGAGCCTTCGCCGGTGAAGCCGATCAGCTCGGAGGCGAGAATGAGGTGCCCCGTCGACGACACCGGCAGGAATTCGGTGAGGCCTTCGATGAGGCCGAGCAGGACCGCCTGCCAGATGGGATTGTCCACGATGGTCAGGCGTTGCTTGAGGCGAAGCGGCCGGCGTTCACGAATTTGCGCCCGCAAAGCGGCCGCCGGTTCTGTACCGCGCAAGCCAGCCGGGTGCGACGGCGGCCATCGGTGTCGGCGCCACCCCCAGTTCGGTGAGGTCGGCGGCGCCGTGCGACACGATATTGTCGCGCTTCAGCATCAGATACTGGTCTTTGGTGAGGGGCGCGCCGGGCAGGAAGCCGAGGCTTGCCAGCATGCGGGCGCCGATGTCGGGGGTGTCGATCATCGGTTTCTCGTGGCCGGTTTCCTTCGCGATGAAGGCCATGATTGCGCGCATGGTGAGGATTTCGGGGCCGCCCAGCTCCCAGATGCCGCCGGCGCCGCCTGCCAGCAGGCGCTGCACGACGGCCAGCGCCGCGGCTGCGAGATCGCCCACGTAAACCGGTTGGAAGCGCGTTTCGGGCGCCACCACGGGGATGACCGGTGCGGCCGAGATCAGCCCGGCGAAGCGGTTGGTGAAGCCGTCTTCGGATCCGAACACCAGGCTGGGGCGCAGGATGGCAGCGCCGGGGAAGGCCGCCAGCACGGCAGCTTCGCCCTCGCCCTTGGTGCGGCCATAGGCCGACGGGCTGGCACGGTCTGCCCCGATCGCCGACATGTGCACATAGGCGCGCACGCCCTGTCGTGCGGCGGCCTGGGCGGCATGGCCGGCGCCTTTTGCCTGCACGTCGGCGAAACGCTGGCCGGATTTCTCGTCGAGGATGCCGACGAGGTTGATGGCGGCGTCGGCGCCCTCGAGCGCGGGGAGCAGGCTTGCGGGAATTCGGATGTCGCCGCGCATGGGTGCGATCTGCCCCACGTCGCCCAGCGGCCGCAGGCGCTCGGCCCGGCCGGGGTTGCGGCAGAGCACGCGCACGCGCCAGCCGGCGCGGGCAAAGGCTTCGGTGAGGGCGCGGCCGACGAAACCGGACCCGCCGATCAGCGTGACAAGCCCGGGCTGGACGAGAGAGGAGAAGGAAGACGCCATGGCGCCCGCATGTAGCGGCCCCGCCCCCCGGTTGACAATCGCGGGCCGCGCCCATAACGACGCGCCCTTGCCGACGGACAGTCGAAAGACAGCCGAAAGACACCTGCCCAGGTGGCGGAATTGGTAGACGCGCTGGCTTCAGGTGCCAGTGGCCGCAAGGCCGTGAAGGTTCGAGTCCTTTCCTGGGCACCAGAATGCAGTCCGCAGGCGTCCATTGGCGTCCGAAAAGCGGTTTCTGCACAGAGCGTTATCGATTTCGGTGTCCGAAATCGATAGCCCTTGTCTGTTCCCATCCAGCCGATTTTGAGCTAGATTGATGGTATTCTTCCCCTCCGTTTTGAGGTCAGGATACCATCAGATGTCTCTCAGTGCGGTAGCGGTTCGTGGCGCCCGGCCCCGGGAAAAGCCCTACAAGCTTGCCGATTCCAACGGGCTCTATCTGCAGGTGATGCCCTCGGGAACCCGGCATTGGCGCATGAACTACCGCTTCCAGGGAAAGCAGCGCACGCTGACGTTCGGACCCTATCCGCTTCTGACGCTTGCCGAAGCCCGCGAGAAACGGGACGAGACCCGAAAGCTCCTCCTCTCGGGCGTGGACCCGGTGGTCAAGCGCCAGCAGAAGAAGCTGGCGGACACGTTGGCGGCTGCTTCCTCCTTCCAGGCCGTAGCCGAAGAGTGGGTCGCGAAGCAGGAGCGTGAAGGCCTTGCCGAAGTTACCATCAGCAAGATCCGGTGGCTTCTGGCCTTTGCCTATCCCAGCCTCGGCAAGCGGCCGATAGGCGAGATCACGACCCTGGAATTGCTCGCCGCCTTGCGCGAGGTGGAAGGCCGCGGGCGGCACGAGAGTGCCCGACGCATGCGAAGCGTGATGGGGCGCGTGTTCCGCTATGCCGCCGCGACTGGGCGGGCGACACACGATCCGTCGCACGTGCTGCGCGATGCGCTGACGACGCCGAAAGTCGTGCACCGTGCCGCGATCACGGAGGAGCGGCAGGTCGGCGCCCTGTTGCGCGCGATCGAGGGGTTCGACGGGCATGAGATCACACGGCTTGCATTGCGGCTGGCGCCGCATGTGTTCGTACGTCCGGGCGAATTGCGCCATGCCGAGTGGACGGAGTTCGACTTCGCGAAGGCCATCTGGACCATCCCCGCTGCCAAGATGAAGTTGGGCCGGCCGATCGAGCAGGGGCTCATGCGGCAGGAGAGCGAGGGCCGTGGCAGTGTCCGGCGCGACTTCATCCCGGAGCTGCAGCGCCGCGAGCTTCGGCGGGCGGCCGCGCAACTGAGCCGCGACCTGGGGCTCGGGTTCACCGAGACCCAGCCAGGCGAGCGCATTCGCGGCACCTACAAGCGCCCGGTCGACCTAGCCGGCGGGCGCTATGCGCTGATCGAGCGGGCCCATGACTTTTCGCTCGTTCCCTGGCGCACCGTCCTGGAGAAGCAACTCGGCCTGGAGGTGTCGGGCCAGATGGTCGGCGACTCGGTACACTGGACGTTCGGGCGGCAACGCAGCGGACCGGAGATCTAGGACGAGGACGCGGTTTGGAGCGCGCAATAGCGAACCCCGGCGCATGGATAGGCCATTCGGCAGACGACCGCCGTGGGATATCGTTGCGGCCTGAATTGCAGGTGTCCCGATGATCCGCGGCAAGACCCGTCACCAACTGTTCCTTCCCCACGAGCTCAGCAAGCGGCTTGCGGTGATGGCGAAGAGCCAGAACCGCGCACGTTCGGACCTGCTCGTCGAGATGGTCGACGCCTGGATGAACCGCCGCGCAGCCCCGCAGGTGGACGAGCGCATTGCCGACCGGCTGGACCGGATTGCGCGCGCGGTCGAAGCTGGCAACCGCGAAGCCTACATCATCAGCAACAGCCTGCACCGCTTCATGAAACACCAGCTGATCTATGCAGCGGCCCTACCAGTCCCCGGTCCCGAGGCCATCGCGCTGGGCAAGAAGCGCTTTGCCGACTTTCAGGATTCGCTTGCGCAGGCGCTGGCCGAAGGCCGGCGAACAGCCAGCCCGATCGAGGATGAGCCGAATGAAGGGACGGATCATGGCGACTGACCATGCTAACCAACCCGAAAGCAAGCTTTTCCCCCCTCGCCTGACGGTCCGCATTGGCGATGCGACAAGGATGCTCGGGATCGGCCGCTCCAAACTGTACGAGCTGATCGCGGCGGGCGAAGTTGAGACGATCAAGCTCGGCACCGCCACACTCGTCCTTGTGGCCAGCATTCATGCGTTGATTGATCGGAAGCGCGCGGAACGCGGAATCTATGATGTTGGTCCATGAAGTCCTGGAATCCGGCCCTGCATTCCGAATGGCCGCTTCAAGACCCCAATTCGGTCATTCATCCGATTTTCCGCAAAGCCAATAAGCGGATGGGAGGCTTCAACTTAAGCAATCGCGGTAAACCGTGTTGTCACCTGGTTCTCGCGTTGCAGGAAGGACCCCGAGGGTGGATTTCGGGCCGATCCAGGCGTCGTTGCCGGGGCGGCGACAATTGCCGTAGGCTGTTTGACGCGACGCCTCAGCAACGAGTCTGGAATGACATAGCCGCTCATCGTTCACCCAGATCAAAAACTTGGCGTCCGAGCAATGCAATTCAGGTAAAGTGCGCCAGCTTGCTAATTGGCGGCGAGAATCGCCGTCCAGGTCTCGATCCGGCATTCCCAATAGGGCACTTTCTTCCCGTCGATTTCCCACGCGACCTCACCAGCAAACGGCAACCAGATGTCTGCGTGAAGGCGATAATTGGAGAAGCTTCCGCGCCACGGCGTGGGCAACGTGGGTGCCGTGGCCGATCGTGGTCGATCGGGGGCAAAGCCGCTGGCGATCCGGCCGTCGCTATCGAGTGAGAGAAGGACTTCGGCGGCGGTGTCGCCAGCGCTCGCGCCGACCGCCAGAGTGTCGGGCCCGTCGGCTCGCCAGCGCAAGCTCCGGTTCAACAATATGGCGGCAGGTGCCCAGGCAATTTCAGCCAGATAGCGCATCAGCTCCCCGCGCACGAGCGCCGGCGTGTGTTTGGCGCGGGCCAGCGGGACGATGCCGAGCGCCATGATGTCGAACTGGCCCTGGCCACCGATCAGAGCATCGCGCCCGGAGATCAGTCCGAAAGGACCGGCCTTGGCGCGCCAGTCGAATTCGCAGGCATGGGTCCGGATGTTCTGATCGGCGGTGAACGCCATCCAGCCGCTGGAGTCGAGGCTTCGCTTCATCCGTCCACTTTGCGTCAGGCTGATGCTGCGTAAATCGTTCTCGGGTTTCACGCCGAGGCGCATGGCAAGGTCATAGGCAGCTGAGGGCAGGCGCGCGCGAAATTCGTTCTCGGTGTCAGACACGCGGAGTCTCCTTGGATGGATGGTGACTTAATCTGGCATGCCCGAGCGGCCGGAACCGGGCGAGCGTGGCCGGCCCCCAAAGAGCAACGATCGGTCCGGCGGCGAGTGCCAGGATCACGAACGTGACGAACGGATCATAGTAGGACCCGGCGATTGGGAACAACGCCCATGACACGTTGATCATGGTGTGGAAGAGAACCGCGACGAGAACGCTTTGCCGCGCGTTCTCGAACAGCCAGACAATGATCACCCGCAAGGCCACCGCGCTCAGGCTGTGCCAGAAAATCCATTCGGGGCTGCGGCCCAGCTGAATGAAGGGGATGAGGTGCCAGAGCGCCCACGCCGTCCCGAGGACTAGGGCGGCGCGTAATGCACCCAGGCGGTTCCTGAGAGATGGATAGGCATAGCCTTGCCAGCCTAGTTCCTCGCCGATGGCACCGATGAAGAATGCCGCGAACAGTAATAGCGCCGCGCCGGGTGCAATCTGCGGCAATGGCACCGTGCTGCCGTTCAGTCGGAGGACGCCGAATTCGAGCAAACAGACCGCGGGCATGAACAGCAGTGCGGTCAGAACCCAACCTGCGCCGGGGTGCCGCTTGCCTGCGATCACCCGTTTGAGCAACGTTTTCGGCCCAACGCCGCCGTGTTTGCGATAGACGAGGATCAGCGCGGCGATCATCGGAACGAAAGTCATCAGCGCGCTGGCCGGGAGGATCGCAAGACCCGGCAACCGATCCCCTGCCGCCCCCAGAATGTAAAAGGGCACCGACAGAAGCAGGACCAGGAGGAAGAAGATCGATGGCGAGGCTGTTATGGCTTGGGCAATCGTTGCCGATCATTGTTGACGTTGGTTTGCGGCAGCTGGCGTCTGCCGGTGGGCGCCGCCGACCATTGCCAAACCGCCGCAACCGCCGCCCATAGTGCAAACGCGAAAAGTGACTGCCAGAACAGGCCCTGCGTAGGGGAGGTCGAGGGGAACAGCACAAGCAGCCAGCCGGTGAAGCTCGCATGCATCACGATGGCCAGCACCAGGCTTTGAGTGTGGCTGTACACCCAGGTCATCAGCATTCGGTAGGGTGTCAGGGTTGCGAGATAGACGATGGCTGTTGATTTCCACTGAGATGTGACCCGGGAGCGGCATAAGTTTTCACTGAGATTTGACCCATGTTTGAACCTGCC
>JAESGX010000392.1_pt1 | contig 17680 bp, 13 predicted proteins | sample 9269801 | NCBI WGS metagenome assembly JAESGX01 (sample SAMN16773122, study PRJNA677054) | algae metagenome | isolation source: Pleurocapsa minor GSE-CHR-MK-17-07R and co-occurring heterotrophs from wet... | place: USA: Lower Calf Creek Falls, Grand Staircase Escalante National Monument, UT ... | reverse complement strand
CTCCTGGATCGTCTCCGTCGTCTCGCCGGGCAGGCCGAGGATGAAGGTGCCGTGGATCTTGATGCCAAGCTCATGGCAGTCCTTCGTGAACTGCCGCGCGACATCAATCCGCATGCCCTTCTTGATGTTGTGCAGGATCTGCTGGTTGCCGCTTTCATACCCCACCAGCAGCAGGCGCAACCCGTTCTCCGCCATCACCTTCAGCGAGGAGCGCGGCACATTGGCCTTGGCATTGCAGGACCACGTCACACCGAGCTTGCCCAGCGCCTTCGCGATGGCCTCGGCGCGGGGCAGGTCATCGGTGAAGGTGTCGTCATCGAAGAAGATCTCGCGGTTGCCCGGGAAATTCGCCTGGATGTACTTGATCTCCTGGATCACATGCTCGACCGAGCGCGTGCGGTAGCGATGCCCGCCCACCGTCTGCGGCCAGAGGCAGAAGGTGCAGCGGCTCTTGCAGCCGCGGCCGGTGTAGAAGCTGACATAGGGGTGCTTCAGGTAGCCGATGAAGTACTTCTCGTATTGCAGGTCCCGCTTGTAGACCTCACTCACGAAGGGCAGCTCATCCATGTTTTCCAGCATGGCGCGGTCCTTGTTATGGACGATCACGCCTTCGCCGTTGCGGTAGCTGATGCCGGGAATGGCGCCGAGATCCATGCCCGAGGCCACGTCCTTCACCGTGAAGTCGAACTCATTGCGGGCCACCCAATCCACCACGGGGGCATCGCGCAGGCTCTCATTCGCCTGGACGGCGACCTTGGCGCCGATCAGCCCCACCTTGAGGTTCGGATTCTCGGCCTTCAGCCGCTCGGCCACCTTGATGTCCGACGCGAAGGAGGGCGTGGAGGTGTGCAGCACCGCGAGATCATAATCCCGCGCCATGGGGGCGACATCGGCGAGCGACTGGTTGTGCGGGGGCGCATCCACCAGCTTGGAGCCGGGAATCAGCGCCGCCGGCTGGGCCAGCCAGGTGGGGAACCAGAAGGACTTGATCTCCCGCCGCGCCTGGTAGCGCGAACCCGCACCACCATCGAAGCCATCGAAGGAAGGAGCCTGGAGGAAGAGCGTGCGCATCATGCCGGGAGCAAGCCTTTTGTCAGAGGCGACCCAGAGGCGCAAACCCCAGGGCCGGAGAGCGAACGGATGCCGGGTTTGCCCGCGGAAGTCCAGCGGCGGATGGAGCGGCGCGGGGTGCGCGGGCGAGGGCGGGGCGGCACCTTACCATCTTACGGCCTTACGCCCTTACCGCGCGAAGTGATGTTTTCGGACAAATGCCGGAGGGGGCGCGGCGGGGGCGGAGCTAAGGTTTGGACGGGGCGGGGGAGGGTGGGGCGCATGGGTGTGAGCTTAGGAAAAAATGCCGGAAAAGTCGAGGGAAAGTGACTTGGGGAGCCACGGGCTCCCCAAACCCCTGCGGCACCTTTCCGCTGGTGGGTAGGTCAGGCCATAACCTGCCTCGGACCCCCTCAAAGCCAAACTGATATACACTTGTTCCTGGTGACAAAAGCAGAAAACCGACATTTTCAACTTACTGGATAAGAAATAAGCGAATTAGCCTGAGCGGAGGCGATTATTGAATTGGAAATCGTACCTCTATTCAACAAAACTACGTAGCGATATCTGGCTCGGGTGATCGAAAGATACATCTCTCTCAGTACTTGTTGTTCAACAGCGGCAGCAAGAGTCGGGTTATCTACGATACGCGGCGGAACAACACCTTGCTCTAAGCCAACAGATAGAACGGCATCGAACTCCTGCCCGCCTACGAACGATGGACGACTTAAAATAACGAGCGGTTGATCCGGGGTAATTTTTTCGCCTCTCTGCTGAACTATGTGGATCGGTAGCTGTGATTGATTCAGAGCCTGAAGAATTTCACTCCAATAACTTTCGGCATGACAAATTACTGCAACTTGTCTGAGGTTATCAGATCTGTGCTTTTGCACCTGCTTGACGATAAATTTTCCGAAGTTTTTCTGATCTTCGCTACAGCGCACAATCGTGGGGCTGTTAGCTAGAGCATGGTCCGACGGAACCATTCCCTGCTCGATTTTTTCGAAGTCTGGGAAGTCCGCAGAAAAAAGGTCAGTAGTCTGCTGAATTATATAAAAAGAAAGATCAACGATTTCTTTGGTTGAGCGATGATTGGATGGGAGATTTTCATTCTCGACTCCGGCTATACCGAGAGTAGCCAGTCCAGCAGAAGAAAACGCGAATGCGTCTTGTGCTTCGTCTAGAGCTAGTGCAATCGGGACATGCGCAGTCAGGCCATTAGATAAAAATGAAAATATTCTTCTTTCATTTTCATTAAATAATTGAGCTTCATCGACAAATATGAAGTCAAAACCTTCGCGTTTTCGTTTTAGCTCCCAGAGTGGTGTTCTGAGCCGACCAAGTAAAGAAATTGCTATGTCATCAGAGTCCAGTACCTCAAATTGTTCAAAAACAGAGATGTGGTATTTACGAAAAGTCTCATATATTATGGATCGCTCTTCAGTTGTAAGAATTCCGTGGAGTCTACTGAAGGGGGTATCAGAATTTACGTAACGCTTCTCATCATCAAAAAGCCCTCGCCCTTTAATAGCGTTCGATATTTCAACCATAACGAGTTCAGAAAAAACCGAAAACAATCCATCGTTATCTCGAACTTGTGATAACAGTACACTTTTGCCAACTTTTTCGGAGTTGGTGTCGAGGGTGTTTCTAAGCGCTTTTTGTACTTCCTTTAATTGAAATAGTTTAGTTTCATGCGCATTTTTGTCAATAATCATTTCTTCTGTTAGGCCGGTTACCTGACGTCCATACTCAGAAAGGGTGACGACTTTGATATATTCTTCAAAATCTTCGCTATTGTAATCGCTCCAGAGGGTACGAAGGCGATCAGATACGGTAATGGCCATTGGCGCATTGTGAACAATATAAAGAATTCTCACTTTTTTGCCGGCGTCAAGCGCAGAGCGAATGTGCCGGATCGCCAGCATCTGCATGAGAAGAGTTTTTCCCGAGCCGGCGGGACCGACTACTCTAACAGGGTGACGCGATAAGACGTCCGAGTAAAGAATACGATACTGTGCCTCATTTAGATTTTTGCTTGAGATCCATTGATCGTATGTCCAGTGGATAGTTTCATATGGAGATATTTTGCCTTTTTCATCATATGAGATAGTATTCAATTTAACTTTATCGAACTTCAGCTCCTCCTGCTGCGGTCCTGTGAGAGATAGCCGCAGTTTGCCAAACGTACCTGAATCTGGGGATGCCTTACGCTTTGTATCGAGTAAACTATCGGAGGCAGCGGCCAATTGAGCGAGTTTAGGCATTTGGCCAACGATTTCGGCCTGGAGTTCGTCAAAGCTTGCTGACGGCCCCACCGAAACAATTGCCCTCGCATGCAACCCGTTACTGCCCGGAGTCCCCTCAAAGTAACAAATAGACTTCTGTCGAGCTTCAGTGCCTCTGCCAGCAAGGCAGGTTTGGGAGCCATTGGACCACATCCGATGTATGAATTCGCTATCAACGATTAGCCCTTGCAGTCGTTGATTAAAGACATAAATGGAGCGCTCAAGTACTTGTTGGCTTATAGCGGGACCATCCAGCAACCCCATGCCGCCAGCTAACTTCAGTATGCCCCATGCCTCATGACCGGTTCCGCCGAGATAATCGCGGTTCCAAGCGGCGATCAGCGTGCCATTCGAATCAGAAGCCAATCGAAATGGACCGGTCGAAAAATCGGATTTACGTAAAGAATCAAATTCCCCTGCGGTTAACTCGTCATGTAACGCGGCAAGAATTTTTGGTCTGGCGAGTAACCACGAGCAAGTTTCCTGAGTGATTGCAAAATATTGTATCGTCAAGCGATTTCTCCCGCAAATTGTTCGATGGTTGAACCCGAAAAATCTGGAGAACCGATGCGCGCGTAGAGGGCGATGAATCTACTTATCAAGTCAGAACGAAACGAAGATTTTAATGAAAGAACCTTAAGTGGGCGAGCATCAAGGAAATGATGGGCGGAACTATAGGTTACTGTGCTAGATTTTACGTATTCAGGCCATATATATTCTGAAATTTGCTGAGAGGAGGTCAAAATTTCGGATGGAATTGATATTGGATAACGGAACAATGCAACAGAGTGTTCTGAAAGCCAGGTGAAATTAGAGTTTTGTCTGTCAGATGGAAGAAAATGTACATCTGATCGGTAAGAATTAGTAATAATTTTTCGCTTGATCGCGGTCCAATTCGTACCAAATAGTAACGCCACATCTCTAAGATCTGGGCTTTTCTTCGATGATGAGCGACATACGCTCGACACCCTAAGTCCTGCAAGCGCTCTTTGTACCTGTTCTTTCTTTTTTGCGGCTAAATTTTGGCTCGAAGCCAGTAGTGTTAGCCGTTCAATTTCTGACGCAAGAGTTTCTTCTCTTGGCGGCTCATAGCCCTTTGTGGCCCATTCTACATTAAATTCTAGCTCAGCGGACTTGTATCGCTCGGTTAACTCCTGGCGAATGATTGCAAGCGCACCTATGGTCCCAAAATAGTCGCGCACTGAGATTATCGGAAGATAAGTGAGCGTTTCCGTTTTAAACTGAGATACATCGCAGGCTGGAGTGATCATGATTCCGGTGACGTGCGGGTGGGCAGATAAGAGGCCCATCGATGGAAGATTGGCCCAAATATCCCCGCACTGATGTTCGGCCGTTGGCAGAGAATCGTAATACGATTTGGAGTTTACCGGAGAATTTTTGGGCATTTTTTCTGCAGTTACCTCGCAAATGTTCGACGTTATTAATATGCACAGCCGAATACATCGCTGAGCTTTTCTCTACCGGGTTTGGAAACTCTTTTTTGGCATAACTGACTCACCGCGCAGGTAGAGAGCATAAGCCGTCAACGTAGCTCGATTGGCTGCATTATGCGCAAATTTTTTTGAGTGCTGGTGAGTGAAAAAGCTTATGCCTCACCCCGCCCCCATTAACCCCCTGATCCGCCGCCCATGATTGATCACCGCCCCCAGTGACCCCAGGTTCCGCTGATCCGCCAGCGCGGACAGCGCCGCCCCGATCTTCCCCTCGCGCAGCCGCGCAAAGCTATCCCCCAGCGCCACCGAGAAATGCAGCATGATGCTCGCATCGCGGTAGCAATCCGTGGTGCAGGCCTGGCAGCCATCGCGCACCGCCATCTCCGGCTGGTAGTCCATGACCTTGGAGATCGGCTGGTTCCAATCCTCGCAGCGCCACAAATCGTAGTTCCAGTCGAGGTAGAAATACTTGTACCCCGCATGGCAGATGAAGCGCTCGCCCTGGCCGGTCAGGCGGCGCCGCATATCGGCGATGCCCTCCTTCGGGTTGAACACGGGGATCACCGCCCGCGTCTTCTCCACCCCGTCAAACGCCGCGATCAGCTCCGCCACCGACATGTCCACCAACTCGCTATCCTCGGAATAGACGAGCGAGGAAGACCCCAGCGCCGCGCGCCGGGGGTAGGAGAAGGTGACGGCCGCAAACCCCAGCTGCTTCAGGAAATGGCCGAGGGCCGCGTAATCCCGCACCAGCCGCGTCATGGCGACGGAGGCGATGGGCGTGATCCCCATCTCCCGCATCCGGGTCGTGCTTTCCTTGATGCGCTCGCAGCCGCCCTTCAGCCCGCGATTCTTCTCATGCTCGCCCGCATCCTCGCTGTCGATCGAGATGAAGATCGTGCTGATCCCCGTCCCCCTGAGCGATCCCAGCTGCCCCGGCAGCAGCCAGCCATTGGTCACCATGGTGGGCTGCACGCCCATGCCGCTGGCCGTGCGCGCCATCTCGGCGATTCGCTTGTGCAGCAGCGGCTCGCCGCCCATGAAGGTCACGAAGCGGACATTGGCCTTCAGGCGCATATGCGCCAGCGCATCGGCAAACAGGTCGGCATTCATCGTCCGCCGGTCGGTCACGAAGCCCTTGTCATGCGCGAAATTGCAGAAGTCGCAGGTCGCGTTGCACATGTTGGTGACGGAGGCGTTCAAAATCGCCGGCCCGCCTTGCGGAACCAGGCTCAGCAGGTCCAAGAAACCGGAACGATTCGCCGCCATAGTCATCCCCTCGGAAAGCCGGGGATGCTTACCCCAAGGCCCAGAGGTAAGCCAGAACAGCCGCGCATCCCAGCGCGCTGCGCCCCGCATGCAGCCACCCCCAGCGGCGGATCAGCGCGCGGCTCGCGGCATCGCCCGTGGGCATGGCGTTCAGCTTGTGGTTGGTCGGCATGATGCCGAGCAGCGTATAGGGCCAATTGGCCAGGATCAGCGCCGCCCCCAGCAGGAAGCGCGCATCCCCCTCCACCCAGGCGGCGCCGAGGCCGAGCAGCCCCGAAATCACCGCGAGGCTCGCCTGCATGGCAAAGCCCCGCGCATAGCTGGGCTTCCACTGCTGGAGCAGCGCCGCATCCTCCAGCCCCAGCCGCGCCGGCTGCTCGGCCAGGTTGATGTAGACGGCCGCCCCCGCGAAGAGCGCCGCACCCACCAGGGCCAGCTCCGCGATCATGCCGCCAAAGCCCGGAACCCGGCCTCCGCCGCATCCAGCACGGCCGCGATATCCGCCTCGGTATGCGCGGCACAAAGAAACATGTTGTGCCGCGGGTGCAGATAGGCCCCGGCCTTCAGCGCCGCCGCGCAGAAGGCGCGCCCCGCCCGGAACTCCTGGTCGCCCTCGAAGAGGAACAGCGGCATGGCCACCGGCCCCGATTGCCTGAGGCCGATGTTGAACCCCCGCGCCCGCTCGGCCAGCCCCTCGCGCAGTTGGGTGCCGAGGCGCGTGATGTGCCCCACCACATCCCGCCGCTCCAGCTCCGCCAGCGTGGCGACGGCCGCCGCCATGGACACGGCCGAGCACCAGAAGGAGCCGGTGACGAAGATCCGCGCCGCCACCTCCCGCAGCGAATCCCGGCCCGTGACGGCCGCCAGCGCATGCCCATTGGCGATGGCCTTGCTCCAGGCCGAGAGATCGGGCCGGACGCCCAGCCCCTCCCAGGAGCCGCCCGGATGCAGCCGGAAGCCCGCGCGCACGTCATCCACGATCAGCGCCGCGCCCTTCGCATCGCAGATCCGCCGCGCGGCCTCGGCGAAGGCCTGGCTGGGCAGTTCCTGATCCACCACATTGTCGTGCCGGAAGGCGGTGATGATGATGCCGGCGAGGCCGCTTCCCGCCTCGCTGGCGGCGGCCTCCAGGCTCGCCACGTCATTGTAGTCGAAGCGCAGCTGGTTCGCCCGGTCCTCCGGCCGCGTGCCGGCGGGCACCGGCGTGCACCAGGGGGCGGCCCCGTGATAGGAGCCGCGCGCGATCAGGATGGTCCCGCGCCCCGTGGCCGCGCGGGCGATGGTGACGCAGGCGGTGGTGGCATCCGTGCCGTTCTTCTGGAACATCGCCCAATCGGCGGCGGGGATGCGCTCCACCAGGCGCTCGGCGAGTTCCACCAGCACCGGCGCCGGCCCGTTCAGGCAATCGCCGAGATCCGCCTGCCGCCGCGCCGCCGCCTGCACCACCGGGTCGTGATGGCCGAGCACGATGGGCCCCCAGCTGCACATCAGGTCCACGTAGCGGTTGCCATCGGCGTCCCAGACATGCCCGCCCTCGCCACGCGCGAAGAATTGCGGATAGCCCTCCGGCAGCTTGGACGCGTCCAGATGCCCCCACATCCCGCCGGGAATGACCTTCTTCGCCCGCGCGCGGAGCGCGCTGTCAGCGCTGCTTGCGCGCAGCTCGGCGTCGGCGGTCAAATCCGTGCCTCCCAGAACATCGGATAGGCGGCGCGCGGCAGGTCCCGCACGCGGTCTCGATAGCCGGCGGGGATGGTGAATTGCCCCCACATCACGCTGGGCACATGCGGCACGGCGGCGGTCTGGATCTCGGCCGCGATGCGCAGGCGGCTCGGCCCATCCGGCGCCAGCGCGAATTCGCCCAGCATGCGCTGGATGTCGCGGTCGCAATCCCAGCCCGGGAAATCGGCGCAGGTGTTGGAGACGTAGAAGTTGGTGAGCGGCGAGAACATGTCCGTCCCGTTCGCGTAGACCGAGAACATGTGCCACCCCTCGCGCCGCGCGCGCCGGGCCAGCAGCGTGCCCCAATCCATCACCTGCTCGGTTACGTTGAAGCCGGCCTGCTGCATGGATTGGATCATCACCTGCGCCGCCGTCTGGCTGATGCCGCCGGCCGTGGTCAGGAAGGCCAGCGGCTGCCCGCGATAGGAGGTGGCCGCCAGCATGCGCCGCGCCTCGGCCGGGTCGAAGCTCGCCTGCGCCGCCCCGCCCGCGCTGGAAAGCGGCGCATCGCAAAGAAAGAAGGAGGGGCAGGGCGGCGCCCGGAACTGCGGCGGCACGCCGATGGCCGTCAGGATGCTCGCCTGGTCCGCGCAGCGCCACAGCACGCGCCGCACGGCCGGGTCATCCATGGGTGCGGCCGCATGGTTGATGCGGAAATTCCCCTGGAACTGATGAATGCCGCCGAGCCCCAGCGTGCGCACGCCGCGCGCGCGCTCGATGCGCGGCAGCAGGTCGAAGGGGAGATACTGCATGTAGTCCACCTCGCCCGCCATCAGCGCTGTGGCGCCGGTCGCCTGGTCGGGCATGACGCGGAGGTTGATGGCATCCAGATGCACGCGCTTGCCGCCGGCCAGGAAATCCGCGGGTTCGGCGCGCGGCACGTAGTCCGCGAAGCGCTCCAGCACCATGACATTGCCGGGGCGCCAATCGGCCGCGCGAAAGCGGAAGGGCCCGCTGCCGATGATCTCGCGGATGCGCTGCTCCACCGGCACGGCGGCGAGGCGCGCGGGCAGGATCACGGGCAGCGGCGCATTGGGCTTGCCCAGCACATCCAGCACGAGCGGGAAGGGGCGGGAGAGCGTGAGCCGGAAGCTGCGCGCATCCACCGCCACCAGCTCCGCCTTCGCGGCCCAGAGCATGCGGCCCAGGCTGTCGCGCGGCGCCCAGCGCTCCAGGCTGGCCACGACATCCGCCGAGGTGACGGGCGCGCCGTCATGGAAGCGCAAGCCCTCGCGCAGGCGGAAATTCCAGATGAGGCCATCGGCGCTGGTCTCATGCGCCTCGACCATCTGCGGCTTGATCACGCCCTGGCCATCCATGGCGTAGAGCGTGTCGAAGACATGGGTCGCGAAAGTGCGCGTGATGGCGGCGGTGGTGGCATGCGGGTCGAGGATGACAACCTCGCTTTCCAGCACCAGGTTGAGCGTGCCGGCGGCTTGCGCCCGCGCGGCCAGGAAGGGCAGGGCCAGGCCCGCCATGGTCGCGCGCCGCGTGATCGGGTTCATCGCCGTCTCTCCCTGTTCGTTCCGGCAGGAAGGGTATTTGCTATTCCCGAGGCGCGTCCAGCGCCGTCAGGGGGGATGCATGGATTACGCTGACATGGCTCGGAGCGCGCTGCCGCAGCTGGATGGCACGCTGCGCCTCGCAGAGCTTTCCGCCCCTGTCGAGGTGCGGCGCGATGCGCTCGGCATCGCGCATATCCGCGCGGGCTCCACAGTGGATGCCTTCTTCGCCCAGGGCTTCTGCCACGCGCAGGACCGCCTCTTCCAGATGGAGCTGAACCGCCGCCGCGCGCTGGGCCGCAGCGCGGAATGGCTGGGCGCCGGGGCATTTGGTGGGGACGCCCTGGCCCGCCGCCTCGATGTCGCCGGCGTCAGCCAGCGCGACGCCGCCGCATTGGGCTCGGAAGCCCGCGCGATGATCGAGGCCTATGCCGCCGGCGTGAACGCCTTCATCGCCTCCGGCGCGCCGCTGGCCATCGAATACCAGCTGCTCCACGCCACGCCCGAGCCCTGGGAGGGCTGGCACACCATCGCCGTCATGCGCCGCCTTGGCCTGCTCATGGGTTCGGTCTGGTTCAAGCTCTGGCGCGCGGCCGCACTGCCCGTGGCGGGCGAGGCCGTCACCAGCCTGCGCTACGATGATGGCGGCGCGGACATGCTCCTCCTGCCCCATGGCGAGGACACCCAGCGCTGGCGCGCCACGCTGAATGACCTCGCCCCCGCCGTCGCCGCCCTGATGGAAGATGCCGCCCCCGATGCGACCGGCGGCGGCAGCAACAACTGGGCGGTCTCGGCCGCGCGCAGCAGCACGGGCCGCCCCGTCCTGGCGGGCGATCCCCACCGCGTCTTTGAATTGCCGAACATGTACGCCCAGGGCCACCTGGCCTGCCCGGAATTCGACGTGATCGGCCTGACGGTCCCCGGTGTGCCCGGCTTCCCGCATTTCGCGCATAACGGGAAGGTCGCCTGGTGCGTCACCCACGGCTTCGCCGACATCCATGACGTCTATGTCGAGCGCTTCGACGCCGGCGCCCAACACGCGCTCTTCCAGGATAATTGGGAGCCCGTGCGCCGCCGCACCGAGACCATCGCCATCCGCGGCGAGGCCCCACGCGCGGTCGAGGTGATCGAAACCCGCCACGGCCCCGTCATCGCCGGCGACGCCACGCGTGGCCACGCCCTCTCTCTCAAATCCGTGCAATTCGCCGAGACCGATCTCTCCTTCGACTGCCTGCCCCGCATGCTCCGCGCCGAGACGGTGGAAACCCTCTTCGAAGCCACGCGCGGCTGGGGCCTGATCGACCACAACCTCATCGCCGGTGACACCACGCAGCGCATCGGCTGGCTGCTCCGCGCGCGCGTGCCGAAGCGTGGCCGCGAGAATGGCTGGCTGCCCGTCCCCGGCTGGACCGGCCAGCATGAATGGCAGGGCTGGATCGCGCATGAGGACATGCCCGTGATCCACGACCCCGAGGGCGGCCTGATCGTCACCGCCAACAACCGCATCGTGGCCGAGGACCACCCCGATTACCTCCTGACCGATTGCCACCCGCCCTACCGCGCACGCCGCGTCATGGCGCTGCTGGCGCAGGAAGCGCTGCGCAGCCCGCAAGGTGCCGCCACCATCCATGGCGATGTGCAGTCCCAGCCCGCGCGCGACTTTATCACGCGCCTCACCACCCTGCGCTGCGATGGCGCGGCCGAGATCCTGCGCGCCGAACTCGCCGCCTGGGATGCCCGCATGGCGGCTGTTTCCGTGACCGCCGCGCGCTACATCGCCTTCCGCCTGGCTCTCACCCGGCGCTTCGCCACGGTGAGCGGCCTCGGCGCGCTGGCGCGCCACCCCTACCTCGCGCCCGCACCTGGCGTGGCGCCGCTGACGCAGCTTTGGTGGGCCTTGCCCGCGCTTCTGCGCAGCGACGATGCGAGCCTGCTGCGCGGCAGCGACTGGAACACCCTGCTGCGCGACGCGCTCACCGAAGCCGCCGCCGAGCTGCAGACGCAGCCTTGGGGAGATATCCATCGGCCGCGCTTCACTCACCCGCTCTCCGCACAATTCCCTGAGGCGGCTTTCGTGCTCGACCCACCCGCCCACGCCCTCGGCGGCGATGGCGATACCGTCATGGCGAACGGCCTCATCGCGCCCCTCGGCCCGCGCGCCCAATACGGCGCGCTTTCGCGCTACGCCTTCGATGTCGGCGCCTGGGAGAACAGCCTCTGGACCGTCTTCCTCGGTAGCTCCGGCCATCCCGCCAGCCCGCATTACGCCGACCAGCACGCCACCTGGGCCGCGGCACAGATGACGCCCATGCGCTACGCCTGGGACGCCATCTCGCCCGCGCAAACCCAGCTTCTCCAGCCCGCCTGATCCGGATACCGTCACGCCATGACCTATTCGCTGACCGCCCGCTGCGCCGTGACGGGGGCCTTCGGGACCATCGTCACCTCCTCCTCCATCGCGACCGCGTCGCGCTGCGCCTGGGCGGGTCCGCTTGGCGCCGTCGCCACGCAGAACCTTTCCGACCCCGCCCTGGGGCCGCAGGGCCTGATGCTGCTGCGCCAGGGCCTGGGTGCGCAGGCCGTGCTGGAGACGCTGCTGAAATCCACCCGCGGCGTGGATCACCGTCAGGTCGCCGTCGTGGACCGCATGGGCGGCGTCGCCTGGTTCTCCGGCGCCAAGGCCATGCCGGAACACGCCGTCGCCGTGGGCCGTGATTGCGTCTCCATGGGCAATCTCCTCGACAACACGCGCGTGCCCCAGGCCATGGTGGACGCCTTCACCGCCAGCGAAGGCGCGCCGCTCGCGGAGCGCCTGATGCAGGCCCTCGAAGCGGGGCTCGAAGCCGGCGGCGAATTCGACGACGAGCGCGGGGCGGGGCTTCTGGTGGCCGATCGCTACGACTGGCCCGTGGTGGACCTCCGCGTGGATTGGCACGAGGAGCCGGTGGCCGAACTCCGCCGCCTCTGGACGCGCTACGCCCCGCAGCAGGCCGCCTATATCGCCCGCGCGCTGGATGCCGAATCCGCGCCGGGCTTCTGATCCGCCTTCGGTCAGGCTTGCGCTGCATCAACGCGGCCCGGGCTTTCCATTCCTAGGCTCCCTATCGAGGAATCGGGCCGGGCGGACAGCCCGCCCCAAGGGAGGGCAGGATGGGCAGGCTTGAGGATGCCGGGACGCAAGGCCCCACGCGACGCGCGCTGCTCGCCGCTCCTCTCCTGCCCGCCGTGCCGGCCCGCGCGCAGGGCCTGGATGACAGCCTCACCGAAGTCATGCGCCGTGGCGTGCTTCGCGTGAACATCGCCTTCTGGACGGCCGGCCTCGTGTCCGTGCCGGGCGAGGCGGAGCCCCGCATGCGCGATGCCTTTCATGAGGGCATGGCCAGGCTCTTCGCGCAGGAGCTCGGCGTCCGCGCGGAGATCCTTCCCGCGCTGCGCTCGGGCGACGGGATGCGCCGGCTGATCGCGGGCGAGGTGGACCTGGCCCTGGCGCCGCCCATCACGCGCGGCCTGCTGCGCGAGATCATGTTCTGCACACCGCACCTCGCGCTGGACCTCGTGGTGGTGGCCAAGGCCCCGCCAGGCAGGGAGCGTGGACGGCCCGACCTGCGCGAGGCGCGCCTCGGCGCCCTCACCGTGCTGGCCCCCGCTTTGGCCGACCGGCGCACGCTGGAGGGCGTGGTGCCCGTGGAGAACACCTGGCTGCTCGCGCGGCGCCTGCTCGACCAGGAGCTGGACGGCATCATCGTCAGCAGCGTCACGGCCGATGCCCTGCTGCGGTATTTCCCGGAGGCGGGGCTGCGGGTGCAGCGCGCGCTGACCACCAGCCTCTTCGCCGGCGCCGTCGCCTATGGCGCGCATGACCTGCGGCGTGTGTTCAACCTCCTGACCGACCGGTGGCGGATGGAAGGTCGTCTCGCCGCCCTGTTCCGCCAGGAAACCGGGCTGCCCTTCAATCCCCTGGAACCCGTCTGACGTCCCATGCCGCACTTCTCCCTTCCCCGTCGCCACCTGCTGGGGGCTGGTCTTTCCCTCGCGCTCGGCGCCCCGGCCCTGGCCCAGCCGGCTGATCCGCAGACCGTCAACTTCATCAGCTGGAGCGGCACGGAAGCGATCCAGGAGGCGCTGCGCGAGCAGATCGCGAGCTTCATGGCGGCCAGCGGCCTGCGCGTCGCGCACCAGCATTTCCCCTGGAGCGGCTACCGCACGGCGCTGCTCTCGCGGATGCTCGGCGCGGGGCCGGCCGATGTGGTCTGGCTTTCCGATGCCTGGCTGCCGGAATTCGCCGAGGCGGGGTGGGTCCGCCCGATCGACGACGTGGCGGCCCTGGCCCGCTTCGCGCCTGAGACGCGGGCCGCCTGCCGGCAGGGGATGACCTATCGCGGCGAGCAATACGGCCTCGCCTACTACAGCGACAACATGGCCCTCCTCTACAACGCCCGCCTGTTGCGCGGCGCGGGCTTCGCCGAGCCGCCCAGGAGCTGGAACGAGCTGCTGCAGCAGGCGCAGGTGATCCGCCGGCGCGGTCTGGTGGCCGCCCCCCTCGGCCTGCCCCTGGCGGCGGATCCCTGGCTCATCGAAGTCATCTCCACCCTCGTCTTCAGCTTCGGCGGCGACTTCGTGAGCCCGGCGGGGGAGCCCGTGATGGCGCAGTGGCCCGAGACGCGCGCGGCGCTGGACTTCCTCTCCCATGCCATCCTGCACGACCGGATCATCGCCGCCGAGGCGGTGAATGCGAGCGAGGACGACCTGCTGGAGGCCTTCGGCGGCGGGCAGCACGTCTTCGCCATCCTGCCCACCTACCGCATGCGCTTCCTGAACAACCCCGCGCGCTTCGCCGAGGCGGGCCAGTTCCGCGTGGCGCTCATGCCCAATGGCGGGGATGCGGTGGGCCACACGACCTGCGGCTGGGTCCGCATGCATGCGCTCACCTCCGCCGCCGCGGGCAATCTGCGCCGGCTGCGCAATGCCAGCGCCTTCATGGCGGCCTTCGGCGGGCGCGACCATACGGGCCAATACGCCATGGCGAAGCGGCTGCTCTTCCGGGCCGGCCTGCCCTTCTGCCCGACGCCGCTGTTCCAGGACCAGCAGGTGATCGACTACGTCTCCGAATGGAGCCTGGGCGGCAACGCGGTGCTTTGGCAGCAGATGGATTCCGTGCGCACCAAGGACACGATCTCGCCCTGGTTCGGCAATTGGCAGGCCCTGACCGATCCGCTCTGGCAGGCGGTCTGCCAGGGCACGCTCTCGCCCGATGCCGGCCTGAGCATGGCGGCGGAGGCCTGGTCGGGGCTGAAGCGCGCGAGGAATTGAGGATGCCGCCGCTCTTGTCGCGCCGGCGCCTCGCCGCCCTGCCGCTGCTGGCCGCCGGCCCGGCCCTGGCCGCGCCCGACGGCTCGCTCAGCCGGGTGCGCGATGCGGGGGTGATCCGCCTCGGCGTGCAGGCGGAGGGCACCGTCGCCGCCACCCGCGCGCCCGATGGCAGCTTCCGCGGCTACCTGCCCGAGCTCGGCCGGCGAATCGCCACGGGCCTTGGCGTGCAGCCCGAATTCGTGCCGGTGCCGCGCGGGGACATGCTGGGCCTGCTGTTGCAAGGCGCCTTCGAGCTCGGCCTGGGTGGGGCCATCGCCAGCACCTGGCTGGCGCTGACCGCGCTGCCGACCACACCCCTCATGCAGTTCCAGCTCGTCGTCCTCACGCCGCGGGACCTGATCGTCAGCGGCATGGCCGAGCTCTCGGGGCTGCGCGTCGGTGTCCTCGATGGGCGCTCCTTCGCGGAGGCGCTGCACGAGGCGGGGCTGGAGCAGGAGCGCACCGTCATCCATGCCCGCTGGGAGGAGGCGGCCGAGGCGCTGCTGCGCGGCCGCGAGGACGCCGTGATCGTCCCTGGCCATCACGCGCGGGAAATCCAGCGGGTGGCGCCGCAGGCGACGGCCCGCTTCACCCTGGGCGAATTCTGGCATTGCGGCGTGGTCCGCATGGGCGAGCACGACCTGCTCCGCGCGATCGACGTGCTGCTCCATCTGCTGCGCCACGAGGGGCAGCTGTCCATGCTGCACCGCGCCTTCTTCGACCGGGACATGCGCTCGGGGCGGACGCTGTGAGGGGGCGGCGCGCCCTGCTGGCCCTGGCCGCCGCCCTGGTCGCGGCCCCCGTGGGGGCGAGGGCGGCCGTGAACATCCTGCAACGCGCCATTGACCGCGGCGTGCTGCGCGTCGGCGTCTGGCTGGAAGCGCCGCCCTGGGGCGGCTTCGACGCCGATGGCCGGCCGGATGGCTCGGAAGTCGCCATTGCCCGCCTGCTGGCGCGGGACATGAACCTGCGCCTCCAGCTGGTGCGCCTCCGGCCGGAGGACCGGGTCGCGGCGCTGGAGGAAGACCGCTGCGACGTGCTCGCGGCGGCGCTGCCCATGGTGGGCCCGACCCTCGGCCGCGTCGCCTTCACCCTGCCGCATGGCCGCGTCACCACGGTCTTCGCGGCGCCCGCGGGCCTGCGCCTCGATACGGCGGGCGATCTCGTGGGCCGGCGCGTGGCGATGTCGGCCGATACCGTGGCCTTCGAGACGGCGCATGCCCGGCTGCCGCCCGGGACCACTGCCCTGTTCACGCGCCACCTGGCGGACACGATGGAGGCGCTGCTGCTGGGCGAGGCCGATGTGGCCGTGACCTATGACTGGCAGCTGCGCGACCTGCGCCTGGCCCGCCCGGACCTCGACATCGTGCCGAAGCTCACCGTGCAATCCTGGAGCCATGGGCTTGCCGCGGCGCTCGGCCAGCCGGACCTGCTGCGGCTGTTGAACATCTTCCTCTTCCTGCGCGGCAATGACGGCTCGCTGGCCGAGATCCATGCCCGGTATTTCGCCGCACCCCTGCCCGAGGGGCTGCGCTTCCGCTGAGGCTCAGGCTGCGAAGGCGACGGGCCTGGCACCGGCGAAGCCGACGCGCAGGGATGCGCCCACCGGCCAGCGCGCCATGGCGGCCTGGCCGGGCAGGCGCAGCATGAGGCGGCCCGCCGCGCCGCATTCCACCACCAGCTCCGCGCGGTCCCCCAGATAGGCGCGGCTGATGACCGTGCCGTCGAGGCCCGGGCCCTCCTCGATGGGCTGCAGGTCCTCTGGCCGCAGATAGACCGAGATTTCGGCCCCAGGCGCGAGTTGGCCAAGCGTCTCGCCGCCCACCGTGAAGGTGAGGCCCGCCGCCTCCACCTGCGCGCTTGCTCCATCGCGCGCCACGAGGCGGCCCGGCAGCACCGTCGCATCGCCGATGAAGCCGGCGACGAAGGGGTGGGTGGGGCGGCCGTAGATCGTCTCGGGCGTGTCGAGCTGCAGGATCCGCCCCTCGGACATCACCGCCACGCGGTCGGACATGGACATGGCCTCGCCCTGGTCATGCGTCACGAAGATGGTGGTCACACCCAGGCGGCGCTGGATCTCCTTCAGCTCCAGCTGCATCTCGGCGCGGAGGTTGCGGTCGAGCGCGGAGAAGGGCTCGTCCAGCAGCAACAGGCGTGGGCGGATGACCAGCGCGCGGGCCAGCGCCACGCGTTGCTGCTGGCCGCCCGAGAGCTGCTTCGGCCGGCGGTTCGCGAGTGCCGAGAGGCGCACCAGGCCCAGCGCTTCCGCCACGCGCGCCGCCTCCTCGGGTTTGGGAACACCGCGCGCGCGCAGCCCGTAGCCCACGTTGCGCGCCACATCCATGTGCGGGAACAGCGCATAGGACTGGAACACCATGCCGAGGTCGCGTTCCCACACGGGCAGCGTGGTGACGAGCTGGCCGCCGATGAAGATCTCGCCCGCATCGGCCTCCAGGAAGCCGGCGATGAGGTTGAGCAGCGTCGTCTTGCCGCAGCCCGACGGGCCGAGCAGCGTGATGAATTCGCCGTCCTCGACCTTCAGCCAGGCCTCGTGCAGGGCGGTGACGGCGCCGAAGCGCTTGGTGACGCCATCCAGGCGGAGGGCTTCAGTGGCGGGCATCTTCAGTCCCCAGGATGCGGCCAAGGCCAAGGAAGCGGTTGGCGATGACGAGCAGGATGGTCGTCAGCAGGATGTAGAGCGCCGAGATCGCCGCCATCGAAGGGTCGGCATATTCGCGGACGTAGTTGTACATCGCGACCGGCAGGGTCTGCGTGCGCTGCGATGTCACGAAGAGCGATGCCGTGAACTCGTTGAAGGAGAGGATGGCGGCAAACAGCCACCCGCCGGCGAGGCCCGGGGCGAGGGCCGGCAGCGTCACCGTCCAGATCACGCGCCCCGGCTTCGCCCCCAGCGAGAGGGCCGCCTGCTCCAGCCGCGGGTCGATGTTCTTCAGCGAGACATAGAGGCTGCGCAGAACGAAGGGCAGCACCAGCACGATGTGGGAGAGGATCACCACCGGCCAGCCGCGCGACTGCCCCAACTGCG
>JAESGX010000391.1_pt1 | contig 17703 bp, 12 predicted proteins | sample 9269801 | NCBI WGS metagenome assembly JAESGX01 (sample SAMN16773122, study PRJNA677054) | algae metagenome | isolation source: Pleurocapsa minor GSE-CHR-MK-17-07R and co-occurring heterotrophs from wet... | place: USA: Lower Calf Creek Falls, Grand Staircase Escalante National Monument, UT ... | reverse complement strand
GTGCGGATCGCATCGCGCTCGGCCAGCGCGCGGCGGTAATCGGCCGGCGTCATCGCAAGCCCATGGGCGATGCGGGCGCGCACCGCCTCCCCCAATGCAGCCTCGCCATGCGCCTGCATCCAGGCGGCGTAGGGCCAGCGCGCCTCGTACATGATGATGTCGTTGGAAATCCGGTCCGCCTCGAGCAGCAGGCGTTCCAATTCCGCCAGGGCGCCATCCGTGCCGGCCTCGATGACATCCACGCCTGCCTGCTGCATCGCGGCCATGGCGCGGGCAAAGCCCTCCCGCGTGGCTTCATCCAGTTCCACCCAGCCGCGCGTGCGCAGCCAGGCGAGGCGGCGCGGTGGCATGGCGCGGGGCGGCTCGGGCGTGCCGGTCAGGCCAGGATGGCCATGATGCCCTCCCGCCCGGGCCGAAATCTCCCAGGCGGTGCGCCAGGCGTCGGCCAGCGAAGCGGCCATCGGTCCGATGTGATCCTGGCTCGGCGCCACGGCATGCATGCCCGCGACGTTCAGCGCGCCCCAGCTCGGCTTGAAGCCGTAGATCCCATTGAAGGAGGCGGGCCGGATCAGCGAGCCGCCGGTCTGATTGCCGATGGCGACCGGCACCATGCCCGCCCCCACCGAAGCCCCGCTGCCGCTGGAGGAGGCGCCCGCCGTGCGCGTTGCATCGAAAGGGTTTCGGGTGGGCGGCGCACGCCCGATGGTCAGCTCCGGCACTTGCGTCTTTCCGAGGATCACCGCGCCCGCCGCGCGCAGCGCCATGACGCAGGCGGCGTCCAGCGTATCCACATGGCCGCGGAACACCGGGCTGTTCATCTCGCCGGGCATGCCGCGCACGGCCAGCGTGTCCTTGATCGCGACCGCGCAGCCATCCAGCGCCGAAAGCGGCTGACCCTCGCGATAGCGTACCGTGGACGCATCGGCCGCCGCCCGCGCTCCCGCGATGTCGAGATGGGCGAAAGCGTGGATCTCGCCCTCCCGCGCTTCGATGACGGCAAGGCCACGCTCCAGGAAGTCCCGCGGCGTCGCCTGCCCCGCCAGGAAGCCCGCGCGCGCGGTGCCGAAATCGGCCAGGCGATGCGCGGGGTCATAGCCACCCTGGGGAGCATCGGCGTTGCGGGTGACGATGCGGGCCATGCGGGATTCCTTCCTGGGGGCCGCATCCTTCCGCCTCCCTCGCATCGGCACAAGCGAGGCGCGTGATTCCGGTTGGCGGCGCGGCGGGACGCACCCATGATGCCGCACCACCCCGAGGATCATCCGATGCCGCATCCCGCCCTGAAACGTCGCGCGCTCCTGGCCGGCGCATCGGTCCTTCCCCTGCCCGCCCTCGCGCAGCCCGCCTGGCCGAACCGGCCCATCCGCGCCGTCATCTCCTTCCCGCCCGGCGGCGCGATCGACACGGTGACGCGCCTCATCGCGCCCTACATGGCGGAGACGCTGGGCCAGCCGATCATCACCGAGAACCGGACCGGCGCCACGGGCACCATCGCGGCGGGCAACATCGCGACCTCGCCGCCCGACGGCTATTCGCTGCTGTTCGACGCCTCGACGCACTCCTCGGCGCCGCATCTCGTGCGCAACCTCACCTTCTCCTACGCGACGGCCTTCGAGCCGGTGACGCAACTCACCTCCGTGCCGCTCATCCTGGTGGCGCACCCTTCCGTGCCCGCGAACAACATCGCGGAATTCCTGGCGCTCGGCCGGGCGCGGGCGGCGGCGGGGCAGCCGCTCGTCTACGCTTCCTCCGGCAATGGCTCGGCCGCGCATTACGCGGCGGTGCTGTTCCTGCAGCGCGCCGGCTGGGAAGCGACCCATGTGCCGTTCCGGGGCGGCGGGCCGGCCGTGCAGGCGCTGCTCTCGGGCACGGTGCAGTTCCACATGGGCACGGCCGCCTCCTCCACGGCGCTGGTGCAGGGCGGGCAGCTCAAGGGCTACGCGGTCACCACCATGGCCCGCGTCCCGCAGCTGCCGGAGGTGCCCACGCTGAACGAGAGCGGCATGGCGGGCTATGAATGGACCGAGTGGGGCGGCGTCTTCGCCCCCGCCGGCACGCCGGCGCCGATCCTGGACCGGCTGAACGCCGCCATCGCCCAGGCGCTCGCGCAGCCCGCGGTGCGCGAGCGGCTGACGGCGATCGGCATGGTGCCGGTCGGCAGCCCGCGCGCCGCCTTCGCCACCTATGTGAGGGAGCAGCGCGAGCTGCTGGGCCAGCTGACCCGCGACGCCGGGGTGGTGATCGACTGACCGCGAAATCGGGCTGGCCGGTATGGCTACTCGTTTGGTCTTGACACATACCGACCGGTTCGTATGTGATCCGCTGTGTGAAACAGCAGCCAGCCCCCGCCCGCGAGAAGCTCCTGGACGCCGCGCTCAACGTCCTTCGCGCCAAGGGCTACAGCGCCGCCACGGTGGATGATCTCTGCGCGGCCGCCGGCGTGACCAAGGGCGCCTTCTTCCATCATTTCGAGAGCAAGGAGGCGCTGGCCGTGGCCGCGGCGCATCACTGGTCCGAGGTGACGGGCGCGCTCTTCGCCGGGGCGCCCTATCACGCGCCGGCCGCGCCACTGGCCCGCATCCTGGCCTATGTGGACTTTCGCGCGGCGCTGCTCGAAGGCCCGGTCGAGGCCTTTACCTGCCTGGCCGGCACGCTGGTGCAGGAGGCCTTCGCCACCCACCCCGCCATCCGCGAGGCCTGCGCCGCCAGCATCAGCGGCCACGCCGCCACGCTGGAGGCGGATTTCGCCGCCGCCATGGCCGCGCATGGCGTGACCGGCATCTCGCCCCGCTCGCTCGCGTTGCACACCCAGGCGGTGCTGCAGGGCGGATTCATCCTGGCCAAGGCCGCCGGTGGGCCAGAGCCGGCGGCCGAGAGCATCGCCCATCTCAAACGCTATCTGCGCCTGCTCTTCGAGGCGCCAGGCACCGAAGGAGACGCCCCATGACCCAACCCAGCCAATTCGTCTGGTATGAGCTTCTCACCAGCGACCTCGAACCCGCTTTGGCCTTCTACGGCCAGGTGATCGGATGGACAGCGCAGGGGAGTGGCATGCCCGGGATGGATTATCGCATCCTCTCGATGCAGGGCGTGGGGGTGGGCGGCGCCATGCGGGCGCCCGACCGCCTCTCTCCCACCTGGCTCGGCTATCTCAGCACCGTCGATGTGGATGCGGCCGTGGCCGCGATCATCGCGGGTGGCGGGCAGGTGCATCGTCCCGCCATGGACCTGCCGGGCGTGGGGCGCATCGCGCTCGTCGCCGATGCCCAAGGCGCCATGTTCTACGTGATGCAGCCCATGGGCGAGGGGCAGTCCCAGGCCTTCGCCTCCGGCAAGCCCGGCCATGGCGGCTGGAACGAGCTGAACACCTCCGACTGGGAAGCGGCCTTCGCCCTCTACGCGCCCCTCTTCGGCTGGGCGAAGTCCACGCCGATGGATATGGGCCCCATGGGGATCTACCAGCTGTTCACCGCCGGCGGTGAGCAGATCGGCGCCATGTTCAACAACCCCGACACGCCCCGGCCGCACTGGCTCTTCTATTTCAATGTCGAGGATATCGACGCGGCCAGGGCGCGGCTGGAAGCGGCTGGCGGCAGCATCCAGATGGGACCGCATCCGGTGCCGGGCGATCTCTGGATGATCCAGGCGCGCGATCCGCAGGGTGCCGGCTTCGCCATGGTCGGACCGCGCGCGGAAGCGGCGGCGCAGGGGGGTGCGGCATGACGCAACCCCTTTTTGAGCTCGCGATCGAGCGATACATCACCGCGCCGCCGGAGAAGGTCTTCCAGGTCTGGACCGAGCGCCTGGCCGAATGGTGGGCGCCCAGGCCCTGGACCACCGAGATCATCGAGCAGGACTACCGGCCCGGTGGCCGCAGCGCGTTGCGCATGTCCGGGCCGGATGGCGGCGTCTCCGAGATGGAGGGCGTCGTGCTGGAGTTCATCCCGAACCGCAGCATCGTCTTCACCAACGCCTTCACCGCCGGCTGGATTCCGCAGAAGCCTTTCATGGTCGGCTTCTTCCACTTCGCGCCCGAGGGCGGGGGCACGCGCTATCGCGCCGGCTCGCGCCATTGGGACGAAGAGACCCACCGGCAGCACGAGGCGATGGGCTTCCACCAGGGTTGGACGCAGGTGGCGGAACAGCTCGCGGCCCTGGCCGAAGCCGGCTAGGCGGGCGGGGGCACCAGCCCCGCATACCAATCGCCGATCTCGCTCGATGTGGCGAAGGCGACCTCGGGGTGCGCGGCCAGTTCCTGCATCGCGGCGGTGAAGGATTCCATCCGGTGCGGCACGCCGATGACATGCGGGTGCAGCGCCACCGTCATCACCCGCGTCCGCGCGAAGCCGTCGCGCGCGAAGAAGGCGAGGCTGTCGCGGATGCGATCCGCCAGCGCGGCCGAGGCATGCTGCCCCACCACATAGATCGGCACGTCGTTCAGCTCGACGGTATAGGGCAGCGAGAGCATGGGCCCCGCCTCGGTCGTCATCCAGGCCGGTACGTCGTCCACCAGCCAGTCATGCAGGAAATCCACGCCGTTGCGCCGCAGGAGTTCGGGCGTATCGGCCTTCTCGCTCAGCCCCGCGCCGAGCCAGGCGCGCACCTTCTGGCCCGAGAAGCCGCGCATGATGGAGAGCGCCTGCGCCACCACCTCGGCGTCGTTCTCGATGGTGGCGAGCGCCTTCTGGTAGAGGCCGTGCCCGACGAATTCCCAATCCGCCTTGAGCATCGCCTCGGCCAGGCGCGGGTAATGCGTGCAGATCTCGGCGTTGGAGAGGTTGGAGGCGCGGATGCCCAGTGCCGCGCACAGCGAAAGGAGGCGCGGCATGCCGACGCGCAGCCCATATTCCACCCAGGTGAAGTTCGGCACGTCCGGCACGGCGCGGATGCCGTGCGGCGGCGGCAGGATGGCGCGCGGCATGGGCTGGTCGAAGGGCCAATGCTCCACATTGACCGCGACGTTCACGATGATGCGCTTGCCCTGATAGGCCGGCAGGGCGGCGGCTTCGCCCTCCATCTGGAAGGGAATGCGGGGATTGGCGTCAGGCATGGCGGGCTCCGGATTTCGGGCGGAAGCTTCCATGCCGGCCGCGGCCTGCGCAAGCCGCCCCTCTTCCGGCGCGCGTGCAGCCGGCTCATGCTGTGCGCACACGGGCCTTGCGCGGCCACCCGGCCGCCGCATCACGGCCCGAGGACAAGGCGGGGCACATGCGCTGGGGGCGCGAAACCAATCTTCTGCTGCTGGCGCTGGGGGCCATGTTCGTGCAGCAGAGCTTCGCCTCGCTCGGCCGCAGCCTGCCCAGCGTCATCGCGCCCGCCATCATCACCGATCTCGGCATCGATGCCGCCTGGGTCGGCGTCTATGTCAGCCTGATCGCGGTCTCGGCGCTCGCCTTCCAGCTCGGCTGCGGCAGCTTCATCATCCGACATGGCGCGCTCAGGATGAGCCAGGTGGCGCTGGTGCTGCTGGCGCTCGGCCTCTTCGCGGCCTCCTCGGGCTGGATCCTGCTGCTGGCGCTCTCCGCCATCATCGGAGGTAGCGGATCGGCGATTTCCACGCCCGCCAGCTCGCATCTGCTCGGGCGCTACTCGCCGCCGAAATACGCGCCGCTGGTGTTCTCGGTGAAGCAGACCGCGGTGCCGGCGGGTCTGCTGCTGGCCGGGCTCGCGGGGCCCGCCATCACCCATTGGGGCGGCTGGCAGCTGGCGCTCGATGTCGCCGCCGTCTCCTGCCTCGCCTTCGCGCTGCTGCTGCAACCCACGCGGCGCGAATTCGACGCCGACCGCGTGCCCAGCCGGCAATTCCACCTCTCGGACTTCAAGACGACCATCACCGCCGTGCTCGCCACCACAGAGCTGCGCAACCTCTCCTTCGCCTGCTTCGCCTTCAATGGGCTGCAGACCGTCTTCACCTCCTATTTCATCATCTACCTCGTGGATCTCGGCCTCGGCCTGAGCGGGGCCGGCTTCATCTTCGCCGTCGCCATGTTCGTGGCCGTGCCCTGCCGCATCTTCTGGGGCTGGCTCGGCAGCACGGTGGTGACGCCGCGGGCGATGATGGGCGGCCTGGCGCTGGGCATGGCGGCGAGCACGCTGGTGATGGGCTTTTACAGCCCCGCATGGCCGGTCTTCCTGATCGGCCTCACGGCCAGCATCCTTAGCGCCACCGCGATGTCGTGGCACGGCGTGCTGTTGGCAGAGGCCGCGCGGCTGGCACCACCGGGCATGCGCGGCGGCGCGACCGGCGGCGTGCTGTCTTTCGGGCAGATGGGCGGGCTGCTGCTGCCGCTGATCTATGCGCTGCTGCTCTGGACCACCGGCAGCCATGGGCTGGGCTTCGCCGTCTGCGGCCTGCCGGCGCTGGTGGTGGGCATCGTTCTTTCGCGCAAGGCCAGCTGAACGCTGGACAAGGCCGCTTGGCGCCTCGCATGCTGATCACTCCGCCCGCGCAAGGAGATCCTGGACATGCAACGTCGTTCCCTGATGCAGGCGGGGCTGGCGGCCTCGCTCGCCGCCCCCGCCGCGACCCGCGCGCAATCGGCCACCACGCTGCGCTTCATCCCGCAGCAGGACCTCATCGTCCTCGATCCCGTCACCACCACGGCCTACATCACGCGCAACCATGGCTACATGGTCTTCGACACGCTCTACGGCATGGATGGCCGCTTCCAGGCGACGCCGCAGATGGTCGAGGGCCACACGATCGAGAATGACGGCCGGCTGTGGAACCTGCGCCTGCGCGATCAGCTCTGGTTCCATGACGGCACGCCCGTCCTTGCCAAGGACTGCGTCGCCAGCATCCGCCGCTGGGCGCGGCGTGACCCCTTCGGCGTCACCCTTACGGAAGCGACGGACGAGCTTTCCGCGCCCGATGACAAGACCATCCGCTTCCGCCTGAAGCGCCCCTTCCCGCTGCTGCCCATCGCGCTGGGCAAGGCCTCGGTCCCCGTCTGCGCGATGATGCCGGAGCGCCTCGCGAACACCGATCCTTTCCAGCAGGTGCCGGAGATGGTCGGCAGCGGCCCCTTCCGCTTCAAGGCGGATGAGCGCGTGGCGGGCGCCAAGATCGTCTACACGAAGTTTGAGCGCTACGTGCCGCGCAGCACCGGCACGCCGACCTGGACGGCAGGGCCGAAGGTCGTGCATTTCGACCGCGTGGAGTGGAACTCCATGCCCGATGCCTCCACCGCCAATTCCGCCATGCTGAACAATGAGCAGGATTGGCAGGAATACGCCTCGCTCAACCATCTGCCGCTGCTGCGCCGCGCGCGGAACCTGCGCATGCAGATCCTGGACAACACCGGCTACGTCTCGATGCTGCGCGTCAATCACCTGACGCCGCCCTTCAACAACCCGGCGATCCGCCGCGCCCTGTGGGGCGCGATCGACCAGACGGCCTGCATGCATGCGCTGGTCGGCCCCACCGAGACCAGCCTCTATCATGTCCCGCTCGGCTTCTTTGCGCCCAACACCCCCATGGCCTCCGAGGTCGGGCTCGAACCGCTGCGCGGCCCGCGCGACATGGCCGCCGTGCAGCGCGCCCTGCGCGAGGCGGGCTACAATGGCGAGACGGTGCTGCTGATGATCCCGAGCAATTCGGCGGCGCTGAACCTCCAGGGCGAGGTGATGGCCGATACGCTCAAGCGCGCGGGCATGAATGTCGAGATCTACGCCGTCGAGTTCAACGCCATGCTGCAACGGCGCAACCGCCGCGGCCCCGTGAGCGAGGGCGGCTGGAGCGCCTTCGTCACCAACTGGTCGGGCTCGGATTGGCTGAGCCCCGCGGGCCATATCGCGCTGCGCGGCAATGGCGAGCAGGGCTGGGCCGGCTGGGCGAGCATGCCGCGCATCGAGGCGCTGCGCGACGCCTGGTTCGCCGCGCCGGATGAGGCAGCACAGCAGGCCATCTGCCGCGACATCCAGCTCGAAGCCATGCGCGAGGTGCCCTATTACCCGCTGGGCAAGGTGATGCAGCCGACGGTCTATCGCAGCAACCTCACCGGCGTGCTCGATGGCTTCGCCACCTTCTGGAATGTGAGGCGCGCATGAGCCCGCGTGACACCGCGCTGGCCTGGATCAGCGCGAACGAACCCCGCTTCTCCGAATTCTGCCAGCGCATCTGGGCGCATGCGGAGCCCGCCTGGCGGGAATACAAATCCGCCCGCGACTATGTGGAGTTGCTGCGCGCCGAGGGCTTTTCCGTCGAAGCCGGATCGGGCGGCATGCCCACGGCCTTCGTAGCGAGCTGGGGCAGCGGCAAGCCGGTGCTGGCCGGCTTCTCCGAATACGACGCGGTGCCGGGCAATTCGCAGCAGGTCGTGCCCCATGAGGCCCCGCGCGAGGGTGTGCACCCCTATGCCGCCGGCCACACCGATCCGCATTCGGTGCTGGGCACCGCCTCGCTCGTCGCCATGCTCGGCGCCAAGGCGGCGATGGAGAAGCACGGCATCGCTGGCACGCTGAAGCTCTTCGGCGAGCCCGCCGAGAAAGTCTGCGGCTCCAAGCCCGTGCATGCGGCAAAGGGCTACTACAACGACCTCGACGCCGCGGTGGTCTGGCATCCCTGGCCGTCGAACACCGTCACCTCCGACACGCAGTTCGGCGCCTATTGGTCCTGCGTCATCACCTTCGAGGCGGCGGACCCGGAGAACTGGATCGACCCGACGCTGGTGCCGATCGAGGGCGCGCATGCCAATGCCCGCTGCCCCGGGGCGCTGGATGCGATGTGCCTGATGTACACGACCACGAAATACACGAAGGAGGCGATGTTCCCGCATGCCGGCTCCTGGACGCTGAACGAGTTCGTGCTCGGCGATGGCGGCGCGACCTCCGACAATCTCGCGCCGCGCTTCTCGCAGATCCAGTATTCCTGGCGCGCCTCCAACCTCGGCATCCAGGAGCAGATCTGGCGGGTGCTGGCCAATAATGCGCGCCACGCCGCGGCCAGCACCGGCTGCCGCGCCTTCGTGCGCTGGGTGACCAAGACGCGCGTGGGCCTGCCCAACCAGGTGATGACCGACCTGACCTGGAAGAACCTGCAGGAAGTGGGCGCGCCGGTCTATGACGAGGCCGCGCTGGAATTCGGCCGCACCATCCAGCGCAACATGGGCCTGGAACCCATGGCGGATCCCTTCATCCCCAGCGCCAGCCGCCTGACGTCGCCCGAGGAGAACGAGGCGCGGCTGCGCTCGGGCCTGCCTTCCTGGCAGAAGCATCTCAGCGCCGATGACTATGTCGAGTTCTGCTGGCATGCGCCGACCGTGCGGCTGCTCGCCGCGCGCCCCCGGCTGCGGCCGCCGACGCCCGGCTTCAACTATCCCAACTGGGCCTACCTGGCGCTGGGCGGCCTTCCCGCCGCCGTGGATCCGGGCATGTTCGTCGCCGCCCGCACCATGGCGCTGACCTATGTGGACCTCGCCACGCAGCCCGAAACGCTCGCCGCCGCGCAGGCCGAATTCCGGGAGCGCAGCGGCATCGGCACGCCCGCCTGGGTGCCGCCCTTGCTGCCGGCGGATTTCGACCCGCCGGTGGATCTGCGCTGGCCGGAATACGTCACCACCCCCCGCGGCGAGGAATGGTGCATCCCCACCCCCCACGTCGGCACCGGGGCGGGCGAGGCGTTGTAACCGCAGCACCGCCTGGCGCGTTCGCCCCGGCGAGACAAAGGCGCCGGTCCATGCGCATAGTGCGGGGGGCCACTCCGGCCCCAAACTGACGGAAACACCTCTTGCGCTGGGGACCTTATCGGCAGCTTGGCGGCGTCCTGGCCCTGGCCCTGTGCTTGGCACCCCCCACCCTGCCCCAATCCCTGCCCCCATCCCCCCCCGAGGTCGCGCCGGAGGAGCCGGCGGTGACGCCCTATCGCGCGCGCATCATCCCCACCGGCGATGCCACCTTGGACGGGCTGCTCGCCGCCACGTCCAACCTCATCGCCTTGCAGAGTGTGGCGCCGACCGATGCCGAGGGCCTCGCCGCCCGCATCGCGGCCGAGCCCGACCGTCTGCGCCCCGTGCTGGATTCCGAGGGCTATTGGGCCGGCCGCATCGCCATCACCCAGCAGGGCGAGGCGGTGGACATCCGCGTCACCCCGGGCCCGCTCTACCGGCTCCGCCGCATCGAGGTCGAGGGCAGTCCCGCGCCCGACCTCGCCCCGGGCCAGCCCGCCCGCGCCGATGACGTGCTGGCGGCCGAGGCAGCCTTGCTCACGCGCCTCCGGCAGGACGGTCACCCGCTGGCACGGATCGAGCGGCAGGTGACGGTGGATCATCCGGCCGAAGCCATGGACCTCGCCTTCCAGGTCCTGCCCGGCCCCCGTGCCGACTTCGCCGACCCGGTGGTGACCGGCACCGAGCGCGTGAACCCCGAGGTGGTGCGGCGCGTCGCCGCACTCCGCCTCGCCGAGCGCAGCTACAGCCCCGAGCGCCTGGCCCGCGCCCGCGCCGATGTGACGGCCCTCGGCCCCTTCGCCTCCGTCCGCATGGAGACCGGCACCGCGCTGGACGCCCAGGGCCGCCTGCCCGTGACCGTGAATGTCCGCGAGCGGCCTTTCCGGGTGATCAGCGCCAATGCGGCCTATGAGACGAATTACGGCGCCTCGGTCCGTTTCAGCTGGCAGCATCGCAACCTGCTGGGCGGCGCCGAGAACCTGCGCCTGGACCTGGAAGCCAGCCGCATCGGCACCGACCCCAACCTGCTCAACGCCCGCGCCGCGCTGACCTGGCGGCAGCCCCTGCCCTTCGGCTGGGACGGCATGCTGGTCGGCGGGCCCGCCTTGGTGCGGGACAGGCTGGACAGTTACGACCGCAACGCCTTCGTCTTCAACCTCGGCTATGAGCGCCGGCTCAGCGACCGCTGGACGATCACGACCGGCCCGATCGCCGAGGTGGGCGAAAGTGCGGCGCCGGGGAACCCTCTGCTGCCTTACCAGCTTGCGGGCTGGGCCTTCCAGGCACGCTTCGACAGCACCCACAGCCTGCTCGACCCGCGCTCGGGCCTGCGCGCGCAGGGCAGCCTGACCCCCTCCTTCGCCTTCCAGGACAGCACGGCCTACCTGCCGCTGCGCCTGCAGGGCTCGACCTATTTCGACATCACCGGCGATGGGCGCAGCATCCTGGCGCTGCGGGGCGCGCTGGGCAGCCTGGTGAACACCACGGCGCCCAACGTGCCCCCCAGCCAGCGCTTCTACGCCGGCGGCGGCGGCTCGGTACGGGGCTATGACTACCAGTCCATCGGGCCGCGCACGCCGCAGGGCAAGCCGGCCGGTGGCTCGAGCCTGCTGGAGGGCTCGATCGAGTGGCGGCAGCGCTTCGGCGAGAGCTATGGCGGCGTCGCCTTCGTGGATGTCGGCTCGGTCGGGACCAATTCCTTCGCGCCAACGGACGAGATGCGTGTCGGCGTGGGCCTGGGCTTTCGCTACTACACGGCGATCGGGCCGATCCGCGCCGATATCGCGGTGCCCCTGGTGAAGCAGCAGGGCAGCGGCTCCTTCGGCTTCTATGTCGGCATCGGGCAATCCTTCTGATGCGGCGGCTTCTTCTCATCCTCCTCGTCCTCCTCGCGCTGCCGCTGCTGGCGGTGGGCGCGTTGCTGACGCCCTGGGGCCTGTCCTGGGCGGCCGGCTTCGCCGCGGGCTTCGTACCGGGACTGCGGCTGGAGGGCGTGACCGGCCCCCTGCCTGCGCGCCTTGCCGTCGAACGGCTGGGCCTGGCCGATGCCGGGGGCGAGTGGCTGGAGGTGGAAGGCGCCGAGATACGCCTCGCTTGGCGTGACCTGCTGCACGGGCGGCTGCGGCTGGAAGCGGTGGCGGCGCGCCAGGTCGCGCTGCATCGCCTGCCACCCTCCGCGCCCGCCGAGCCGCAGCCCCTGGCCCTGCCCCGCCTGCCGCATCTGCCGCTGCCCATCCGCATCGAGCGGCTGGAGCTGGCGCGGATCGAGCTGGGCGCGCCGGTGCTGGGCGAGGCGGCCGCGCTGTCGCTCGCGGGGGATCTCGGGCTGGAGGCGGCGCGGCTTTCGGCTAATCTCGCCCTGCAACGGCTGGACCAGCCCGGCAGCGCGCGGCTGGAGCTAGGGCTGGATGGCGCGCATCTCACGGCGAAGCTCGCAGCCAGCGAGCCGCCCGGTGGGCTGGCCGCGTCCCTCGCCGGCATGCCCACAGCCCCCCTCCAGTTGGACCTGACGCTGGACGGCCCCGCCAGCGGCGCGGCCTGGACCCTCATCGCGACGCTCGGGGACGCCGCGACGCGCTTCGCCGGGCAGGTCAGCCTCTCGCCCGAGGGGGCCGTCGCGCTGGAATTGGAGGGCACCGCGACGCCTACGGGGCTGGTGCCGGAGCCCTTCGCGCCGCTTGCGGCGAACCTCCGGCTCGATGCGGCACTCACCCGTGCCCCGGATGGCGCGCTCGCGCTGCATCGCCTCGCCCTCGCCCTGCCTGCCGGTCAGGCCACGGCCGAAGGGCGGCTCGGCGTGGATGAGGCGCTGGCCGCCCGCTTCCGGCTGGAGGCCGCCGCCCCCGCGGTCTTCGCCCCCTGGCTGCCGGAGGGTCTCGGCTGGGGCGCGCTGACGGCCGAGGGCACCCTGGCCGGCAGCCTCGCCGCCCCCGCGCTCGACGTGACGCTCCTGGCCGAGGGGCCGAAGGGCCTGGGCGAGGCGGATGCCTGGCTGGGCGAGCGCCTCACCCTGAACGCCCAGCTCACCACGGCCCGGATCGAGGCGCGGCTGACCGGCGAGCGCCTGGAGGCCCGCGTCAACGGCCCCATCCGCGCGCCGCTCGATCTCGCCTTCCGCCTCACGGCGCGCGACCCGCCCGGCCTCGGCGGCACGATCGAGGCCGAGGGACGGCTGACCGGCACGCCCGAAGCGCCCCGGCTGCACGCGGAACTCCGCGCCGAACGTCTGGAAGGCCAGGGCCAGGCGCTGGAATCCCTCCGCCTCACCGCCGATGCCTCACTGACCGAGGCCCGCATCGGGGGCGAGGGGCAATTCCAGGGCCGGCCCCTGAGCCTCGCCCTGGAGGCCCGGCGCGAGGGCGACCTGCTCAGGCTCGACCGGCTGGAGGCGCGCTTCGCCGAGGCGACGCTGAGCGGCCGCGCCCAGGGCAACCTCCCCGCCGGCCCCTTCACCGGGGAGGTGCGGCTGGACGCGCCCGACCTCGCGCGGCTGGATCTCGGCCTCGCCGGGCGGCTCACGGCGGAATTGAGCGCCACCGCCGTCTCCGGCGCCAGCGGCTGGGCCGCGCAGGGGCTGAGGTTGCGGCTGGATGGCACCAATCTGGGCACCGCCGCCTTCCGCGCGAACCTGCAGGCCGAGGCGGAGGGCAGCCTGGAGGCGCTGGCGATCCGGCTTGGCGTCACCGCGCCGCAGGGGGCGCTGAACCTGGCGGGTGAGCTGGCCCTGGCCGGGGACGAGGCGCGGATCACCCTGAATCGGCTGGAGGCGCGCTCGGGCCCCGATGCGCTCACCCTCGCCGCGCCCGCCAGGCTGCGCGTGACCCAGGCCGGCGATGCGGTGCTGGAGGCGGCGCGCTTCACCAGCCGGCGCGGCGGCACGCTCAGCCTGCAAGGCGGTCTACAGGGCGGGCAGATCCAGGGCCGGGCGGAGCTGGCGGCGCTGCCGCTGGCGCCGTTCAGCGGCGGGCTCGTCACCGGCACGGCCTCCGGGCAGGCGGTGGCGGCGGGCAGCCTCGCCATCCCCCAGCTCGATGCCAACCTTCGCGTCGAGGCGCTGCGTTCGCCCCAGGCGCCCCAGCTGCCGCCAGCCCAGGTGACGGCCTCGGCGCGGTTGCTGGGCGAGGCGCTGCGGGCGGAGGCGAGGCTGAACGCCGGGCCGGCGGTGCAGCTCGACCTGACGGCGCAGCAGCCGCGCGGCATCGGCCCCGCGCGCCCCTTCGAGGCCGGGCTGCGCGGGCGGCTCGACCTCGGCGTGCTCGCCCGACCCTATCTGGCGGGTGGGGCGGACCGCGTGGCAGGGCGCCTCGCGCTCGATTTGCGCGCCAGCGGCACACCGGAGGCGCCCGTTCTGGCCGGCGGCGCCACACTGAGCGAAGGCAGCTACGCCAACCCCATCTACGGCACCCGCATCGAGGGCGTCGTCGCGCGGCTTTCGGCCCAGGGACAGCGCCTGGTGGTGGAGAGCCTGACCGGGCGCACGGGCGGCGGCGGCACGCTCTCCGCCCAGGGCTGGGTGGAGCCTCTCGGTGAGGGCCTGCCCGCCGAATTCCGCCTGCGGGCCGAGGCGGCACGGCCGATCGGCGGAGCCTTGGGCGATGCCATCCTCGATGCCGATCTCCAGCTCGCGGGCCCGCTGCTCTCGGGCGGCAGCCTGGGCGGGCGGATCACGCTGCGCCGGGCCGAGCTGCGCATCCCCGAAAGCCTGCCCTCCAGCGTCGCGAGCCTCGCGCCCGTCCGGCAGATCGGGCCCCTGCCGCCGGGCCGCCCGGCACCGCCGCCGCCGCGGCCACCAGTGACGGCGCCCCGCCTGCCCATGGCGCTGGACGTGACCATCGCCGCCCCGCGCGCCCTCTTCATCCGCGGGCGCGGGCTGGAGGCGGAGCTGGGCGGCGAGCTCACGCTGCGCGGCACGCTGGCCGCGCCCATCCCCTCCGGCGGGTTCCGGCTCAGGCGGGGCAGCTTCGATCTCGCGGGGCGGCGGCTCGACTTCACCCGTGGCGTGATCGGCTTCGATTCCGCGAATTTCTCGCCCAACCTCGATTTCCTGGCGACGGCGCGCAGCCGCACCCACACCATCAACCTCACCATCACCGGCAGCCCCGCAACACCGCAGATCCAGGTGACGGCCGAGCCCGAATTGCCGCAGGACGAGGCGCTGGCGCGCTTGCTGTTTGACCGCGAGACCGGCCGGCTTTCGCCCTTCGAGATCGTGACCATCACCCAGGCCGCCGCGCAATTGGCCGGCCTGCCGACGCCGGGGCTGGGCGCCGTGGACAGGCTGCGGCGCGGGCTCGGGCTCGATCGCCTCGGCGTCGGCTCGGACGGCGCGGGGCGGTCGGCGCTGGAGGCGGGGGGCTATGTGGCGCCGGGTGTCTATCTCGGCATTCGCCAGGGAACGGCCGGTGGCACGCCGGGGGTGGGCGTGCAGGTGGAGCTCACGCCACGCCTCCGGCTGGAGGGCGAGACCAGCACGGGGCCGGCGGGGGATCGCCTGGGCGTGACCTGGGAGCGGGAATACTAGGAAGGAAGGGCCTCCGGCGGCGGGTTCACCTTTCGGTCGCGTAGCCACGCAGGAAGGTCTCGACGGCGGCGGTGACCACGGCCGCCGCATCGGCCTCTTCCAGATCAACGACCAGCATGTGCGGCCAGAAGATCACGTCATTGATCATGCCGAGGAACTGCCGGGCCGCCATCGGCACATCGGCGATCCGCAGCGTATTGGCCTGCGCCTCGGCCGCGAGATAGGCGTGCAGCCGGTCGAGATAGGGCCGCTTGCCCTTCTCGTAGAGTTCGCGCCCGAGCTCGGGGAAACGGGGCACTTCGGCAATCATCACCCGAAACAGGGCACGCGTCTCAGGCCGCCCGAGCGTCTGCGCATAGTCGCGCCCGATGGCGAGCAGCCCGGCACGGGGGTCGCCGGGCCTGGGCTTCGGCACCTCGTGCTCCGGCGCATCATTTCCGAAGACGCGCGCCATCACCGCCCCGAAAATATCAGCCTTGGCCTGGAAATGCTTGAACACCGTCGCGGTCGAAACGCCGGCCCGCGTGGCGATGGTCGCCAGCGCGGTGTGCTCATAGCCACGCGCCAGGAACTCGGCGACCGCGGCATCAAGCACGGCGTCGCGCTTGGGCGGGCGCCCGCGGCGCGCCACAGCGGCGGCGGGGGGTGCGGTGGATCGGACGGCGGCACGAGACATGGCGCCATCCTAAATCCGAGCGGACGCACTTGCAAAAGCGCGAGGCCTTGATTAACCGAGTGAGTGCACTCACTCATTCATGATCGGAGACACCGCATGCCGCGCCGCCGCGCCCTCGGCCTCGCCGCCCTTGCCACCGCCATCCCGGGAGCAGCTTCCATGTCCATGGCCCAGACGCCCGCATCACCGCCCGATATCCGCTCCCTCTCCACCCGCTTCGACAGCCCCGCCGCGCTCGCCGCCTGGCGCCAGCACGAGGTTCCGGGCTTCTCCGCGAAGTGGGAGGCGCCGGTGGTGGAGGGCGGCGCACTCCTGCTGCGCCCGCTCTCCTCCGGCTGGTTCGAGGACATGCAAGCGGGCCATGTGTATCGGGAGGTGGAGGGCAACTTCGTCGTGACCGCGCGCCTGCGCGTCGAAGGCACGCGGGCGGCCACGCCGCAGACGCTCTTCTCGCTCGCCGGGATCTTCATCCGCGCCCCGCGCGAGGGGCTGACCGCCGCGGCGTGGCAGCCGGGGCGGGAGAACTGGCTGTTCTTCTCGCTGGGCTCCGCCTTCCCGGCCGGCACGCCACAGTTCGAGGTGAAGACGACCTTCAACAGCCTCTCCACCCTGCGCATCTCCGACGCCGCGGCCGCCTATCCCCAGGGCCAGCCCGCCTGGGTGGAATTGCGCGTCGCGCGGCAGGGGGAATTGTTCTCCCTGCTGCACCGCATCGAAGGGCGGCGCGAGTTCACGCTGCTGGACCAGTTCATTCGCCCCGATCTGCCGCAGCGCCTGAATGTCGGCCTGACCGCCTATTCCGACTGGAACACCGAGACGAACCACTACCCGGACTTCGTGCGCTATAACACGCAGCCCGCAGCGCGAAATGCGGACCTCGTCGCGCGGGTAGAGCGCGTCGACTTCCGCCGTCCCACTGTGGATCGCTTTGCGGTGGCGTCCTTCGATGTGCGCTCCTCCTTCATGCCGGAGGTGAGCCAGCGCCGCGTCGAGGACCTCATCCGCAACTAGCCGCCGCGACAGTACGAAAATCCGCTCGGGCCGCTTGCGCCCGAGCGTCCCCAGGGTCTCGAATGCCTTCAAGAGCGCGGCGCCAAAGCCGCGCCATTGGAGGATCACCCCATGTTTCGTCGCAGCCTGCCCGCCTTGCTTGCCTTGCCCCTCGCAGCGCGCGCGCAATCCGCCTGGACGCCGGACAGGCCGATCCGCCTGGTCGTCGGCTTCGCGCCGGGCGGCAGCACGGATGTCACGGCGCGGATCGTGGCCCAGGGCATCAGCGGCGGGCTCGGCCAGTCCGTGCTGGTGGAGAACCGCACGGGGGCGGCGGGCAACCTCGCCAATGAGCATGTCGCGCGCAGCACGCCCGATGGCTATGCGCTCGTCGTGGGCTCGATGGGCACGCATGCCACGAACCAGGCGCTCTACCGCAACCTCTCCTTCCATGTGGTGCGGGATTTCGCGCCGGTCTCGCTGGTGGCGCTCAGCGCCTGCCTGCTGGTGGTGCGCGCCAACCTGCCGGTGCAGAGCACGGCGGAGCTCATCGCCCGCGCGAAGGCGGAGCCGGGCAGCCTGAATTGCGGCATCGCCGGTGCTGGTTCCTCGCAGCACTTCGCCGCCGCGCTGTTCGAGCACCAGGCCGGAATCCGCTTCACGCAGGTGGCGTATCGCGGCGGCGCGCCCGCCATGGCGGACCTCGTCTCCGGCCGGCTGGATGTGATGTTCACGCCCGTGGTGGAAGCGATCGAGCAGGTGCGGTCGGGCCAGGTGCGCGCGCTCGGCATCACGCGGCAGGCGCGTTCGCCGCAGCTGCCCGATGTGCCCGCGGTGAGCGAGGCGCTGCC
>JAESGX010000388.1_pt1 | contig 17933 bp, 18 predicted proteins | sample 9269801 | NCBI WGS metagenome assembly JAESGX01 (sample SAMN16773122, study PRJNA677054) | algae metagenome | isolation source: Pleurocapsa minor GSE-CHR-MK-17-07R and co-occurring heterotrophs from wet... | place: USA: Lower Calf Creek Falls, Grand Staircase Escalante National Monument, UT ... | reverse complement strand
CCGAGCGCCTTGTTCTTCGACCGCCCACCCTGGCCGACGGGCCGGAACTCGCCGCCATCAACGGGGATGCGGGCGTGATGCGGCATTTTCCGAAGCCGCTGGATTTCGCTGAGAGCGAGGCCTTCCGCGAGCGCATCGCGCGCCATTTCGCCGCGCACGGCTTCGGCTTCTGGGCCCTGGCGCGGCGCGATGCGCCAGGCCTTGTCGGGCTCGTTGGCCTCCTGAACATCCCCTGGGCCGCGCGCTTCACCCCGGCCGTCGAGATCGGCTGGCGGATCGCCCCTGGCCACCGGCGCCAGGGCTATGCCGAGGAAGCGGCGCGGGCCGCGCTGGCCGATGGCTTCGGCCGGCTCGGCCTCACCGAGATCGTGGCCTTCACCATCCCGGCCAACCAACCCTCCAGGCGGCTGATGGAGAAGCTCGGCATGGCGGCGGATGGCGATTTTGACCATCCGAACCTGCCCGAGGGCCACGCGATGCGCCGTCACTTCCTCTACCGGCTGAAGGCGCCCGCGTGAAAAATTCGCGACACCCCCGTAACCTCGCCCGGCGCCCCATCGTAGCGCGGAGGCATGCTGGCCCGGAATGGCCGGCGGGAGGCGCTTTCGGGCCCGGCATGAGGCCGGGCGAGCGCGGATGAGGAAGCCCGTGTCACGTCCGAGCTCGTTCTTCACGACCTCGCCGCCATGAGCGCGGCCGAGGATCGCCCGGCGCGGGATGCGCGCTGGTCCGCGCTGATGGCCCGCGCGCAGGAGGGCGATGCGCGCGCCTATGACACGCTGCTGCGCGAATGCCTGCCGCTGCTGCGCGCCATCTGCCGCCGCCGGCTGAGCGAGGCGGCCGAGGTGGAGGACGCCGTCCAGGACACGCTGCTGACGCTGCACCGCGTGCGCGCCACCTATGACCCGGCGCGGCCCTTCCGCCCCTGGATCGCCGCCATCGCCGAACGTCGGGCGCTGGACCGCGGGCGGGGCGTCGCGCGCGGCCTGGCCCGCAACACCGGGCTGGAAGCGGCCGAGCATGTGGGCGCCGAGGGCGATGCCGAGGCGCGCCTCGCCTCGGCCGATTTGCGCGCGGCGGTGGGCGAATTGCCGGCCTCGCAGCGCACCGCCCTGCAGCTCACGAAGATCGAGGCGCTCTCGCTGGCCGAAGCGAGTGCGCGTTCCGGCATGTCCATGGGGGCGCTGAAGGTCGCGACCCATCGTGCCGTCCTCACCTTGCGCCGCAAATTCGGCAAGGAGCCATGACCATGCGGACCGAAGACCTGATCAGCCAGTTGAGCCGCGGCCTGCAGCCGGTGCGGCGCCTCCCTTCGCCGCTCGCCATGCTGGGGCTGTGGTGCCTGTTCTGCGCGGGCGTGATTGGTGCGGCGCTCCTCATCTCGGGCCTGCGCGCCGATTTCGCGGCCTGGCTGATGAACGGGTTCGACCTGTATCACCTCATGTCCGCCGCCCTGGTGGCGCTGACGGCGGGCTATGCCGCCTTCCAGCTGGCGCTGCCCGATCGTGACCAGCGTTGGGCGCTGCTGCCGGTGCCGGCCGTGGTGGGCTGGCTGGTGACCATGGGCTGGGGTTGCCTCGAGGACATTGCGCGGCTGGGGCCGGAGGCGCTGAACCTCAGCGTCAGCTTCCCCTGCCTTGGCTTCATCATCGGGCTCGGCCTGCCGATGACGGTTGCCATCGTCCTGCTCACCCGGCATGCGGCGCTGCTGCGGCCGGTGCCCGTGGCGGCGCTGGGCGGGCTTTCGGCCGCGGCCTTCGCGAGCCTGGGGCTCACGCTCGTCCATGAGTTGAACGCGGCCGTGATGGTGCTGGTCTGGCATGGCCTGGCCGTGCTGGTGGTGACCTGCGTCGGCGCGTTGAGCGGGCCCCTGCTCATGCAGCGGGCGACGATGTGATCGGGCGCCGCGCCGCCCTCAGCCTTCCCTTTGCCGCCCCGGCATGGGCCCAGGCGCTCGACCCGCGCCTCGCCGAAGCGGGCTGGCGGCTGCAACCGGTGCGCGGCCGTGCCGTTGCGCAGTTCACGCTGGACGAAGCGGGGTTCGTCCGCATCACCGCGCAGGATTCCGTGGGCTTTCTTTTGCGTTCCTTCCCTGGCCCGCCGGGGCGCCTCGCCTGGCGTTGGCGGGTGGAGAGCGCGGCACCGCCGAGCGAGGCCGGGGCGCGCGGCGCCGATGACCGTTCCGCCGCCCTGCATGTGCTCTTTGCGGCCGGCGGCATGCTGTCCTTCATGCGCCGCAGCCTGACGCCCGAGGGCATGGCCGGGCGTGGGCTGACCTATTGCTGGGGTGGCGGGCCGCGCGGCCGGCGCCTGCCCAATCCCTACGCGCCGCGCGATGGCGCCATCATCATCCTGCGGGGCACGGAGGCGCCGCTGGCCACTTGGCTCGAGGAAATGGTGGACGTCGCGGCGGATTACGAGGCAGCCTTCGGGGAGTCCGCGCCCCACGTCACGCATCTGGCGCTTTCCGCCGATACGGATGACCGGGGCGGCCTTGCCGTCGCGCGGATCACGGTGCCGCGCTGGCTTTGAGCGGCCGGATGCATCCATGCAGGCCGGATGCGCGTAACCTCCTTCGCGGATGCAGCGAAACCGATCCAGCGCAGCGACAGGCCCAGAATGACCCATGACGAACCCTCCCGGGGCCCGACCCGCCGCCCCCGCCTGAAGGGCGAGGTGCTGCATGCCGATCTCTGCGTGATCGGCGCCGGTTCGGCCGGGCTTTCGGTCGCGGCGGGCGCGGTGCAGATGGGCGCTTCCGTCGTGCTGATCGAGCGCGACCGGATGGGGGGCGATTGCCTGAATACCGGCTGCGTCCCCTCCAAGGCGCTGCTCGCCGCGGCCCATGCGGCCCAGGCGGCGCGGGGGGCGGCGCGCTTCGGCGTGGAGCTGCCGGAGCCGGTCGTGGATTTCGCCCGCGTGCACGCGCATGTGCGGAGTGTCATCGCCACCATCGCCCCGCATGACAGCGTGGAGCGCTTCGAGGCGCTGGGCTGCACCGTGATCCGCGCCGTGGCGCGCTTCACCGGGCCCCGCGAGGTGGCGGCCGGTGGCCAGCGCATCCGCGCCCGCCGCTTCGTGGTGGCGACCGGTTCCGCACCCGCCCGGCCGCCCGTGCCTGGCCTCGCCGAGACGCCGCACCTGACCAATGAGAGCATCTTCGAGCTGACCGAGCGGCCGGATCACCTCCTGGTGCTGGGCGGTGGGCCCATCGGCATCGAGATGGCGCAGGCCTTTCGCGGCCTGGGTGCGGCGGTGACCGTGATCGAGCGCGGGGCCATCCTGCCGCGCGACGAGCCCGAGGCGGTGGCGCTGCTGCGGGACATCCTGGCCGGGCAGGGGATCACGCTCCGCGAGGGCGCGCAGGTGGCGCGCATCCGCCCAGGGCTGGCTTCGGGCGTCGAGGTCGAGCTGGCCGATGGCGAGGTCATCGCCGGCACGCATCTGCTGGTCGCCGCCGGGCGAAAGCCCAACCTCGATGGGCTGGACCTCGGCCTCGCCGGAATCGAAGCCACGCCGCGCGGGATCACGGTGGATGCGCGGCTGCGCAGCAGCAACAGGCGCGTCTTCGCCGCGGGCGATGTCGCGGGCGGGCCGCAATTCACGCATGTCGCCGGCTATCACGGGGGCGTGCTGATCCGGAACATCCTTTTTGGCCTGCCGGCCAAGGTGGATTATTCGGCGCTGCCCTGGGTCACCTATTGCGACCCCGAGCTCGCGCATGTCGGCCTGACCGAGGCCGAGGCGCGGCTGGCCAACCACCCGGTGCAGGTGCTGCTGCAGCCGCTCGCGGGCAATGACCGCGCGGTGGCCGAAGGCAACACGGAGGGTCTCGCCAAGATCATCCTGGGCGGCGGCGGGCGCATCCTGGGTGCGACGATCCTCGCACCCCATGCGGGCGAGATGATCGGCCTCTGGGGGCTCGCCATCCAGGCGAAGATGAAGATCGGCGCGGTCGCGCAGATGATGGCGCCCTATCCGACCCTGTCGGAAATCTCGAAGCGCGCGGCCGGCGGCTTCTACACACCAAGCCTGTTTTCGGCGCGGACGCGGACCGTCGTCGGCTGGATCCAGAGGCTGCTGCCGTGAGGCTCCTCCGCGACAAGCGCGTCTGGCTGGCGCTGGCGGTGGTCGGCGTCATCCTCGCGCTGAGGGCCACGGGGCTCGGCTCGCTTCTCTCGCTCGACACGCTGGCCCAGCATCGCGAGGCGCTCAGCGGCTTCGTCGCGCGCAACGCGCTGCTGGCCGCCGCCGGCTTCGTGCTGGTCTATGCGGCGGCCGTGGCCCTCTCCGTGCCCGGGGCCATCATCCTGACGCTCTCGGGCGGGTTCCTGTTCGGGGCCGTTCTGGGCACGCTCCTGACCGTGCTGGGGGCGACCATCGGCGCCACGCTGGTCTTTCTCTTCGCGCGCACGATCTTCGGCGAGAACGCGCTGGACCGGTTCGGCGCCCCCGCCCAGCGCCTGGCGGAGGGCATCCGGCGCAACGCCGCCTCCTACCTGCTGGTGCTGCGCCTGGTGCCGCTCTTTCCCTTCTTCCTGGTGAACCTGGTGCCGGCCTTCGTGGGCGTGAAGCTCCCGGTCTACGTGCTGACCACCTTCTTCGGCATCATCCCCGGCACCTTCGTCTTCAGCCTGACCGGGGCAGGCCTCGGCTCCATCCTGGATGCGGGCGGCACGCTCGACCTCGGCTCGGTGCTCACGCCGCAGATCATGGGCGCGCTGCTGGGCCTCGCCGCGCTCTCTCTGGCCGCCATCCCCTTGAAGAAGAGGTTCGCCGCCAGATGATCCTCCGTCGCTCCCTGCCCCTGTTGGCCGCTTGCGGCGTCATCCGCCCCGGCCAGGCGTCCGAAGCCGGGCTGGACGCGCTGCTCGGCCGCTACACCAGCATGCCCGCCGATCACATCACGCGGGTGGATTACGCGCGCTGGAAGGCCAATCCGGCCGACATGGCGGCGCTCGAAGCCTGGATCGCCGAGGCCGCCACGCGCCGCCCCTCGGCCATGACGCGGGCCGAGGCCTTCGCCTTCTGGGCCAATCTCTACAACGCGCTGACGCTGAAGGTGGTGCTGGAGCGCTATCCCGTGCGCTCCATCAAGGACATCCGCTCGACCGGCGTCGGGCTCGATCCGCGCCAGTTCCAGGGCCCCTGGCGCACCCGCCTCGCCACCATCGAGGGGAACCGCATGTCGCTCGACGACATCGAGCACGGGACGATGCGGCCGACCTTCCGTGACCCGCGCGTGCATTACGCGGTGAATTGCGCCTCCATCGGCTGCCCCAACCTCCCCCAGCGCGCCTGGCGCGCGGCCAGCCTGGAGGCCGACCTCGACGCCGCCGCCCGGGCCTTCGTGAACCACTCGCGCGGGGTGACGGTGCTGCTGGGCGATGTCCTGCGCGTCTCCTCCATCTATAAATGGTTCCGCGAGGATTTCGGCGGGGATGATGCGGGCGTGATCGCCCATCTGCGCCGCCATGCCGGCCCCGCCCTGGCCCATTCGATGCGGAATGTCACCCGCATCGCCGAAGATGGTTATGATTGGGCGCTGAACGACGCCGCCCCACCCGCTCGCGCCTGATCCCGGAGTTTCGCCTTTGTCCATCCGCAGCCAGACCACCACGCCGCTCGACCCCGCCAAGTTCCAGGACCCTGTGCTGACGCTGAAGGGCGAGCGCCGCGCGACGGTCGGCCTTTCGGCGCTGACGACGCTCTGGTTCAACACCGGCACGCTCTGCAACATCACCTGCGCCAATTGCTACATCGAGAGCAGCCCACGCAACGACGCGCTGGTCTATCTCTCGGCCGCCGAGGTGCGCGACTACCTGGACGAAGCGCGCGACTTCCCGGTGGCCGAGGTGGGCTTCACCGGCGGTGAGCCCTTCATGAACCCCGACCTCGTGCCCATGCTGGATGACGTGCTCTCGCGCGGCCTCCAGGCCCTGGTGCTGACCAATGCGATGCAGCCCATGCGGCGCTATGCCGCGCCGCTGCTGGCGCTGCGCGACAGGCACGGCGTCGGGCGGCTGATCCTCCGCGTCAGCCTGGATCATCATGACGCCGCCATCCATGACCTGGAGCGCGGTGCAGGCAGCTTCGCCCGCACGCTGGAGGGGCTGGTCTGGCTGGCGCGCGAGGGCTTCGCCATCCATGTCGCGGGACGCGCGGGTTTCGGCGCCGAGGATGAGGCGACGATGCGCGCCGCCTATGCCGGCCTTTTCGCGGAATGGGGCATCCCGGTGGATGCGCAGGATCCCGTGGCGCTGATGCTCTTCCCCGAGATGGATGCGGGGCGCGACGTGCCGGAGATCACGGAATCCTGCTGGGGCATCCTCGGGAAATCGCCGGATTCCATGATGTGCGCCTCCTCCCGCATGGTCGTGAAGCGCAAGGGGGCCGAGCGCCCGGCCGTGCTGGCCTGCACGCTCCTGGCCCATGATGCGCGCTTCGAACTGGGCGCCACGCTGGCCGAGGCGAACCGGCCGGTCGCACTGAACCACCCGCATTGCGCCACCTTCTGCGTGCTGGGCGGGGCCGCCTGCTCGCGATGAGCCTGGAACTCGTCCCGCTCAGCGCGCGGCCGGACTGCGTGCCGCTCTTATTTGGCCCGGCGCTGCGAAGCCTCTGGCCGGAATTCATGATGCACGACACGGTCGCGGACCTCTATTTCGACACGCCGCAATTCGACCGCTACCAGGATTTCGCCTTCGCCATCATCGACCCCGCGCGCCCGGAAGCCCCCGTCGGCCGCTCCTTTTCCGTGCCCTTCCATTTCGGCGGCGACCGCGCGGAGCTGCCTGATTCCGGCTGGGATGGGGTGATCCGCTGGGCGCATCAGGATGCGATGCAGGGCCGCCCGCCCAATGCGCTGAGCGCCCTCGAAATCACCCTGCTGCCGAGCCATCGCGGGCAGGGCCAGTCCGCCGTGGTGCTGGAGGCGATGCGCCGCCATGCGACGGCGCACTGGTTGGGCCGCATGTTCGCGCCCGTCCGCCCCACCGCGAAGTCGCGCGAGCCCTTCCTGCCCATGGCCGAATACCTGGCCCGCCGCACCGCCGACGGCTTTTCGGTGGACCCCTGGGTGCGGACGCATGAGCGCATCGGCGGCCGCATCGTGAAGATCGCGCCGACCAGCATGGTGATCCCCGGCACGCTGGCGGAGTGGCGGAGCTGGACCGGGCTGCCCCTGACGGAATCCGGCCCGGTCGCGATCGAGGGCGGCCTCACGCCCCTCCATGTCTCGGTCGAGCAGGACCACGCCGTCTATGTCGAGCCCAATGTCTGGATCGAGCATCCGTTGAAAGGCCCCGCCGCATGAAGCGCCGCCATGCCCTGCTGGCCACGCCGCTTCTGCTGCCGGGCCTCGCCCGCGCGCAAGGCCGCACGCCCATCCGCTTCGCCGTCGGCCCCTTCCAGCCGACCGCGGGCGACACGCGCCGCGCCTTCGAGCCCTTCTTCGCCCACCTGGCCGAGGCGCTGGGCAGGCCCTACGAACTCACCGTCACCACCGACTGGGCCGGCATCGCGGTGGCGCTGGGCGCGGGGCAGGTGGATGCGGCCTGGATGGGCCCCTGGGGCTATGTGCTGGCGCGGGACCGCGCGCGGGCCGAGGCGCTGGCGACGGTGCTCTACCAGGGCCGCCCCACCTACCACGCGATCATCCTGGCGCGCGCGGGGCTTTCCATCACGCGCTTCCCGGAGGATGCGCGCGGGCTTTCCATCTCCTTCGCCGATGCGGGCTCCACCAGCGGCTGGCTCATCCCGCATCATTGGTTCGCGCAGCAGGGCATCGAGGTGCGGCGCTTCTTCCAGTATCGCGACGGCGCGAGCCATGCGGCGAACGTCATCTCGGTCGCCTCCGGCCAGGTGGATCTCGCCACCGATTTCGACCGCAACTTCAACGCCATGCTGGCGTCGGGCCGCGTCCGGCCGGACCAGGCGCGGATCGTCTGGCAGAGCGAGCCGCTGCCCAATGACGCGCTGGCGGTGCGGCACGACCTGCCGGCCGCGACGAAAGCCGCGATCGCGGCCGCGGCGCTGGCCATCACGCCCGAGCAGGCGGCGCGGGTGATGCCGGCCAACTACACCGGCTGGGTGCCGGCCACGCCCACCACCTATGCCCTGATCGAGGCGGCGGGGCGCTCGCTCGGACGGTTGCGCACCGCGTGAGGCTGGGCTGGCTGGCCTTCCTGGCACTGCTGGCGGGCTCCGCCTGGGTGGTGGCGCCCGATCCGGCGCGGCTTGCCACCGGGATGCCGCGCCTCATGGGCTGGCTGGCCGGCGCCTGGCCGCCCGATTTCTCGGATGGCGCCGACATCGCGCGACGCGCGGGTGAGACGGTGGGCATCGCGACGCTGGGCACTTTGGCCGCTGCCCTCATGGCGCTGCCGCTCGCCCTGGTCGCGACCCGGCAGGTGACGCCGAGTGCCGCGCTGTACCACCCGCTGCGCGCCGTGCTGGACGCGCTGCGCGGGGTGGATGGCTTCGTCTTCGCGCTATTGTTTGTCGCCGCCGTGGGCCTCGGACCCTTCGCGGGCATGCTGGGCGTCGCGCTCCATTCGGCGGGCTCGGTCGCCAAGCTCTGGTCGGAAGCGATGGAGGAGGCGGATCCGCGCCCCTCCGAGGCGATCCTGGCCGTGGGTGGCTCGCGCTGGCATGTGGCGCTCTGCGCCCTGGTGCCGCAGACCCTGCCGCAGAACCTCGGCGGCCTGCTCTATGTGTGGGAGGCGAATATCCGGGCCTCCACCGTGCTCGGCCTGGTCGGCGCCGGCGGCCTCGGGCAGGAGCTGAAGAACGCGGTGGACCTGCTCGATTTCAATCGCGTGCTCGCAATCCTCATCGTCATCGTGGCGCTGACCCTGGCCGCGGACCGGATCAGCGGCGCGCTCCGCCGAAGTCTCTCCTGAAGGTCGCCTCGCATGATCCCGCTCCTTCGCCTCGATGCGCCGATGCTGGTCTTCGGCGGCCCCTATTCCAACCTGCAGGCGACCCGCGCCGTGCTGGCCGAGGCGGCGCGGCGCGGCATCGCGGGGGACCGCATCCTCTGCACCGGCGACGTCGTGGCCTATGCCGCCGATGCCGCCGCCTGCTGCGACCTGATGATGCAGAGCGGCGCCCTCGTCCTCATGGGCAATTGCGAGGAGAACCTGGCGGCCGAGGCCCTGGATTGCGGCTGCGGCTTCGAGGAGGACACGGCCTGCGACCTGCTCTCGCGCGCCTGGTATGCGCATGCCAACCGCCAGGTCACGCCGCGCCACCGCGCCTGGATGGGCGGCCTGCCGCGCCAGCTGCACCTGGAGTTGCCCGACCGGCGGCGCCTCGCCGTGCTGCATGGCGGCGCCAGCGAGATCAGCCGCTTCCTCTTCGCCTCGGCGCCCGAGCCGGTGCTGCTGGAGGAGTTGGCGGAGACCGCCTGCCAGGGCGTGATCGCCGGGCATTGCGGCATTCCCTTCGCGCGCCGGCTTGCGGGCCGTGGGCTCTGGCTCAACGCGGGGGCCGTCGGCATGCCGGCCAATGATGGCACGCCGCGCGTCTGGTACGCGGTGCTGACGCCCGGCCGGCGGGAGCTGACGGTGGAAATCCTGCCGCTCGCCTATGACCACGCGGCCGCCGCCGCCGCCATGCGCGCGGCGGGCCTGCCGGAGGGCTATGCGGCCGGGCTGGAGAGCGGGCTCTGGCCCTCCTGCGACGTGCTGCCGAGCGTGGAACTGGCGGCGCGCGGGCGGCCGCTTGCGCCGGTTCGCCTCGTCTGGTGAGGGGTCAGCGGTCCTCGCCGTAATGCGAGCCGACCAGCTCGTCCCAGGCGCGCAGCATGTAGGCGCGGGCCGAGGGATCGAGCGGCGGTGCGATGCTGCGTCCGGCCAGCGCGGCCGAGAGCTCCGGCGTGAGGCCGGCGGTCCAGAGCCGGTCGCCCGGGAGGGTGTCCGTCGCCAACGGCCCGGTGCCGGGCAGCAGCCCACGGCCGAAAACCCGGCGCTGCATCTCGGGCCGCGCGAGGAAGGCGGCCAGCGGCTCCGCCAGCGCCCGGCGCTCGGGCGGCACGCCGCGGGGGATGGCGAGGATCAGGCTGTGCGGCAGCAGCGGCGCAGCGTCGAAGGGCGTGCAGATCAGGTCGGCCGGGAGGATGGCCTGCGCCATGCCGAGCAGGTAGGAGCCGAGCAGGACGGGGGCGAGGTCCACGCCGCCTTCCAGGAACTCCTCGGCGGCGGCCTGGCCGGAGCTCGGGTAATAGGCGACGTGGCGGCCGAGCTCGACGAGGTAGGGCCAGGTCTCGGTCCAGCCGCGGCGCGGGTCCAGCGGGTCGGGGTCGTTCAGCAGATAGGGCAGGCCCACCACGAAGGCCTGGCCGAAGCGCGACTGGCCGGGGCGGGTGTACTGGAAGCGCTTGGGGTTCTGCCGCGCGTAATCCATCAGTTCCCGCGCGGTGCGGGGCGCGCTGGGCAGGACGGAGCGGCGATGCACCAGCACCGGGCCGCCGGGCACGGTGCCGAGGACGAGGCCGATCGGCCCGACCCGCTCCTGCACCACCTGCCCCGCGGCCGTAAGCCCGGGCACATGGGCGGCGAGCATGCCGGCGGGCAATTCCTGCCAGAGGTCCCGCGCCGCGCCCAGCGCATGCCCCGCGAGGTTGGTCAGGACCGCCTCGGCGCCGGGCAGGCCGGCCTCCACCTCGTCATTCAGGTCGGCGGCGATCCAGGGCAGGCCCTCCATCCGCACCGGGCCCGCCGGCAGGGTGAAGTCCGGGTGGTCATGCAGGTCGGCCAGCACCGAGGCGTTCAGCCGTGGCCCTTCGCCCGCGATGACGAGAAAGAGGTCGCTCCCGGGCTGGGCCATGACGGCAGCGGGGAAGGTGGCGGCCAGCAGGCCGCGGCGGGTGAGGGCGCTCATCGCGGTGGCGCCAGGCCGCGCAGCCCGGCCGGCACGCCCCGGACCTGCGGCGCCTCGGCCTCGACATGGCGGGCCCAGTGGGCCTGCCGCGGGGCGATGGGCGGCGGCTCCGCCTGTTCTTCCTCCTGGCCGCGCCAGCGCGACCATGCCGCCTGCGCCGCGCCCATCATCCGTTCGGTGCGGGAGGGGGCGGCGGCGGGCGTGGGGGGCACCAGGGCCGGGGCTTCGAGGGGCATGTGCGGCGCCACGCGGGTTTGCAGGACAAGCGCCGCGCCGAAGTAATCCGGCGCATCGGCCACGCCGAGCGGGCGGCCCACCGTCTCGCCGAAGCGGCTGCGGACCAGCGCGTGAATGGCCCGCACGCCGGCATGGCCGGGATAGGGCGCGATGGCGCCGGTCGAGAGGTCCACCCAGGCGGGCGGGCGCTGCGGGTGGTTCGGGAAATCCCAGAAGCCGCGCGCGGCGGGCAGGGGCGTGGCATCCAGCTGCTGCCAGACGAGGTTGAGCGGCACGCGCACCGCATCCCAGGCGAAGCGGTTGGGCCAGCGGCTGGCCGGAAGCGGCGGGCCGCCCTGCATCGGCAGCAGCAGCCAGTCGGGTGGCAGGCGCCAGCGGCCGAAGCTGGCCTCGTTCATCAGCCAGAGTCCGTCCTGCTCCAGTGCCGCCCAACGCGCATCGGGCACCGCGCGGGAGAGGGCGCGCAGCGCCGGAAAGGCGTAGTAGGAGAGGTTGATGATGACGCCCTGCGCGTCCTGGAAGCCATGCGCCCCGGGCAAGAGCAGCGTGCGGCCACGGAACTCGGTGACGCAGCATCGCAGGATATCGGCCGTGATGCGCTGGGCCGCTTCGCGATAGGCGGGCACGTCCCAGCGATCGGCGGCCATGAGGAGGGACCAGGCGATGAAGATGTCGCCATCGGTCGCGTTGTTCATGTCGGTCACGCCGACGCGGCTGTTGGGATCGAAGCGCCAGGCGAAGAGGCTGTCGCTTGGCCGGGCGAGGGTGCGGCGCGTCCAGTTCCACATCTGGTCGAACCGGGGGCGGTCGTTGAAATGCACCGCGAAGAGCATGGAATAGCCCTGGCCCTCGCTGTGCGAGATGCCGCGGTTGGCGGTGTCGATGATCCGGCCCTCGGGCGCCAGGTAGCGCCGCGTATAGGCTTGCCATTCGGCGGGGCCTGGCCGCGGCGGCGGGGCGGCGAGCGCGGGGCCGAGGATGAGCAGGAAGGCTGCCAGCAGGATCAGCGCGGTGGGAAGGCGGGCCGGCGGCATGCGGGCATCTCCAGTCTCAGGAAATGGTTGCATGGTGCCGCGCCGCCTTGCAAGCGCCGGCTAATCCGCGCGGATATTCCCGGCCCGCACCACCTCCTGGTAGCGCGCGAGTTCCGATTGCAGCAGCGCCGTCATCTCAGCCGGCGTCTTGCGCCAGGGCGTCATGCCGATCTGGCCGAGGCGCTGGCGGAATTCGGGCTCGGCCTGCATGGCGTCCAGCTCGGCGGCGAGGCGGCGAATGATTGCGGCATCGGTGCGGGCGGGCGCGAAGAGGCCCTGCCAGGCCAGCATCTCCAGCCCCTGGAAAGCGGGCAGGCTGGCGAGCGGCGGCAGGCCCTCGATCGCCCCCAGCGAGGAATTGGCGAAGCCCTTGATGCGTCCCTCGCGCAGCAGCGGCGCCGTGGTCGTGATGGTCAGCACCGCGAGGTCGAGGCGGCCGGCGATCAGGTCGGATGGGATCTGGGCGGCAATCCGGTAAGGGACGTGCTCCAGCTTCACGCCGGCGCCACGCGCGATGATCTCGCCCCAGAGATGCAGCGAGGTGCCGGTGCCGGAGGTGGCGAAGGTGAGGCCATCGGGGCGCGCCCTCGCTAGCGCCAGAAGCCCCGCGAGGTCATTCGCCGGCAGATCGGGCCGGCCGACCAGTGTCAGCGGCAGCGAGGCCAGCATTCCGATGGGCGCGAAATCGCGCAGCGGGTCGTAGCGCACGGCGGCCGGCGTCACGAAGGGCGAGATGGTGAAGGGGCTCTCCACGCCGACCAGCAGCGTGTAGCCATCGGGCGCCGCGCGGGCCACGCGCTCGGTGCCGATGGTGCCGCCGGCCCCCGGCGCGTTCTCGACCACCACGGTGTGGCCGAGACGGCGCGTGAGTTCGGCGGCGGCGAGCCGCGCCACCGTGTCCACATTGCCGCCGGCCGCGAAGGGCACGACGAGCGTGATGTTTCGCGTGGGCCAGGATTGCGCCAATGCGGGGGTCGCGAGGGCGGTGAGCAGCAGGGCGCGGCGGGCGATCATGCGATGGCTCCATCGGGGAAGCATTCGGCGGCGAGCGCGTCGAACTCCTGGGCGAAGGCCGCTTCCAGGTGGCGGCGTGCGGGCTCGGGCAGGAAGGAGCCGCGGATGCCATTCAGCATGAAGCCGCGCAGATCCGCGAGGCCGAAGCCGAAATCCTCCACCATCATCCGCCAGCAGCGCGTGGGCGTGACCTGATGCAGCGGCGGGTCGTCGGTATTGGGGTGGATGAGCAGCCCCGCCTCCGGCATGCGGGAGAGCGGATGGCCTTCGGGCCAGTTCTCCAGCGTGCGGAGGTAGTAGGAATTGGTCGGCACCACCGTGAAGAGGATGCCGCGCTCGGCGCATCGGGCGGTCAGCGCCGGGTCTTCCAGGATGGTGTAGCCGTGGTCGATCCGGTCCACTTCCAGAAGGTCGATGCAGGTCGCGATGTTGCGCGGGTGGCAGCCGAATTCGCCGGCATGGGCGGTGAGCTTGAAGCCGGCCTGCTTCGCGATGCGCCAGGCGCGCCAGAAGAGCTCGGGCGGGCGGTCCGTCTCGCGGTAGTCGATGCCCATGCCGATGATGGCGTCCCGCCGGTGGGCCACCATCCATTCCGCGAGCTCGGTGGCGGCCTCGGGCGGGGCTTCGCGGTCAATGGAGGGGATCAGCAGGGCGGAGACGCCGAAATCGGCGGCGGCATCGGCGAAGCCGGCGAGAATGGCGTCGGCGCCCTTGGCATAGGGGAACAGATGCGCGGTGCCGGTCGGGTTCCAGAAGATCTCGGAATGGCGGACGCCATGTGCGGCCTGGTCCTGCAGATGCTCATAGGCGATGCGGTGCAGGTCGCGCGGGTCGCGCAGGATGCGCTGTTCGAGGGCGCGCAGGATGTGCAGCACGCCCTTGGGCCTCGCGTCCCGGGCGTAGAGCGCCTCCACCTCGGCGGCCGGCATGCCGCAGCGGGCGGCCATCTCGGCGAAGGTCGGCTGCCGCACGGCGCCCAGCAGGTGGACATGGACATCCACCTTGGGCAGCGCGTGGCAGAAGGTCTCGAGCGTGTCGGTCATCGCCCCATCCTGCCACGGCGGCGGGGAGATGACAGGCCCGGCTTCGCATGCGACGAAGCGGGCCATGCAGAAGCCCGACAATCCCCGTTTCTCCTCCGGTCCCTGCGCCAAGCGGCCCGGATTTTCGCTCGATGCGCTGGAAGGCGCGCTGCTCGGCCGCAGCCACCGCGCCGCCGACCCCAAGGCAAGGCTGGCCGAGGTGATCACGCGCTCCAAGGCCATCCTCGGCATGCCCGCGGATTATCGCCTGGGCATCGTCCCGGCTTCCGACACCGGTGCCGTCGAGATGGCGATGTGGAGCCTGCTCGGGCCGCGCGGCGTGGATGTGCTGGCCTGGGAAAGCTTTTCCGCCGAATGGGCGCATGACATCCAGGCCGAGCTGAAGCTGCCGGATGTGCGCCTGCTGCGCGCCGATTACGGGAAGCTTCCCGATCTCTCGGCCGTGGACCCGGCGCGCGATTGCGTCTTCGTCTGGAACGGCACGACGAGCGGCGTGCGGCTGACCGATGGCGACTGGATCAGCGATCGGCGCGAAGGGCTGGCCATCTGCGACGCGACCTCGGCCGCGTTCGCCATGGAGCTTCCCTGGGAGAAGCTCGATGTCGTCACCTGGTCCTGGCAGAAGGTGCTGGGGGGCGAGGCGGCGCACGGGATGCTGGCGCTTTCGCCCCGGGCGGTCGCGCGGCTGGAATCCCACAAGCCGGCCTGGCCGCTGCCCAAGGTCTTTCGGCTCACCAAGGGCGGCAAGCTCATCGAGGGCATCTTCAAGGGCGACACGATCAACACCCCCTCCATGCTCTGCGTCGAGGATGCGCTGGATGGGCTGCGCTGGGCGGAAGGGGTTGGCGGCCTGCGCGGCCTGATCGCGCGCGCCGAGGGCAACCTCGCCACCGTCGCGGGCTGGGTCGCGCGCAGCGACTGGGCGCGCTTCCTGGCCGAGGAGCCGGCGACCCGCTCCTGCACCAGCGTCTGCCTGCGTGTCGTGGCCCCCTGGTTCACCGCGCTGGACGCGGCTGGCCAGGCCAAGGCAGCCCAGCGCCTCTCGGCGATCCTGGAGGCGGAGGGCGTCGCGCTGGACGCGGCCAGCTACCGCGACGCGCCGCCCGGCCTGCGCCTCTGGTGCGGCGCCACGGTGGAGCAGGCCGATGTGGCGGCGCTGCTCCCCTGGCTCGATCAGGCCTTCGCGCGCGTCACCGCCGAATTCGCCGCCTGAGCACGGCCGCCCATCCGCCAGCCATGACGTGCCGCCCAGGGGGAGGCGGGCTCCAGCGCCGCCGCATCGAGCAGCGCCTCGGCCATCGCGCGGATGGAGGCATGGCGGCGCGTCGTCACATGCTCGCCGATGTTGCGCAGCAGCCGCTGCCAGCGCCGCGTGATGGGCGCGGCCGAGAGCATATAGGCGCGGCGGGTCTGCGCCTCGGTCATCTGCCGCCAGAGGGCGGCGGCATGGGCGGCGTCCGCGCCCGCCGGCGGCGCATCGCCGGTGCGGCGCTTGCGGAAGACGATGGAGGTGTGGGCCAGGTTCTCGCCCGTGCAGGGGGCAAAGCCCGCCTGCCAGGCAGCGGCGACCAATGTCACCGGCGTGAAGTTCCAGATATGGGCCGCGTGGAAGGTGTTGCCGATCTGCTTGCGGATACCGGCGAGATTCGGCACCTCGATGAAAAGCAGACCGTCGTGGGCCAGCGCGTCGTGGATGCGGCGCATCGCGGCCCAGGGGTCGGTCAGGTGCTCCATCACATGGTTCATGGTGACGAGGTGCAGCGACTCGCGCGGGAAGTAGGGCGAGTCCCAGCCGCCCTGGCGGATGTCCACCTCGTATTCGCGGCGGGCGAATTCGGCGTAGCCCCAATTGGGCTCCAGGCCGCTGGCTGCGAACCCGGCCTCGCCCATCACGAAGGTGAATTCGCCGGAGGAGGCGCCGATATCCAGCACCCTGGCATGGGCCGGCAGCAAGGGCGCGAGGCGCCGCGCGCGGGCCATGGCGCCGCGGAGCGCGCGCAGCGCGTGCTTCCGCTTGGGCGTGAAGCCGCCCTTGTATTCCAGGCGATAGCGCGTCGCGTAGAAATCGCTGACCTCGGCCTCCGCCGGAATTTCGGCATGGCTGACCAGGCCGCAGCCGGAGCAAAGCGCCGTCTCCAGCGCCGCGCCGCCGCGGCCGCGATCGGCCACGAGCCGGCGCGTGCCGGCGCCACACAGGCGGCAGGGGGTTGCCGGGAAATCCTGACCGATCTTCATGCGCATCTCCATCTGTGGCGCGCGGCCTAATGCCCGCGCGCCCCGGCTGGCTGACGCGGCTTGTCAGCGCGATGTCAGGCAGGGGGCGCTAAGGGGAGGCGATGCGGATCCTGGTGGTGGAGGATGAGGCGGGCATCGCGCGGGACATCCTGCGCGCGCTGTCCCATGCGGGCTTCGCGGCGGAGCACCTGCCCGATGGTGGCGCCGCCTGGGAGCGTGGCGGGACCGAGCCCTTCGACGCCGCCATCCTCGACCTCAACCTGCCCGGCGTGGACGGCCTCTCGCTGCTGCGCCGCTGGCGGGCGGAGGGGGTGGGCTTTCCCATCCTGGTGCTCTCGGCCCGCGCCGCCTGGTCGGTGCGGGTGGAGGCGATTGATGCGGGGGCCGATGACTACCTCGTGAAGCCCTTCGCCATGGAGGAATTGCTGGCCAGGCTGCGCGCCATCCTGCGCCGCGGCGCGGGGCTGGCGGGCAACACGCTCCTGGCGGGTGGCCTCGCCCTCGACACCCGCGCGCGGCGGCTGACGCGGGAGGGCGAGGCGGTGGAGCTGACGCCCCTGGAATTCCGGCTGATCGCCTATCTGATGCACCATGCCGGCCGCGCCGTGCACCAGACGGAACTGATGGAACACCTCTACGCCGATGAGGCCGACCGCGCCGACAATGCGGTGGAGGCGCTGGTGGCGCGCCTGCGGCGCAAGATCGGCGCCACCACCATCCGCACCCGGCGCGGCCATGGCTATGTGATCGAGCCATGACGCGCTCGCTCCGCGCCCGCTTCGCCTGGGCGGCGCTGGCCATGACCGCGCTGGTCATGCTGGTGCTGGGCCTCGTGCTCCAGGGCCTGTTCGAGCGGCATGTGGAGCGCGAGGCGGAGGCGCAGCTGGAGGTGGATCTGCGCATCCTCGGCCGCGTCGTCGCCACGGGCGAGGGCGTCTGGGCCCGCCTGCCGCCCTTGCCCGATCCGCGCTTCGTCGAGCCCTGGTCCGGCCTCTACTGGCAGATCCGCGACGAGCGCACGGGCGAGACCTGGCGCTCGCCCTCGCTGGGCGGTTTCACGCTGGAGATGCAGGCGGCCCCGCCCCACCCGGGCGAGCTGCACCGGCTGATCCCGCGGGGGCCCGAAGGCGGCAAGATGATCGCCCTCGAACGCCAGCTGGGCGAGGCGGGCGGCAATCTGCGCGCCGTGGTGGCGGTGGACCGCAAGGTGCTGCGCGCGGCGAACCGCGCCTTCCTGTGGGAATTCCTGCCGGTGCTGGGCGTGCTGGCGCTGGCCATGCTGCTGGCATCCGCGGTGCAGGGGGTGATCGCGCTGCATCCGATCGCCCATGCGCGCCAGGCGCTGGCGGCGCTGCGCGCGGGCAAGCGCGAGCGGCTGAGCGGCGCCCTGCCGGCCGAGCTGGATGGCCTCGCGCAGGATTTCGACGCGCTGCTGGAAGGCCAACGCCGCGCGTCGCGCATCGCCCGGGAACGCGCGGCCGACCTC
>JAESGX010000387.1_pt1 | contig 17962 bp, 13 predicted proteins | sample 9269801 | NCBI WGS metagenome assembly JAESGX01 (sample SAMN16773122, study PRJNA677054) | algae metagenome | isolation source: Pleurocapsa minor GSE-CHR-MK-17-07R and co-occurring heterotrophs from wet... | place: USA: Lower Calf Creek Falls, Grand Staircase Escalante National Monument, UT ... | reverse complement strand
CGACAGCACGTCGCCCATGTCCAGGATGCGGCTGGCCACGCGCTCGGGGTGGAACACGTCCAGGCCGTCGGGTTTTTCGCCGACGCCGATGAACTTGATCGGTTTGCCGGTGAGGTAGCGCACCGACAGCGCCGCGCCGCCGCGCGCATCGCCGTCGGTCTTGGTCAGCACTACGCCGGTCAGCGGCAGCGCTTCGGAAAACGCCTTGGCCGTGTTTGCCGCATCCTGGCCGGTCATGGCGTCGACCACGAACAGCGTCTCGACCGGCTTCACCGCCGCGTGCAGCGCCTTGATTTCGGCCATCATCGCCGCGTCGATGGCCAGGCGGCCGGCCGTGTCGACGATCAACACGTCGACGAAGGACTTGCGTGCGTCGTCGATGGCGGCGCGGACGATAGCCTCGGGCTTCTGCGAGGCATCGGACGGGAAGAACAGCACGTCGACCTGCTCGGCCAGCACCTTGAGCTGTTCGATCGCGGCCGGACGGTACACGTCGGCGCTGACCACCATCACCTTCTTCTTGCGACGCTCCTTCAGATGCTTGGCCAGCTTGGCCACGGTGGTGGTCTTGCCGGCGCCCTGCAGGCCCGCCATCAGGATCACCGCCGGCGCGGGCACGTTGAGGTTGAGCTCGTTGGCGGTGGAGCCCATGACTGCGGTGAGCTCGTCGCGCACCACTTTGATCAGCGCCTGGCCGGGGGTCAGGCTTTTCAGCACTTCCTGGCCGACCGCGCGCACCTTGATGCGTTCGATCAGCGCCTGCACCACCGGCAGGGCCACGTCGGCCTCCAGCAGAGCGATGCGCACTTCGCGGGTGGCTTCGCGGATGTTCTCCTCGCTCAGGCGGCCGCGGCCGCGCAGGCGTTCGATGGTGCCGGAAAGACGCTGGGTGAGGGACTCGAACATGCGCGCGAAACCGTGACGAAAAGAGGGCGAAGTATACCGGCAGCGCCAGTCCGGAATGCCCCAATCGAGAACGGTTCTCGGATAGCGCACGCTATGCCAAACTGCGCGCATGTGGATCACGTTCGCTTCGATCGCTCTTTACCTGCTCGCCGCCGGGCTGCTGGTGCGCGCGGTGGCGCAGGACCAGCTGGGGGCGAGCCGCGGCTGGCTGTGGCCGGCGCTGGGCGGCGTGCTGCTGCACGGCGGCTATCACGCGGCGGTGGCCATGCACACGGCCGGGGGACCGGACATGCACTTCTTCGCCGCCTTGTCCCTGGTCGGCCTGGGGATTGCGGCGATGACCACGCTGGTCGGCGCGCAGCAGCGCATGTCGGGACTGGGCGTGCTGGCCTTCCCGCTCGCGGCGCTGCTGCTGTTCGTGTACCACGCTTTCGGGCACGAACCCGCGCGCGCGCTGGACGCGCTGGACTGGCGCCTGCAGCTGCACGCCTGGCTGGCGCTGCTGGCCTACGCCACGCTGACCATCGCCGCGCTGCTGGCGCTGATGCTGTGGGCGCAGGAACGCGCCCTGCGCCGCCGCGAATTCCACCCCTGGCTGCGCGCGCTGCCGCCGCTGACCGAACTGGAAGATCTGCTGTTCCGCACCATCGCCGTCGGCTTCGTTCTGCTGAGCGCGACGCTGTTGACCGGGCTGCTGTTCGTGGAGGACTTGCTGGACCAGGACCTGATGCACAAAACGGTGCTCAGCGTATTGTCCTGGCTGGCCTTCGGCGCGCTGCTGATCGGCCGCTGGCGCTACGGCTGGCGCGGCGGCAAGGCCGTGCGCTGGACGCTGATGGCGATGGCGCTGCTGCTGCTGGCGTTCTTTGGCAGCAAGTTCGTGCTGGAGTTAGTGCTGCGGCGCGGGTGAATTCCTGCCGGCGCGATCTGCGGATCGGCCGCTCAGCCGCGCGGGAGCGACGCGAGTCGCAACCGAAAACGAAGCGAGGTTTCGCGACTTGCGTCGCCCCTGCGCCAAACCGCTATTCGGCAGCCGCTTCCAGCGCCTCCGCCAACCGCTGCACCCCGATCACCTCCAACCCCTTGAAGCTGCCCGACTTCGGCGCATTCCCTTTCGCCACGATCGCGCGCTTGAAGCCGTGCGTGGCGGCCTCGCGCAAACGCTCCTCGCCGTTGGGAATGGGCCGGATCTCGCCGGACAGGCCGACTTCGCCGAACGCAATCGTCTTTTCCGCCAGCGGCCGATCGCGCAGCGATGACAGCACCGCCAGCAGCACGGGAAGGTCTGCCGCGGTTTCCTGCACGCGGATGCCGCCGACCACGTTGACGAACACGTCCTGGTCGCTGGTGACGATGCCGCCGTGCCGGTGCAGCACCGCCAGCAGCATCGCCAGACGGTTCTGTTCCAAGCCCACGGCGACCCGGCGCGGATTGGACAGCGGCGAGGAGTCCACCAGCGCCTGCACTTCCACCAGCAGCGGGCGCGTGCCCTCGCGCGTCACCATCACGCAGCTTCCGGGCTGCTGGGTGCTGCCGCCCGACAGGAAGATGGCGGAGGGATTGGGCACTTCCTTCAGCCCCTTTTCGCCCATCGCGAACACGCCCAGCTCGTTGACCGCGCCGAATCTATTCTTGAACGCGCGCAGCACCCGGAAGCGGCTGCCGCTTTCGCCTTCGAAGTACAGCACCGCATCGACCATGTGCTCGAGCACGCGCGGGCCGGCGATGCCGCCTTCCTTGGTCACGTGCCCGACCAGGAACACCGCGGTGCCGGTTTCCTTGGCATAGCGCACCAGCCGCGCGGCGCTTTCGCGCACCTGGCTGACCGAGCCCGGGGCGGCGGTCAGCGAATCGGTCCACAGGGTCTGCACCGAATCGGCGACGATGATCCTGGGCTGCGCCTTGACCGCGTGGTCCAGGATTTTCTCGATGCCGGTTTCGGCCAGCGCCTGCAGCCCGTCCAGCGGCAATCCCAGGCGCACCGCGCGGCCCGCCACCTGCGCCAGCGATTCCTCGCCGGTCACGTACAGCGACGGCAGGCTCTGCGACATCTGCGCCATCGCCTGCAGCAGCAGCGTGGATTTGCCGATGCCCGGATCGCCGCCGACCAGCACCACCGCACCTTCCACCAGACCGCCGCCCAGCACGCGGTCGAACTCGCCGATGCCGGTCGAAACGCGCAGCTCCTCGCTGCTGCGCACATCCTTCAGCGCGGTGATCCTGGGCGTGTCCAGCTTGCCGGCCCAGCCGCTGCGGCGCGCGGCGGCGGGGGCGCCAGCGGCGGGTTCGAGCACGATCTCCGAAAGCGAATTCCACACTCCGCATTCGCCGCACTGGCCCTGCCATTTGCCGTGCTCGGCGCCGCATTCGGCGCAGACGTAGGCGGTACGGGATTTTGCGGAGGCCTTGGCCACGTGCGGCACCGGTTACGGAAGAGGATCGCTACTCTAGCCGCGCGCGGTCTCGGCTGGCGAGACGAGGCGCGCCGCGTGCCATCATCCGGTAGCCTGCTTGCGGCACTGTGCAGGCTCCGTCTGCTGTTTATGTCGCCCATGCCTGTCCTTCCCTACTCCCTCCGATTGCTCGCAATGCTGGCCCTGCTGTCGGCCGGCCTGGCATGCAGCGGTTACGCCAGCAGCAGCGAGGTTTCCATGCCAGTCCCGATCCGCAAAGCCATCGTCATCGCCCATCGCGGCGCCAGCGCGCTGCGGCCCGAGCACACGCTCGCCGCCTATTCGAAAGCCATCGAAGACGGCGCCGATGCGATCGAACCGGATCTGGTCAGCACCCAGGATGGCTTCCTGGTGGCGCGGCACGAGAACGAGATCGGAAGCACCACCGATGTCGCGGCGCATCCGCGGTTCGCTTCGCGCAAGACGCGCAAGTCCATCGATGGCGAAAAGATCGAAGGCTGGTTCACCGAAGACTTCACCCTGGCCGAACTGCGCACCCTGCGCGCCCGCGAGCGCCTGCCGCAGCTGCGTTCGACCGCCCACGACGGGCAGTTCGGCATCGCCACCCTGGACGAAATCATCGCGCTGGTGGCCAGCGAATCCGCAAAACGCGGGCGCCTGATCGGCCTGGTGCCGGAAATCAAGCACCCCACCTATTTCGCGAGCCTGGGCCTGTCCATGGAAGACAAGCTGCTGGCCGCGCTCGCCGGACACGACTACACGCGGCGCGCGCCGGTGACGATCCAGTCGTTCGAAACCGGCAACCTGCGCGCCCTGCGCGACAAGCTCGGCCCCGCGCACGCCAACATCGAACTGCTGCAGCTGCTCGGCGCGCCGGACCGGCGCCCCTACGATGCGGTCGTGGCGAAACGACGCACGTCCTACGGCGATATGATGAAACCCAACGGCCTGCGCGATATCGCCGGCTACGCCGATGCCATCGGGCCTCCGATCAAAAGCATCGCTCTGTCCACCGGCGCAGCCGGCACGCGCAGCGCGCTGGTCGACGAAGCGCATGCGGCGGGGCTGAAGGTGGTCGTGTACACCTTCCGGCCCGAGAATCATTTCCTCGGCGCGGCGTTCAAGAATCAGGACGTGGCCGCGGCGCGCAACGAAGCGGGGTCGGTCGACGAGATGCGCGGCTTGTTGGCGGCGGGAATCGATGCGCTGTTCACCGACGATCCCGCGCTTGGGCGCAGGGCGGTGGACGGGCTCGGCATGCAGGGCACGGGCACGCCTTAAGTTAGGGGTCGGCACCTGCCTTTGTCGGCGTCGGAACAGCCCATCGCATCCCAGAATAGACCGGACCCGGGCCCCCGGACGCCCGCCCGATTTTCGCGACATGCCGCACGGCAATTCCCGCCATCACGCTCCCGGCCAGGCCAGCGGTGCGACGTCGTCGTCCCGGCACGAATCCGCATGCGTTGCGCAGCCGCAGCAAGTCCTGACCGCGCACATGCTGGAGCGCTTGTCCGGCGAACTGGCGCTGGAGCCGCTGCTGGCGAGAATCGCCGAACTCGCCTGCGAGCTGGCCGGCGCCGACAGCGGCACCGTCGGCCTGTATATCGCAGAACAAGACGCCATCGGCACGTCCGCTACCTGCAACGTCGCCGAACCCGAAGCCGATCCGGTGGTGCCCCGCGGCGAAGGCCTCGCCGGCCAGGTGCTTGCGCTGGATGCGACGGTGCGCTGCCGCTACGGCGAGCTGCCCCGTCCGCTCTGGAACGCGGCGGAGATGCAGGCCATCGGCGTGCCGATCCACAGCGACGGCGCGATGATCGCGGTGCTGTGCGTGTGCTCCTCGCAGGTTGGCAAGCTGGACGCGGCGGCGCAGGCGCTGCTGGAGGAATTCGCGCGGCATGCGGCCATCGCCATCGGCAACGCCAGACGTTATGCGCTGGAACAGCGCCGCGCGGCGCGGCTGGCGCTGCTGCTGCAGATCGCCGGAATCATCGCCTCCGGTCCGGATGTGGATACCTTCCTGCAGCGCGCGGCCGATGTGATTCACGAGCTGCTCGGCTACCCCGGCGTCGATATCCCGCTGATCGACGAGGAAAACCCCGACGTCCTGCTGGTGCGCGTGCGCGGCGGCGATCGCCGGCATTTGATCGCGCGCGAACAGCGAATTCCCATCGACACCGGCATCATGGGCGCGGCGGCGCGCCAGCGCTGCAGCCTGGTGGTCAACGAAGTCGCCAAAGACCCGCGCTACATCACGCCCCCCGGATCGGCCAAAGCGCTGGCGGAGCTGGCGGTGCCGATCATGTTCGGCGAGGAAATGCTGGGCGTGCTGAACGTGGAAGGCGATGCGCCTTTCGACGATCTGGACCGGCAAAGCATGGAAGTGATCGCCGAATACCTGGCGCTGGCCATCCAGGGCGCGCGTTCCCTCGATCAGTCCAACCAGCTGCTGCTGATGCAGGAACGGCAGCGCCTGGCGCGCGACCTGCACGACAACGTGACCCAGATCCTTTCTTCGATCAGCATGATCAGCCAGTCGCTGGCCGATGCGTGGAAGCGCGATCCGGCCGAAGGCGCGCAGCGCGCGGCGCGTTTGAGCGAACTGTCGCAGATGGCGTTCGCCGAACTGCGCGCGCTGCTGAAGGAGCTCAGCCCCGCGCCGGCTCTGCGCAGCGGAGAAACCACGCGCAGGCTGCAGGTGCCGGTGGGCGTGGTGCAGCTGCACCAGCAGGGATTGGCGCTGACCGTCGACCGCTTCGTCTCGGCGATGATGCCCGTGTCGATCAGCAAGAGCATCGAGGCTTCGAATTACCGCGCGCAGATCCTCGAGCACGAAGAGGCGCTGCTGCGGATCTGCCAGGAGGCGGCATCGAATGCGATCCGCCATGCCGGCGCGAACCGGCTAGAAATCGAAATCAGCGTGGATCAGGACCACGCCTGGCTGCGCATCCGCGACGACGGACGCGGCATTTCCGCCGGCAACTCGCCGGGCATGGGCATGGCCAACATGTGGCAGCGCCTGCTGTCGCTGGGCGGCGCGCTGCACATCGCCGCGGGCGTTCCCAGCGGCACCCAGATCGAAGCGCGATTGCCCAGGAAAGACCGGGCTGCGTAAGTCGCCGCTGGGTCGAAGTACTCGTGAAATCTGTGGGAGGGGCTTCAGCCCCGACGCTCTCCCGTCGGCAAGCGTCGGAGCTGAAGCCCCTCCCACAGCAAGCTTTCAGAATGCCAGCGCGATCATCGCCACGACGCCGATCGCGGCCGCGGACAGCATCGCGATGACCGGCCAATCGATTTTCATGCGCTTGGGCGCAGGCGCCGCGGCGGACGGCCTGTCGATATTCAGATCGCCGCCTGGCGTGCTGATCAGGAAACGGCTGGTGTCCAGGCGCAGCTCGTCGCCCGGCTGGAACAGCCCCTTCTGCACGCGGTTGCCGTTGATCCAGACGCCGTTGATCGAACCCAGATCCTCGACCCACACGCCGCCCAGCGTCGCCCTGAGCTGCGCGTGCCTGCGCGATATTTCCGGCAGCGCCAGCACGATGTCGCATTCCGGCGCGCGGCCGATGACCAAGGTGCCCGACAGCGCATAGGACTTGCCGAAATGCTCGCCGCTGACGCCGCGCAGCGAGTAGCGCGGCGCCGCCACCATCATGCGCGTGGCGGCCGCATCCGCGCCCGCAGCTGCGTCCTCGGGCTCCGACAGCGCCAGGTAAACCACGGACGCCTTCACTCCGGCGATCTGCAGACGGTCGCCCGCGCGCAGGGCAATCGGTTCGCGCACGCGCGTGCTGTTGACCTGCACTTCGGCATCGGCGTTGGGCAGCAGCGTGATGGCAAGGCCGGCCACGCGTATTTCCGCGGCCAGGGGCGGCATCGAAGGCGCCGTGATCGCCACTTCGCAATCGGACGCGGCGCCGATGCGGTTCAGTCCGGGCTTGAGCAGGGTCTGCGCATGCTCGCCATTCGGAAAAACCAGTTTCTTCAGAATCATTCCCCTGCTCCTCGAGCGCTATCCGGATGGGAGACCGGCCCCTGCGATCGCCGGGATAGCCCCGTAGAAATTACGGCCTCGCGCGGTTTCGTCACAGCCGCCGTGGACAGGGCCACGCGCTGTCCGAAGTGGGTGATCCGCACCGGCCGGAATGACGGGGCGCGCAACCCTCCACGCTCGCTACCCTGCTGCGCTGGCGTGGATCGCCGGAAACGGAAAATGCGAAGACTGGTGTTGGCGGCGTGCTTGGCGATGATCGGCGGAAACGGCGCGGCGGCGGAAATCGCCGGCCGCGTTTCGCTTTCGGCGGCGGGGCGCGCGCTGCGCGCGGACGAGGCGATGGAAGCGGTGGTGTATTTCCGCCCGGACCGGCGCAAGCCCGCGGCGGCGAGCGGCGAAGTGTTCGAAATGCAGACCCGCGACAAACAGTTCCAGCCGCAGACGCTGGTGGTGCCGGTGGGCGCGACGGTGCGCTTCCCCAACAACGACCCGATCCTGCACAACGTCTTTTCCAGCGGCGCGCAGAACCGCTTCGACCTGGGCCTGTACGGCAACGGCGCGGGCCGCGCGCACACTTTCAACCGCGCCGGACTGGTCAGGGTGTACTGCAACGTCCACCACAACATGGTCGGGCACATTCTGGTGCTGGATACGCCGCACGTGTCCAGACCCGACTCCCAGGGCAATTACGCTTTGGATGTGCCGGCGGACGCGCCGGGCGAATTGTTCGTCTGGCATGCGCGCGCTCCGCTATGGCGCAAGCGCATCGCCGCGGACGGCGCGGCGGCGCTGGACGTCTCCATCGAACTCAACCGCCCGCTGATTCCTCCGCACAAGAACAAGTTCGGCAAGACCTACGAGCGCGGCCCCGGCAATGAGTACTGAAGCGGACGGCGCGCGGCTGCCGCTGGCGCTGCAGATCTTCCTGGCGTGCGCGCTGATGGTGGCGCTGGCGATTTCGTGCTCGGCCGCGTTGACCCGCTTCATCGGCCACCGCATCGCCGCCGATGCGGTGCGTCAGGCGCTGGACAAGGCCGCTGACGCGCAGCAGCGCCTCAGCCGGCAGCGCCTGAGCCTGCTGGAGCGCAGCACCGAAGTGATCGCCAGCGATCCGGCGCTGGCCTCGTACCTGGCCGCTTCCACCGGCGACGACCTGGGCCTGGGCGGCGGCGGCGCGACCGATGTGGCGTCGCTGCGCGATCTATTGGCCGAGCGCAAGGAGCAGTTCGGCTTCGACCTGGGCGTGCTGCTGGACGCCGGGGCCGCGATCCTGGCGCGCAGCGACCAGGCGGAGTCCTTCGTCACCGATCTTGCGCAGGACCCGATGGTCGGCGCCGCGCTGCGCGAGCTCGGCCCGCGCAGCGGCTATTGGCGACTGCAGGAAGATCTTTACCAGGCCGCGATCATGCCGCTGACCCAGGACGGCGCGCTGGTGGGATTCCTGCTGCTGGCGCAGCGCGTCGACGACGGTTTCAGCCGCGAAATCGCCGACGCGTCCGGTGCCGAGATCGCATTTTGGCTGTCGGAGAAAAACCAGCCGCCGCGGCTGCTCACCAGCTCGCTGACGCCGGAACGTTCGAGCGCGCTCAACGCCGGCGTCGCCGGTTCCGACGCCGGCCGCGCGATCGGCGACGGCCAGGAGATCGAACGCCTGGACCTGCGTTTCGGCCAGCAAACCTGGCTGCTGCGGCTGCGGCCCATCGCCGGGGAAGGCGCGACGGCGCTCGGCGCGGTCAGCGCGCTGGCTTCGGGCGAAGCGGTGCTCAGCGGATACCGGCAGCTGTTCAATCTTTCGCTGCTGGCCGGACTGCTGGCGCTGCTGCTGGCGCTGATCCTTTCCTTTTGGCTATCGCGGCGCATCCTGGCCCCGGCGCGTCGCCTGGCGCTGGCCGCCGAAGCGGCGGCGGCCGGCGATTACGAAGCGCGCGTGCGCATCGCCGGCAGCGACGAACTGGCGCGCTTGGGGCGCGCCTTCGGCAGCCTGCTGTCCAGCCTGCGCGAAAAACGCGACATGGAAAGCTACATCGCCGATGTCTCGCGGCACCTGCCGGACAAGGCCGCCGGCGTCGTCACGCGCACGCCTGTGGCCACTGGCTTGGCCACCGATCAGCGCAGCGCCGCCATCGCCGAAGAACTTCCGATCGGCACGCGCCTGGGCGAGCGCTACGAGATCCTCGCCCTGCTCGGCAGCGGCGGCATGGGCATGGTCTACAAGGTGCACGACCGGGAGCTGGGCGACGTGGCCGCGCTCAAGCTGCTGCGCAGCGCCGCCCTGCGCGATCCGGACCAGCTGCTGCGGCTCAAGGACGAAATCCGCCTGGCGCGCAGGATCACCCACCCCAACGTGCTGCGTACCTTCGATTTCGGCGAAGCCGACGGCCTGGCCTTCATCACCATGGAATACGTGCGCGGCGTGACTCTGCGCGCGCTGCTCATCCAGTCCGGCAGGCTGCCCTATAACGCCGGCCTGCGCATCGCACGCCAGCTCGCCGCCGGCCTGGAGGCCGCGCATGCGGCCGGTGTCCTGCATCGCGATATCAAGCCGGAAAACCTGATTCTGGAAGCCGGCGGCAACGCCAAGCTGATGGATTTCGGCATCGCGCGCCCTACCCATCGCCTGCACGAAGGCCATACCCAGGCGGGCATGGTGATGGGTTCGCTGGACTACTCCTCGCCCGAGCAGCTCGCCGGCGCGCAGGTCGACGAACGTTCGGATGTGTATTCGTGCGGCGTGGTGCTGTGCGAAACCCTGTGCGGCGGCAGGCCCTACCGCGGCAGCTCCACCGTGGACGTGTACATGGCGCAGATGCAGAACGACCTCACCCGCCCTTCCACCCTGTGGCCGGAGATTCCGCCTGCGCTGGAAGCGATCATCCTGCGCTGCCTGTCCAGCCAGCCCGAGCTGCGCTACCCCAGCGCTGCCGAACTCGGGCGCGCGCTTTCGGGGCTCAGCACTTGAACGCGCGATTCGCCGCGCTGCTGAGTGCGGCGGCGATGCTCACGGCATCGCCCTTCTCCTTCGCCCAGGACGGCTCGCAAAACGAAGGGCAATACGAAAACGCGGGCGATCTTTCCGCAACCGAAGACAGCGCGCCGGATTTCGAGCTTGCCGAGACAACGGATTCGCCGTGGACCCTGCTTGCGGACCTGCGCTCGCGCGACGACCGGGTCAACGGATTGCCGGAAAAGCGCGCCGATCTGCAGCGCTTCCGCTGGCGCGCGCGCGTGGGTGGGCGCTGGGATCCCGGCGCGGTCTTCAGCGCGGGCGCCGCGGTGCGGCTGTCGCAGGGCGACGACGTCAACCGCGACAACGCGCGCAACAACGACAACGAACGCAGCGACGACGCCGGGATCGACCAGGCTTGGCTGCGTTGGCGTATCGCGGATTCGACCTCGCTCGAACTGGGCAAGGCGCCGCTGCCGCTGGTCCTGACGCCGATGCTGTGGGATCCGGACCTGCGGCCGGTCGGCGCGTCCTTCTCGCACTCGCGCCCGGTCGGCGCATTCGACCGCTGGCAGTGGGATGTGGGCGCGTTCGACATCGATCACCCGCTGCAGGACGGCGCACGCCTGCTGGCCACGCAGTGGGCTTGGCATGCGCGCGAAGGCGCACCCGTGAGCTATTCGGCCAGCGCCGCGTATCTGTTTTTCGACCGGATCGATCCGCTGATCGGCGCGGGCCTGGCGCGGCGCAATCCGGTGCGCAACGCGCGCTATGTCGACGACTACCGCCTGCTGGATCTGCAGTTCGCGTTGAAACGCAACCGCGAAGCGCCCGGCAACCCGCTGGAAATCCGCTTCGATCTGGCGCGCAACCTGTCCGCCGCGCGCGCCGGCGACGCGGCGCGCCTGGCCATCGTCCGCGGCGACCCGCGCCGCCCCGGCGGCTGGACGCTGGAATACGCCTACCAGCGCATCCAGTTCGCCGCGGTGCTGGCCGCGGTGAATTCCGACGATTGGTGGTTCCATGCCGGCACTCGCGGGCACATGGCGACCGTGGCCTATCGCTTCGACGAAGCGTGGAGTTTGCGTGCGGCGGGCTTTTCCGAAAAACGCGATGGCTCGGACCGGTCCACCCACAGAATCTTGCTGGATGTGATCGCGAGTTGGTGACGCTGTAGAAGACCCAGCGACTTTCTGGATACTGGTCGTGGGAGCGCCGTCCTGGCGCGAGCTCATTGCCTGCTTACGAAAAAAACCGGAAAAAGCTTGCGGCTAAAAGCCGATCCCGCAAAACCAACCTTTGGCCTTCGGCAAACGACAGGCAATCCAGCGTGCTCAGCCCGCCTGCGCTTCCACCCGATGCCGCTGGATCGAATGCACCAGACGCGCGATCGCCGAGCGCAGCGACGCCAGCAGATCGGCATTGGCCACGCCGCCGCGCCCTTCGCACTGGCTGGCGTAAGGCAGCTGGATCGCGGCATCGCCCAGCACCCGCGCCGACAGCGTGCGCAGCGTCTCCGCCAGCATCGTGTGCGCCCAGCCGTCGCGCGGCGAAATCGCCAGCAGCGCGACCGGTTTTTCCACCAGCGCGCCGCTGCCGGCCAACCAGTCCAGCGCGTTCTTCAGCGCGCCCGGGATCCCGTGCGCATATTGCGGGCTGGCCAGCAGCAAGCCGTCGGCCGAAGCCAGCATGCTCCTGAGCCGCAGCACCGAGGGCGGCGCGTTGCCCTCCAGATCCGGGTTGTAGGCGGGCAGATCGGCGAGCCCGGTGTACAGCGTGATCGCCACCTCACCCGGCGACACCAGGCTCGCCGCTTTCAACACGGCGGTATTGCGCGAACCCTTGCGCAGGCTGCCCGACAGCGCCAAAAGACGCAGGGTGCGCGCGTGCGGCGAAGGCGCACTGAAATAGCTTCCGGGCTCGCGAGAGAACACGTTACGCAATCGCATCATCTGGCTCATGGTTCGGCTCGGCGTTGCCCGAAGTCGGGCGTGTTGATACGCACAGCCTACGCGCCAGCCACAGAGCGCATCAGCGCAAGAAGTCGGGTGCGGCCCCCTATCTCTTGTGTCGACCGCTTGGGATACCAAAGACAGGGCTGGCGTCTCGCCAACCCATGTTTTCTTTCCAGTTGCCGGGCAGGCTGGCGTTAGTTTCGGTATCGCATGCTTTCGATGCTCCCGAAATCAGGCATTCAACGAAATAAATTGGTGCGATGCCGAAAAATCCGGAGGAAAGGATCGCGTCAACGCGATCAATTGATGACACGCATCACAAGCCCGGGCCGCGTTTGTTTTTTACGCGTGATTGCCGCGGATCTCGGATTGACAGCCTGAGCGCTTCCGCCAAGGATCGGGTGCGGCCCATTTCCGCAATACACGGCACACGACTTTCATATCGCCACCCTGGCTGCTTCAACGGTCGATCGCCACTGACCGGTCGCGAGTGTCCACGATTGTCGCGCTGACTCAGGAAGAAAGCCGCATCCCAGTGCGCACCCGCACGCCGAACGTCGCGACGATTGGATCATCCCCTGATCGCGGCGCCTCGGAATCCCGTGGATATCAATGGAGGAAGACATGCGTATCGCCAACAAGAGAACCCTGTTCCGCACACTGCTCGCCCTGACCGCATTCGCAGCCTGTTTCGTACAGGCGCCCGCGATGGCGCAGGATAAAATAAGCAAGGCCAACTGGATGCGCGAGTACGTCCGCTTGCGCGTCGCCGAGAAGAACCTCAGCGCCATGCCGGCGGACACCACCTTGGCCGAAGCCGACAGCATGATCGCGCCGCAAATCGTCGGCGGCAGCGTCGCCGGTGCGTCGGACAATCCGTTCCAGGTGGCATTGCTGACCCGCAATGTCGCCAACAACTTCAACGCGCAGTTCTGCGGCGGCACGCTGTACAAATCGAACTATGTGGTCACCGCCGCTCACTGCAGCGACTTCGTGACCGCAGGCCAGGTACAGGTGCTCACCGGCACGCGCAATCTCGACGGCAGCGGCGTGCGCCGCAACGTCACCCGCATCGTGATCCATCCCAGCTGGAATCCAGGCACGTTCAACAACGATGTGGCCGTGTGGCAATTGTCCTCGTCCGCGGCAGGCAGTCCGCTGGCCGGCTTGGCGACCGCCGATCCCGCGGTGGGCACCAATCTGCTCGCCACCGGCTGGGGCGCGCTGAGCGAGGGCGGCAGCTTCCCGATCAACCTGCGCAAGGTCACCTTGCCGCTGGCCAGCCGCACCAACTGCAACGACGCCAACTCCTACAACGGCCAGATCACCAGCAACATGCTGTGCGCCGGCCGCGACAGCGGCGGTATCGACACCTGTCAAGGCGACTCCGGCGGCCCACTGGCCCGCGGTTCGGTGCTGACCGGCATCGTCAGCTGGGGCAACGGCTGCGCACGTCGCAACCTGTTCGGCGTCTACACCCGCGTCTCGCAGGCGAACATCCGCAACTTCATCACCGGCGTCGCGGGGCCGTAACGCTTCGGGCCATCATCCATCTTCAAAGCATTACTCGACGTTTCAATCCGCGGTTATTTCAACAACCGGGCCTCGCATCGCGAGGCCCGTTTCTGTGTAAGCAGAACACATAGAGAAATGTAGCCTGGGTAGAGCGCAGCGAAACCCGGGAGCTTTTCGTTCGGTCAGGTAAGAGCCCCGGGTGTCGCGGCGCTCTACCCAGGCTACGCCACTTGCTTTTTGCAAAACATCAAGTAATATACTTGCGAATATACCAAGGCAAGTGAGGATTGTATGAGCACTGACATTCGAGGCAAGGGCGGCAAGGCTCGGGCGGAGAAGCTCTCCCCGGCAGCCAGAAAGGCGATTTCCATGAAGGGAGTTGAAGCAAGACGGGCAAAGGCTGTTGAGCGCCAAGAGCTTGAGGGGCTTCCGCGGGCAACACACGGCGACAGTGACCACCCGTTGCGCATTGGGGAAATCCAAATCCCCTGCTATGTGCTTGAGAACGAGGCTCGCGTGCTGTCACAGCGCGGACTTCTGACCGGTTTGGGCATGGGCCGAGGATCCGGTACATCGGGTTCTTTCGGCGGTGATCGACTCGTCAATTTCCTAGGCGGAAAGGGCCTTTCACCCTTTGTTTCCAGTGATTTAGCGGCGGCGATCGGAAGCCCGGTGAAGTTCATCCCCGCGCATGGCGGCGCCGCCGCTTTCGGGTACCCGGCAACAGTCCTTGCTGATATCTGCGATGTCGTGTTGGCTGCGCGGAAAAGTGGCGCACTTCAAGCCCAGCAAATGCACATCGCCGACCAGTGCGAAGTGCTGCTTCGTGGCTTTGCGCGGGTCGGAATCATCGCGCTGGTTGACGAGGCGACGGGCTACCAGAAGGACCGAGCGCGCGACGCGCTGGCTCAAATCTTGGAGGCATTCGTCGCCAAGGAACTACAACCTTGGGTGAAGAAGTTTCCCACGGAGTTCTACGAGGAAATGTTTCGCCTGCGCGGATTACCGTTCGACCCGACCTCGGTGAAGCGTCCGGCGTATTTCGGCCACCTTACAAACGATGTGGTTTATCGCCGCCTAGCACCTGGCGTCTGGAAAGAGCTGAAAGCGAAGACCAAGAAGAACTTAGAAGGTCGACCCACACACCAGCTCCACCGCTTGCTTACCAATGACGTTGGCGACCCGCGCTTGAAAGAGATGCTGACGAAGGTAATCACAGTCATGCAATTGAGCGACAAGTGGGGGGACTTCAAGCTCAAGCTCGATCGCGTGGCCCCGGCCTGCGACGAAACCCTGCAATTGCCCTTCGAGCTAGAGAACGACTCGGGCCAAGGTCTCTAGCTTTTTTCCAGCGCCCACTGAGCGACTTCCTTGCGCGTAGCGGCGACGTGGGAGTCGCGCTGACCCTTCAGGTAGTCCGTAGGCTGGGTTGGCCCCATCAACCCAGCGCTTCTGATTCGTACCTCAATGCTGGGTTGATGAAGCCAACCCAGCCTACACAGCATGCGACCCAATAGAAAAGCCGCCCTTTCAAGGCGGCTTTTTTTGCTTGAACCATGGTGCCGGAAATAGGAATCGAACCTACGACCTCATCATTACGAATGACGCGCTCTACCAACTGAGCTATTCCGGCATGCGACGCGAATTCTAGGCGCGGCAAGGGGTTAGGTCAATTGACCAACTGCAGGCGCAGCTCCTTGGGCAGGGCGAAGACCATGTCTTCCGGTTCGCCGAACAGCTCGGCGACGCCGGTGGCGCCCAGCGCGCTGAGGCGATCGATCACGCCTTTCACCAGCACGTCCGGCGCGGAGGCGCCGGCGGTGACGCCGATGCTGGATTTGCCGATCACCCAAGCCGGATCGATCTCGTCGGCGCCGTCGATCAGATACGCCTCCACCCCGTCGCGTTCGGCCAGTTCGCGCAGGCGGTTGGAGTTGGAGCTGTTGGGCGAGCCGACCACCAGCACCAGGTCGCAGCGCTGCGCGAGTTCGCGCACGGCGTCCTGGCGGTTCTGGGTGGCATAGCAGATGTCGTCGTGCTTGGGACCCTGCATGGCTGGATAGCGCGCCTGCAGCGCCTCGATAATCCCGCGCGTGTCGTCCACCGACAGCGTGGTCTGGGTGGTGTAGGCCAGGTTCTGCGGCTGGCCGACCTGCAGCGTGGCCACGCCCTCGAGGTCTTCGACCAGATAGATACGCCCTGCCCCGCCTTCGGCGTTCCACTGGCCCATGGTGCCCTCCACTTCCGGGTGGCCGGCGTGGCCGATCAGCACCACGTCGCGTCCGGCGCGGCAGTGGCGCGCGACTTCGAAATGCACCTTGGTCACCAGCGGGCAGGTGGCGTCGAACACTTTCAGCCCGCGCGCGGCGGCTTCGGCGCGCACCGCCTGCGATACGCCATGCGCGCTGAAGATCACGGTGGCGTTGTCGGGCACTTCGTCGAGCTCTTCCACGAACACCGCGCCGCGGCTGCGCAGGTCGTCGACCACGAAGCGGTTGTGCACCACTTCATGGCGCACGTAGATCGGCGCGCCCAGGGTTTCGATGGCGCGCTTGACGATTTCGATGGCGCGGTCGACGCCGGCGCAGAAACCGCGGGGATTGGCGAGCAGTACGTCCATGGCCCGATTATGGACTCTTGGGCTCGCGTTTGCCGTCAAACAGCCCGAACAGCGCGATGCCGATGGCCCCGGCGACGATGGCCGAATCGGCCAGGTTGAACGCCGGCCAGTAGTGCCCGCGCCAGTACCACTGGATGAAATCGATGACGTGGCCGTGCAGCAGGCGGTCGATCACGTTGCCCAGGGCGCCGCCGATCACCAGCGAATACGGCAGCGCCTGCCGCCAGTCGCCGCGCGCCGCGCGCGCCAGCCAGAACGCCAGCAGGCCGCAGATGGCCAGCGCCAGCAGGGTGAAGAACCAGACCTGCCAGCCGCCGGCATCGCTCAGGAAACTGAACGCCGCGCCGGTGTTGTAGGTGCGGTACCAGTTCCAGAAACCGTCGATCACCGGGATGGCGGTGTATTCCGGCAGATCGCTCAACACCCAGGCCTTGGACCATTGGTCCAGGACGATGACGAGCGCGGAGAGGATCAGCCAGATGAGGGCGTTGGGTTTGGGGTTGGGCATGGAGTCTTGCCTTGCTTTAGGTTTCCCTTCTCCCTTTGGGAGAAGGTGCCCCGTAGGGACGGATGAGCAAAAAAATAACGTGCTGCAGAAAATTTGATGCGACTGAGAGCTTCTTCCCTCATCCGCCCCCCGACTAAAGCATTCGGGGGCAGGCTCTTCGGGCCCCTTTTCCCGGAGGGAGAAGGGAAAAAGCTAGAACCAATGGCGCTCTTCACCCGGCCCTTCGATGTTCGACACGCAGCGCCCGCACAGCCCTGGATGCGCAGCATGCGTACCGACATCGCTACGGTGATGCCAGCAGCGCACGCACTTGGTCTTCGCGGTCGGCTGGGCCAGCACGAACACCTCATCGGCCTGCACCGCGGTCACGGTCACATCGCCGCTGATGAACAAAAAGCGCAATTCCTCGGCCAGCGGCTGCCACTTGGCCGCCAGCGCCGGGCTGGCGGACACGGCGACTTCCGCGTCCAGCGCCGCGCCGATCACGCCGTTGGCGCGCATCGGTTCCAGCACCTTGGCCATCTGTTCGCGCAGGGCCAGCAGCTGCTCGAAATCCCTGGCGTTCAACGGCGCATCGTCCGGCAGCGGCGCCAGACCTTCGTACCAGGTGGCGAACAGCACGTTGCCCTTGCGCTGGCCGGGCAGGAAGCCCCAGATCTCGTCGGCGGTGAAGCTGAGGATCGGCGCGATCCAGCGCGTGAACGCTTCCAGGATGTGGAACATGGCGCTTTGCGCGGAGCGCCTGCCGCGCGAATCCTCGCGCATGGTGTACAGGCGGTCCTTGGTCACGTCCAGGTACAGCGAGCCCAGGTCGACGCTGCAGAAGTTCAGCAGCGCCTGCACGATCTCGGCGAAATCGTAGCGCTCGTAGGCGGCGACGATCTTCTGCTGCACTTCGAACGCGCGATGCACGGCCCAGCGGTCCAGCGCCACCATCTCCTCCAGCGGCACCAGATCGCGCGCCGGGTCGAAGCCGTGCAGGTTGCTGAGCAGGAAACGCGCGGTGTTGCGCAGGCGGCGGTAGGCGTCGGCGTTGCGCTTCAGGATTTCCTGCGACAGCGACATCTCGTTGCTGTAGTCGGCCGAGGCGATCCACAGGCGCAGGA
>JAESGX010000386.1_pt1 | contig 18065 bp, 17 predicted proteins | sample 9269801 | NCBI WGS metagenome assembly JAESGX01 (sample SAMN16773122, study PRJNA677054) | algae metagenome | isolation source: Pleurocapsa minor GSE-CHR-MK-17-07R and co-occurring heterotrophs from wet... | place: USA: Lower Calf Creek Falls, Grand Staircase Escalante National Monument, UT ... | reverse complement strand
CCACCTCGATCACCAGATTTGGGCCTGGCCCATCGGTTGTGTCCTGCGCCACGGCGGATTGGCTCAGCGCAAAGCCGCCAAGCGCGGCAAGGCCAAGGGCGAACAGACCGCCCGCGATGAACCGATCACGCGACATCGGCAGCCACCCGAACGGTGATCATGCGGTCCGGGCTGGCCGGCGGCTCGCCACGGGTGATCTTGTCGACATGTTCCATCCCCGAAATCACGCGGCCATAGACGGTGTATTGCCCGTTCAGGAAATGGTTGTCGGAAAAGTTGATGAAGAACTGGCTGTTGGCCGAATTCGGGTTGGCCGACCGCGCCGCCCCCAGCGTGCCGCGATCATGCGGCAGCTTGCTGAATTCGGCAGGCAGGTCAGGATGCGCCGAACCGCCCGTGCCCGCGCGACGCAGGTTGAAGTTGTTCTCCATATTGCCGTTTTCCACATCGCCCGTCTGGGCCATGAAGCCGTCGATCACGCGGTGGAAGGCCACGTTGTCATAGGCCTTTTCACGGGCCAGCGCCTTCATCCGTTCCGCATGTTTGGGCGCAACGTCGGCAAGCAGTTCGATGACCACTTCGCCATCCTTCAGCGTCAGGATGATGGTGTTTTCAGGGTCTTTGATATCGGCCATGGGGGGAATCCTCTGGTTTCTTTGCGCGGGAACCTAATGGTGCGGGGCGGTCAAGGAAAGGGTCAAAGGCTATCACGCATGGTTGACGGGGCGCGCGAACGGGCGGAAACAGGGGCAAATCCTGTGATGGAGGCGAAGTTGGGCTGGAAAACCTTGGACGACGTGGCGCTTGCCGGCAAAACGGTGCTGGTACGGGTGGATATCAACGTCCCGATGGAGGCAGGTCGCGTGACCGACGCCACCCGCATCGAAAAGATACTCCCCACCGTCGAAGATATCATCGCCCGTGGCGGCAAGGTCGTGCTGCTGGCGCATTTTGATCGGCCCAAGGGCAAGGTCGTCCCGGAAATGAGCCTGTCCCACGTCGTCCCCGCGCTGGAGGCGGCGCTGGGTCGCAAGGTGGTGTTCAGCGCGGATTGTGTGGGCGATGTGGCCAAGGCGGCAATTGCGGCGGCGGCACCGGGGAATGTGGTCCTGCTAGAGAACACCCGCTTTCATCCGGGCGAAGAAAAGAATGACCCCGCTCTCGCACAGGGAATGGCGGCACTCGGCGATGTTTTCGTGAACGACGCGTTTTCCGCCGCACATCGCGCCCACGCCTCCACCGCCGCCTTGGCACATCTGCTGCCCGCAGCGGCGGGCCGGTTGATGGAGGCGGAGTTGCGCGCGTTGGCGGCCGCATTGGGCAACCCGGTGCGCCCAGTGGTGGCCGTGGTTGGCGGGGCCAAGGTATCCACCAAGCTGGACCTGCTGGGAAATCTGGTCACAAAGGTGGATCATCTGGTGATCGGCGGCGGCATGGCCAACACTTTCCTTGTTGCGCAGGGCGTGGAGGTAGGCAAATCGCTGGCCGAGCGCGACATGGCCGAAACCGCGCGCGACATTTTGGCCAAGGCCACGGCGGCGGGCTGCACCATCCACCTGCCTGTCGATGTGGTCGTGGCGCGCGAATTCAAGGCCGGCGCGGCAAGCGAAACAGTGCCGGTGGCCAACTGCCCCGCTGATGCAATGATCCTCGATGCAGGTCCCGCAACAGTGGCAGCGATTGTAAAGGTATTCGAGTCGTCGAAAACCCTGATCTGGAATGGCCCGCTTGGCGCGTTTGAGATCAAGCCCTTCGATGCCGCCACCAATGCGGCGGCCAAGGCCGCGGCGGGGTTGACACGGGCGGGGAAGCTTGTCTCGGTCGCTGGCGGCGGCGATACGGTGGCCGCGCTGAACGCAGCTGACGCGGCACGGGATTTCACCTTCATTTCCACCGCAGGCGGGGCCTTCCTCGAATGGATGGAGGGCAAGGAACTGCCCGGTGTGGCCGCTCTTGGAGCCTGAAAGCGCGGGCTGTTGAAAAAGCTGCCCGAAAATCCGTTTGCGTTGGCGCTAACTGCATTGCCGGGCGTGATCGCCGTGGGATATGTCCACGATAATCACGTTCCACCGGGAGAGCAGACATGACCACCGCCGCGATGACCGCAAAGATGCGTGAGGGCCGGGGATTCATCGCCGCGCTTGACCAATCGGGAGGATCAACCCCAAAAGCCCTGCGCCAGTACGGCATCGTCGAAGGCGCCTGGTCCGATGAGGCGGGTATGTTCGACCTGATGCATGCCATGCGCGCCCGCATCATGACCTCGCCCGCCTTTACCGGCGAAAAGGTTGTAGGGGCCATCCTGTTCGAACAGACGATGGATCGCACGGTTGAGGGCATCCCGACGGCCCAATTTCTTTGGGAAAAGCGCGGGGTGGTCCCGTTTCTGAAGATCGACAAGGGGCTAGAGGCTGAAGCTGACGGCGTGCAGTTGATGAAGCCCATTGGCGGACTTGATGCGCTGCTGGCCCGGGCCGTTGCGGCAGGGGTCTATGGCACCAAGGAACGTTCTGTCATCAACGCCGCGAACGCGACGGGCATCAAGGCTGCCGTCGCGCAGCAATTCGCGCTTGGCCAACAGGTGATCGCAGCCGGGCTCATGCCGATCCTTGAGCCTGAAGTGACCATCTCGATTTCTGACAAGGCCGAAGCCGAGGCGCTGCTGCGCGATGCCATCCTCGCGGAATTGGACGCACTGCCCAAGGACCAGCAGGTCATCCGCGCGTGCTGCGCGTGGTGGCCCTGTCGGGCGGTCATGCGCGCGATGCAGCCAACGCCATCCTCGCGCGCAACCGCGGCGTGATCGCCAGTTTCAGCCGCGCGCTGACCGAGGGGTTGAGCGCGCAGCAGTCGGACGCCGAGTTCAACGCGATGCTGGGCAACGCGGTCGAGGGGATTTGGGCCGCGTCGATCGCGGGCTGATCGCGGGGTCTGGGCAGATCGCCGTTGCCCTGTGGCACGGATGCCCCAGATTTCTGCCGGTTGCCCGCAATTTCCACCCCGCCCCTTGGTCTGGCGCGTTGATTGTGATTCATTGCTGTCAACGCGCCCCCGTCAGAGGGGCGGAAGATGGCGAGAGCAGATGAACCAATCCAACACACGCCCCTCTCTTGGCGCCATGGTGTATTTCCTCATGGCGTTCACGCTGGGCAGCTATTTCACCTTTGCGGCCGTGCAGGGGGACTATGGCGTGTTCCGTCAGGTGGAGATCGCGGCAGAGGCCGAAGACCTGCGCGCCGAACGCGATCTGCTTCTGGCTGAACTGAACGAGATGCAGAATCGCACGCAACGTCTGTCGGATGAGTATCTGGATATTGACCTGCTGGATGAACAGGCACGCGATGTGCTGGGCTATGTCCGCGCAGACGAGATTGTCATTCACTAAGCCCCCGTTCTGCGCTTAACCCGGAACTCATGCGTCTTTGCCGCTTGGGCAAGCCGGAGGCCATCAAGCCCCGGACGCCTGTTTTCAGCCTTTCCTGTTCTGCATGGCAGCCATGCGCCGGCCCCACATCAGGGCCGGTTTTTTGTTTTGACCCAATAACCCCCGATGAAGTATAGGTCGTTTAACGTTGAACTACTTATCCGCAATCGAGGGGGAGGACACCGCCGATGGCCGCGAAGAAACCAGCCGATCGACCGAATGTGTCAAAGGACGACCTGCTGAAATACTACCGCGAGATGCTGCTGATCCGCCGGTTTGAAGAAAAAGCGGGCCAGTTGTACGGGATGGGCCTGATTGGCGGTTTCTGCCACCTCTATATCGGGCAGGAAGCGGTGGTCGTCGGTCTGGAAGCCGCCGCCAAAGAGGGCGACAAGCGCATCACAAGCTATCGCGACCATGGCCATATGCTGGCCTGCGGGATGGACCCCAAAGGTGTGATGGCCGAACTGACCGGGCGCATCGGGGGCTACTCCAAGGGCAAGGGCGGCTCGATGCACATGTTCTCCAAGGACAGGCATTTCTATGGGGGCCATGGCATTGTCGGCGCGCAGGTGCCGCTGGGCGCGGGGCTAGCCTTTGCCGACAAGTATCTGGGCAATGACAACGTCACCTTCGCTTATTTCGGCGACGGCGCGGCGAACCAGGGCCAGGTTTATGAGACCTACAACATGGCCGAACTCTGGAACCTGCCGGTGGTTTTTGTGATCGAAAACAACCAATACGCCATGGGCACCAGCATGAAACGCTCCACCAAATCGCCCAGCCTTTGGGAACGAGGCGCGGCCTATGGCATCAAGGGCGAAGCGGTGGATGGCATGGATGTGCTCGCAGTCAAGGCTGCCGGCGAAAAGGCCGTGGCCGCCTGCCGCGCCGGGGAAGGTCCCTACATTCTGGAAATGATGACCTACCGCTATCGCGGCCATTCCATGTCGGACCCGGCCAAGTATCGCACCCGCGAGGAAGTGGAAAAGATGCGCAGCGAGAAAGACGCCATCGAACATGTCCGCGACCTGCTCCTGCAGGGCGGCCTTGCATCGGATGATGATCTGAAGGCCATCGACAAAGAGATCAAGGCGACGGTCAACGAAAGCGCCGAATTCGCCAAAGACAGCCCGGAGCCCCCGCTTGAGGAGCTCTGGACGGACATCTACGCGTAAGGGGGGAAAGACAGATGGCAACGCAAGTTCTGATGCCCGCGCTTTCTCCGACGATGGAGGAAGGCACGCTGGCCAAATGGCTGGTGAAAGAGGGCGACAAGGTCAAATCCGGCCAGATCATCGCCGAGATCGAAACCGACAAGGCGACGATGGAGTTCGAGGCCGTCGATGAAGGCATCGTCGGCAAGCTTCTGGTCGCGGAGGGCACGGCAGGGGTCAAGGTCAATACCCCCATCGCCACCATGGTCGAAGAGGGTGAATCGGCCGACGCCGCCCCTGCCCCGGCCGCCGCCAAGGCCGCACCCGTTGCAGCCGCTGCAGCAGCCCCGGTCGCCGCGCAGGCCGCAGCACCCGCACCGGTCGCCGCCGCAGGCTGGCCGCATTCCGACCTGCCCGAAGGCGTGCCGACCAAGACCATGACCGTGCGGGAAGCCCTGCGCGAGGCGATGGCCGAGGAAATGCGCGCCGATCCGACCGTGTTCCTGATGGGCGAGGAAGTGGGCGAATACCAAGGCGCCTACAAGATCTCTCAAGGTCTGCTTGATGAGTTCGGCGCCAAGCGCGTGGTGGATACCCCCATCACCGAACATGGCTTCGCCGGGATCGCCGTCGGCGCAAGCTGGGGCGGGCTGAAGCCCATCGTCGAATTCATGACCTTCAACTTCGCCATGCAGGCGATTGACCACATCATCAACTCTGCCGCCAAGACGCTCTACATGTCCGGCGGCCAGATGGGCAGCCCCATCGTTTTCCGGGGTCCGAACGGGGCGGCGGCGCGTGTGGCCGCTCAGCACAGCCAGGATTACGCGGCATGGTATTCCGCCATCCCGGGCATCCGCGTCTGCATGCCCTATTCGGCAGCCGATGCGAAAGGCCTGCTGAAATCCGCGATCCGCGATCCGAACCCGGTGATCTTCCTTGAAAACGAAATCCTTTACGGGCGTTCTTTCGAGGTGCCGAGCGAGGGTGATTTCACGATCCCCTTCGGCAAGGCCTCGATCCTGCGCGCGGGCACGGATGTCACCATCGTCTCCTTCGGTATCGGCCTGACCTATTCGCTGCAAGCCGCCGAGGAACTGGCGAAAGACGGCATCAGCGCCGAGGTGATCAACCTGCGCACCCTGCGCCCCATCGACTATGACACAGTGTTGGCTTCCGTGATGAAGACCAACCGCTGCGTGACGGTCGAAGAAGGCTTCCCCGTCGGCTCCATCGGCAACCATATCGGGGCCACGATCATGCAGCGCGCCTTTGATCATCTGGACGCGCCAGTGGTGAACTGTACGGGCAAGGATGTGCCGATGCCCTATGCGGCGAACCTTGAAAAGCTCGCCCTGACGACTACCGCCGAGGTGATCGCTGCCGTCAAATCCGTCTGCTACCGGTAAGGAGGGGAAAATGGCTGTTCAAATCCTGATGCCCGCCCTCTCCCCCACGATGGAGGAAGGCACGCTCGCCAAATGGCTGGTGAAAGAGGGCGACACCGTCAAATCCGGCCAGATCATCGCCGAGATTGAAACCGATAAGGCCACGATGGAATTCGAGGCCGTAGATGAAGGCGTAATGGGCAAGATCCTGGTTGCAGAAGGCACAGCAGGGGTCAAGGTGAACGCGCCGATCGCGGTGCTTTTGGAAGATGGCGAAAGCGCCGACACCGCCCCGGCCCCGGCCAAGGCTGCGGCACCTGCCGCCCCTGCCCCGGTTGCAGCCTCGGCAGCCCCGTCGGCATCTGCTCCCGCGACAGCAGCACCCAAAGCCGCAGGCGCGCGCGTCTTTGCCTCGCCCCTGGCCCGTCGCATCGCGGCGGACAAGGGCATCGATCTGGCGCAAGTGCAAGGCTCCGGCCCGCACGGTCGTATTGTGAAGGCGGACGTCGAAGGGGCAAAACCCTCTGCCGCAGCCCCGGCCACGGTGGCAGCGGCACCTTCGGCCCCTCCCCCGGCGACACAGGCCACGGGCGGCACCATGCCCACCGGTCCGTCGACCGAGACAGTCCTGAAAATGTATCAGGGCCGCGACTTCACCGAAGTCGCCCTCGACGGCATGCGCCGCACCATCGCGGCCCGGCTGACCGAAGCCAAGCAGACCATCCCGCATTTCTACCTGCGGCGTGAGGTTCGGCTGGATAACCTGATGGCCTTCCGCGAACAGCTGAACAAGCAGCTGGAAACGCGTGGGGTAAAACTGTCGGTCAACGACTTCATCATCAAGGCCTGCGCCTTGGCGTTGCAGGCTGTGCCCGATGCCAATGCCGTCTGGGCGGGTGATCGCATCCTGAAGCTGAAACCGTCGGATGTGGCCGTCGCCGTGGCCATCGAAGGCGGCCTCTTCACCCCGGTGCTCAAGGATGCTGACCAGAAGTCACTGTCCTCACTTTCGGCAGAGATGAAAGACCTCGCCACTCGGGCCAAGACGAAGAAGCTCGCCCCGCATGAATATCAGGGCGGCAGCGTCGCCATCTCCAACCTCGGGATGATGGGGATCGAGAATTTCGATGCCGTCATCAACCCACCGCACGGCGCGATCCTCGCCGTCGGGGCAGGCATCAAGAAGCCTGTGGTGATGAAGGATGGCAGCATTGGCGTGGCAACGGTCATGTCCATGACCCTGTCCGTCGATCACCGCGTCATTGACGGCGCACTCGGCGCGCAACTCATGCAGGCCATTGTCGACAATCTGGAAAACCCGATGGCAATGCTCGCCTAAGGAAATCCCCAGAATGAAAAAAGCCCCCGGAAGCAAATGCTTCCGGGGGCTTTTTCGTAAATTACATCAATCGCAGTCGACGCAACCTGTTAGCTTATGGTCCATGGATACCGCCGGTTGCGAACAGCCCGCCTCGCCCACAATCTTGGCAGGCACACCGGCCACCGTCTTCATCGGCGGAATGTCATGCAGAACCACCGAACCGGCCGCAATGCGTGAGCAGCGACCGATCGTGATATTGCCAAGCACCTTTGCCCCCGCCCCGATCAGCACGCCGTTGCCAATCTTGGGATGCCGGTCGCCGTCTTCCTTGCCCGTGCCGCCCAACGTCACGGAATGCAGCATGGAAACATTGTCCCCCACCACTGCCGTCTCGCCGATCACGATGGAATGGGCGTGATCGATCATAAGCCCTTTGCCCACCTTGGCCGCCGGATGAATATCCACGCCAAACACCTCGGACACGCGCATCTGCACGAAATAGGCAAGGTCCTTGCGCCCCTGCCCCCACAACCAATGGCCGATGCGATAAGCCTGCACCGCCTGATAGCCCTTGAAGAACAGGATCGGCTGGATGAACCGATGGCAGGCCGGGTCGCGGTCATAGACCGCCATCAGATCGGCCCGCGCCGCCGCCCCCAGTTCCGGGTCGCTGTCATAGGCCTGATCCGCAATCTCGCGCAGGATCTGCTCACTCATCTCGCCGCTCGCCAGCTTCAGCGAAAACCGATAGGCCAGCGCCCGCTCCATCGACGAATGATGCAACAGGCTCGAATGGATCAACCCGCCCAACAGCGGCTCGGCGGCAATCGCCTCGCGCGCCTCGTCGCTGACACGGCTCCAGACCGGATCGACAGATGTGACTTTCGGTTTGATCTCGGCCATATCGCGCCCTCCATCCAGAAGTTCTGCCATAGCATATAGGCGCGGCTGAGGACAGACCAACCATCGTCGCAATTTCCAGCCGGCCAACGCTTCACCGGCACGTGCCACCGCCAACAGCGACACAGCGCCCAACCCCACCCCCAGACGCCCCCCATCCGGGCCCAATCGCGACATCAGGCTGCCATTGCCCCAGTGCGGATGCGGGCGGCCAAAGCGGCGCATATAGCGATGCGCTGCATGCACCTCGGCCAGATAGCGCCCGCTATCGGCTTGCGGATCACCGGACAAATGCGCCGCCAGCGCCAGCACATCCCCCATCAGAACCCGCCGCATCAGGCCAGTGCCAGCCCACGAAACGGGCCCGGTCCAAACCGCGCCGACAGTTGCGCCACTTCAACTGTCACAGGTGCGGGCCCATCCGCCAGGCGCATCGCCGCCGCATAGGTCCATTCCGGCAGGGTCACCTCCACCTCTCGCAAAATGTCGCCGCCGCGCCGCACCCGCAGAAGAAAGGCCTCCCGCTCTTCGCCCAACGGCACCTCGGTCGAGGCCCAGCTATCCCCATCAATCCGCGTCCTGCGCACCCAGTGCAGCCGCGTTCCTGCAGGCTCTGCCGCCGTGCGCAAATGGGCGACCGAGTAAGGCCGCAGCCCTATGCCATCAAAAGCAAGGCGCCGCTCCACCACATCCGGATCGTCAAAGCCGCGATCTGCCGCCCCGATCCGCCATGTCCGCTCCAGCCCCCGCGCAGCCGGGGAAAGGTTGATCTGCGTCACCGCCCCCGTCATCAATACGATCTGGCTGCCTGCGGGCCAGAACTGCGGCATCGTGGCCTCTGTCCCGCATTGCCCCCGCAATCGGTGCGACAACTCCCACGTATCCGGTCCAACAAGCCGCGCTTCCGCGAATTGAAACAACTCCCACCCATCTGAACTTCCATCCCCGATGGCCGCCAGGTTGGCCCCATTCAGAACCGCGCTCTCTGCTGCCGCCGCTATTGCCCCTCGGGCAAAACGTACCCGCAGCACCTCCCCCCGGTCCCAGAGCCCCGACCGTGCCGCCGCCATCGCGTTTTCCGTCTCGCCAATGATCGCAGCCTGCTCGAACACTCCGTTCAGCGCAAATCCATCCGCCCCATCCGCTCCCCAAAGCGCCACACGCCCCGGCCAAGGGCTGGCCGTCAACGCCAGATGCGGCGCATGGGGTTCTTCCTGCCCGGTAATCAGCGGCAGGTCCATGAACAGCGGATAGATTGGCACCGCCGGTAGGAAGGCTGGGATAGCACCTCGCTCACCCCGATCCGGCCCCGGCACATAGATCCCCGGCTCCACCCGCGATGCCTCGACCGACAGCACATCCGCCTGTTCCATCCGGTCGATCCGCCAGCGTTGCCCCGACAGCCGCACCACATCGCCCACCGCCAGACCCATCGCCGATAGCGGCAGCGCGAACTTCGCCACATCCCGCCCCACCCGCGCCTCGGAAAGCCAACGCTCGGCCATCCCACGTGCCTCTTCCGGCAACAGAGCTAACGGCACCTCCTGATCCAGCGCCGCCGCCCCCGCATGATCGGCTCGCAGCACATCCGCCACCAACCGCCGATACTCCCCCTCTGCATCCAGATACCCCACACGCAGCCGGCCGGCCGCTTCCGCCTCGGCTGCGCGCTGCACGGTCAGCGCCGCCTCACTGCCCTCAACTGCCAGACCGTCAACATCCAACTCCGCCACGATCTGCGCGCTGCGGCGGCGAAAGAACAGCCGCCCCTCCCGCTCGGTCGCGTCAAAGCCGCAGGCCAACATCAACGGCTGTATCGCCGCCCGCCCCGTGGCCAAACTGTCCAGCGCATAGCCGCGCACCACCCCCTGCACGCCCTCAAGGTTCGGCAGATCCAACCCCGCGCGCCCTGCAATCTCGGCCAGCACTGCCTCCACTGGCTGCGCCGTCGCCCGCCCGTTCAACCAATGCCCCCGCGCATGGTTCGGCCCATCGGCCCAGACATCATCCATCAACGGAAACGCCGGATAGGGCCGCGCATCCCAGGCCCAGGCATGGGCATTGTCCATATCCACCATGCGCCCGCCATAGACCGACGATACCGGATTGGCCTCGGCTTGCCCCCAATAGGTGGCCATGGCACGGAAATACTGCATCTGGATCAGGTCATCGCGCATCCCGGCTGATGCGCGCGGCAACGCCCCCTCCGACGACGCTGCATCAAGGAACAGATTGGGCTGGTTCGTCCCCTTGTCCACTGCCGGACAACCGTACTCATCCGCCCAGGCCGCGTCAAACTGCGGCCCCCGCAGGCTTTCGGGATCGTGGGCTGAGACTACCTGCGCCACCGCCCCATTGGGCCAGACCAGCCGCTTGCGTGCCCCTTCCCAGACCGGGCGGCGATCCGGTGGCGCACAGGCCAGGATGCCGCTTTCCCCGAACACCATCACTTCCCGCACCTGATCCACCGTCTCGCCCACCAGCGCCACCCGCCGTGCGCGCCCCGCATCCGCAGGCCCCGCCCCCTCGACCAGCCCGCGCACCCATTCCGCCCCGGCCCGCGTCTTGCCTGCCCCGCGCCCGCCCATGATCACCCAGGTCCGCCACGCCCCATCCGGTGCAATCTGATGCGGCAGCGCCCAGAACTCGAACAACCACGGCAACGCCAGAAAGGCCCCGTCGCTCAGCCCGTGCAGAAAGTCAGTCACCACCTCCGGTGTCGCGGAGGCGAGCCAGACGGCGCCCGATCTCATCGCGCGCAGCGTCAAGGTCGAGCGTCCGCCCCCCGACAACGCCGGCCACTTGGTTGCGAAGCCTGTCAATTTTCACCCTCTCATCCATCAAGACGGCCAGCGCCGCCTGCAGATCGCGCACCGCCTGAAGCGTGCGCACCGATCCATCCGCCCCGCTGTCGCGCAAGGCCACCAGCGCCGCCGCCACATCCGCCGCCGCCGCGTCAAAGACCCGTAACGCATGGGTCAGAATCTGTGGCTCCGTCAGGGGCGCGCCGCCCCCGCTTGCCTGTTGCATCTGCCACTTCGCCCTCTGCCGGCCCTCCGGCGGAAAAGGAAAAGCGGCCCCGGGTTTCCCCGTGCCGCTTGCCCACTTGTCTCATCATGCAACAATCTATAGACCGGACCGCCCGCCAAAGTCAAGCGTTTTTCCGTTCCGGATCAATGCCTTACCGAACGTACCCTTAACGGATTCTTCATCAATCCTGCACGCCGGTCGCCGCCTCTTCACCCCGCTCCGCCTCGATGGCCCGCCAACGTGCGACGTTTTCGTTATGCTCCTCCAGCGTGCGGCCAAAGGCATGGCCGCCCGTGCCGTCGGCCACAAAATACAGGTAGTCCGTGGTACCTGGGTTCAGCGCCGCCTCGATGGACAACCGCCCCGGATTGGCAATCGGCGTCGGCGGCAGCCCGTCAATCACATAGGTGTTCCACGGCGTTTCCCGCCGCAACTCGCTCTGCCGCAGCCCGCGCCCCAGCACACCCTCGCCCCGCGTCACGCCATAGATCACCGTCGGGTCGGTCTGCAACCGCATCCCCTGCCGCATCCGGTTGACGAACACGCTCGCCACCTGCTTGCGCTCCTCCGCGATCCCGGTTTCCTTCTCGACGATAGACGCCATGATCAACGCCTCCTCCGGCGTGTCATAGGGCAACCCTTCCGCCCGCGTGGCCCACAATTCGGCCAGCGTCGCCGTCTGCCGCTCTGTCATCAGCGCCAGCAATTCAGCCCGATCCGCCCCCCGCGCCACTTCATAGCTGTCAGGCGCCAGCGTTCCTTCGGGCGGCACTTCGGCAATCTCGCCCACCATGAACTCCGCCCGCTTCAGCGCATCCACCACCTGCCAACTTGTCACTCCTTCGGCCAGCGTGATGCGCCAGCGAATATCATCAGCCTCGGCCACATCCAGATATTCCGTGGGCGCAGCGTCCACCGCAGGATCAAAGGCCACCACCTCGACATAGCGGTTCGTCGCCGGGTCCAGCTCCCGCAGCACCACCTCGGCACTGGCCACCGAAATACGGAAATTCACCTCCCGCCCACAGGTGGACTGGCCCCCCGCCGTCAGACTGTCCAATATCTGCGCCATGGATTGCTGCGGCGTCACCAGATAAGAGCCGAACTTCAGCCCATCTGCCTTGCCCGAATAATCCGCCCCGATGCGAAAGATGCGCGCGTCACTAACCGCGCCCTGCTCTTCCAACGCCCGGCTCACGGCAGCAAGCGATGCCCCCCGCTCCACCCGGAAACAGATCGACTGCTCCAATGGCCCCGGCCCGGCATATTGCTCCCGCCCCCAGGCCAGCAGCCCCGCCGCCGCGACAAGGCCGACAAAGAACAGCGTCAGCGCGTTGGACGCAATCGCCCGCCACATCAGCCCGCCACCCGGCCCAGCACAAGGCTGGCATTGGTGCCGCCAAAGCCGAACGAATTGGACAAAGCCACGTCAATCTTGCGCTTCACCGCTTTGTTCGGCGCCAAGTCGAGCTTCGGCGCCACGGCGGGGTTGTCGAGGTTGATCGTCGGCGGTGCCACCTGATCGCGAATCGCCAGCACGCAGAAGATTGCCTCTACCGCACCCGCAGCCCCCAGAAGATGCCCGATAGAGGATTTGGTCGATGACATGGTGGCCTTCGCCGCCGCATCGCCCATCAACCGCTCCACCGCGCCCAATTCAATCGTATCCGCCATCGTGCTGGTGCCATGGGCATTGATGTAATCCACATCCGCAGGCGTCAGTTCCGCCCGCTTCAGCGCCGCCGCCATGGACCGATAGCCGCCATCGCCATCCTCGGACGGGGCCGTGATGTGATAGGCATCGCCCGACAGGCCATAGCCCAGCACTTCGGCATAGATCTTTGCCCCACGCGCCTTGGCGTGCTCATACTCCTCCAGCACAACCACACCCGCACCTTCGCCCATCACGAACCCGTCGCGATCGGCGTCATAGGGGCGGGATGCCTTGGTCGGATCGTCCGCCCGCTTGGTCGACAGCGCCTTGCAGGCATTGAAACCGGCGATCCCGATCTCGGAAATCGGGCTTTCTGCACCGCCCGCCACCATCACATCGGCATCCCCCCACTGGATCAGCCGCGCCGCATCGCCGATGGCATGCGCGCCGGTCGAACAGGCGGTGACCACCGCATGGTTCGGCCCTTTGAAACCAAAGCGGATCGACACCTGCCCCGAAATCAGGTTGATCAGCGCGCCGGGAATGAAGAAGGGCGATACACGTTTCGGCCCCTTCTCCTTGATCAACACGGCGGTTTCCGCAATCGAGGTCAGCCCCCCGATCCCGGACCCGATCATCACGCCGGTCCGCAACCGGCTTTCCTCATCCTCGGGCTCCCAACCGGCATCGCGCACCGCCTGAATGGCCGCGGCCATGCCGTAAAGGATGAAATCATCCACCTTGCGGCGGTCCTTCGGTTCCATCCAGTCATCCGGGTTGAAGGTGCCGTCGCTGCCATCGCCCATAGGGATTTCGCAGGCATATTGCGTCACCACGTCCGACGCATCAAAGCGCGTGATCGGCCCCGCCCCGGATTGCCCCGCCAGCAACCGGCTCCAGGTTTCCTCCACCCCGCAGGCCAGCGGCGTGACCATCCCCAGACCCGTGACAACGACCCGACGCATTGCGCTCTCCCGCCCAGTTGAAACCGTTCGCGCGGTGATACACGCGCCCATTGCCCCACGCAACCAGCGCCCCGGCATCGTGGGAAAATCCGGCGGATTGCACCCGGCGCCGACCGTCGCGCCGACCCAAGGTCAAGGGGCTGTCTGCCCCCTCCTGCCCCGCGCAATGCGCACGGCATTTCACCCCCCCCCAGGACATTTGACAAACGGGGAACTGACAGAGGTCCGCCTTGAACCCCGCAAGGACGTTCATCTATGTCGTGAACGCGCCGTATGGGGGCAGACGCGCCACGCGCCGTGGGGGCAGAAAGCCCCCCGAACCCCGCCCGCCACCGCGTCAACCGCCCGACGCCGCGCGTTAACATTAACGCCTCATGACTGCACCGCCCGTATGCACAGCTTTCTGCACCAGCGCGCTGCACCAGCGGCTGCACCGCCAAAACCCGGCAAAGCCGAAAATTTATCCAGCGTCCGCAACGGCTTGCGCCTGCCGCGCGATCACCCCCACCGCGCCCGCCAGAACCTGCGCCGCCACCATCGCCCCCAGCCCATCAATGTCACGCTCGGGCATGAATTCCACCATGTCGAAGGCGACAATCCGCCCCTTCTCGGCCACTGCGCCGATCAGTTCCATCACCTGCCAATAGCTCAATCCCCCCGCCGTCCGGCCAATTGCCGCGGGCATGATCGCAGGGTCCAGCGCATCGACATCCAGACAGATCACGACATCCGCCCCCTCGGGGATCAGGTCCACTGCGCGCCAAACGCCCGCCCGCGCCACCTCGCCCGCGGGAACGAACTCCACGCCCCACTCCTGCGCATCGGCCACATCCGCCATTCGCGCCGACCCGATACCGCGTTGGCCGACTTGGACAATCCGCTCCACGTGGTCCATCTCGCTCGCCCGCCGCATGGTCGAGGACAGCCCCCACCGCTCCCCCTGCACCTCATCGCGCCAGTCGATATGCGCGTCAATCTGCAGGATTGTCACCCGCCGCCCAGCATCGCCCAGGGCCTGAAGCATAGGAATGGGCAGGGAATCATCGCCGCCGATCAACACCGGCACCGCCCCCGCCGCCAGCACCTGCCCCACCGCCGCGCGCAGCCGCGCCCGGTTGCCGGGAGCATCCTCCTCCGACACCGGAATATCGCCCGCATCCACCGCCACCACACCCTCAGGCAGGATCGGCCCGCCCAGATCGAAATTCATATGTGAAAGGTTCGCTGCATAAGCCGCCCCCGCGGCACGAATGGCCGCAGGCCCCCCGGCGCAATAGAACCCGACCGAAGCATAAGGCGTGCACCCCGCCGCCCCGATCAGCACGATCTCTGCCTGAACCTGCGCAAGATCGCGGCAGGCCGGCAGGCCCATGAATGTCTCCACCGACCCCGCGCCGAACATTGCCCCCAACGTCGCCATCCTGCTCTCCCATTGTCGTGCCAGACTTGCAGTCTCGCCAGCATACGGTTGATTCTGCACGTCCTTTCGCGACATGCCCTGCGCGACCCGCAAAATGGAAACGGGCGCCCGCAAAGGGGCGCCCGTGTCACAACAGCCTTGAACCAAAAAGGATCAGGCAGCTTCCGAGATGAACTTCACCGCGTCGCCAAAGGTCTGGATCGTCTCGGCGGCGTCATCAGGGATCTCGATCCCAAATTCTTCCTCGAAAGCCATGACCAGTTCGACCGTGTCCAGCGAATCCGCGCCCAGATCGTCGATGAACGAGGCGTTCTCGGTCACCTTGTCTTCTTCGACGCCAAGATGCTCGACGACGATCTTCTTCACGCGTGCAGCGATGTCGCTCATGTCATTCCTCTTTCCGTTGCGGGATCGCGTCCCGTTCGTTGTCCCTGCCCCGAAAGGCACCTTCCCCGCGTCGCGGTGCGGGATGACCGGGTTTCATCCCGGCCCGATCGCCGCGCCTATAGCAAGCGCGTTCACGCAAGGCAAACGCTTTCCATGGCCAAAGGTTGCAGCCCCGTTTCACTCGTCCTGTCAGACCATGTCCATCCCGCCGTTCACATGCAAGGTGGCCCCCGTCACATAAGCCGCTTCCGGCGCAGAAAGATAGACCACCGCTGCCGCGATCTCTGCAGGTTCGCCCATACGTCCCGCGGGCACCGCCGTCAGGATACGCGCCTTCTGGTCGTCATTCAGCTTGTCCGTCATCGCAGTGGCAATAAAGCCGGGCGACACCACGTTCACGGTGATCCCCCGGCTCGCCACTTCCGCCGCGAGCGATTTCGACAGACCGAGCAGCCCGGCCTTGGCGGCGGAATAGTTCACCTGCCCGCCATTTCCGGTGGTCCCCACGACCGACCCGATATTCACAATCCGCCCCCAACGCGCCTTCATCATTCCACGGATGGCAGCGCGGCACAGCCGGAACGTCGCCGTCAGGTTCACGTCCAGCACGCTTGACCAGTCGTCATCAGACATCCGCATCACCAGCCCGTCACGCGTGATGCCAGCGTTGTTCACCAGAATGTCGACCGATCCCATCGCCTCCGCCGCGCGCTTGACCAACCCTTCCACCTCTTCCGGCACGGAAAGGTTGCAAGGCAGCACATGCGCCCGCCCACCCAATTCCGCCGCCAGCGCCTCCAACGGCTCCACCCGCGTTCCGGACAGGCCGACCGTGGCCCCCGCCCCGTGCAATGCGCGCGCAATCTCGGCCCCGATGCCGCCAGACGCCCCGGTGATCAGCGCCGCTTTTTCCGTCAGATCGAACATTCGTCCGCTCCCCTTGATCCAGAAACTGACGGTTTCCCTAGCAGCATCAATGAATCCACACCAGCCATTGCGCGATGCCCCCTTTACCCTCAAAGTGAGAGTGGGGGCTGATGCCAAAGGGCAGAAGCCATGTTTAATGGAATTATCACTGCTGAAACACTGACGGCTATGGTCGCCATATGTCTGGTCGCCATCGCCACGTACATGCGCCTCCGCCCACATCGTCGACGCAGATCGCGCCGCAAAGCGGAATACAGTTCCTGGGCCAGCTCTGCTCAACAGCGCCCGCGGCTGGTTGTAGACCGGACAACCCCTCCTGCCCCCGACTTGTCCGATCCCGCCCAGCAGATGCACGCCATCGCGCAGATGGAATTTGAATGCACCCCAATCCTGAATCAGGAAGAATCCCGCCTCCTGCCCCTGCTCGATTCCGTGACCGGCGACCTGCAAGCCGGTCACCGCGTCATGGCACAGACCAGCCTAGGCGAACTCATCCGTCCAAAGGCGACATCTGGCACCTCTGATGAACGCAGCGCAGCCTTCGCTTCAATCAACTCAAAACGCCTGGATTTCGCGATCATCGACTCCGACGGTCGGTTGGTCGTGGCCATCGAATACCAGGGCAGCGGCCATTTCCAAGGCAACGCGTTCATGCGCGACGCTGTCAAGCGCGAGGCCATCCGCCGCGCAGGCATCGCTTATGTCGAGGTAGAGCAGGATTTCGACCCCGCCCTTCTGCGCCAAAGGATAACCGGCTTGCTCAACCCATCAGGTCCGGCCGCCGCGCCCTCTGCGCTTCAGCGACGCGCCGCTATCCGGGCCCGCGCCTCAGCCTCTTCCGCTGCCACATGGCCCGGCACGGCAGCAGCAAGGTCCGCATCGATGACATCGATCAAACGAAATTCCTCCCACCAAAGCCACATCTCCCTATCAAACGCCGAAACGCGTTCAAAATAATCCTGATGCGCCAATTTCTAGAACCGCAGGCTGCCATCGCCCTCGCCCTCCAGCGCAGCGAAGGTGTCATCTATCTCTGAAAACCGCCGCCGCCCTACGGCCACCGTCTCCATCACCGCAACAGGCCGCGCGCCCACCATGACCGCCCACCGCAGCCCCGCCGGCACCGTCGGGTTTTCCTCGCGCCCATCCCAGACGCTCGCCCGCTTGCAGCCCGCGATCACCAGCGCAGCCAGCCGCTCCTCGACATCGATGCTCGATCCGAACCGGCAGCAGGGCAACTGTCCCCAGCCCGCGACCTCTACCATCTCCTGCGACATGCCCGTTCCCCGTTGTTCAAATATCCTGCGGGGGAGGAGCCGCTTGCAGCGACGAGGGGCCGCACAGGCCCCATTTCTACGAACCCAACCGCAAGAGGCGCATCACATGCTCACCCCTTCGCCGCGATCACATCTTCCGGAGTCCCCACCGCGCGCGTCACCACATCACCCGGCACGATGCGTTTGATCATGCCAGACAACGCCTTACCCGCCCC
>JAESGX010000384.1_pt1 | contig 18202 bp, 12 predicted proteins | sample 9269801 | NCBI WGS metagenome assembly JAESGX01 (sample SAMN16773122, study PRJNA677054) | algae metagenome | isolation source: Pleurocapsa minor GSE-CHR-MK-17-07R and co-occurring heterotrophs from wet... | place: USA: Lower Calf Creek Falls, Grand Staircase Escalante National Monument, UT ... | reverse complement strand
GATCGCGGCCTCCAGGCTTTCGGCTACGGCGAGTTCGATGGGGATGGTCGCATCGGCATAGCCGCAGACGCCGTCCCGGGCGCGCAGCGCCGCGATCAGGCGCGACTGGGGAAAGCGCTGCCGCAGGGCTCGCAGGCTGTGCCGCCCCACAAAGCCATTGGCGCCGGTGACCAGGATGGTCCGAGGGGTGGCCATGACTGGTCGCTCAATCGCGTGCCGCGCGGCGATGGCGCGCCAGGTCGGCTTCCACCATTTCGGCCGCCAGATCCTCGACCGAGGTGGTGGCCGCCCAACCGAGCCGCGCCTTGGCCTTGGCGGCATTGCCCAGAAGCACATCCACTTCGGCCGGGCGCAGCAATTCGGGATTCACGCGCACGAATTCCTCATAGTCCAGCCCGACATGGGCGAAGGCCAGGCGGCAGAAATCGCGCACGGCGACGGTGCGTCCGGTCGCCACCACGTAGTCCTCGGGCTTGTCCTGCTGCATCATCAGCCACATCGCCTCGACATAGTCCCGTGCATGGCCCCAGTCGCGCTGGGCATCGAGATTGCCCAGAAGCAGCTCGCGCGCGAGGCCGAGCTTGATGCGCGCCACACCATCGGTGATCTTGCGAGTGACGAACTCGATGCCGCGCAGCGGACTCTCATGGTTGAAGAGAATCCCCGAGCAGGCGAAAATCCCGAAGCTTTCCCGGTGATTCACCGTCATCCAATGGGCGTAGAGCTTGGCCGCCGCATAGGGGCTGCGTGGGTAGAAGGGCGTGGTTTCATCCTGCATCGCAGCCTGGATCTTGCCGAACATCTCGGAGGATGACGCCTGGTAGAAGCGCGCCTCGGGTCGTTCCAGGCGCACCGCTTCCAGCATATTGGCCGCGCCCAGGCCGGTCACCGTGCCGGTGAGCAGTGGTTGCTGCCAGGAGGATTTGACGAAGGACTGCGCGCCCAGATTATAGACCTCATCCGGCTGCACCTCGCGCATCACGCGGATCAGTGAAGAGACATCGGTCAGATTGCCATCCAGCAGCCGGACCTGATCCGCGATGCCCATCCAGCGCAGCCGCACATCGTTCACATCGGCCGTGCTGGAGCGCCGCACCAGGCCTGAAACCTCATAGCCCTTGTCCAGCAGCAGCTTGGACAGATACGCCCCGTCCTGGCCGGTGATGCCGGTGATCAATGCACGCATGAAGGCGTTCCTCCCTCAGGAAAGCCGGATCACCCAGTGGCCCTCCGCCACGCGAAGGGCCAGGGCCGTGCCCAAGGACCGGAGACGGAATCATGGACCGTGAAGCGCGATCGCGGCAAGCCAAACGGGCACTCCATCGGTGCGCAGACTGGCGCGCGTGACGATGGCCCCCCAGCGCTCGCGCTCACGTGACAGGAGACGGCCGAACTCCGCGAGCGTTGGGATGGCTTGATCTCCAGGCCATTCTCGGCCGCTCATCTCCGCGAGGTCGCCTCCGGCGGCGTGCCGGCGGGCGCAGCAGCCCATACGAGCTGGCGCGGAACCGGGCCCACAGGGTCACGGCAGCAGCGTTCCACCCAGCGACCAGCACAGCATCACGTTCTCCACCAAAGCGGGGCAAAGCCGCTCTTGGGTTGGCATGATTCCTGGCCTTGTCCGGCGGGGCACTGGCTGCGGCCGCATTCACGACCTGGAGGCGCAATCCGGGCATCCTCTCTTTGCGCCGGGGAAGCCCGGTCCCTTGCGATCCGCGCATCTGCTCCGCGACAGCGCGTGTTTCGGTCAGGCTCCTCATTCACCCAGCTGAACTGCGCTCTGTGCCGGAGAGAGGCGGTTGTTGAGGTAGAACTCGTCGCGTGGGAAACCATCCGTGAGCTTTGCGTCGCCCGGCTTGCGAATGGTCTCTGGGCTCCAGATGCCGACCGCGCCGCCGAACATGGCGGCATGGTCCTCGAACTGCGCATTGCCGCGCGCGAGATGCGCAGCCGCCGCTGGTTCCACCAAGCGCACCCTCAAGGCCAGACGATCAAAAGCGATGGATTGGTCGGATCTGATCAGCAGCGATGCTGGCATGAACGGCAGCACATGGGGAAAGCCCGTCGCGAAGGTCTCGACCATGCGCCGCATCGGCGCCCCTCTCACATACAACCCTCCCGGCGCGACGGCTTGACGGCGGCGCCTCGACAATCTCCGCGACGTTGAGGTTCTGGTGGACCCCTCCCGGTAAATTGCCTAACCAGCGACATGCCCGGTTTACGAGACCTCCAAGCGCCGGTGTGCCTCGCGGCCTTGTTGATATTGGGCTTGGCGCTGCGCCTGCCCGGCATCAGCGCGGATCCCATGTGGATCGACGAAGCCGCGAGCGTGGGCATCGGCAGCCTCCCGTGGTCGGTGATCCTGGGCGAGTTCGCCCGGGTCGAGGCGTCGCCGCCTGGTTATTATGTGCTGGCCGGCATCGCCTCGCGATTTGCGCCGGATGATCTGCTGGCCCTGCGCATCGTCTCCGTGGTGGCCGGCGCGCTTGTGGCATGGCCCGTCTTCTTCTCGCTCCGGGCGGAGGGCGAAGCGCAGGCCGGCTGGATCGCCGCCCTCTTCGTCACCATGGCGGCGACGCTGGTTCGCCTCTCCGCGGATGCGCGCTGCTATGCGTTGCTCACATTGTGTCTGGCACTCGGCTTCCAGGCGGCGCTGGCACTCGCCCGGGCCGGACGCGCGGGAAAGCGGGGGGCGCTGCCCGCCCTGATGCTCGGACTGGCCATGGCCGTGGCCATCTGGCTGCACGCAACGGCCGGGCTGCTCGCGGTCGGGCTCAACCTGGCCGCCCTTGCCGCGGCTGGCCGCGCGGGGTGGCGTTCGATCCTGCCGGCCCTCCTGCTCGCCAATGCGGCCGCTCTGGCACTGGCTGCATGGCCGGTTTTCTTCATCATGAAGCATATTTTTTCGGATGCGGCGTTCGTCACCCGATGGATCAGTCCGCCGAGCCTGAGCGAGTCCGTGCTTCTGGTTGCGCGCACCCTTGTCGCCCCCTGGCAGTCGCCATTTTCGGCGCTGAGCGCGGCGCTGCTGCTGCTCGCTGCCGGGCTGGCCGTGCTGCGGCGGCGCTCTCCCGCCGCGGCGGGCGCGCTGGCGCTCGCGGGGTTCGGCTTCATGGCGTTCCCCCTGGTCAGTCAATGGCGCCCGGTCATGCTCGATCGGACCATCCTGCCCTTGATCGTGCCGCTGGCCGTGCTGGTCGGACTTGGCTTTTCGCGGCTGGGGGAATGGCTGGATGACCGATGGGGCCTCAGCTGGGGCCGCCGCCTGGCGACAGGGCTGGCCGCGCTCTGTCTCGGTCTGCAGGCCTACGGCACGCTGCGTTTCCACTCCCTGCAACTGAACAAGGAACAGTGGCCTCCGCTCGCCGCCCATCACGCCGCCCAGGCCGGGCCCAGCGATGTTCTGATCATCCCCGACAGTGTCTTCGTGGCCATCGCCTTCGCCCATGCCGCCCGGCGGCAGGGCCTGCCAGTGCCGCCCATGCTGGTGGTTCCCGCCGCCTCACCTCTGGAACAGGCAGCGGCCTCCCATCTCGCACCCTGGCGCGTCATGTCGCCGGATCTGCTCTGCGAGGCCCTGGGCCGCCGCGAGGGGGCCTGGGTGGCATACCGGCCCATGCCGCCCGCCGTGGAGGACGACCCGGGCTTCACCACCCTGGCCCCCGTGGTGGCGGCCATCGAGGCCACGGCCGGGCGTGCGGCCTCGGAGTTGCGTGTCTCCGGCCTCTCCTTGCAGCATTGGTCAGGGCCGGTTTGCGGGGCGGCACCCCCAGCGGGCGGTTGAGCATTTCCAGCCATGGCCGGCCCGGCCGCACCGAGCTTCCTCCACTCCCCGATTGGTGAGCAGGGGGCCGATCGCGCGGGTGCCGGGCCGCGCCCGCGCATATCCGCGCTACCTGGCGCGACGCTGCCGGGCGGCCTCATCCACCGCATCGTCGAAGCCCGCCACGAACTGGTCCCAGCCGAAGCGCGCGGCCTGCGCGGGGCCGGCGGCACCCAGGCGGCGCGCCAGGGCCGGGTCCTGCGCCAGCCGGATCATGGAATCCGCGAAAGCCTGAGGCGTATCCGGCACCAGGAAACCGGTCTCCCCATGCAGAACCGTCTCGCACGGGCCGCCGCGATTCACCGCGATGATCGGTTTGCCCGAAGCCATGGCCTCGATCGGGACGAGCCCGAGATCCTCGTTGAAGGGCGTGAAGAGAAAGGCGGTGCAGCGCGCGAAATATCCGCGCATCGCCACGTCCGACGGGCCCTCCACCAGCTCGACCCCGCCGATTTCCTCCGCGCGCGCCATCAACCGCGCCGCGTAGTCCCGGCTCTTCGCGTCGATCATGCCCGCGATGACCAGGCGCCATTCCGGGCCGAGGCTCGGGCGGGCCAGGGCAAAGGCCTCCAGCGCGAGTTCGATGTTCTTGGTCCACATCACGCGGCCCGCGACGAGGAAATAGGGATCGCTCTCAAGGCCCGGCGTCATGTGCGAGACATCGGCGCCCGGCCGCAAGACATCGACCCGATCGGCTTCGCGCAGCCCACCCGCTGCGATGCGGGCGCGCACCGTCTCCGAAATGGCGAGCACGCTGTCGTAGCGCCGCCAACAGACCCGATCGATCATCCGCCAGCCGGCTTCCATGGCCAGGGCGAGCGGCCGCTTCCAGCCCATCCGCTGCAGGTGCCGGGCGCGGTATTCTTCGTCATAGACCGCGCGCAACGGGGTGAAGCACAGCGAGAGCAGGGGGAGCGAATGATTGCGCAGGGTCAGCAGATCCCCCAATCCGTCGCAGGAGATGACCAGCGCATCATGCGCGTCGGGGTCGATCCGGAGCCGCGCCATCTGCCAGGCCGCCGCCAGCACCGGCGCATAGGCCCGGCGCACCGAGACATGCCCCACCTCGACGATCCGGCAATCCGCCAGTTCAGGATAGGTGCCGGCACTGTCGTAATGGCTGGTGTAGAGCGTGATCTCGTGGCGTGACCGGCGCGCGAGTTCGAGCAAGGTGCGCTCCAGCCCGCTCTTGAGGTAGATCCAGGGGTGGTAGATTGCGACGCGCATCAGCTTCTCCGCCCGGCTTCGGCAAGCACCTCGTCATGCAGCGCCTCCAGCCCGGCCAAATGGCGACTCCAGGTGAAGGACCTGGCCCTTTCGCGGTTGTCGGCGCCCATCGCTGCCACACGGGCGGGGTTGTCGAGCAATGCGCGCAGCGCGGCCCGCATGGCTGCGCCATCGCCCGGGCCGAAGCGCGTGCCAGCAAAATCGATGGTGTCCACGCTCGACAGCACGGCGCAGCCCGAGGCCATGGCCTCCGCCACCACCAGGCCGAAGGTCTCGGCATAGGAGGGGAAGAGGAAGATGCTGCCCTCGCCCAGCGCCTGCCAATAGCTCTCGCGCACCTGGCCGATGACGACCTCCGCATTGGGTGGGGCGGTCGCCTCGATCTCGCTGGAGCGCGGCCCCCAGCCCAGCAGGCGGAACCGCGTCTCGGGGAAGGCGCGGGCCGCCTCCAGCACGAGTTCCACGCCCTTGCGCGCATCGAAGAGCCCGGCGAAGACCACGAGCGGCGCCGATTTGGGACCGGTGCGGATCTGCCCCTCCTCAATGCCCGGCGCCAGCACGCGGGCGGTGGCGCGGGGCGCTCCCATGGCGACACCCATCTCCAGGCTGGAGGGGGAGAGAAACACCGTCCGGTCATAGGGCCGCGAGACGATCAGCCGCTCGAAGGCTTCGAAGGCACGGCCCAGGATCGGGCCCTTCATGCCACGCCAGGCGGGGCCGAAGAGGCCCAGCATGCAGGCCACGATCGGCGTGCCGGTGACCCGCGCCGCCGCCCAGGCCGGCAGGGCGGCGTGGTAGTTGAAGGCCTGGATGAGATCGGCCTCGCGCGCGGCGCGGATCAGGCGGGGCATTTGCAGGTTGAAGGCGTATCGTCCGCCCCCGGTCCGCTCGGTCGGCAGGCCGTCATGCTCGGTCACGGTGGCATCGCCGGCGCAGATGATGTGCACCGCATGGCCCGCCGCGGTCAGGCCGCGCGCGACCTCCAGCACGACGCGCTCCCCCCCGCCACCAATGTCGGGCGGGAAGCGCTCATGTGCGATCAGGATGCGGCGTTGCCTCACAGCACCAGGCATCGCGCGCGGAAGGAACTCACCAGCAGTGTGGCCAGCAGCACCGTGGCGCGCGGCAGGCCGAACAGCAGCCGCGCCAGCAGCAGATGCGGCGCCCGGTAACGGCCGCGCTCGCCAAAGCGGATGCCGACATAGGGCAGCACCAGCAGCAAGGCCCAGGCGGAGAAGGGCGCCAGCAGCACGCCCAGCGCGGCCAGGGTGAAGCCCGCCGTCAGTCGCGAGAGAAACACGCCCAGGAACAACTCCCGCCGGATTTCCGGAAAGGCGCGCACGAGATACGGCCATTGCCGCATGTTGCGCGGTTCGTTCAGCCAGGCGCGCGGCGTCATGGCGAAGACCTCGTGGTACACCAGCGCATCGGGCGCGAAGCCGCAGCGATGCCCGGCGCGGCGCAGCGTCCAGCCCAGCGCCGCGTCCTCGGCGTAGAAGCGCTCGCGGAAATCGGCCGGGAAGCCGCCCAGCGCGTGAAAGACGGCCGCGTCGTAGAAGATGTTGCAGGTCTCGAAATAGGGCGTCGGCCCGGTGACGCTGACCGTTTTTTCCATCAGGCGGCGCGGTTGGTCCGGATGCGGCAGCGTCCTGCCCTGGACCAGCGCGAAGCCTTGTTCGATCCCGGCGACGCCGCCTGCGATCCACCCTGGCGTCGCCTCGCAATCATCATCCGTAAAGGCGAGGATGCTGCCCCGCGCGCGCTCGGCGCCGAATTGCCGGGAGGGGCCCGGGCCGGAGAAAGCCGTCGCGTGATAGGCGATGGGAAACCCCGCCATGGCGGCGGCTGCGCGGACCACCTCCGCCGTTTCGTCCGGCGTGGCGTTGTGCACGACGATCACTTCCATGCGATCCGGCGGCCAGGATTGCGCCATGAGGGAGCGCAGCAACCGCGCGAGCAGGGCCGGCCGGCGATGCGTGGGCACGATGACCGAGACGAAGGGCAAGCTGGTCATGCCAGTGGCACGCGATCATCGGCGGTGGTGGCCTGCCCAGCCCCTCCACGCCTGCGCTGCGCGCGCAGGCGGCTGGGCGGAAACCAGCGGGATGCGAAGGCCGCGCTGCCCAGGGCGGGCCCGCCTTGCGCCTGCCGCCGCGCCGCCCACAGCGCGGGAAGATCGGCCAGCGTGTGCCCCAGTGCGCGCAGCCGCGCCGTGTGGGGCTGATGCAGGGCCGCGTCCAGCAGCCCATAGGCGAGGCTGACCGGCACCCACCACAGGAGGTGCCAGGGCGCGAAATTCTTCAGCCCCATGCGGAGCCGGTTCTTGGTGTAATGGAATACGATATCCGGATGGCTCTGCGTGACGGCGGCGCCGACATGATGGATCGCCAGCGCGCCAGGAACCACGCGGGAATGCCAGCCGCGCCGGGCCAGGCGCAGGCCCAGATCCGGCTCCTCGTAACCGTAGAAGAAGCTGGTATCGAAGCCGCCCGCCTCCAGCACCGGCCCCGCGCGCATCAGCACGGCGGCGGTGTTGATCCAGGCGACCTCGCAGGCGCTGTCGGCCTGCGTGGCGGGCGCGCCTTCCAGCCGGTCCCAGCACAGGCCGAGAGGGCCGATTTCGCCGCCATAGCTGTTCAGCATGTCAGGCGCATGGGCATAGACCAGGGGGCCCGCCACCTGGGCCAGCCGCGCATCCTGCGCCATCGCATCGAGTGCGGCCGCCAGCCAGCCCGGGGCGAGTTCCACATCGCTGTCCACCAGCGCGACGAGAGAAGCCGGCCCCTCCGCCTCAAGCCCGCGGGCCAGGCCCAGGTTGCGCGCCACCGTCGGTCCCTCGGGGGCCTTCACGTGGTGGGTGACCGGAACGGGCAGCGTCCGGCGGAGTTCGGCCATGACGGCGGCCGTGTTGTCGGTGGAGGCGTTGTCCACCACGAGGATCGCCAACTCCGCCGCCGCACGCTGCGCGGCGATGGCGGCCAGCGTGCGCGGAAGGTCATGCGCGCGGTTGAAGCTGGGCACCACGAAGAGGATGCGTGGCGCGCTCACGCCAGGGCCTTGCTCGGTTGCGGCGCCGTGGCCAGGAGGCCCGCGATCAGCGCCAGCGTGTACCAGGAGGCATCCCAGAACAGCGAAAAATCCACCATCTGCTGGATCATCTGCACCAGCACGCCGATGCCCAGCCCGATGCAGATCCCGCGCACGCTATCCTCGCGTTGCAAGGAGGCGCGCAGCGCACGGAGCAGGATGGCGGTCATCAGGAACAGCAGCGCGCCGAGGCCCAACAGGCCCATCTCAGCCAGGAACAGGAGATACAGATTGTGCACCGGTGCCGCGGAGCGCGCGCTGGCCTCGACCTGGAAGCGCATGGACAATTCAATGTCGATCTTCAGCACGGCGGGTAGCATTCTGAGCGCCGCGTCGAGCGACTGGTTCGGGCCGATGCCGAGCCAGGGCCGGCTCTGCCAGATGTCCAGCGCCACCTCGTTATAGACCTGCCGGAAACTCACGGAGGCGGCGAAATCCCCCGTCAGGCGCTCCGTGATGGCGTCGAGGAAGGGCAGCAGGGCGAGCGCCAGGCCCAGCAGCCCGAGCATCGCCAACCCCACCGCCTGGCGCAGCGGCAGCGACCGCGCCACCACCGCCGCGACCCAGACCAGGGCGAAGGCCAGCAGCGCGAAGGCGGCTGGCGCCCGCGACTTGGAGACGAAGATTCCGGCAAAGCCCGCGAGTACCACGGCCAGGCCCGTGAGCTGGATCCAGCGATTGCGCGCGAAGAGCAAGGCACCGAGGCCGGCAGGTGCCAGCATCAGGAGCCAGGGGGCGTAGAAGTTCGGATGGGCCAGCGTACCACGGCCGCGATTCTCCGAGAGACCCTGCATCTCCGCCGGCGTGCTGCCGAGGGAGAAGAGCGACAGCAGGCCGGAGGAGTTCGGCGTCAGAACCTGCAGCAGCCCCAGCGCGGCCTGGAGCAGGATGGCCGCCGCCAGCGTGCCCACCGCCGTGACCCAGAGCGAAGCGGTCAGGTTGCGTTCCAGCCACCACAGGAAAAGGCCGAACTTCACGATGCGGATGACATCGGCCATGGCCCAGTCCGGGCGCGCGGAAACCAGCAAGGACAGCACCGCGACGCAGATCAGCGGCAGGGCGGGCAGGGCCGGCAGGCTGGGCCGGCCCAGCGTCTCAGGGCGATCGGCTGGGCGGTGCAGCGCGCGTTCGGCAAGGGACACGCCGAAGAGGGCGAGCATGGGGATATCCGCCAGCACCCAGAACATGCCCTGTGGGCCCTCCACCCCATTGATCCAGGACAGGTTGAAGAATTGGCGGTTGTAGGTCAGCGCGATGATGGTGGCCGCCAGCAGGATCTCCTTGGGCCGGCGGGAGAGGATGGCCGCGACGAGTCCCGCCAGCGCCCCCACGACCAGCACCAGCATCTTGAGGCCTGCCCCGGCCAGCAGGTTCAACAGGGCGACGCCCAGCAGCCCCGCCAGCACGCTGCCGAGAAACATCGGCAGGCCGCGCGCCATCGCGGCGCTCATCTGCGAAGCTGCTCCACGCGCAGCAGCCCGACGGAATGCGGCGGCACGCGCACCCGCGCCACAGGCACGCCGTTCACGGTCTCGATCACGACTTCGGCGGTCTCGATGCGCACCTCATCGGGCGAGCCTTCGCGCATACGCCCGCGTGGCCCGGTGCCCTGCTGGGCCGCCCAGCGCAGACCCGGTACTACCGGCAGGGCGGCACCGGTATGGGCATCGAGGGCAGGGCCGGTGAGCACGCGAAGCTCCGCACGCCCGATCCCGGCCAGCCCGGCCAGCGCCACCTCCACCATTGCCGCCGCGCGTGGATGGCGGTTGATCAGCAGCGCCGTGGCGGCCTGGCCGTCCTCGGCGGCGCTCGCCATGCCCGTCACGTAGGGAATGCCGCGCTCGCCCGCCACATGTCCGATGGTGGGGCTGGCATAGGTCGGAGCTTCCATCCGGCTGGCCAGCAGCATGGGCTCCATCCCGCGGGAGACGAGGCCAAAGGCCATCGCCGGTGGCGTGGTGATCCAGCCAGAGCCGTGCCGCCGCAGCCAGCCCGTGAAGGAGGTTTCGTTCAGCTTGAAGAAATGAGCGACATCCGTGGAAGGGTCCTGCGCCATCACCCGCAGCACGTCGGCCACGAAGACGGCGGAGCCGAGCGTCTTGGCATGATCGATCCAGGGGTTGGCGGGATTGACGGCGAAGAGCGGCCCCCATTCCGTGACGCCCAGCCGGATCCGCCCGGCATGCTCGGGGGCGAAACGCGCGATCTCGCCGGCCGTGTCGCGCAGGTTGCGCGCCATCTGCTCCGGGAAGGCGTGCAGCGCCGCGTAGACGCGCTCGATATCGGGCGCGCTCGTATCGGTCAGCAGCGGTGCATAGCCGTTATGGACGGCGAAGACGTCGATCACATGCCCAGCCCGGCGCAGCACCACCTCATTCCAGTTGGCGAAGGCATTCAGCTGATAGCGCCCGAAATTCCGCAGGCCTATCGCGGCGATGCGGATGCCGGGGTCCACCGCGCGCATCGCGGCCGCATATTCCAGCACGCGCTCGGCGTAGCGTTCGGCGGGCATGTGCGCTCCGGCCAGATCGCCTGCCAGGTAGGATTCGTTGCCGATCTCCCATATGGGAACCTGTCGGTGCCGGCCGCCTTCGCCGTTCACATGCCGCACCCACTCGGCTGCCAGCGCGGCATCCCCGGTGCCGACATTGGCTGAGAGGAACAGATGCCCGCCCACGGCCTGCGCGAAGTCGAGCGCTTCCTGCGTGCCGAACTGGTTTGCGTGGGTCTCGCGGTCGCCGGGGGCATTGGGGGCGGGCCGCCGTGCGGCGCGCGGACCGACGCCCAGGCGCCAGTCATAGGCATCGCCCCAGACGCCGCCGGGGAAGCGGATCGAGTCGAGCCGCAACTCCCGCGCCAGCGCCACAAGCTGCGGGTCCAGCCGGTTGCGCGCGCGATCCCAAAGCCCGTTGGCATCGCGGATCACCTCGATATTCGCGCCGAACAGGCCGCGCGGGATGCGCCGGGCCACCTGCTGCGTATCGACGGTCAGCCGCGCCGCGATCTCGGGCACGCGCGCGGCCGATGCGCGTGGGGCAGGGGGCGGCACCGCGCCCGAGGTCGTGACCTGGATGCCGGCAAAGCGGGCCACTCCCGCCGTGCCCTCTACCGCGAGGAAGAGGATGAACTGCGTGATGGCGGGGTCATCGGCCAGCGTGAAGCTCTCGGTCAGCGCGGTGGCCGCCAGGGGTTCCGTCGCGCGCAGGAAGGCACTGGCGGCCGGGCGGCCATCGCGCCGCAGGGCGACGAGGCCCAGCACGGCCGCGGCCCCGCCTTCCGCGCCCAGGCTGGCCGTGACCGTCACCTCCCGGCCACGATATCCTGTCGCGGGCCAGGCCTGGCCGATCGCGAAAGGGCGCGGACCGGGCGTGTTGCGCGCGTTGGGCCGCAATTCCAGCAACGGCCCCGTGGCACCTGGCAGCTGCACCACGGCAAGCGCGCCCTTGGGCGCGATATCGGCCTCCAGCGACCAACCGGCGGGCGGATCGCCGCCTTGGGTGAAGTCGCCATTCACGGGCATGGCGGAGGCGGCCCCGGTCAGCGAAAGGCCCAGCAGCATCGCCAGCGCGGAGGCGGCCAGGCCCGGCCCGCGTGACACCCGCAGGTGCCGAAACGCGCCGAGCAGGGTGACGTCCAGACCCCTGCTGCGCCACAGCGTGGCGGCCGAGAGCCCCGCGGCAACCGTCCCGCCCAGGCCCGTGGCGATGGCCGCGCCCAGCATGCCGACCAGGGGAACCAGCAGCAACGCAGCCGCGATATTGACCCCGAGTGCAACAACCATGACCCGCCCCACCAATGCGTTGTGGCCCGACAGCAGAAGAACGGCCGCCGCCGGCCCCAGGAGCGCCACCCATGTTTGGCCCAGCACCAGGGCATACAGCGCCGGTGCGGCCAACGCGAAACCCTCGCCGAAAAAGCCGAGGACCTTGTCGCCAAACAGGAGGAGGACGCCCCCGCAGATCAGCGCGATGAACGCGGCCGCTGCCGCACCGGCGGCACAGCTACGACGCAGCGCCGCGTCATCCCCCTGCGCCAGTGCCGCGGCAATGCGCGGCGCCAGCACGGTGCCCGACGCGCTCACGGCGAAGGCGACCAGGAGGGCGAGACGTGATGCCACGGCGTAGGCTCCGACCTCCTCGGGTGGGCGCAACTGGCTCAGCACCAGCAGGTCGATGCGCTCCATGAGGGCTGATACGCCGGCCGTGAACATGAAGGCGAAGCCGGTGCTGAACCAGTCGCGCCGCTGCGTGATGTCGCGCGGGCCACGCAGCGGTGCCGGTGCGTCGCGCAGCAGGGTGATGGCCAGCGCGCCGACGGAGAGCCCCGCGCCCAGCGCCATCGTCATCAGGGCTACGGCGATCGAGGGCTCCGCCATCAGCCAGCACAGGCCGAGTGCCAGCATCGTCATCACCGCCCGGGCGCCGTTTCCCAGGAACTCGCCCAGCGCGCTGCGCCCCTGCACCTGCATCAGCGCCTGCGCGGCGGCTGAGAGTGTCAGCAGCGTGGCGAGGAGGATGCAGGCCGGGATCACCGGGCCCACGGCGGCCGTGGGAGCCATCATGGGCAGCAGCACCAGCAGCACCAGCACGCCGAGCAGGGCGCCACCCAGCAAGACCAGGAGGCATAGCCACAGAAAGCCTCGCCAGGCCGCCCAATCGCCCAGCGCGGCATAGCCGGGCAGGAAACGGATGGAGGCAAAGGGGAAGCCGGCGCTGCAAACATGGCTGACCAGCATGGCCAGGGCCAACAGAACCGAAAAGCTTCCGAAGTCGGCGACGCCGAGCCATCGGGCGGCAACCAGCTGGCTTCCCAGCATCGCCGCTGCCCCGCCAGCCTTCGCAAAGAGTGTTGCGGCAATACCCAGCCATGTGGCGCGCATGGAGGGGCGTGGCAAAGCGGGTTCAGGGTGGGTCAAAGCTCTCTCATCACTCTTGACCCTTCAGCCTGTACAACCCGACGAAGCCGCGAGACATGGCTGCAGCACCGGCGAACGCCAGAAGCGCCCACCATCAGGGTCTTGGGAACCTCCAGCACAGCGGCAAGCAGGTCAAAACCCCTTCAAACGTTTGTGCCGAAATCGCTGCGTCCAGCACTACCTGAGATAGCAGCACTGTCCGCGAGTTCGGGGACGAATAATTCGGTCGTTACACCCCAACGCTGCAATTTTTCCCCTGAATTGGGAAAGCTTGTCAATTGTTCTTGAAGCGGACCGGGTTGGGTGCTCTGCTCCGCGCGTATCAGGTCAGAAAGCGATCCGAAGGAGTTGGTCTCGGCAGGCCGGCCTGCTTCCCAGGGTCACGTGGGTGAGAGCCGGTGCTGTGAATTTTTCCTGGATAAATCCGGCGCTTCCGCCTGTTCCTTCCACCACGCTCCCAGGTACTGATCTGGCTTCCGGCCGGGCAACGACGGGATCTGGCCCGGCAACCCACGGCACGCCTGAATTCCTTCCGCCTATGCTCCTGATGGGGGATGTCGCCTCCGTCATCGCCGCCATCACGGGGACGGTGTTCGCCTTCTCGAATTGGCAGGACCGCGGCGGCGGCCCGGCCTTGGCGGCGGGGCTCACCGCGGCGCTGAGTTTCGTGGCGATCGGCACGGCCGCGCGCCTGTGGTCCCCGGCACAGCTGCCTGCCCCCCTCGCCGGTTCCGGTCGGACCCTGTCCTGCTGGCTCGTGGCGACGGCGCTGACGGTGATGATCGCCTTACTCTGGGATGGCGATGTCATGCTCAGCCGAGGCTGGTTGGTCAGCCTGGTCGTGATGGGGTTGGTCGCGCTGTTGAGTTGGCGCTTCCTGTTCCTCTCCACCATCTGGAACTTGGCACGGGCAGGAAAATACGCGCGGCGCGTGGTGCTGGTCGGCGAGCCGCAACGCCTTGCGCCGTTGCGCGAGTGCATGGCTCGCCCGGAGGAGCGTGCGGCCTGGGCGCTGGTCGCTGAACTGGGCCTGCATGCCGGCGCGACGGATGCGGCCATCACGGATGTGACGGCGCGGCTCGGCGCCCTGCTGCTGGCCGAGCGCCCCCCCCAGGTGGTGATGCTGGCCATGCCGGAGGACGAGGCATCGCAGGTCTGGCGCGTCTGCCGCGCGCTGCGGGACCTGCCGCTGGATGTCTGCCTCGCCCCCTCACCGGCGGCGCTCTGGCTGCCCTCCTCGGGCACGCGCCGGGTGGGTGGGCAGGCGGCGCTTGAGGTCTGGCCGCGGCCGCTCGGTGGCATGCGCGGGATGGTGAAGCGCGCGGAGGATGTGGTCATCGGCGCCGGGCTGCTGGTGCTGTTCGCGCCGGTCATGTTGCTCGTGGCGCTCGGCATTCGCGTCACGACGCCCGGCCCCGTGCTGCTGACGCAGTCGCGCTACGGCTTGGGCAACCGCGTCATCCATGTGTGGAAGTTCCGCACCATGTATCACGACCAGGGCGACCCGACCGGCGCGCGCGCCACGACGCGCGGAGATCCGCGCGTGACCCCGCTGGGTCGCTTCCTCCGCAAGACGAGCCTCGACGAGTTGCCGCAACTCTTCAATGTGCTGCGCGGCGAGATGTCGCTCGTTGGGCCGCGGGCGCATCCGGTCGAGATGCGCGTGGGCGGCCATTACTACCAGGATGTCGTGCAATCCTATGCGGCGCGGCATCGCATGAAGCCGGGGATTACCGGCCTTGCACAGATTAACGGCTCGCGCGGCCTCGTTGATACGCAGGAGAAGGCGGAAGAGCGGCTGCGCTACGATCTGGCCTATGTCGAGCGCTGGTCACTCGTGCTTGACCTCCGTATTCTTTGGCGAACGATCTTCAAGGGGTTCTGGTCACAGGGCGCTTATTGACCGCCTGCTCGGCATTTTCTTTTGGGCTGGATCCACGTTTTTTTGATGCAACAAGGCTCCGCCCGACGGGCGGGGTAGGGAAGGGCGGTACATGCAGGTCGTTATCCTCGCGGGCGGATCGGGCACCCGGGCCTATCCCTATACGGAATACCTGCCCAAGCCGATGATGCCGGTGGGTGGCAAGCCCATCATCATGCGCGTGATGGAACTCTACGCGCGCCAGGGCATCCGCGATTTCATCCTCTCGGTCGGCTACCGCAAGGAGGTCATCCTCGACTACTTCGAGAACCGGCAGCTGGGCTGGAACGTCGAGATCGTGGATACCGGCCGCGAGACCAATACGGGCGGCCGGATCTTCAACCTGCGGGACCGGCTCAAGGGCAGCTTCATGGCCACCTACGCCGATGGTCTTTCGGATGTGCCGCTCGACAAGCTGCTGGCCTTCCATCGGGCCGCCGGCGCGCTGGGCACCATCACCTCGGTCCCGATGCGCAGCCAATACGGCACGCTGGTCGCCGATGAGGATGGGCGCATCCGGGATTTCCGCGAAAAGCCCGTGCTGCGCGAGCACTGGATCAACGCCGGCTTCTTCGTCATGGAGCCGGAGATCTTCGAGCATTGGTCCGGCGACAATCTGGAGGCCGAGGTGTTCCCGAACCTGCTGCCGACCGGCCGGCTGATGACCTACCGGCATGACGGCTTCTTCAAATCCATGGACACCTACAAGGACCAGCAGGAAATCGAGGCGATGTACGAAGCGGGCCATTTGCCCTGGGCCAAGGCGGCCTGACGCGCATGTCGGAGGCGATTGATTTCTGGTCGGGCAAGCGCGTCTTCGTGACCGGCTCTTCGGGCTTCCTGGGCTCCTGGGCGGTGAAGGAGCTGAACCGGCGTGGCGCCACCACCATCGGCTATGTGCGCGACCGCGGCCGCCACCTCTCCGCCCGCGATGACCCGCAGACCGAGCCGGGCTTTACCGTCCATGGCGCGCTGGAGGAATACGAGACCATCCTGCGCGCGGTGAACGAGTATGAGGCCGACACCATCCTGCACCTGGGTGCGCAGCCCATCGTGGGCGTGGCCAACCGCAACCCGCGCTCCACCTTCGAGGCGAATATCCGCGGCACCTGGAACGTGCTGGAGGCCGCGCGCGAATGCGGCAAGCTGGTCAAGCGGATCGTAGTCGCCAGCTCGGACAAGGCCTATGGCCAGGCGCCGAGCCTGCCCTATGACGAGGAGATGCCGCTCAATGGCCGGCACCCTTATGACGCGTCGAAATCCTGCACGGACATCATCGCGCAAACCTATCACCACACCTATCGCACGCCGGTCTGCATCACGCGCGCCGGGAATTTCTATGGCGGGCGGGATCTGAACTACAACCGCATCGTGCCCGGCGTGATTCGCTGGGCGCTGAACGGGGAGAGGCCCATCCTGCGCTCGGATGGCTCCATGATCCGCGACTACATCTACGTGCGGGACGTGGTTCTGGCCTACCTCGCCCTGGCGGAGCGCATGGAGGATCCGGCCATCCACGGGCATGCCTTCAATTTCTCGACCGAGCAGCCCATGTCGGTCGTGGAATTGACAGGGCGCATCCTCGCCGCCGCCGGCCGGGGCGATCTCGAGCCCGTGATCCTGGGCGAGGCCTCGAACGAAATCCCGGAACAGCATCTCTCGGCGGCCAAGGCCCGGCGCATGCTGGGCTGGTCGCCGGCCTTCACCCTGGACGCAGCTCTGGCCGAGACCGTGGAATGGTACCGGCGGGAGTTGGGCTCCGCGCATGGCGGATGAGCTTCTCCGCATCGGCACGCCCGCCGCGCCGCGCCGCCTGGTGACCGGAGGGGAGGCGCCGCGCCCGGACGCCGCGGCCCTGCCGCCGCGTCCGCCGTCGCGCGGGCTGCTGCCGCCCATCTCCCTGCTCGATCTCGCGCTGGTGCTGCGCCGCCGCTTGCTGTCGGCCAGCCTGATCTTTCTCTCCGTGGTGCTGTCCGCGAGCGTGTGGATCTTGCTGATCCGTGGGCAGGTCTATGTGGCGGAGGCCAAGTTGCTGGTCCGCCTGGGTCAGGAACAGGCCCCCGTTCCCACCATGATCGCGGACCGCCAGATGATGGTGGGCAGTGGCCAGCCGGGCTTCGTGACCAGCGAGCTGGAACTGCTCCGCTCGCGCGATACCATCCTCGCGGTTGTGGACCGGATCGACCTCACTCCGACCCCGCCGGATCCGCCGACGAGCCTGTTCGGCCAGGTCCGTGCCTTGGCGCGGGACAGCTGGAAGACGCTGCGCGAGTGGATGGACGAGGCGGCGATCATCATCGGCTTGCGCACCCGGCTGACGGACCGCGAGATCATGACCGAGCAGGTGGCGCGCAGCCTTCTCGTGGAGGTGCCGCTCACCTCCATGGTGGTCAGTGCGCGGGTGCTCTGGCCGCAACGGGGTGTGCCGCAACTCCTCCTGGAGCAGATTCTGGATCAGTATTTCGAAAGCCGCTCGCGCATCATGCAGGGCAGCACGGCGGTCGCCTTTTTCCAGGAGCGCCGCACGCTGCTGGCCGAACAGCTTTCGGATGCCGAGGCCGCCCTTGCGCAGTTCGGCCAGACCTCGGGCCTTTCCGATCCGGAGGAGCAGCGCACCGGCATCCTGCGGCGCCTCAATGAAGTGGAATCGGCCCTGGCTGGGGCGCGGATTGATCATGACCTGGCTGAAAGCCTCGTGCGCCAGGCGTTGGTCGCGCGGGACGGAGGTGAGGAGAGCCTGACCTCGCTCCCCATGTCCACCAGCGGCAACCCGACCATGCAGGCTTTGGCCAGCGAATTGGCGACGCTCTCGGCGCGCAACGCGGGCGCGCTCACCGCCCTTTCGCAGGGCGACCAGGCGATGCGGCGCCAGCGCGCGGAAATCGCGGCGCTCAGTGCCTCCCTGGTGCGGCAGGCGGAAGCGATGCTGCAGCAGCGCCGGCAAATTCTCGCCTTGCGTCAAGCCGAACGCGCGCGGCTGCTGGCGGAGGTCGGGCACTTGCAGGAGCTGTTCCGCCGCTGGCAGGAACTGCGCCGCGAGGTTGCCGGCGCCACTCGCGCCTTCGAGCAGAATGAGGGGCGCCTCGTGGAGGCGCAGGGGATCGCGGCGCTGGAGCAGGCGCGCATCGGCAGCGTGCTGCTGGTGCAGCGGCCCGCCGAAAGCGCGCAACCCATCGGGCTGCGCCGAACCAACCTGCTGGCGCTGGCCGTCGCGGTTGGCGCCATGCTC
>JAESGX010000382.1_pt1 | contig 18275 bp, 16 predicted proteins | sample 9269801 | NCBI WGS metagenome assembly JAESGX01 (sample SAMN16773122, study PRJNA677054) | algae metagenome | isolation source: Pleurocapsa minor GSE-CHR-MK-17-07R and co-occurring heterotrophs from wet... | place: USA: Lower Calf Creek Falls, Grand Staircase Escalante National Monument, UT ... | reverse complement strand
ATCGCCCTCTCCGAGGACATGGTCCCGCCGGACAATGACCCGCTGCGCTTCACCGAGCCGCTGCCGCGCGAGCGCATCACCATCACGGCGGGAAAATTCTCCGTCTGGGACATTTTCGACGACAACCGCTACGCGCATGATCCGCGCACGCAGTTCATGTCCTGGGCGCTGGTGGGCGGCGGCGCGTTCGACTACGCGGCCGATGCGCGCGGCTACACGGAAGGCCTCGCCCTGGAGTGGGAGAACGGCAGCTGGGCGGTGCGCGGCGGCGCCTTCCGCGTGGCGCGCCAGGCCAACGGCCTCTTCCTCGACCCCTCGATCACGCGCGGCTTCCAGCTCATCGCCTCGCTCGAAAGGTTCTGGAAGCTGGGCGAGCGCGAGGGCGCGCTGCGGCTGATCTACGGCTATTCCCGCGCCCGGCAGTCGCGCTGGAACGAGCTGTTCAGCAACGGCTTCCAGACCTTCGACATCAACCCCTATGGCTATCGCGCGAAGAACAACGCGACCCTCTCCTTCGACCAGCAGGTGACCGAGGATTTCGGAATCTTCGTCCGCCTCTCCTGGAATGACGGGCAGACGCAGAACTGGATGTTCACCGAGATGGACCGCGCCATCAGCTTCGGCGGATCGCTCACCGGCAACCGCTGGGGCCGGCCCGCGGATACGGTCGGGCTCGGCACCAATATCGGCTTCATCAGCGGCGGGCGGCGGCGCTACCTGGAGGATGGCGGCATCGGCTTCATCACCGGCGATGGCCGCCTGAACTACAGCCCGGAATGGGTGACCGAGACCTATTACGACGCGCGGCTCGCGCCCGGGCTGAACGCGGCGCTCGGCTATGCCCTGGTGGTGAACCCGGCCTACAATGCCGATCGTGGTCCCGTCTCCATCTTCACCGCCCGGATGCGCCTCGCCTTCTGACCGCGCGACGCTTTTCGCCGCCGAGCCGCGCTTCGCCGGGATCGAGGCGCGCGCGGGGGAGCTGCCCTGGCGGACGCGCCCGCGCGGCTTCGCGGGGCTGCTGCGGACCATCTGCGGCCAGCAGATCAGCAACCAGGCGGCGGGCGCCATCTGGCGGCGCCTCGCGGCCCTGCCCGGCGCGCTGACGCCGGAGGGGCTGCTCGCGATGGATGACGCGACGCTCTGCGGCATCGCCGGCCTCTCCCGCCCCAAGGCCGCGCATGCGCGCAGCCTGGCCACCGCCTGCCTTGATGGCACGCTGGATTTCGACCGCATGGCGACGCTGCCGGATGCCGAGGCGGTGGCGAAGCTGAGCGGCGTGCGCGGCCTCGGCCCGTGGACGGCCGAGGTGCACCTGATCTTCGCCGAAGGGCGCCGGGACATCTTCCCCTCGGGCGACATCGCGCTGGCCAATTCCGCGCGGCATCTCTTCGCGCTGGAGGCACGGCCCTCGCCGAAACCCCTGGCCCGCATGGCCGAGGCCTGGTCGCCCGCGCGCTCGCTCGCGGCCCGCCTGCTCTGGCATCATTGGCGGCATGAGACCGGCCGCCCGCTGATCGAGGATCCCTGATGCGCTTCTCGCCCACCATCCTCGCCACGGCCGATCCCGCCATCCCCGCGGCCCGCGCCTGGGCGGCGCGCTACCAGGGCCAGCGCGGCCCGGCGCTCGATCTCACGCAGGCGGTGCCGGGCTATCCGCCGCACCCGGAATTGCTGGCGCGCCTCAGCGAGGCGGCGGGCCAACGCGCGGCGGCCAGCTACGGCCCCATCGCCGGCGACGAGGCCTTGCGCGCGGCGCTCGCCGAGGATGCCAGCGGCTTCTACGGCGCCGCCATCGGGCCCGAGCATGTGGCGATCACCGCCGGCTGCAACCTCGCCTTCGCCATGGCGATGAAGGTGCTCGCCGCCCCCGGCGACAACGTGCTGGTGCCCACCCCCTGGTACTTCAACCATGAGATGGCGCTGAGCATGGCCGGCGTCGAAGCCCGCCCCCTGCCCTGCGAGGCCGCGCAGGGCTTCGTGCCGGACATGGCGCGCGCCGCCCCGCTGATGGATGCGCGCACCCGCGCCATCCTCCTCGTCAGCCCCAACAACCCGACCGGCGCGGTCTATCCGCCCGAAGTGATCGCGGGCTTCGCCGAACTCGCGCGCCAACGCGGCGTCGCGCTGGTGCTGGACGAGACCTATCGGGACTTCCTGCCCAACACCGTGCCGCACCGGCTCTTCCAGGACCCCGCCTGGGGCGATGTGCTGGTGCATCTCTACAGCTTCTCCAAGGCCTATTGCATCCCGGGCCACCGCCTCGGCGCCGTGATCGCGGGCGAGGGTTTCCAGCACCAATTGGCCAAGGCGCTCGACACCTTGCAGATCTGCCCGGCCCGGCCGGCGCAGCAGGTGCTGGCCTGGGCCATCCCGGCTTTGCGCGACTGGCGCTCGGACAACCGCAAGATCATGCAGGCCCGCGCCGCCGCGTGCCGCGCCGCGCTGAACAGCGACTGGATCGACGCGATGGGCAGCTATTTCGCTTATCTGCGCCTGCCCGATGGCGCGCCCGATGCGATGGCGGCCGCCGAATACCTGGCGGCGGAGCAAGGCCTGATGACCCTGCCCGGCCCCTTCTTCGGCCCGGGGCAGGAGCGGCATCTGCGCCTCGCCTTCGCCAATGCGGAAGCCGAGCGGCTGGCCGAACTGCCGGCGCGGCTGGCGGGGCTGGGCTGAGCTCAGTCGGGGAGCGGACCCTCGCGCCGGCGCAGAATGGTGATGGGCCCAAACACGGCGTCCACCTCGAACGCCCTGTCCAGATAGTCGTCGAGCCGCGTGACCCCGCTGCTCCAGGCGCTCCGGTTGGGTTCGCGCACTTCGTCGAAGCTGCGGTCGCGCATCACCACCCGGACGCGGTGCCGCTCCAGATCGGCGATCATCGCGCGCTGCACCGCCTCGGAGGTCTGGACGCCGGGATCATAGTGATGCCAACGCGTCCCCGGCAGCCGGCCCGCGAGGAAATAGAAGGCGATGTCGTTGACGAAGACCTTGTCGTGTCGCCCCGTAGCCGAGAAAATTCGCTCATCCGGCGCGGTGTTCGCCACGACATGCCGCGCCGCGGCCATCCGGTGCGCCTCGGCGGAGAACACGCGGAAGCCGGCCGGTTCAGCGCTCGCGCCCCGGGCGATACGGCGGAGCGTCTCCGGCGCTCCACGCGAGAGCAGCACCCCGTGCAACGCATAGACGCCCGCCACCAGCGCCAGCAGCGCCGCACCGTGACGGATCGGAGCCGGGACTAGCCTGGCCAGCGGCGTCGTCAGCACCGCGCCACCGATGGCGAGCAGGAGCACCGCCGGCACATTGGCCGCGACCATGTGCAGCGGCTCGGTTCGCACCAGCCCCTTGGTGAACAGCATGATGGTCGCACCCGCCAGAAGCAGCAGCGCCACCGCGCGTGGATCCTGCGCCACCTGCCAGCGCAAATCCCGCGCCAGCTTCGTCAGCGCCACGGCCGCGACGATGAGGGCCGGCACAGCCAGATAGACCAGCGCCTGCAAGGGCTGCCGCGCGACCACCTGCCAGCCTGGAAAAGGCAAGTCCCGCATCGCGATGTAGTTGCCGGTGTTGTAGGTGAGGATATCGCTGATCGCCGGGCGGAGGATGCCCATGGCCCACAGCCCCGCCAGCGTCGCGCCGAGGACCAGCGCCAGCATCGCTCCGTTGGTCACCAGGATGCGCCCGATCTCCATCGGCCGCGACTGGCGCTGCACGGCCAGGATCGCAAGCGCCGGGACGGCCACGCCCAGAAGCACCTTCGGCATCAGGTCGTAGCGCGTGAGCAGCAGGGCGGCCAGCAGCCATGCGGCGGGCCAGCAGGGCGTGAGGCCACGCCCCTCCACCAGTCGCCGCTGCAGCACCATCACCAGGCACAGCACGATCAGGATCGAGGGGTTGATGGGCCAGAGCTCGGAACGGGTCTTCAGCAGCAGCAGGAGCACCGCCAGCGTTCCGACGGAGGCCCAGGAGGCTGGCGCCAGCCGGCGCAGCAGCAGCCAGGCGGCCAGCACGACCCCCGCCATCTCCGCGGCGTCGAGCCATCGCGCGGCCAGGCTGTCCAACCCCGTCGCGGCCAGCACGGCAGCCAGCAGGAAGAACTGTGCCGGCCCGTAATTCGCGTAGAAGTCCCGAGAGGGGAACTCCCCCTGCAAGACCCTCAAGGCGCCGGTGAGGATGAGCCCCTCATCATAGAGGCCCAGCGTTCGCGAGGATCCCATCAAGAAAACGACAACCAGGGCACAGAAAAAAGCCGCCGGCCCAACCCATCTGATTGCCAAGGCTTTCGTCATTCCGGCTCATTTCCGATATGGCTGCGATTGAAGCAAATACCCGGTGAACCGGCGGAGGAATGGCGATCGGTTGATACGGCTTGTTGTCGTGATCTGGGCAACAGATTGGTGGGGCCGGCTGCGAAGGCCCCTAGGGACATGGCGGCAGGCCGGTTTCGGCGCTTGCCGCACGCCCGATAGGAGCAGGATATGTAACGGTCAAGTAATCCGCATCGGGAGTTGGCAGCAGCATCACCGTGGCGGAACCGGCCGTTCGGCCGGAACTGGCGAGGCGCGGCGTCTCGGTTCGCGTTTTCGCGTCACGCTGGCATAAAGCGGGTTCGCGCACGCCCTCCCTGCAGACCGGAACGCCCCATGGCCGAGTATCGCAAGAGCTATTCCCAGGTGGGGGAGGACCTGCTGATCGCCTTCTTCCTCCAGAAGGAGAAGGAGGTCAGCTACATCGACATCGGCTGCCTCTGGCCGACCCGGCTCTCCAACACCTACTTCTTCTACCAGCGCGGCGGCCAGGGCCTCTGCATCGACCCCAATCCCGATATCCGCGCCGAATACGAGGCGACCCGCCCGCGCGACACCTTCCTGAATCTCGGCATCGGCGCGCGGGAAGGCAGCCTCACCTATCACCGCTTCCAGAACCCGGTCTTCAACACCTTCCTGCCCGAGCGGGCCGCCCGGCTCGCCGCGACGGGCCGGCCGGGCCGCAACCCCATCGGCAGCGTGGAGATCGCGGTGCGCCCGCTCTCGGCCGTCCTGCGGGAGCTGGACTGGCGCCCCCGCTTCGGCCCGCGGGTGGATGTCCTCTCGATGGATGTCGAGGGGCTGGAGATGGACGTCCTTTCCTCCATCGACTTCACCTATGTGCGGCCGCGGCTCATCGTGCTGGAAACCGCGGTGACCGAGCGCTCGCCGGAGGCCAATCCCTGCATCGCCCTTCTGCGGGAGCAGGGCTACCAGCTCAGCGGCTGGACCGGGCATGACGCCTTCATGATGGACCGCAACCCCGGCGCCGCCGGCGCGCCCTAAAGCGGTGGCGCCGCGTCGAAGCCATGGGCCAGAACGCCGCGCGGCTTCACCATGTCATAGGGCCCGCGCGGCAGGTATTGCGCGCTCCCCGGCTCGGCCTGCACCACGCCGTCGCGCATCACCACCTCGCCCCGGCGGATGGTCATGACGGGCCAGCCCGTCACCTCCATCCCCTCATAGGGCGTGTAGTCGATGGCGTGCTGCATCAGCGCATTGGTGATGGTGCGCTTCACCTTCGGATCCCAGAGCGCCAGATCCGCATCGGCGCCGATGGAAATGCTGCCCTTGCGCGGGGCGAGGCCCATCAGCCGCGCGGGATTGGTCGCCGTCAGCCGCACGAATTCATCCAGCGTGATGCGCCCCTTCGAGACGCCCTCGCTGAACAGGATGGGCAGCCGCGCGGTCAGGCCCGGGATGCCGTTGGGAATGTCGCGGAAGCTCGCATCGCGCCCGTTCTGCGCCTTGCCCTTCTCGCCCGCGAAGCTGAAGGCGCAATGGTCGGAGGAGACGACGTCCAGCACGCCGCGCCGGATCAGGTCCCAGATGCGCGCATGCTCCGCCGTGTCGCGCGGCGCCGGGCTGCACATGAACTTCGCACCCTCGAAGCCCGGCTGGTCCATCTGGTCCGCCGTGAGCGCCACATATTGCGGGCAGGTCTCACCCCAGACCTTCACGCCACGCGTCTGCGCGCGGGCGATCTCCTCCGCCGCTTCCGCGCAGCTGACGTGAAACACCTGGATCGGCTGGTCCACCAGCTCGGCCAGCGCGATGGCGCGGTGCGTCGCCTCGCGCTCCACCACCGGCGGGCGGGACCAGGCGTGGTATTTCGGTGCGGTCATCCCCGCCTTCAGCAGCGCCTCGGTGCGCCAGTTGATCGCCGCGTAATTCTCGCAATGCACCGTCACCAGGCAGCCATGCTTGCGCGCGGTGACCAGCACCTTGATGAAATCGGCGTCGCTGACATGCACCGCATCATAGGTCAGGAACACCTTCAGGCTGCGCACGCCCTGCGCCACGAGCTGCGGGATCTCGCGCTCCAGGACTTCGTCCGTCGCGTCGCTGATGATCTGGTGGAAGGCGTAGTCCACCATGCCCTTGGCCGCCCGCGCCGAGGAATCGGCGAAGCGCCCGAGCACGCCATGCCCCTTCCATTGCGGCACGAAGCAGACGACGGAGGTGGTGCCGCCGGCGAAGGCCGCGCGGCTGGCGCTTTCGAAGCTTTCCTCATTCACGCCATGGGGATTGGGCTCCTCGATATGGCAATGGCTGTCCACGCCGCCCGGCAGGACCAGCAGCCCCGCCGCGTCCACGCTGGCGCCGCCGGCCGGCAGTTGTTCCGCCAGCGCCACGATGCGCCCGCCCTTCACGCCGATGTCGCAGCGCGTGGTGCCGAAGCCCGTCGCCACCTCGCCGCCGCGCACCACCAGATCGTAATCCGCCATTCCGCCTTGCCTCCGCTTGCCGGGGCAGCATGGCGCGGGGAATTGATCCGGCGCAAGGACAGGGGGGTGCGGCGCAGGTCACGCTCCCCGGCATGGACACCCTCGCCCGCCCCGCCCCGCCCGTCTCGCTGTCAGCCAACCTGCCGCGCTACACCAGCTATCCCACGGCGCCGCATTTCGGGCCGATGGAGGAGGCGCTCTACCGCGAATGGCTCGCCACCATGCCGCCGGGCTCGGCGCTCTCGCTCTATGTCCATATCCCCTTCTGCCATGAGCTCTGCTGGTATTGCGGCTGCCACACCTCGGTGACGCGCAACGACGCCCGCATCGCCCGCTATGCCGCGGCGCTGGATGAGGAGGCCGGCACGCTGGCCCGCGCCCTGCCGGCCGATGGGCTGGTCCATCACCTGCATCTCGGCGGCGGCACGCCGAGTGCGCTCGGCGGCGCGCGCCTCACGCGGCTGATGGGCCGGCTGCGCGCCCTGTTTCCCTTCGCGCCCCAGGCCGAGCTCTCGGTCGAGCTCGACCCCCGCACCTTGACGCAGGAGGTGGTGGACGCGCTGGCGACGGCCGGCTTCAACCGTGCCTCGCTCGGCCTGCAGGACGCGAACCCGGAGGTGCAGGAGCGCATGGGCCGCATCCAGCCGGCCGAGATGGTGGCCGCCGCCGTCACCCGGCTGCGCGCCGCCGGCATCGGCCGCATCAATCTCGACATGATGTATGGCCTGCCCGGCCAGGATTGCGACCATGTCCGCGCCACGGCGGCGCTCGCGGCCGATCTCGGCGCCGACCGCGTGGCGGTCTTCGGCTATGCCCATGTGCCCTGGATGAAGCCTTCGCAAAAGGCGATCCGCGCCGAGGAACTGCCGGGCGCCGAGGCCCGGCTGGAGCAGGCGGAGGTGGCGGCCCGGGCGCTCCGCGCGGCGGGCCTGGTCAGCATCGGCCTCGATCATTTCGCCCGCCCCACGGACAGCATGGCCCGCGCCAGCAAGGAAGGCCGGCTGCGCCGCAACTTCCAGGGCTACACGACGGACCAGGCGGAATACCTGCTGGGCATCGGCGCCTCCTCCATCGGGGCCACGCCGCACGGCTACGCGCAGAACATCCCGGATGAACGCGGCTATGTCGCGGCGGTGGAGGCCGGGCGCCTGCCCATCGCGCGCGGCCTGACCCTGGCCGGCGAGGACATCGCCCGCCGCACGGCCATCGAGCGCGTGATGTGCGACCTGGCGCTCGACCTCGACGCGCTGCCGCCCGAGATCCTCGACACGGCCCGGCCGGGGCTGGAGGCGCTGGAAGCGCAGGGCCTGGTGCGACTCAGCCGCGCCTGGCTGACCGTGCCCGAGGAGTCACGGCCCTTCCTGCGCCATGTGGCGGCCTGCTTCGACGCCTATCTGGGCCAGGGCAAGGGGCGCCACAGCGCCGCAGTTTAGCCCTGCAAGAACGGATTGGAGCGCCGCTCCGTCCCGAAATCCGAGCCCGGCCCATGGCCGCAGACGAAGGCGATGTCATCGCCGAGCGGCAGCAGCTTCGTCCTGATCGCGGTGATCAGCGCGTCATGGTCGCCATAGGGGAAGTCGGTCCGGCCGATCGAGCCCTGGAACAGCACATCGCCCACGAAGGCCACCCGCAGCTCCTTGCTCACATAGACGAGGCTCCCCGGCGAATGGCCGGGGCAATGCAGCACGTCGAAGACCTCGCCGCCGAGGGTGACGCTCTCGCCCTCATCGAGCCAGCGATCGGGCACGAGGTTGCGCGCGCCGGCGATGTCATAGGCGCGCCCCTGCTGCTCCAGATGGTCGAGCAGGATGGCGTCCGCCCGGTGTGGGCCGGTGACGGGAATGCCCGTCTTCTCGCGCAGCTCGTCGGCGCCGCCGGCATGATCGATGTGGCCATGCGTCAGCAGGATCTGCGTGAGCGTGACGCCGCGCGCCGCGATCTCCGCCTCGATCCGCGCGACATCGCCGCCGGGGTCGATCACCGTGCCCTGCATGGTCTGGTCGTCCCAGATCAGCACGCAATTCTGCTGGAAGGGGGTGACCGGGATGATGCTGGCCTTGAGCGGCATGGGCGGGCTCCTTGCAGGCCCCCGATCTATCACCCGGGCAGGCGCGCGACCACCCGCAGGCCGCCCCCCTCGCGATTGGCCAGCGTCACCTCGCCGCCATGGGCGCGCAGGATGCTGCGCGCGATGGTGAGGCCAAGGCCGGTGCCGCCCGTCTCGCGGTTCCGGCTGCCCTCGACGCGGTGGAAGGGCTGGAACACCGCCTCCTGCTCCGCCTCGGGGATGCCGGGCCCGTCATCATCCACGGTCAGCACCGCGCCGCGCTCCCGCGCTTCCAGCCGCAGCCGCGCCGCATCGCCATACTTCAGCGCATTGCCGACGAGGTTCGCCAGCGCCCGCTTCATGGCCACGGGCCGCAATTGCAGCACCAGATGCTCCGGCCCTTCATAGGCGATGGCGGCCGCGCGCTCGGGCGCGGCATCGCCGGCCTCGTCCAGCACGGTGCGGGCCAGGCTCGCGAGGTCCACGGCGCCCGCCGGCTCATTGGCGGCGTCGTCGCGCGCGAAGGTGAGCGTCGCCGCGATCATCGCCTCCATCTCGGCGAGGTCCGCCAGCATCTTCGCGCGCTGCTCGTCATCCTCCAGGAATTCGGCGCGCAGCCGCAGGCGCGTGATGGGGGTGCGCAGATCATGGCTGATGGCGGCCAGCATCTGCGTCCGGTCGGCCACGAAGCGGCGGATGTTGCTCGCCATGGTGTTGAAGGCCGCCGCCGCGGTCGCGACCTCGCGCGGGCCGTTCTCCGGCAGGGGGGGCGCGTTGACGCCGCGCCCCAGGCGCTCGGCGGCCGCCGCCAGGTCCGTCACCGGGCGCGTCAGCCGCCGCACCGCCCACCAGGTCATCATCGCGGCGGCGAGCGACATGGCGAGGAAGGCCACCAGGAAATTGTCGGAATGCCAGGGCCGGGGGGCCGGCATGCGGATGGTCAGGTTCAGCCAGCCCTGGTCCGGGAAGCGCATCGAGACGGCGAAGCTGCTGCGGCCGAGCGCGCCCGAATGCACCTCGACCGGACGGAAGCGGCGGGGCGGCGGCGGCACCGGCGGCAGGCCCGCCCCATCCAGCCGGAACCAGCGCGCCAGCGGCAGCGGCACATGCGGCAGGTCCGGCGGCATGGTCGAATGCGCGTCATAGGTGGCGCCCAGCGTGGAAGGCAGCTCGGCCTCCGCCAGGATCACCGTCCGGCGCTCGGGCGGGGCGGTCACCAGCGCGCGCCAGAGGCTGAAGATGCGCAGCGCCGTCTCCCGCGCCTCGGCCGCGCGCTGCAATTCCACGCGGTCGAAGGCATGGATGGTGAGGCCCACGGCCTGCACCACCATCAGGCCGAGGATCAGGACCAGCGCGGTGCGGCCGGCGAGGCTGCCGGGCCAAAGTCTCTTCATTCGGCGGCGCGCTCGGCCGCGGGCGTGCCGCGCTCCACCGTGGCCGAGAGCACATAGCCGCCGCCGCGCACCGTCTTGATGACCGAGGGATTGCGCCCGTCATCCTCCAGCTTGCGCCGGAGGCGGGAGACCGCGACGTCGATCGCGCGGTCGAAGGGGCCGGGCTGGCGGTTGTGCAGCAGGTCCATCAGCATGTCGCGCGTCAGCACGCGGTTCGGGCGCTCCAGCAGCGTCGTCAGCAGCTCGTATTCGCCGCCGGTCAGCGGCACCTCGGCGCCCTGGGGGTTCACGAGGCGCCGGCGCGCGGGCTCCAGCAGCCAGCCGGCGAAGCGGATCTGGGCGCTGGCATCCTCGCTCGTCTGGGCGAGCGCCTCGGCACCCTGGGCGCGGCGCAGCACGGCGCGGATGCGGGCCAGCAGCTCGCGCGGGTTGAAGGGCTTGGCCATGTAGTCATCGGCGCCCAGCTCCAGGCCCACGATGCGGTCCGTCTCCTCGCCCATCGCGGTCAGCATGACGATGGGGATGTTCGACTGCCCGCGCAGCCAGCGCGCGACATCGAGGCCGGATTCGCCGGGCAGCATCAGGTCCAGCACCACCAGGCTGTAGCGCGCCAGCGGCCAGACCTTGCGCAGCTCCCGCGCGTCGCGGGCCAGGGTCACGCGCAGCCCCTGCTTCTCGAGGAATTTTCCGAGAAGCTCGCGGATCTCGCGGTCATCGTCGAGGAGAAGGATGTGCGGGGCGGGTTCCATGCGGGGATTGTAACAGGGGGCCCCGTATCGGTCCGTCGCCAATTGTAACGGAGTGGGCGCCCCTAATGCGGGAAGCGCCTGGTCCCGCCATCCACATGGATCACCTGGCCCGTGATGTAATGCGCGAGCGGCGAGGCCAGGAAGGCCGCCAGCACGGCCAGGTCCCGCGCCTCGCCGATATAGCCGACGGGCACCTGGCTCTCGGCCCAGGCGCGGCGCGCCTCCTCCGTCGGCAGGATGCGGCTGTCGATCTGCTCGGAGCGGATGCGCCCGGGCGGGATGGAGTTCACGGTGATGCCGTCCCGCCCCAGCGTGCGGCTCAGCGCCTTGGCCCAGATATGCACGGCGCCATTGGGGGCGTTCGCGGCATTGATCATCCAGGCCTCGTCCTGGCCGGTCAGGTTGATGATCCGGCCGAACTTCTGCGCCTGCATCATCGGCACCAGCGCATGGGTGATGCGGCGGCCGGCGTGGAAGTTGATCTCCATCGCATCCATCCAGGCCTCGTCCGGGCCCAGCCCCTCCTGCGGGCGGGAGGAGCCGGCATTGTTCACCAGGATGTCGCAGCGGCCGAAGCGCGCCTGCATCGCATCGCGGATGCGCTCGCCCGCATCCTTCGCGGTGAAGTCCTGCTCGATGATCAGCGGCTCGGCACTCGCCGGCAGCTCTGCGGCCAGCGTCTCCAGCAGCGGCCGGCGGCGGGCGAGGATGGCGAGGCGGCAGCCCTCGGCCGCCAGCTCCTTCGCGATGGCGCGGCCGAGGCCGGCCGAGGCGCCGGTGACCAGCGCCACCTTGCCCCGCAATTGAAGATCCATGGCTCAGCCCCCCAAAACGAAAACGCCGCGGAGGTTGCCCTCCGCGGCGCGTTTCGGGAAGTCCGCCCAGGCTTACTCTGCGAGAGCCTTGTCCTTGCCCTTGCGGATGTTCGGCAGGAGCATCAGCGCCAGCGCGACGGCCGCGATGCCCAGCATGGTCGCCGAGATCGGCCGCTGGATGAACACCGCCCAGTCGCCGCGCGAGAGCAGCATGGCGCGGCGCAGGTGCTCCTCCATCATCGGGCCGAGCACGAAGCCGATCAGCAGCGGCGCCGGCTCCAGCTTCAGCTTCGAGCACATGTAGCCGAACACGGTGAACAGCACCGTCATGTAGACGTCGAACACGTTGTTGTTCAGCGAGTACACGCCGATGCAGCAGAACACGAGGATGGACGGATACAGGAAGCGGTAGGGAACCTGCAGCAGCTTCACCCACATGCCGATCATCGGCAGGTTGATGACGAGCAGCATGAGGTTGCCGATCCACATCGAGGCGATGAGGCCCCAGAACAGGTCGGGCTGGGCTTCCACCATGCGCGGGCCGGGCTGGATGCCCTGGATGATCAGGGCGCCGACCATCAGCGCCATCACGGCGTTGGAGGGGATGCCCAGCGTCAGCAGCGGGATGAAGCTGGTCTGCGCCGCGGCGTTGTTGGCCGCTTCCGGACCGGCCACGCCCTCGATGGCGCCATGGCCGAACATGTGCCGGCCCTTCGACATCTTCCGCTCCATCATGTAGGAGCCGAAGGCCGCGAGCGAGGCGCCACCACCCGGCAGGATGCCGAGGAAGGAGCCGACGACGGTGCCGCGGAGCACGGCGGGCGTGGCCCGCTTGAACTCCTCCTTGGTCAGCCAGAGCGAGCCCACCTTGGAGCTGAGCACCGAGCGCGACTCCGGACGCTCCAGGTTCAGGATGATCTCGGCGATGCCGAACATGCCCATGGCGATGGGCACGAAGCCGATGCCGTCCGACAGTTCGGGAATGCCGAAGGTGAAGCGCTGCTGGCCCGTCTGCACGTCGGTGCCGACCAGGCCGAGCGCCACGCCCAGCACCACCATGCCGACCGCCTTGACGATCGAGCCCTGCGCCAGGACGCAGGCGATGATCAGGCCCAATAGCATGAGGGAGAAGTAGTCGGCGGGCCCGAAGCTCAAGGCCACCTGCGTCAGCAGCGGGCCGGAAGCGGCGACCAGGATGGTGGCGACCGAGCCGGCGAAGAAGGAGCCGAGTGCGGCGGTGGCGAGCGCCGCCCCCGCGCGCCCGTTGCGCGCCATCTTGTAGCCTTCGAGCGTGGTGACGACGGAGCTCACCTCACCCGGTAGGTTCAGCAGGATGGCGGTCGTCGAGCCACCATACTGCGCGCCGTAGAAGATGCCCGCCAGCATGATGATGGCGGTGGTGGCCGGCAGGCCGAAGGTGATGGGCAGCAGCAGCGAGATGGTCGCCACCGGCCCGATGCCGGGCAGCACGCCGATGGCGGTGCCGATCAGCGCGCCGAGCAGGGCGAAGCTGATGTTCTGGAGGGAGAGCGCAACGCCGAAGCCATGCGCGAGGTTGGTGAGAAGAAGTTCCGTGGTCGCTTGTCCCTATCCCGTTCTCAGCTCTGCGGCCACAGATTCACGCGGATGTCCAATTCGTAGATGAAGACCCACCAGCACAGCACCAGCAGGAAGACCAGGAGGCCCGCGACGCCCTTCTTGGTGTGGGTGTGCTCGGCCGCGCAGCTCACCAGGATCACCGCCGTGAGGGCGGCGAAGAAACCGCCCTTTTCGAGGATGAGGCCGAAGAGCGCCACGGCCGCGCAGATGATCGCCAGCAGCTTCCACCCCGCGGAGATCGCCATCACGAGGAAGCCCACGGTGATGCCGACGCCCACCGCGTTGTAGGTCTGCCCGAAGAAGCCCCAGACGAAGGGGGAGAGCTTCCAGGCCAGCGTGCCGGCGGCGATGCCCGCGACCAGCGCGCCGACATCCATGCCGGTCCATTTCTCGAGCGGGTCGGGCCCGCTGAACAGGCTGAAGAAGATCACCAACGCGCCAAGCCCGGCCTGGAGATAGAAGACCATCATGGGCATGTAGCCCGGGCCCATGCGCCGCGCCGAACCGAGGCTGTGATCCTGGTTGAGATACAGCCCGATGAGCGCCACGAGCACCAGAAAGATGCCGGATGCCAAGTCTTTGGCGTTGATCTTCACCTGCATAAAGTCGAACTCCCCATCGTCTGCCCGGACCTTCCGGCATTTCGAACAAACTGCCAAGCGCCAAGCGCGCCAGAGACCAAATCTTACGAATCAGTCAGGTTGCGCGCCACTTTCGCGAACGAGCGCAGCCCAACCGGAAACCTCCGACGAAACAAAATTCGAATATTCCTCGGGCGAGAATTCACCCGGAGTGCCGCCGATTTCAGCAAAGCGCGCGCGGGTTTCCGGCGCGGCCAGGATCGCGCGAACCTCGCGCGAAAGGCGCTCAACCACGGGTTGCGGCAGGCGCGCCGGCCCCGACAAGCCGAACCACGAGCTGGTGACGAGGTCGTAGCCCTGCTCGCGCAGCGTGGGCACATCGGGGAAGGAGGGATGGCGCTCGGCGCTGCTCATCGCCACCGCGCGCACGCTGCCCTGGCGGATATGCGCAGCGGCCGAGGGCAGGCTGTCGCTCATCAGCGGCACCTGGCCGCCGATCACGGCCGTCATCGCGGGCCCGGCGCCACGGAAGGGGATGTGGTTGATCTCGCGCCCCAGGATCTGCCCCATGCGCACGATGAGCAGGTGGTTCGAGCTGCCGGCCCCGCTGCTCGCCATGTCCAGCCCGCGCGGGCTGGCGCGATGGATGCGCGCGAAATCCGCCATGTTCGAAATGCCCGAGCGCGGATTGGCGACGAAGACCGAGGGGTTGAGCGTCAGCAGCGCGATATGGCTGAAATCCCGCACCGCGTCGTAGCGCACATTCGGGTAGAGCGAAGGCGAGATGCCATGGCTCGCGATGTTCGAGAGCACGAGGGTGTAGCCGTCGGGGGCCGCCTGCGCCGCCATCAGGCTGCCCACCGTCGCCCCCGCGCCAGGGCGGTTCTCGATGATGATGGGCTGGCCCAGGCGCTCCTGCAGCGGCGTGGCGACCAGGCGCGCGATGAGGTCGGTGGTGCCGCCGGGCGCGAAAGGGACGATCAGGCGGATCGGCTGGGCGGGCCAGGCCTGCGCGAGCGCGGGTGCGGCCACCGGCCACGATCCCGCGGCCATCAGCGCATGGCGGCGCGTCAGCTTCCCGAACATCCTGCACCCCCGCTTTGTGGCCTGATCAAGGCACGTCGTTGCGGGCGCTATCGCACGCGGCCCCGCCCCTCGCAAGTCGCGTGCTGGACAGCCCAGGGCGGCCGGGGAAGGATGCGGCAGCGCAGCAAGGCCAGGAACATGCTCACGAACGATCCCGAGACCCGCATCCGCGAACAGGCCGCCGCCCTGGAGCCCCGCCTGATCGAGCTGCGGCGCGACATCCACAGCCATCCCGAGCTCGCCTTCGAGGAGGTCCGCACCGCCGGCATCGTCGCCGCCGAACTCACGCGGATGGGCATCTCGCACCGCACCGGCGTGGGCCGCACGGGCGTGGTCGGCATCATCGAGGGCGCGCGCCCCGGCCCGACGCTCGCGCTGCGCGCCGACATGGACGCGCTGCCGATCCATGAGGAAACCGGCCAGCCCTTCGCGAGCAAGCTCGACGGCAAGATGCACGCCTGCGGGCATGACATCCACACCGTCACGCTGCTGGGCGCGGCCGAGATCCTGAACGGCCTGCGTGAGAATCTCGCCGGCCGCATCGTCCTGCTGTTCCAACCGGCCGAGGAGGTGCTGGAAGGCGCGCCGGCCATGATCGCCGATGGCGCCGCCGAGGGGCTGGACATGGCGATCGGCTTCCACAACCACCCGGACAAGCCGGTCGGCACCTTCGGCTTCGTGCGCGGCCCCTCGCTCGCCGCCTCCGACCGCTTCGACATCATCCTGCGCGGCAAGTCCGGCCATGCGGCGCACCCCTACGCGGCGGTGGACCCGATCGTGGGTGCGGCGCATCTCATCACGCAATTGCAGACGGTGGTGGCGCGCGAGCAGAAGCCGCTCCATCCCTGCGTCGTCACCGTCGGCATGTTCCAGGCGGGCACGACCTACAACATCATCCCCGAGCGCGTGCACCTGAAGGGCACCGTCCGCACCCTGCACGCCGAGGCGCGCGACGTGGCGGAAAACGCGATCCGCCGCCTCGTCGAGCACACCGCCGCCGCCATGCGGATGGAGGCCACCATCACCTATCGCCGCATGGTGGCGAGCCTGGTGAATGACGACCGCGTGCTGGAACCCGCCATCGCCAGCGTGCGCGCCCATTTCGGCGAGGTGGTGCACGAGGGCACGCCCTCCATGGGTGCGGAAGATTTTTCCGCGTTTGCCGAGCGCGTGCCCGCCTTTCACCTGGGGGTGGGTGCGGGTGCGCCCGGCCGCGACGACAAGCTGCACAACGCGAACTACCAGCCCGATGAGCGCTGCATCGCCCTCGGCGTGCAGGCGCTGAGCCGCATCGCGCTGGACATGCTGGCATGAGGATCGCGGAGCTTCCCGCTTCCGAGGTCGCGGCGCGCCTGGCCGAGGGCTACGCCGTGCTGCTGCCCATGGGCAGCACCGAGACGCATGGCCCTGGCCTGCCGATGGGCGATTACCTGCTCGCCGAGGGGATCGCGATGCGCATCGCGCGCTCCGCGGGGGAGGCGCTGGTGGCGCCACCCATCCCCTTCGGCGGCGTGGATTTCTTCCGCGGCGTGCCGGGCGGCGTGGCGCTCAGCACGCCCACGCTGACGGCCCTGGTCACGGAAATCCTGCTGGCGCTGCATGAGGGCGGCGCGCGGCGCATCCTCATCGTCAACGGCCATGGCGGGAACATCCCTTCCATCGAGGATGCGCAGCGCGCGCTGCGCCGCAGCCACGGCATCATCATCCCCGTGCTGCACCTCTGGAAGACCGCCGGCGCCTGGCAAACGGAGCTGGGCGGCTCGGCCGACGCGCTCGGCCATGGCGGCGACCCCGTGGCCTCGGTCGGGCTGCATCTCCACCCCGAGCTGTGCCAGCCGGCCCTGCTGCGGATGCGCGCGGCCCCTTCGCCCTTCCTGGGCCTGCCGGTCAGCGGCTTCGGCACGGTGCAGGCGGAAGGCGTGGATTTCGGCGTGCCCATCGAATTGCCGGAAATCGCGCCCGGCGGCGTGCAGGCCAAGGACCCCTCGGGCGCCAATCCGGAACTCGGCGCGCGCATCGTGGGGCGCCACATCGCCGCCGCCAGCGCGCTGCTCGCCGCCATGAAGGCCCAACCATGAAGATCACCGTCTTCGGCGCCGGCGCCATCGGCAGCCATGTCGCCGCCCGGCTCGCGCAGCAGGGCCGCGCGGAGGTCAGCGTCATCGCGCGCGGGCCGCAACTCGCCGCGATCCGCGCGCGCGGCATCACGGTCGAGGCGCCGGATGGCAGCTTCACCGCCCGCCCCCGCGCCGAACAGGATGCGGCCGCGCTCGGCCCGCAGGATGCGGTGATCGTCACCGTGAAGGCGCCGGCCGTGCCCAGCGTGGCGGAAGCGATCGGCCCGCTGCTGGGGCCGGAGACACCCGTCGTCTTCGTCATCAACGGCATCCCCTGGTGGTGGGGCGAGAACCTGACCACGCTCGACCCCGGCGGCGTGGCGCGCGCGCGCGTGGGCCTGCCCCGCACCATCGGCGGCGTCGTCTGGTCGGCCTGCACCGTCACCGAGCCCGGCGTGGTGAAGGTGCAGAGCGCATCCAGCCGCGTGATCTTCGGCGAGCTCGACAACCGCCTGAGCCCGCGCATCCAGGCGCTGGCCGCCGCCCTCGAAGGCCCCGGCATGGGGGGTGTGGCCACCACCGACATCCGCACGGCGATCTGGACCAAGCTGCTCAACAACCTGACCAACGGCCCGATCTGCCTGCTGACGCGGAACGACATGAAGACGACCTTCAGCGACCCGGCCGTGCTCGCCGCCGCCAAGGCAGTGATGCATGAGGGGCTGGCCATCGCCGCAGCCCTCGGCCACCCAGTCCCGGGCGACCCGGAGGCGCAGATCCTGCGCTCCGTCGGCATCGCGCACAAACCCTCGATCCTGCAGGATCTGGAGGCGGGGCGGAGCCTGGAATTCGAGGCGCTGCTCAGCGTGCCGCTGCAACTGGCGCGCGAGGCCGGGGTGGCGGCGCCCATGCTCGAATTGCTGGTGGCGCTCGCCCGGCAGGCGGCGCGGTTCGGGTAGCTACCGCGCCTTGACCGGCCGGCTGGCATGGCTGTCGGCCGGCACGCCGCGCGCCAGCGACATGTGGCTGTGCACGGCGATCCAGGGCTCGGCCCCCTCCCCCGGCACCAGGATCAGCGTGGTGCGGCCCGGCCGGTCGAAGGCCGTGCCGTCCGGCGCGTAGCCGGTCGAGGTGAAGGGCGCGATGGCGACGGCCATCTTCCCGTCCGGGCTGGCCAGCACGCGGCTCACATC
>JAESGX010000380.1_pt1 | contig 18339 bp, 18 predicted proteins | sample 9269801 | NCBI WGS metagenome assembly JAESGX01 (sample SAMN16773122, study PRJNA677054) | algae metagenome | isolation source: Pleurocapsa minor GSE-CHR-MK-17-07R and co-occurring heterotrophs from wet... | place: USA: Lower Calf Creek Falls, Grand Staircase Escalante National Monument, UT ... | reverse complement strand
TCCATCATCAGCTTGGACAGGCCATAGGGGTTCACCGGGGCGGTCTCGGCCTCCTCCGTGATCGGCACGGATTTCGGCACGCCGAAGACGGCAGCGGTGGAGGACAGCACGTATTTCAGACAGCCGCCCTTCACCGCGGCTTCGGCGAGATTCACGCTGTTGGCGAGGTTCTCGCGGCAATAGCGCAGCGGCTGCTGCATGCTCTCCCCCACCAGCGAGAGCGCGGCCAGGTGAAAGACGGCGTCGAACTTCCAGGCCGCGAAAATATCGTCCAGCCGCCGCCGTTCGCCGAGATTGGCCTGGATGAAGGTGGCGCCGGGGGCGACGGCGCCGCGATGGCCGGTGGAGAGGTCATCCACCACGACCACTTCATGCCCCGCATCGAGCAGGGTGAGGACGAGGTGGCTGCCGACATAGCCGGCGCCGCCGGAGACGAGATAGCGTGCCATGGGTGTTCCGATCTGACGATGCCGGTTTGCTCCCGGAATATGGCATCAATTCGTTAGCGGGGCCTCCGTTGCGCCGCGATGATCACGGCCAGGCGATCCATCACGCCGCGCCGCACCGGCCGGCCCGCCGAAAGCCGCGCCAGGTCCCGTCGCGCCAGCACCAGCGGCAGGGCGGCGGCCCATGCTGCGCGCGGCAGGCCCGCCAGCGGCAAGGCGGCGGGCGCCTCGGCCGCGAGGCGCGCGATGACGGGCGCGGCCAGCGCGGGGTCCTCGATCGCGGCCTCGGGCGAGACGAGGTCGCGCGGCAGAAGGCAACGGCCCTGGGCGGCCAGTGCCGGCACCGCACGCAGCATCCCGGCCAGGCCATAGAGCAGTCCCGCCTGTTGCAGCGCGGGCAAGAGGGCGGGCGGCGCGCCGAGCAGCCGCCCGGCCGCCACCGCGAAGCCGCCCGCCGTGCCGCGCAGATAGGCATGCAGGGCCGCGACGCTGGCGATGCCCTCCTCCTCCGCTTCCATCTCCCGCGCCTCGGCCATGGCGATGAGGCTGGGGGCGTCGAGCTCGCCGGCCTGGATCGCGGTGTGGAGCGGCGCCGCCACCTCGTGCTGGCGGGCCGGGCGGCCCTTGGCCGCCTCCTCCACCGCCTCGCGCCACCACGTCAGGCGGATGAGGGCGAGGATCGGGTTGCTGGCCACTTCCCGGGCGCGGGCCAGCTCGTGGTTGAAGGCGATCAGCGTGAACAGCGCCTCGCGCTTCGCGGGCGGTGCGAAGAGGGCGCAGAGGAAGCGGTCCGGGTCGTGGCGGCGGGCGATGGCGCCGCAGGCCGATAGCGGGGGGGAGGGTTCGGGCACGGTTGCGTCCATGGCGGGAAGCCGGGTCGCGCGCAAGCGGCCTCACGCCGTCTTCAGGGAGCGTCAAGAATGACTGGGCATGATGATGGGAAGGAGACCGCGCCGTGCAGAGATTCCATTCCATCCGTTCCCGCCTCATCCTGGCCTTCGCGGCCATTGCGGGCCTGATCGCGGCCGGCATCACCGGCCTCGCCATGGTCCAGAAGGCCCAGCAGGAGGCGCAGGCGCTCCAGACGGCGGCCGCGCGGGTCATGGCCGCCACGCGCTCCAGCTTCAACACCGAGCTGCTGCGCCTGGAGAGCCTCGGCCTCAGCCTCGCGGCGGATGCCCGGCTGGTCCAGGCGGTGCGCGATAGGGATCGCGCCGCCATGGAGACCATCCTGGCCCCGGTCTATCGCGCGCTGCTGGCCGAGCGGCAGATCTCCACCTTCGGCGTGGCCACGCCGCCGGGGCTGCTGCAATACCGCGCCCATGGAGCGATGGCCGCGCCTGAGGACATCTCCCAGCGGCGGGGCGACGTGATGGCCGCACTCGGCGGGCGCACCGCGCGGGGTGTCACGGTCGCGGCCCAGGGGATGGTCTTCGCCTCGGCCGTGCCCATCCTGCGGGAGGGGCAGCCGATCGGCGCGGTGTTCGGCCAGTCGCTCGCGAATGACGAATTCCTCCAGCGCATCAAGGCCTCGGTGAATGCCGACCTGATCGTCCATGGCGAGCGCGAGGGCCAGATGGCGCGCGTCGCCGGCACGATCGGCCAGGGGCATCTGGAGCCGGGTCTGCTGCGCGAGGCGCTGGCCGGCCCCACGCCGCCCGTCACTTCGGCGTCGGGCGAGCGGCATGTCGCCGCCTTCGCCATCCCGCTGCTGGACCATGCGGGCCGCCCCGTGGCCGTGGCCGAGCTGATCCTGGACCGGACCGCCGTCGTCGCCGCTTCGCGCGCGGGGATGATCCGGCTGCTCGGCTTCGGGCTCGCGGCTTTCCTTGCCACCCTCGTCATCGGCCTGCTGATCGCCCGCGGCATCGCGCGCCCGATCAACGCCATGACGGCGGCGATGAGCGAGCTGGCGCAGGGCCGGCTGGAGACCGGGATACCCGCCCAGGGCCGCCGCGACGAGATCGGCGCCATGTCCGCCGCGGTGCAGGTCTTCAAGGAGAACGCGCTGGAGATGCGCCGCCTGGAGCAGGAGACCGAGCGGCTGGCCGCCAGCGCCCGGGCCGAGAAGCAGGCCGCGATGAACCAGATGGCCGATGCCTTCGAGGCGAGCATCGGCGGCGTGGTGGACAATGTGGCCTCCGCCTCCATCGAAATGGAGGCCTCGGCCCAATCCCTCTCCCGGATCGCGGAACGCACGACGAGCCAGGCCGCGATCGTGCGCGAGGCGACGGAGGAGGCGGCGGGCAATGTGCAGACCGTCGCCGCCGCCAGCGAGGAGCTGGCCGCCACCGTGGGCGAGATCGCCCGCCAGGTCGCGGCCAGCAGCGACATCGCCCGGCGCGCCGTGGAGCAGGCCGAGGACACGAATGGGCGCGTCCAGGGCCTCAGCTCCGCCGCGCAGGAGATCGGCGAGGTGGTGCGGCTGATCAATGACATCGCCACCCGCACCAACCTCCTCGCGCTCAATGCCACGATCGAGGCGGCGCGGGCCGGGGATGCCGGCAAGGGCTTCGCGGTGGTGGCGGGCGAGGTGAAGCAGCTCGCCGCGCAGACCGCGAAGGCCACGCAGGAGATCGGCGCCAAGGTGCAGGAGATGCAGGCGGCGACTTCGGCCTCGGTCACCGCCATCCATGCCATCGGCGAGACCATCGGCGAGATGAACCAGATCGCGGCCGGGATCGCCTCGGCCGTCGAGCAGCAGGGTGCCGCCACGCGGGAGATCGCGCGCAGCGTGCAGAGCGTCTCCGCCGGCACGCGGGAGGTGGTGAGCAACATCGCCGGCGTGAACGAGGCCTCGGGCGAGACGGGCGCCGCCGCGGGGCACATGCTCGACGCCGCGGGCGGCCTTTCGCGCGAGGCGGATCAGCTGAAGCGGGAGGTGACGGGCTTCGTCTCCCGGATCAGGGCGGCCTGAGGGCATGGGGTAAGGGAAAGCACGGTGCTGCGGTTGACGCTGGGCCGTGGGCTGCTTAGCTCCCACCCACTGATTCCATTCCCCGGAGAAACGCCATGGCCTTCAGCCTTCCCCCCCTCCCCTATGCCACCTCTGCCCTTGCCGCCCAGGGCATGTGCCAGGAAACGCTGGAGCTGCATCACGGCAAGCACCACAACGCCTATGTGACGGCGCTGAACGGCCTGATCGAGAGCAAGGGCCTGGCCGGCAAGTCGCTGGAGACCATCGTGGCCGAGGCCGGCAAGGCGGGCGCCGATGGCCTGCCCGTGCTGAACCAGGCCGGGCAGCACTGGAACCACATCCTGTTCTGGCAGGTGATGTCCCCCAATGGCGGTGGCGACAAGCTGCCGGCCAAGCTCGCCGCCAAGATCGACTCTGACCTGGGTGGCCTCGTGGCCTTCAAGGAGGCCTTCAAGCAGGCCGGCGTGACCCAGTTCGGCTCGGGCTGGGCCTGGCTCGTGATCGGCAGCGACGGCAAGCTGAAGGTGACGAAGACCCCGAACGGCTCCAACCCCGTCGCCACCGGCGAGGGCACGCCGATCCTCGGCGTGGACGTGTGGGAGCACGCCTACTACCTCGATTTCCGCAATGTCCGCCCGAACTACCTCGAGAACTTCCTGAACAAGCTCGTGGATTGGTCCGTGGTGGAGAGCCTGATGGACAAGGGCGGCCTCAGCTCGGGCCAGACGGCCTGAGCCAGCCGCAAGGCTGAACCGAAGGGGGCGCGGTCCGCGAGGGCCGCGCCCCTTTTCCTTGGCGGCGGCGCATGCCTAGGCTTCGGTTCGAAACCGAACGGAGCCGCGCCGTGCAACGCCGATCCCTCCCCTTCCTGGTCGGCGGCGGCCTGTGGCTGCCGGCGGCACGGCCGGCGCGCGCGGCCGAGGTTTCGCTGCTTTGCTCCAACGGCCTGCGCTCGGTGGCCGAGGTGGCGCTGCCCGAATTCGAGCGCGCCACGGGCCATCGCGTTGTCGCGAGCTTCGGCGCCTCCAACGTCCTGCGGGACCGCATCCTGGCCGGCACCGCCTTCGAGGCGACGGTGCTGACGCCTTCCCTGGTCCAGGAGCTGGCGACGGCGGGCCGGGTCGCGCCCGGCTCGGCGGTGACGCTGGCGCGCGCCGGGCTCGGCCTCGCCGTGCGGGAGGGGGCGCCCCGCCCCGACATCTCGACGCCGGAGGGGCTGCGTGCCGCGCTTCTGGGCGCATCTTCCATCGTCATCAGCGCGGCGGGGCAGAGCGCCATCGGTTTCCGCCAGGCGATCGATCGGCTGGGGATCGCGGCCGAGCTGGCGCCCAGGCTGCGGCCCAATGCGGCGGGGGTGAATGCCGCCCTGATCGCCCGTGGCGAGGCGGAATTGGCGGTGCAGCTGATCCCGGAGCTGATGGGCGTGCCCGGCACCGTGATCGCCGGCCCCTTCCCGGCCGAATTGCAGAGCTTCGTCGTGCTGACGGCGGGGCTGAGCCCGGCGGCGGGCGAGCCGGCGCGGGCGCTGCTCGCCTATCTCGCGGCCCCGGCGCGCCACGCGATGATCCGCGAAAAGGGGCTGGAGCCCGGCTAGGCGAGGTCCAGCAGGGCCTGGGCGAAGGCCCCGGGCGCTTCCTGCGGCGGGTTGTGGCCGACGCCCGGGAGGAGGCGCCGCTCGAACCGGCCGGTGAAGCGGGGCGAGGCGTTGGGGCCGGGCGGGTTCACGCCATCGGCCAGGCCGTGCAGGTCGATCGCCGGCACGCTGATGGGCGGCAGCTTCGCCAGCGCCGCCTCCAGATCTTCATGCGCCGGATCGCCCGCGACCAGGCCGAAGCGGTGGCGGTAGGAATGGAGCACCACCTCGACGAAATCCGGATTCTCGAAATGGGCGGCGCTTTCGGCGAACTCGGCGTCGGTGAAACGCCATTCGGGCGACCAGAGCTCCCAGAGCAGGCGGCAGAGCTCGGCGCGGTTCTGCGCGAGGCCGCGCGCGCCGCGCTCGCTGTGGAAATAATACTGGTACCAGTGCCGCGCCTCGCGATCGGGCGCCTGCGGTTCCGCGCTGCGGGAGATGTCCTGGATGTTGTAGCCCGTGCCGGTGACGAGCCCGGCGCAGCGCTCGGGATACAGCGCCGCCACCACGCAGGCGGCGCGCCCGCCCCAGTCATAGCCGGCGAGGATCGCGGAGGGGATCGCCAGCGCATCCATCAGCGCGAGGAGATCGGCGCCCAGCGCCCCTTGGGCACCGGAGCGCGGCACGCCCGGTCGCAGCCAGCTCTGCCCGTAGCCGCGCAGATGCGGGACAAGCACGCGATGGCCGGCGAGATGCGGCACCACGCCATCATAGCAGCGCGCCGCATACGGAAAGCCGTGGAGCAGGATCACCGGCGCGGCATCTTCCGGCCCGTGCTCCTCCACGGCGATGGTCAGCTGCGGCGTCTCGACGAACCGCAACCGCATCGTCTCAGCTCTTCGCGTCGTTCGCCGCTTCGGGGCGAATCACGCTGCCGATGGTGCCGCGCACGACGGTGACGCGCACATTGGGGGCGATCTCGATCTCGACCTCGTCCGAATTGTCCTTGACCGACTTGATCTCGCCGAGGATGCCGCCCGCCGTGATCACGCGGTCGCCGCGCTTCAGGCTGGTCAGCATGGCCTTGTGCTCCTTCATCTTCTTCTGCTGCGGGCGGATCAGCAGGAAGTAGAAGACGACGAAGATGAGCAGCAGCGGCAGGAGCTGCATGACGATCGCGCCCGCGCCGGCGGCGTCCTGGGCATAGGCGGGGGAGATGAGCATCGGGCCTCGCAAGGGAATGGGATGCGGGGCAGATGAACTGCCGGAAGGCTTGCGTCAACTGCGATCCGGCGCTTGAAGCGCCTGCATGGACACTGAACTCCTCACCCGCATCGCCGCCGCCCTGGAACGCCTGGCCCCGCCGCCGGCCCCGCCGCCGAGCCTGGAGGGGGCGGATGCCTTCGTCTGGCACCCCGGGCGCAACCAGCTTTCGCCCGTGCCGAAGGTCAGCCGGGTGGACATCATCCTGCTGCAGGGTGTCGCGCGGCAGAAGGAGATCATCCTGGAGAACACGCTGCGCTTCGCCCGCGGCCTGCCGGCCAACAACGCCATGCTCTGGGGCGCCAGGGGCATGGGCAAGTCCTCCCTGGTCAAGGCCGCCCATGCCGAGGCGAACCGGCTTTACCCGGGCAGCCTCGCGCTCATCGAGATCCATCGCGAGGATATCCGCACCCTGCCCGACCTGCTGACCCATCTGCGCGCGCAGGAGCGTCGGGCGCTGGTCTTCTGCGACGACCTCTCCTTCGAGAAGGAGGACGCGGATTACAAGGCGCTGAAATCGGTGCTGGATGGCGGCATCGAGGGGCGGCCTTCCAACGTGCTCTTCTACGCCACCTCCAACCGCCGCCACCTCATGCCGCGCGACATGATCGAGAATGAGCGCAGCACCGCCATCAACCCCGGCGAGGCGGTGGAGGAGAAGGTCTCGCTCTCCGACCGCTTCGGCCTCTGGGTCGGCTTCCACAATTGCGACCAGGACACCTTCTTCGCGATGATTGACGGATATGCCGGCGCCATGAACCTGCCGATCACGCAGGAGGAGCTGCATGCGGCGGCCGTCGAATGGTCGGTCACGCGCGGCGGGCGCTCGGGGCGCGTGGCCTGGCAGTTCATCCAGGAGATGGCCGGGCGGCTGGGGGTGAAGGGATGAAGTACCTCGGCACGCTGGAGGAGCTGCACGCGCTCTATGGCGTGCCGGGCGCGGCCTCGACGCGGAAGGAAGCGCCGCGCGTGACGCCGGAATACCGCCGCATCATCGAGGCCGCCCCCTTCCTGGCGCTGGCGACCGTGGGGCCGGAGGGGGCCGATTGCTCCCCGCGCGGCGATGCGCCGGGGCAGCTCGTGCGCATCCTGGATGAGCGGACGCTGGCCCTGCCCGACCGGCGCGGCAATGACCGGATCGACAGCCTGCGGAACATCCTCCGCGACCCGCGGGTGGCGCTGATGTTCCTGATCCCCGGCAGCGGCAATGCACTCAGGATCAACGGCACGGCGCGGCTCACCGCCGATGACGCGCTGCGCCAGAGCTTCGAGATGGAGGGCCGGCTGCCGCGCAGCATCGCCATCATCACGATCGAGACGATCTACTTCCAATGCGCCCGCGCGCTGATCCGCGCGAAGCTCTGGGAGCCGCATCCGGCGCCCGACCTGCCCACGCCCGGCCAGATCCTGGCTGCGATGACCGCGGGCGAGGTCGGCGGCGCCAAATACGACGTCGAATGGCCGGAGCGCGCCAAGAAGAGCATGTGGTGAGGCTTCGCCCGGATGATGTGGTGATCCAGCCCGCGATCCGCGACGCGAAGGGCCGCTTCCGCAACCCCGATGGCGGGCCGGCCGGCCAGGCGCTGCCCCGCGTGGCGCGCATGCTGCTGGAGGGCAAGGGCACGCCCTGGCCGCAGGGCCTTGCGAACCCGCCGCAGCCGCCGCCCCCGGCCCAGGTGCCGGCGGGGCATGCGGCCTTCACCTTCATCGGCCATGCGAGCTTCCTGATTCGCCTGGCCGATGGGACCACAATCCTGACGGACCCGATCTTCTCGGAGCGCTGCAGCCCGCTCTCCTGGTGGGGGCCGAAGCGGGTTCGGCCCCCTGCCCTGGCGCTGGAGGATCTGCCGCGCATCGACGCCGTGCTGGTGAGCCACGGCCATTACGATCACATGGATCTGCCGAGCCTGCGCGCGCTCCATGCCCGCTGGCAGCCGCGGCTGTTGACCGGCCTCGGCCATGGCGAATTCCTGGCCAAGGCCGGCATCCCCGGCGCCGTCGAGCTGAACTGGGGCGAGGCGGCCTCGCTCCCCGGCGGGCACCGCGCCACCTATGTGCCGATGCGCCACTTCTCGGCGCGCGGCATCCGCGACCGGGCGCGCGCCCTCTGGGGCGGCTTCGCCGTGGAAGCGGCCGCAGGAGGGCGTTTCCTCTTCGTGGGCGACACGGCGGCGGGCGGGCATCTGGACGTGATCGGCGCCCGCTTCGGCGGCTTCGGGGTGGGGCTGATCCCGATCGGCGCGTATGAACCCACCTGGTTCATGCAGGCCGTCCACATCACGCCCGAGCAGGCTGTGGAAGCCCAGGCGCAGCTGCGCGTGCGGACCGCCATCGGCATGCATTTCGGGACCTTCAAGCTGACGCAGGAAGCGATCGACGAGCCACCGCGGCGGCTGATCGCGGCGCGGGGGGCGCAGGATTTCCGGGTGCCGGGGTTCGGGGAGAGCCTGGTGGTGGAGATTTAAGCGGGGGAACTCGTTCCCCCGCGCCCCCCAATTTCCTTGAAATTTGCGCGGGAATGCGCTTAAATTCCTAACATGAAACAGCGCGTCCCCTTCACCGCCCTCTCCGACCGCCAATGGGACGCCCTGCGGCCCTATGTGGTGAAGGACAACCCGGCCGGCCGGCCGATGCACGACCTTCGGCACAGGATGGACGCCATCCTCTTCCTGCTCTCCACCGACGCCGCCTGGCGGGAATTGCCCGAGCGCTATGGCGCGGCAGGGACCGTCTCCCGGCATTTCCGGCGGCTGACCCATGCCGGCCTCTGGGAGAACCTGCTCATCGCGCTGAAGGAGTTGGGGCCGCTGCACCCGCTGCAACAGCTCCGCCCCGTCATCTTCCGGGGCGCCCGCCGGGCGGCGCGCCTGCGCGGATTGCGAATCATTGTGCTGGCGAGACGTCTCGGCTTTCACCAAGCCCTGCCAGGGCCTTCCTGGCTGGTGGCCGATCCCGATTTGTCCGAAACCCTGCGGCAATGGCAATTGCGCCATCGCGACAACTTCCCGGCCTTCGTGCGGCACTGGGGAAAGACCTTGCGGAACCTGCTCACCCTCGCGGGCGGGCGGCCGAACATGCCGCGCTCGGTTCGGCTGTTGATGGCGTGAGCGCCCCTCAGGGCAAAAGCGCCTCGGCCTCCGCCCAGATCCGGCGCGTGAGGTCGGCGGCGGGTTCGGCGCGGGCCATGGCGGCCCCCTGCCCGGCCCAGGCCTGCATGCGGGAGAGGTCATCGGCACGGCCCGCCTCGGCGCGCATCGGCGTCGTGAGCACGCGTTGCAGCGGGTAGGGTGCCGGCGCCACGGCCTCGAAGGCGCGGGTCGCGTCATTGGCGATGCCGCGCGCGAGGCGGCCGGAGAAGGCGCGGGTCAGCACCGTCTCCTCGGGCGCGGTGCGGGCCAGGCCCTCGGCCCAGGCCGGCGCCAGCGCCGTCTCCGGGCAGCGCAGGAAGGCCGTGCCGAGCTGCACGGCGCTGGCCCCCAGCGTGAGGGCGGCGGCGATCCCCCGGCCATCCATGATGCCGCCCGCCGCGATCACGGGAACCGAAAGCGCATCGGCGAAGCGGGGAATCAGCGCAAACAGGCCGATGAGCTGCGCCTCGGCAGCCTCCGGCGTGAAGGAGCCGCGATGGCCGCCGGCTTCCGCGCCTTGCGCGATCACGGCATCCGCCCCCGCCGCCTCGGCCGCGCGGGCCTCGGCCAGCGTCGTCGCGTTGCAGATCCAGAGGATGCCGCGCGCCTTCAGCTCGGCCACGAATTCCGGCTCCCAGAGGCCCATGATGGTGGAGACCACGGGCGGCCGCGCCTCCAGCACCGCGGCACACTGGGCCGCGAAATCCGGCAGGAAGGGGCCATCGCCGAGCGGCGGCGGCTCGGGCCCGAGCTGGGCCAGCGCCGCCCGCGCCGCCTCCTCCCGCGCGGCGTCGCGCACCGGCGGCGGGTCGGGCGCCCACAGGTTGACCTGGAAGGCGCCATTGCTGCCGGCGCGGAAGCCCTGCGCCCAGGCGGCGATCTCGGCCGGGTTCATCTGGAGCGCGCCGAGGCCGCCCATGCCCCCGCCGTTGGCCACCGCCACCCCCAGCGCCACCGGCGACGCACTGGCCATGGGCGCCTGGAGGATCGGGACGCGCAGGCCGAAGCGGGCGCAGAAGGCGAGGGCGCGGGTGCGGGCGGTGCTCATGGGCCGAGGCTCGCGCGCGGCGGGCGTTGTGTCCATCCGGGCGCGGCAGTAGCAATCGGCCCATGAGCACCCGCAAGGCACCCCGCATGAGCCAGGACACCACGGCAGCCCCGCCCCGCAAGAAGCTGTTCGGCACGGATGGCATCCGCGGCACGGCGAACAAGCCGCCCATGGATGCGATGACGGCGCTGCGCCTGGGCCAGGCGGCGGGCAAGTATTTCAACCGCGGCACGCACCGCCACCGCGTCGTCATCGGCAAGGACACCCGGCTCTCCGGCTACATGCTGGAGCCGGCGCTGACGGCGGGGTTCGTCTCGGCCGGCATTGACGTGGTGCTGGTGGGCCCGCTGCCGACACCCGCCATCGCGATGATGACGCGCTCGCTGCGCGCCGATCTCGGCGTGATGATCTCCGCCTCGCACAACCCGCATGAGGATAATGGCATCAAGCTGTTCGGCCCCGATGGCCTCAAGCTCTCCGACGAGCAGGAAAGCGATATCGAGGCGCTGATGGCGGGCGACCTCTCCTCCGCCCTCGTCTCGCCGGCCAAGCTCGGCCGCGCCTCGCGGCTGGAGGATGCGCCGGGCCGCTACATCGAGGCGGCCAAGCAGAGCTTCCCGCGCGGGCTGACGCTGGAGGGGCTGCGCCTCGTCGTGGATTGCGCGCATGGCGCGGCCTACAAGGTGGCGCCCACCGTGCTCTGGGAACTGGGCGCCGAGGTCGTCAGCGTCGGCGTCGCCCCTGATGGCTTCAACATCAACCGCGGCGTGGGCTCGACGGCGCCGGCGCAGCTGGCCGACCTCGTGCGCGAGCGGCGCGCCGATCTCGGCATCGCGCTGGACGGCGATGCCGATCGCGTGGTGCTGGTGGATGAGCTCGGCACCGTCATCGATGGTGACCAAATCCTTGCCGTCATCGCGGATTCCTGGGCGCGCGAGGGCAAGCTGAGGGGCGGCGGCCTGGTCGCCACCGTGATGAGCAACATGGGCCTGGAGCGCTTCCTCACCTCGCGCGACATCGCGCTGCACCGCACGGCGGTGGGCGACCGCTATGTGGGCGAGCGCATGCGCGAGCTGGGCTGCAACCTGGGCGGCGAGCAATCGGGCCACATGATCATCAGCGATTTCGGCACGACGGGCGATGGCCTGGTCGCGGCACTCCAGGTGCTGGCCGTGCTGGTCGAGGAGAAGCGGCCGGCGAGCGAGGTCTGCCGCCGCTTCGCCACCATGCCGCAGAAGCTCGTGAACATCCGCTTCTCCGGCACGACGCCGCTGAAGGACCCGGCCGTGCAGGAGGCCATCGCGGCGGAGGAAGCCAAGCTCGGCGCGCGCGGCCGCGTGCTGATCCGCGCGAGCGGGACCGAGCCCGTGATCCGCGTGATGGTCGAGGCGGAGGAGGAGGCGCTGCTCAACCAGTCGCTCGATGCGCTTTGCGGCGTGATCCGCGCGAAGCTCGGCACATGAAGGGCCGCGTCCTCATCTGCGCCGGCTCCGATTCCGGCGGCGGCGCCGGCATCCAGGCCGATATCAAGGCGGTGACGGCGCTGGGCGGCTTCGCCATGACGGCGATCACGGCCCTGACCGCGCAGAACACGCTGGGCGTGCAGGGCGTGGTGGGGGTCGCGCCCGAATTCATCCGGCTGCAGATGCGCTCCGTTCTCGAAGATCTCGGCGCGGACGCCATCAAGACCGGCATGCTGCACGATGTCGCGACGATCGAGGCCGTCTGCGACGAGATCGCGGCCAGCGCCCCGGGCCTGCCCGTGGTGGCGGACCCCGTGATGGTCGCGACCTCCGGCAGCCGGCTGCTGGCGGATGACGCGATGGAGACGCTGCGCGCGCGCCTCCTGCCCATCGCCGTCGTCATCACGCCCAACATCCCCGAGGCCGAGGCGCTGACCGGACTCACCATCGCCAATGAGGGCGACATGCGCGTGGCGGCAGCGGCTTTGCTGGCCCAGGGCGCGCGCGCCGTGCTGCTGAAGGGCGGACACCTCGAAGGCGAGGCGCTGGTGGACCTGCTGGTGACGCCAGAGGCGGTGCATCGCTACGAGGACCGGCGGATCGAGACGCGCCACACGCATGGGACGGGCTGCACCCTGGCCTCCGCGGTCGCCGCCGGGCTGGCCCAGGGGCTGGCGCTGGAGCCCGCCGTGCGCCGGGCGCGGGCCTATGTGCGCGCCGCCATCCTGGCAGCACCCGGCTTCGGCGCCGGGCATGGGCCGCTGGATCATGGCGTGACGGTGGATCCGGGCCGCTTTGACTGACGCGGCCGTCTCCGAAGCGCCGGCGGGCGGGCTCGCGCATTTTCCCCTGCCGCTGCTGGCCGTGCCGCTGGGGCTGGGTGGGCTTGGCCTGGCCTGGCGGCATGTGGGCGTGGCATGGGTGGCCGAGCCGTTGATGGCGCTGACGGCGTTGGGCTGGCTGGTGATCGGCGGTCTGCATCTGGCGCGTGCCTTGCGTCACCCGGAGGCGGCGCTGACGGATTGGCGCAACCCGCTGCGCTGCGGCTTCGTGGGTGCCGCCTCCATCGGCATGATGCTGACGGCGGCCGCCCTGCTGCCGCATGCGCCGGGCCTGGCGCGGGCGCTGCTGCTGCCGGCGATCGTCTTGCACCTGCTGATCGGCCTGCTGCTGCTGGCCCGCGTGCTGCGTGGCGAGGGCAGCGCCGCCATGCTGGTGCCACCGCTCATGATCCCGCTGGTCGGCAACGTGCTGGCGCCGATCTTCTGCGTGCCGCTCGGCCTGCCCATGCTGGGCTGGATGCTGTTCGGCGTGGGCATGCTGCTCTGGCTTGGCCTGCAGCCCCTGCTGCTGGGCCGGCTCTTCGAGGCGCCGCTGCCGCCGCCGCTGCGCCCCTCCCTCGCCATCCTGCTGGCGCCGAGCGCGGTGGGCGCCCTCGCCGTGGATGCGCTGGGCGGGCCGCTGCCGGCCTTCCTGGCGCTCTATGGCCTCGCCGCCTTCACCTTCGCGCTGCTGCTGATGGTACTGCGGCCCATGCTGGGGGCGGGCTTCACCCTGGGCTACTGGGGCTTCACCTTCCCGCTCGCCGCCTTCACCACGGCCACGATGAAGATCGCGCCCGCTCTCATCGGCTGGGGCCTGCTGGCCCTGGCCACGCTGGCGATCGGCGGCATCGCGCTGGCCACGCTGCGCCTCGCGCTTCGCGGCGCGCTGCTGCGCCCCCATTGAACAGGAGAACGCCATGACCACGCCCAGGATTCTGCGCGCCATGCCCCGGATGGCGACCCCCGAGAGCATCGAGCCCTTTGGCACGCTCATCGAACCCAGCGAGGATGGCAGCCCCTTCGGCGCAGGTGATGCGGAGCTGGACCTGACGCAGGGCCAGCCGCGCCTCTACATCATGCGCCTGCGCCAGCGCCCGCTGCTGATCCGCGGCATCACGCGCCATGCCAATGTCACGCAATGCCTCGCCAGCATGAAGGGCGAGGAATGGTTCATCGGCCTGGCCGAAGCCGGCGACGCGCCGGAGCCCGAGGAGATCCGGGTCTTCCGCATGGGCGGCGACGTGGCCTTGGCGCTGCATGCCGGCACCTGGCATGCCGGGCCCTTCTTCACCGCGCCGGCGGTGGATTTCCTGAACCTGGAACTGACCGACACCAACGAGACCGACCACGAGACGGCGCGCCTCGATGAGACGCATGGCGTGGTGATCGAGATCCTGGCGTGACGGAAGCCCGGGGCTGCACCCGCAGCCCCGGGCTTACCGCAACTGCGTATCTTCCGAAGTTGCGCTCGCGCCCGACTTCCGCTTCCTTATCGCAAGTTGTTGATTTTCTTCAATTTTATGAAGACATCTACAGCTTTACCGATGAAGAGGTGAAGAGTGGTGCACATATTGGCGTTGTTGCTGCTGCTGGCCCTGCCAGGCCTGGCTCTCGCGCAGGAGGCGGAGATCGAGGATGTGGTGGTGAACTCCGCGCGCCACGTCACGGCGCGGGAGAGCATCCCGGCCAGCACCGGCGCCAGCACAACCACCATGGACCGCGAGACGATCGAGCGGATGCCGCAGGGCAATGCGGCCTCGCTCAACCAGATCCTGCTGCAGGCGCCGGGCGTGGTGCAGGAGGCGCAGGGCGACCTGCATGTGCGCGGCGACCACCGGAACCTGCAATACCGCATCAACGGCGTAACCCTGCCGGAGGCCATCAGCGGCTTCGGCCAGATGTTCGACGCGCGGGCGCTGCGCTCGGTCTCCCTGCTGACGGGGGCCCTTCCCGCGCAGTTCGGCTACCGGACGGCGGGGATCGTGGAGCTGACGCTGCGCTCGGGCATCACCGACCCCGGCGGCAGTGTCGGCGTCTATGGCGGCAGCTTCGGCACGGTGCAGCCGGCACTCGCCTACGGCGGGGCCATCGGCGCGTTCGAGTATTTCCTGACCGGCAACTACCTCCAGAGCCAGCGCGGCTTCGAGAACCCGACCGCGCAGCGCGAGGCCATCAACAACGACACGCAGCAGATCCGCGGCCTCGCCAATTTCGGCTACCAGCTGGACGACTTCACGCGGCTCAGCTTCATCGGCGCCACCAACCAGTCGCGCTACCAGGTGCCGAGCGTGCCGGGACAGCCGCCGCAATTCACCGCCTTCGGACAGGAATTCTACGAGAGTGCCGCGCTGCGGGCGCGGCAGTCGCAGCGCTCCAGCTTCGGCGTGATGGCGGTGCAGCATGCGCGCGACACCTGGGACCTCCAGGTGGCGGGCTTCGTCCGGCAGACCTCGCTCAGCTACCTGCCGGATCTGGTGGGGGAAATGATCTTCAACGGCGCGGCCGCCGAGACGCGCAAGACGAATCTCTCGGCCGGGTTGCAAGTGGATGGCGTCTGGCGCGTGGCGGCGGACCACACCATCCGCATGGGGCTCTACGCCTCGCGCGATGTCACGCAGAACATCAGCAACTCCACGGTGCTGCCGCTGGGTGCGGGCGGCGTGGCCCTGGATCAGCCCTTCACCATCCAGGAGCGCGGGCGCATCCATGGCCAGCTCTACGGCATCTACGCGCAGGACGAATGGCGCATCGCCGAGGGGCTCACCTTCAACTACGGCGCGCGCTTCGACGTGATGCGCCAGCAGGTGGAGGCAAGCCAGCTGAGCCCGCGCGCCAACCTCGTCTGGCGGGCCAGCGAGGGCACCACGCTCTCCCTCGGCTATGCGCGCTACTTCACGCCGCCGCCCTCGGAATTGCTGACCGCACCCGCGCTCGCGCGCTATGTCGGGACGACGCTGGCGCCCGAGGTGGCGATCGCATCGGCGCCGCGGCCGGAGCGCGCCAATTACTTCAACGCCGCGATCCGCCAGCGCCTGACCGAGAACTGGCAGGTCGGCGCCGACGCCTTCTACCGCGACGTGCAGGACATGCAGGATCTCGGGCAGTTCGGCAGCGCCTACATCTTCTCGCCCTACAATTACCGCGTGGGCCGGGTCTATGGCGTGGAGCTGACGACCAGCTACCGCGAGGGGCCTTGGCTGGCCTACGCGAACCTCACCCTCTCGCGCTCGCAGGGGCGCGGCCTGGTTTCCAACCAGTATTTCTGGAGTGCGGCCGAGCTCGCGCAGGTGGAGAGCAAGTTCGTGCGGACGGATCACGACCAGCTCGTCACGGGCTCCGCCGGCGTCAGCTGGCGGGGTTGGGAGGGCGGCACGCTCTCGGGCACGCTGGTCTATGGCAGCGGGATGCGGCGCGGCTTCGCCAACAGCGAGTCGGTCACACCCTATGCGACGGTGAATCTCGGCCTCGCCCAGCAATTCACGACGCCGGAGGGCGGCGTCTGGACCGCGCGCGTGGACCTGCTGAACCTGGCCGACCGGGTTTATCAGCTGCGCGACGGCACGGGCATCGGCGTCGGCGCGCCGCAATACGGGATGCGGCGCGGCATCTTCGCGGGGCTGAGCCGCGCGCTCTAGGGGCGTGCGGGAGCCACGGCCGTGATCGGATGGGTGACGCTGACGGCGGGCGCGGCCCCCGGATCGTCCAGCGTGGAAAGCCCCTCCCCCTCCGTGCTGCTGCGGCCCAGTTCGGCGTCGCGCCGCTGGCGCACCACGCTGCGAAGACGGGCGTAATAGTCCAGGCTCTCGCTGCGCAGCGCGTCCAGCGTCTCGATGTTCTCGGCGCGCAGGTCGAGCCCGCCCAGCGCGCCGCGGCCGACGCCGAGCATCTGGGACAGGGCCGCGGAGGTGGTGGCGCCGGTGACGAGCCCGACCGGGCTCGCCAGCGCATCCACGCCATCGCCCACCGCATCGCGCACCGTGGTCGGGCCGAACAGGGGCAGCATGAGGAAGGGGCCATCCGGCACGCCCCAGGCATGCAGCGTCTGCCCGAAATCGCCGGTGCGGCGCTCGATGCCCGAGGCGGTGGCGACGTCGAAGAGGCCAAGGCCGCCGGCGGTCGAGTTGATGTAGAAGCGCATCAGCGTGTGCCCCGCATCCATCATCCGGCCCTGGAGCAGGTTGTTGGCGAGGATCACCGGCTCGTTCAGGTTGCGCAGGAAATTGCGGAGCGCGGTGCGCATGGGCGCGGGCACCGTGTCCCGATAGGCCTCGGCCGCGGGGCGGATGATGTTCTCGTCCAGCGAGGTGTTGAATTCCAGGACCGCGCGGTTCGACGCCTCGAAGGGGTCGGACGGGTCGCTGCCGGGCGGGCCTTGGCTGGCGCAGCCCACCAGCAGGCCGGCCAGCAGCGCGAGGGAAAGAAGGGGCTTCACGTGCCGCACTCTACCCGCCCCCCGGCCGCCGGGCGATAGTGGGAAGGTGACGTTGTATTTCGCCCTCTTGCCGTTGTTGTTGGCGCTCGCCGGCGCCGTCCAGGCCTGGCTGGCGCGGCGGGCGCTGCGGCGCCTGGCGGCGACGGCCTCGCCCACGGGCCCCGCGCTGCCGGCCAGCCTGCTCAAGCCGCTGCATGGGGCGGAGCCTGGGCTGGCCGAGAATCTCGCCGCCTGTCTCGCCCAGCGCCATGCGGCGCCGTTCGAGGCGGTGTTCGGCGCGGCCGACCCCGCGGATTCGGCGCTGCCGGTGGCCGAGGCCGGGATGGCGGCGAGCCCGACGCCGGCGCGGATCATCTCCGGCGGCGCGGTGCTGGGGGCGAACCGCAAGGTCTCGCAGCTCGTCCATCTCGCAGCCGTGGCGGAGCACCCGACACTGGTCGTCAGCGACGCCGACATGCGCTTCCCGCCGCATTGGCTGACGGCGGTGACGGCCCCCCTCGCGCGGCCCGAAGTCGGCCTCGTCACCTGCCTCTACCGGGGCGAGGCGGCGGATGGCTCGGCCTGGTCCCGCCTCGCGGCGCTGGGCATCGACTGGCACTTCCTGCCCAATGCCGCGCTGGGCGAGGCGCTGGGGAAGGCGCAGGGCTGCTATGGCGCGACCATGGCACTTTCGCGGGCGACGCTGACCCGCATCGGCGGGTTCGAGCAGTTGCTGCCGCTGTTGGCCGATGACCACGCGCTCGGCGCCGCGGTGCGTGAGGCGGGGCTGCAGGTGGTGGTGTCACCGGTGATCCCGGCTCACGTGATGTCTGAGAAGAATTTCGTATCTCTCTGGAATCACGAAATTCGTTGGGCAAGGACGGTACGGCTTCTCAACCCCGCCGGCTATGCGGGGCTGGCGCTGACGCACCCCCTGGCCTGGGCGCTGCTGGCCGTGGTCATCGCACCCGGCTGGGTGACGCTCGGCCCGCTGGGGCTGGTCCTGGCCGCACGGCTCAGCCTGGCGCAGGGGGTGGACCAGGCGCTGGGCGTGGCCGGCGGCTGGCGCCGCTGGGCCTGGCTGCCGGCGCGGGACCTCCTTTCGGCCGCGGTCTGGGCCGCCGCCCTGCTGCGCGGCACGGTCGTCTGGGGCCAGCATCGCTACCGGCTTGGCGGGGACGGCCGGATGGTGGAAACGGGCCGCACGCCATGAAACGCCTCATCATCACCGCCGATGACCTCGGCCTCGCCCCCCAGACCAACGAG
>JAESGX010000379.1_pt1 | contig 18403 bp, 14 predicted proteins | sample 9269801 | NCBI WGS metagenome assembly JAESGX01 (sample SAMN16773122, study PRJNA677054) | algae metagenome | isolation source: Pleurocapsa minor GSE-CHR-MK-17-07R and co-occurring heterotrophs from wet... | place: USA: Lower Calf Creek Falls, Grand Staircase Escalante National Monument, UT ... | reverse complement strand
AGAGGCCGCCCGAGTTCCCACCGAGGCCCTGCGCGGAGCGCTGGCCGTGCGGGGCGCCGAGGCGGAGCGAGGTACCAAGGTTCGGCAGCAGCGTCCGCCGGCCCGCCGCGCCCGGCCGCGAAGTGTCGTCGTGCATGAGAAGCGCTCCCCTGAGGTTCCGACCGGCCGCCTCCGCGCCCCCGCGTGCGGCCTCTGGAACAGGAGATTTGCAACCGACGTGCCAAGCCGTCGCGATGGCGCTCTGCGGCCCTTTGGCGACGGTACGTATCTGGCAACTCTCATCACCACTCCACCCATCAGGGCATTTTTTGAGCAATATTGATGCAGTTGTATGCATCTTGTATGCGGGAGAAGATGGTCGTTCGTGGGCTGAAGGAGTTGCCCGGATCCGACCGCAAACGACCGCCACGCCGCGATCGTCACGCTCCATCGTCGCCCCGGCCAACATCGTCGCCCCGGCCAACATCGTCACCCCCGGACCAGCGAGCCGCAGACGAGCGCCGATCCGGCAACTGTGTCGCTTTGGCTTTCAGTTTTGAAAGACGGCACCGGTTCGCATGACGGCGTTGGCGGTGACGAGGAGCTTTCTGGCGACGGCGATGAGGGCGAGCTTTGGTGGCTCTCCGGCCTCGATGAGGCTTCGGTAGAAGTCCTTGAAGCGGGGGTGGCGGGCTGCGGCGGTGACGGCGGCCATATAGAGGGAGTCGCGGACGCGCTTTCGCGCACCCTGGATGCGTCGGGTGCCGCGGAACTGGCCGGAATCGACGTTGAAGGGGGCGCGGCCGGCGCGTGCGGCGATGGGCTTGGCCGACAGGGTGCCGAGCTCTGGCATCAGTGCGAGCAGGGTGGCGACCGAGACGGGCCCGATGCCGGGAATGGTGCGCAGCCTGCTCGAGGTCCGGTTGACTGGCGATGAGACGGGCAATCTTCTTGTCCCTACGTCTGATGGCCTCGTCGAGCCAAGCGATGTGGGCTTGGATTTCGGCTTGAGGAGCGGCCCGTGGCCTTCGGCGAGGCGGGTGCGCTCCTTCTGGCGCGCCTGAACGAGTTGGTCGCGGCGGCGGTGGGCGAGGGTGAGGGCCTGCCGCTCGGGTGTCGGCTGGGGACGGGGCTCGGGCCTGAGGCAGCGAGCGGCCGAGGGCGGCGAGCATGCGGGCGTCGAGGGCGTCGGTCTTGGCGAGCCGCCCGGTGGCGCGGGCGAAGTCGCGGATCTGGCGGGGATTGACGACCGCGAGCGGCAGGTCGGCGCCAGCGAGGGCGGCGGCCACGGTCAACTCGAAGCCGGCTCTACGCCGACAGGCAACTGAGAGATACAAGGGTCCGCGCGCACGTGTGCCGGAACGCGGCAGCTCGAAACGGCGCCGTCATCGACACCCTTCCGCGCGTCCCGCGCTGCCCTCATCCGCCCTTCGGGCACCTTCTCCCACCGGGCTGTGGGAGAAGGACTTCGCGGCCGGCGTTGGTCTACCGGTGATTGGCTGATACAGCCCCTTTTACGCTGCGCCGGCAATCCGCTAAGGTTGCGTCATGGGAAGTCTGCTCAACCTCTTCCGCCCCATTCAGGCGATGCTGGCCCAGGTCAAAGCAGCCCATCAACGCTTCACGGCGCCGGGCCGGATTGAAATTTCTGAGGGCGCACTGGTCATCTTTCGATGGCGAAGGCGCGTCCGGGAAATCGTTACGTCCGACATTATTTCGGTCACGATCTACTCGGTCGACATGTTTTCGTACGACGCGCTCTGCGTTAGTATCGACTCTGAGAATACCCCTCCCGAGCAATCCTACCTTATCTACGAAGATTTCGTCGGTTTCGAAGAGGCAATGACTGCGCTGGAAAGGTTGCCAGGCTTCGACGCGATGTGGTGGAGGAAGGCGATGTCACGTTTGCGGACGGACGAATTGACGATCGCCTACTAAAGAGGCGCCGATGGTCAGTTTTGACGGATCGTACCCGACAAACTGATACGGCTCGACAGCCACCACACTCCCCCTGTGCGAGAGCCTGCCCCGGACTTGAACCGGGGAGGGCCGCCGGCGGCGTCAGCCGACGGCGGGCGGCGGTTCGGCAAATTTCTGACGCCGTACCGCCGCGCTCGCGCGCGGCGGTCCCCTCCGGCCGGCTGCGCCGGCCACCTCCCCTACAAGGGGGGAGGGAAAGTCCCCTCACGCCGCCTTGGCTTGCCGCATCTGGCGGTAGAACGCCGTCTCGAAGTCGATGTAGCCGCCGAACGACACCGGGTCGCCGAAAGGCAGGATCTGGGTCGCCCAGAAGCCGCCGAAGCCGTTCTTCCGGTCGATCCAGTAGAACAGGTTGGCGAGCCCCGCCCAGCCGATGGCGCCGGCGGGGCGGCCGGTCGGGGCCTCCTCGTCGTTGACCATGAAGGTATAGGACCAGCTCTTCTTCAGGCCCGGGAAGAACTCGGCGTCGTTCGACAGCGACGGGATGACGCCCGGCAGCATCACGACCTTCTGGTGCGGCTGCAGGCCGTTCGCCACCGCCTGCTCGACCGTCTCCTTCTTCAGCACCCGGCCGTGCGGACCCATCCCGTCGTTCAGCCACATGCGGATGAACTTCATGTATTCGCCGACCGAGGCGTAGAGGCCGTGGCCGGCCATGTCGACTTCCGGGTCGTCGGGCAGCGCGAAGTCGAGGGCGGTGAGCGAGCCGTCGGCGCCGCGGGCGTGGATCGCCGCGGTGCGCGCCTTCATCTCGGGCGTGCGGGTGAACACCATATCGGTGATGCCCAGCGGCGCGAACACCCGCTCCTGCAGGACCGCCGACAGCCGCTTGCCGCGGATGCCCTCGACCACCTGACCCGCCCAGTCGATGTTGGTGCCGTATTCCCACTTCTCGCCGGGGTCGAACAGCAGCGGCGTGCGCAGCGAGGCGTGGCTCGACGTCACCACCGAGGGCTGGCCGTGCTCGGTCGCCATCCTGAGATAGTTCTCGTTGAAGAAGTCGTAGCCGAAGCCTGCGGTGTGCAGCATCAGCTGCCGCGTCGTGATGTCCGACTTCGGCGCCCTGAGCCGCGGCTTGCCGTCGGCGTCGAAGCCCTCGAGCACCTTGAGCTCGCCGATCGCCGGGGCGTAGTCCTTCGCCGGCGCGTCGAGATCGAGCAGCCCCTCCTCGACGCACTGCATCACCGCCGTGCCGCCGATCGCCTTCGTCGTCGAGAAGATCGCGAAGACGGTGTCGGTGGTCATCGGCTCGTTGGTGGCGAGGCTGCGCACGCCGCGCGCGCCCTCATAGACGTTCTCCTTGCGGTCGGTGACCATGCCCACCACGCCCGGCACGCGCGCGGCCGCCTCACCCTTCGTCACACCATCCAGCACGGCATCGAAAGCCGCTGTCCATCCTTGCGTGCCCATCTCGTTCGTCCCTTGATCTGTTGTTCGGATCCGGCCGTTCTGCTTCGGCGTTTGCGTTGCGAGCAGCGGCATCACTGCATGGCGAAGCCGGCATAGCCCGCCTCGACCACATCGGCGCACTTCTGCCGATAGGTGCCGACACCACCCGCATAGGATAGCACCCGGCGCGGCTTGCCGGGGATGTTGGAGCCGAGATACCAGCTGTCGGTCTTCGAAATCAGCGTGGCGTTCGCCGTCTCGTCGTGGTGGGCGACCCAGGCGGCCTCGGCTTCGGCGGTGGGCTCGCACACCGTCTTGCCGTTCTCGCGCATGTAGCCGATGCAGTCGGCGATCCACTCGGTCTGCTGCTGCAGGCAGGTCGTCATGTTGCAGAGCGCCGCCGAGGGTGCGAGCGGCACGGCGGTGGTGAAGAGGTTGGGGAAGCCGTGCACTTGCAGCCCCATCATGGTGCGGATGTCCTTGCCCCATTCCTCCTTCATCGAGAGGCCGTCGCGGCCGCGGATGTCGATGCGCGTCAGCGCCCCCGTGCCGGCATCGAAGCCGGTGGCGAGGATGATGACGTCGAGCGGGTAGACAGTGCCGTCGGCCATCTCGATGCCGTCCGGCACGACGCGGGCGATCTTCGTGTCGCGGCAGTTGACGGCGGTGACGTTTGGCCGGTGATAGACCTCGAGATAGCCCATTTCGAGCGGCACCCGGTGCGTGCCGAAGCCATAGTCCTTCGGGATCAACAGGTCGCAGAGCCGCTCGTCGACGAGGCGTTCGCGCATCTTCTCGCGGACGAACTCCGAGACCTCGGCGTTGATGTCCTCGTAGAAGAAGATCTCGGCGAAGGCGGCGAGCCAGAGCTTCAGCGAGCCGTCGGCGTGGATGTCCTCGAGCCGGGCGCGGCGCTCGTCCGGCGTCAGCTCGGCCCACGACGGGCCGAAGTCGTATTCGAAGCCGGTGAAGGTGCGCGGCAGCACGTCGCGCAGTTCCTCGAAGCGCTTCTTGTAGACCTCGCCCTTGGCGTCGAAGGCCGGGTTCTTCATCGGCAGCACATATTGCGGCGTGCGCGCGAACACCGTCAGGTGACCGACGGTTTCGGCGATCGTCTGGATGACCTGGATGCCGGTGGCGCCGACACCGGCGACACCGACGCGCTTGCCGGCGAGCTCGACGCCGCCGCGCGGCCAGCGCGAGGTGTGGAAGATCTCGCCCTTGAAGCTCTCCTGCCCCTCGAAGACCTTCTCGAGCGGCGCCGACAGCATGCCGCAGCAGGTGACGAGGAAGGTCGCGTCGATCACCGCGCCGGTGTTCGTCGTCACCCGCCAGCGGCGCGTGTCGTCGTTCCAGTGGGCGCTGACGATCGTCGTGTCGAACTCAATGTCGCGGCGCAGGTCGAGGGTGTCGCAGACATAGGTGAGCCAGCGCTCGATCTCCGGCTGACCGGGGAAGCGGCAGCTCCACGTCCAGTTGCGGTAGAGGTCCTCGTCGAACAGGTACTGGTAGATGTAGGACTCGGAATCGAACTTCGCGCCCGGATAGCGGTTCCAGAACCAGGTGCCGCCAGGCCCGGAGGCATTGTCGTAGGCGCGCACCTTCAGGCCCTGCTTGCGCAGCTGGTGCAGCTGGTAGAGCCCGGCGACGCCGGCCCCGATCACCAGCGCGTCGAGGTGTTCGATGCCGTCCTTCGTGGCGGCGCGGGTCTCGGTCACGGCATTCATCGTCGATGTCCTCCCCTGAGATTCTTGTGGGGGAAGGGTGGATCGCGGCCGGCCGCTAAGCTTGAAGGATCGCCGCGTTGCTTTGTACGTTCGCGGCGAAAGCTTGAACGTTCCGGGCGAAATGCGCCCGCGGAGGCCCTCCGCCACCAGCGGTTTTGTTGCCGCGCGGCCACCCGCGCGCTACCATATCCGGGCACGCCGGCGACAGACCGGTAGCGGAGGGACGTCTGGATGACCTTGTGCTCACCGGAGAGCCTGCCCGACTTCGTGCCCGGGCAGATCCTCGCCCGCAGCGACGGGCTCGGCTGGAACGGCGTGGCGCTGCGCACCTACGGCTACCGGGGCCAGGACGTCATGGTCCCGGCGATGCGCGACTTCATGCTCGTCTCCTATCGCGTCGGCGTCACGCCGATGCAGCGTCGCTTCGAGGGGCGCTGGTCGCGCGCCGTCTGCGGGCCGGGAACGGTGTCGCTGCTCACCCGCTCGCAGGTGTCGCACTGGCACTGGACCGAGGACGTCACCGTCACCCACCTCTACCTCACCGAGGCCTTCGTCGCCGGCATCGCCGCCGAGGTCACCGGCAAGGGCGTCGCCGAGGTGATGTTCGGCGACGTCCTGCGCACCGACGACCCGATCGTGACCGCCGCCATCGACACCATCGCCGCCGAGGCGCGCCGACCCGAGTTCGGCGCCGGCCTCTATGTGGAGAGCATCGGCCGCCAGCTCGTCATCCACCTCCTGCGCAAATACGCCTCGGTGCGCCTTTACGAGGCGCAGAGCCGCGGCAAGCTCGCGAGCGCCCACGGCGAGCGCGCCCGCGCCTTCATCGAGGAGAACCTCGGCCGCGCCCTCGATCTCGGCGAGATCGCCGCCGAGCTCAACATGAGCCCCGGCACCTTCGCCCGGCAGTTTCGCCGCACCACCGGCATGGCACCCTATGCCTACGTCACCGAGCGGCGGCTCGAGCACGCCCGCCGCCTGCTCGCGGAGACCGACCTGCCGGCCAAGCAGGTCGCAGCAAGCTGCGGCTTCTGCGATCAGGCTCACCTGACGCGGATGTTCTCCCGTCGCTACGGCGTGACGCCGGCCGCCTTCCGGCAATCGCGGGCGGGATAGCGCGGCAGCGTCGACCGACGTCGCGCGCGGACGAAGTCGGGCTTGCGCGCGCAAAGCCCGGGCTTGCGCTCGGCTCCTTCGACTTTAGAATCGCCCCATGTTGCCGGTGGCCTACGATCCGACGCTGGTGGTCGCCTCCGTGATCGTCGCCGTGATGGCGGCGTACACCGGCTTGCGCGTCACCACCGGCATCGGCACGCTCGCCGCCCACCGCCAGAAGATCGAGATCGCCAAGGCGGCGGTGGCGCTCGGCGGCGGCATCTGGTCGATGCACTTCGTGGCGATGCTCGCCGTCAGCCTGCCGGTGCCGATCGAATACGACGCGCTGCGCACGCTCGGCTCGGTGCTGATCGCCATCCTGATCACCGGCCTCGGGCTGATCGGCCTGCACGCCGGCCCGCCCTCCCCCGGCCGCCTCGTCGCCGCCGGCACGATCACCGGGTTCGGCATCGTCTCGATGCACTATGTCGGCATGTCGGCGATCGGCGGCCACTGCATGCCGGTGTTCGCGCCCGAGGGCTATGCGATCTCCACGGCGATCGCCATCGGCGCCTCGATCGGCGCCTTCTGGCTCGCCTACCGTCAGCGCTCGCACGCCCAGTTGGCGCTTGGCGCCGTCGCCCTCGGGCTCGCGATCTCCGCCATGCACTATTCGGCGATGATCTACACGCGCTTCTCGCTTGCAACCGAGATCGTGCCGATCTCCGAGCCGACGCTTACCGGCGGCGTGCTGGCGATGATCGTCGCGGTCGCTGCCTTCGTCATCTGCGGGCTGTTCCTCCTCACCGCCCTGCCGCTCGCCACCGCGACCGCCGGCGGCGCCGCTCCGTCGACGGTCTCGACGGCGTCGTCGGCGCCGGGCTCCACCGCGGCGTTTTCCTTCGCCGCCGCCGGGATCGGCGGCCTCGCCTCGCCCCCGTCGCCCCGGACGGTGCTGGGCGCTGCCGCGGCACACGCCGTCGCCCGCCGCCTCGGGCGCAACGGCGCGGCCACCAGTACCGCCGAGCCCAAGGCCGAGCCCGCCGCCGCGCCACCACCGGGCACCCCGGTCCGCCTGCCCTACGAGCTCAACAACACCGTCCGCTTCGTCGCCCTCGACGACGTCTCGGCGATCCGCGCCGACGGCCACTACACCTGGCTCAGGCGCGGCGAGGCCGAACTGTTCTGCCCGTGGTCGATCTCAAAGGTGGAGACATTGGTCGACCCGGAGCGCTTCGTGCGCACCCACCGCTCGCACCTCGTCAACATCGTCTACGTCACCGGCTTCGCGCGCGACGGCGACAAGGCCTTCTGCCTGCTCGGCGACGGCGACGACAGCCGCGTCCCCGTCAGCCGCACGCGCGTCGCCGACATCCGCCGCCTGCTCGGCATGGAGTGAGCGCAAAAGCCCGCGCCGCCCGCTGCGACCCGACCAGGACGGCCTGAGCGGACGACGCGGCCGCGCCTTGCGAGCCTGCCCGATCATCGATCGTGGCCAGCGCACGAGCGCGGCAGCAGACGTCCAAATGCCCCGCAGAGCCGCACCGGTCACCCGTCGGTCACCCGTTGGTCACTCGCCGCGACGCCGCGATTCCGGGCGAACGGCGACCGCGAGCCTGGCTGATCCGCCTCCGCATTTCGTGCAGCAGGACCGCATTTCGTGCACGCCCGCTGACATTGGCACGCCGACCCGATGCCGCCGCGCGGGCCTCTCTTAGACTTCCTCGAAGCAGCGCCCCTCCGCCGTCACCGGTCGAGAAAGGGGTGCGCACCGAGGAAGCGCTGAGGAGGACGGGATGATCCCCGCATCGTTCGACTACCACCGGCCCGCGTCGGTGGCGGAAGCGTTGGCGCTGGTCGCCAAATTCGGCGACGAGGGCCGGGTCGTCGCCGGCGGCCACAGCCTCATCCCGATGATGAAGCTGCGCATGGCCAACCCGCAGCACCTGATCGACCTGCGCGACGTCGCCGAGCTCAAGGCCGGCATCCGCGACGACGGCGGCGCGACGCTGATCGGCGCGCTGGTGACCCAGACGGAGCTGATCGCCGACGAGAGCCTCGCCCGCAGCTGTCCGATCCTGCGCGAGGCGGCGCTGCAGATCGCCGACCCGCAGATCCGCAACTGCGGCACCGTCGGCGGTAACGTCGCCAACGGCGATCCGGGCAACGACATGCCGGCGGTGATGATGGCGCTCGACGCCAGCTTCGTCGTCGAGGGACCGGACGGCACGGAGGAGCTCCCCGCCCGCGGCTTCTACCAGGCGGCTTACTTCACCTCCCTCGGCGACGGCCGCATCCTCACCGCCATCCGCATCCCGCGCCCGCCGACCGGCCACGGCTCGGCCTACGTCAAGCAGAAGCGCAAGATCGGCGACTACGCCACCGCCGCCGCCGCGGTCCTGCTGACGCGCTCCGGCGACCGCTGCACCTTCGCCTCGATCGCGCTCACCAACGTCGCCGATACGCCGCTCTATGCCGAGGAGGCCGCGCGCATCCTCGTCGGCAGCACCCTCGACGCGGCGACCATCGACCGCGCCGTCGCGGCCGCCGAGGCGATCACGCGGCCGTCGAGCGACGGGCGCGGGCCGGCGCGGTTCCGCACCAAGGTCGCCGGCCAGATGGTCCGCCGCGCCATCGCCACCGCGAGCGAACGCGCGAGCGGCTGAACGCGCAAACGCGGGCACACGCGGAAGCCGTTGCGCCCGATCCGAAGAAAACACCCGGAAGGAACCGCCCGATGGGCAAGATGCACGTCAAGCTGACGGTCAACGGCCGCGCCGTCGAGGCGCTCGCCGAGCCGCGCACGCTCCTCATCCATTTCCTGCGCGAGAACCTCGATCTCACCGGCGCCCACATCGGCTGCGAGACCAGCCACTGCGGCGCCTGCACCATCGATCTCGACGGCAAGTCGGTGAAGTCCTGCACCGTCTTCGTCGCCCAGGCGAACGGTGCCGACATCGTCACCATCGAGGGCATCGCCCACGCCGACGGCACCCTGCACGCGCTGCAGGAGGCCTTCCGCCAGCACCACGGCCTGCAGTGCGGCTTCTGCACGCCGGGCATGATCACGCGGGCCTGGCGGCTCCTGCAGGAGAACCCGAACCCGACCGAGGAGGAGGTGCGCTACGGCATCTCCGGCAACCTCTGCCGCTGCACGGGCTACCAGAACATCGTCAAGGCGGTGCTCGCCGCCGCCCACGAGCTCTCCGCCGTCAAGGAGGCCGCCGAGTGAACGCCCCCGTCCCCACCCCGATCGAGCGCGCCGAGAAGCTGCAGGGCCTCGGCTCGTCCCGCAAGCGTGTCGAGGACGCCCGCTTTACCCAGGGCAAGGGCCGCTATGTCGACGACATGAAGCTGCCGGGCATGCTCTACGGCGACTTCGTCCGCTCGCCCTACGGCCATGCCCGCATCAAGTCGATCAACGCCGAGGCGGCCAAGGCGCTGCCGGGCGTCATCGCCGTGCTGACCGCCGCCGACCTGAAGCCGCTCGGGCTGCACTACATGCCGACGCTGGCCGGTGACGTGCAGGCGGTGCTGGCCGAGGAGAAGGTGCTCTTCCAGAACCAGGAGGTCGCCTTCGTCGTCGCCGACGACCGCTATGTGGCGGCCGACGCGGTGGAGCTCGTCGAGGTCGAGTACGAGGAGCTTCCCGCCCTCGTCGATCCGTTCAAGGCGATGGATGCCGACGCGCCGGTGCTGCGCGAGGACCTCGCCGGCAAGACCACCGGCGCCCACGGCCCGCGCCGCCACCACAACCACATCTTCACCTGGGAGGTCGGCGACAAGGACGGCACCCACGCCGCCCTCGACGTCGCCGAGGTCGTGGCCGAGGAGCTGATCACCTACCAGCGCGTCCACCCCTGCCCGCTCGAGACCTGCGGCTGCGTCGCCTCGATGGACAAGATCAACGGCAAGCTGACGATGTGGGGCACCTTCCAGGCGCCGCACGCGGTGCGGACGGTGGCCTCGCTGATCTCGGGCATCCCCGAGCACAACATCCGCATCGTCTCGCCGGACATCGGCGGCGGCTTCGGCAACAAGGTCGGCGTCTATCCGGGCTACATCTGCGCGATCGTCGCCTCGATCGTCACCGGCAAGCCGGTGAAGTGGGTCGAGGACCGCATCGAGAACCTGTCGACGACGGCGTTCGCCCGCGACTACCACATGCGCGGCCGCATCGGCGCCACCAAGGACGGCCGCATCACCGCGCTCGACTGCCACGTGCTGGCCGACCATGGCGCCTTCGACGCCTGCGCCGACCCGACCAAGTATCCGGCCGGCTTCTTCTCGATCTGCACCGGCTCCTACGACATTCCCGTCGCGCACGTGACGGTCGACGGCGTCTATACCAACAAGGCGCCGGGCGGCGTCGCCTACCGCTGCTCGTTCCGCGTCACCGAGGCGTCCTACTTCATCGAGCGAATGATCGACGTGCTCGCCCGCAAGCTCGGCATGGATCCGGCCGAACTGCGCGTGAAGAACTTCATCGCCAAGGAGCAGTTTCCCTACACCTCGGCGCTCGGCTGGGAGTACGATTCCGGCGACTACCAGACCGCCATGACGAAGGCGATGGACACCGTCGGCTACGCGGCGCTCCGGGCCGAGCAGGCGGAGAACCGCGCCGCCTTCGCCCGCGGCGAGACGCGCTCGCTCATGGGCATCGGCGTCGCCTTCTTCACCGAGATCGTCGGCGCCGGACCGGTGAAGAACTGCGACATCCTCGGCCTCGGCATGTTCGACAGCTGCGAGATCCGCATCCACCCGACCGGCAGCGCCATCGCCCGCCTCGGCACCATCAGCCAGGGCCAGGGCCACGCCACGACGTTCGCCCAGATCCTGGCGACCGAGATCGGCATTCCCGCCTCGATGATCACGGTCGAGGAGGGCGACACCGACACCGCCCCCTACGGCCTCGGCACCTATGGCTCGCGCTCGACGCCGGTCGCCGGTGCGGCCACCGCGATGGCCGGGCGGAAGATCCGAGCCAAGGCGCAGATGATCGCCGCCTGGCTCCTGGAAGTGCACGAGGACGACCTCGAGTGGGAGGTCGACCGCTTCGTCGTCAAGGGCGCGCCGGAGCGGGCGAAGACGATGACGGAGATCGCGTTTGCCTCCTACAACCAGGCGATCCCGGGGCTGGAGCCGGGGCTCGAGGCGGTCAGCTACTATGACCCGCCGAACATGACCTACCCGTTCGGCGCCTATGTCTGTGTGCTCGACATCGACGTCGACACCGGCGTCTCGACGGTGCGCCGCTTCTATGCGCTGGACGACTGCGGCACCCGCATCAACCCGATGATCATCGAGGGCCAGGTGCACGGCGGCCTCACCGAGGCGCTCGCGATCGCCATGGGCCAGGAGATCACCTACGACGAGATCGGCAACGTCAAGGGCGCGACCCTGATGGACTTCTTCCTGCCGACCGCCGTGGAGACGCCGGCGTGGGAGACCGACTTCACCGTCACCCCCTCGCCGCACCACCCGATCGGCGCCAAGGGGGTCGGTGAATCTCCCAACGTCGGCGGCGTCTCGGCTTTCTCGAACGCCGTCAACGACGCCTTCGCCCACTTGGGCCTCACCCACACGCAGATGCCGCACGACCACTGGCGCGTCTGGCAGACGGCGGAGCGGCTGGGGATTGCGGGGTGATCGATCGCGGCGCTGATGTCCCTCCCCTGCCAGGGGGAGGGACAGACCGCGAAGCGGTCAGGGTGGGGCCTGTCAATCAAGCGTTCGACGCCGGATTGACAGGCCCCCTCCTGCCGCGCCTGCGGCGCGGCTGTCCTCCCCCCTGGCAGGGGGAGGACGAGCGTCGGCGCTTGGTCGCCTTCCCTCCCAAACTCCCATGACCCCCGCCGCCCTCCAGACCGCCCTCGCCGCCGTCGGCTACCTCGCCGACGATGCGCTGGCGATGGCGCTCACCCTCGGCGACATGCTCGGCCGCCCCGTCCTGCTCGAAGGCGAGGCCGGGGTCGGCAAGACGGAGGTGGCGAAGGCGCTCGCCGAAGCCCGCGCCGCCCGCCTCATCCGCCTGCAGTGCTACGAGGGCCTCGACGCCGGCCAGGCGCTCTACGAGTGGAACTATCAGCGCCAGCTGCTCGCCATCCGCGCCCGCGAAGGCGCCGACCCGGACGCCGTCGAGGAACTCGTCTTCTCCGAACGCTTCCTGCTGAAGCGGCCGCTGCTCGAGGCGATCACGCAGGCGGAACCGCCGGTCCTGCTGATCGACGAGATCGACCGCGCCGACGAGGCTTTTGAAGCCTATCTGCTCGAGGTGCTGTCGGACTTCCAGATCACCGTGCCGGAGCTCGGCACGATCCGCGCCACGGCGCGCCCGTTCGTCGTTTTGACCTCGAACGGGACCCGCGAACTCTCCGACGCGCTCCGCCGCCGCTGCCTCTACGCCTATGTCGACTATCCCGACGCCGAACGGGAGCGCGCCATCGTGCTCGCCCGGCTGCCGCACGTCGAGGCCGAGCTCGCCGGCCAGGCGGCCCGCTTCGTCCGGGCGCTGCGGGCAGAAGACCTCGAAAAGACCCCCGGCATCGCCGAGACCCTCGACTGGGTGGCCGCACTCTCCGGCCTCGGCGTCCGCGACGTGACGGCCGACCCGGCCACCGTGCTCGCCACCCTCGGCTGTCTGCTCAAGACCGAACCGGACCTGCGCTCCGTCACCATCGAGGTGGTGGCGCGGCTCGCCGGCAAGGCGGCGTGATGAGCGCCGATGCCACGGCAGACACCCTTGCCGGAGCGGCCGCCGACGGCGGCTTCACCGGCCGCATCGCCGGCTTCGTCGCCCACCTTCGCCTCAACGGCTTCGCCCTCGGCCCGGCGGAAGCGGCGGCGGCAGCCGATATCGCCGTCCGCGTCGGAGCCACCGACGCCGGCGCCGTTCGCCTCGCCTGGAAGACGCTGCTGGTCGGCAGCGAAGATGAGTGGCGGCGCTACGACGCGCTGTTCGAGGCCTGGTGGCACCGCCGCGGCCGCGAGCGGCGGCGGCCCGTCGCTGGCGGTGCCGCCACCGCCCGCGCCGCCACGGCGCCGGCGCTGTGGGAACGCCATCTCGGCGACCGTGATCAGAGATCACGAACCGTCGATGACGCCGCGCCGGCCGCGACATCCGACGACGGCGCCGACGGCACGGCGCGCGCACCGGCAGACCGCCTCGTCGCCGCCCGTTCGAGCCCGCTCAGCCGTACCGATCTCCGCCACGTCACCGACGCGGCCGAACTCGCCGCCGCCGAGGCCGAAGCCCGCCGGCTCGGCACGGCGCTGCGCGACCGGCTGAACCGCCGGCAGTTCGTCGCCCCGCACGGCACCCGTCCGGACCTCCGCCGCGCCATCCGCCGCAGCCTTGCCACCGGCGGCGAGCCGTTCGTGCTGCCGCGCCGCCGGCGCCGCCGGCCGCCCCTGAAGCTCGTCGCGCTGCTCGACGTCTCCGGCTCGATGAAGCCCTATGTCCGCGTTTTCCTTCAGTTTCTCCGCGGCCTCGTGGTCGGCACGAAGGATGGCGACGCCTTCCTCTTCCACGTCCGCCTGCACCGCGTCGGCGACGTGATCACGGATCACGATCCGATCCGGGCGATGACGCGGCTGGCGCTCACCGCCGACGGCTTCGGCGGCGGCACCCGCTTCGGCGCGTGCCTTTCCGACCTCCACCGGATGCACGGCCGCCGGTCGCTGACCGGCCGCACCGTCGTGTTGGTGCTGTCGGACGGCTACGACACCGGCCCGCCGGAGGCGGTCGCCAAGGGCTTCGCCCGGCTCGGCAAACGCGTCCGCCGCATCGTCTGGCTGAACCCGCTCGCCGGCTGGGCGGGCTATGAGCCAGTGGCGCGCGCCGTCGTCGCCGCCCGTCCGCACATCGACCTGTTCGCACCGGCGACGACGCTCGCCGACCTCGCCGCGCTGGAGCCGGCGCTACGGCGGCTCTGAAAAGGGAGGAGCACCATGGGCACCGCCCGCTCGGACGTTCTCGACCTCGCCGGTCGCCTCCAGGCCGGCGGCGAGGACTACTGCCTCGTTACCGTCGTGAGGACGGCGGATGCCACCTCCGCCAAGGCGGGCGCAAAGGCGATCGTTGCCCGCGATGGCACGCTGACCGGCTTCGTCGGCGGCGGCTGCGTCACCGGCGCGACACGGCGGGCGGCGCTCGACGCGCTGGCGAGCGGTGCGCCGCGGCTGATCCGGGTGCGGCCGAAGGACCGGGTGGTGGCGACGGTCGACGTCGACGGCATCGAGCTGCACGCCTCGAGCTGCCCGAGCGGCGGCACGGTGGAGCTCTTCCTCGAGCCGGTGCGCCGGGCGCCCCGCTTCGTCGTCGCCGGCGCCTCGCCGATCGCCGCCGCACTCGTGACGATCGGCCGGGCCCTCGGCCACCACGTCTGCGCCGCGGCGCTGGCCGAGGATCACGGCCGGCTGCCCGCCGCTGACGCGGTGCTGGACGGTTTCGACCTCGGGCCGCTCGCCCTCGACGGCCGCGACGCGGTGGTGGTGGCGACGCAAGGCAAGCGCGACCGCGAGGCGCTGGCAGCCGCCCTCCTGTCTGAGGCCGGCTATGTCGGCATGGTCGGCAGCCGGCGGAAGGTCGCGACGCTGACGGCGCAGCTCGCCGACCGCGTCCCCGCCGACCGCCTCGCCCGCCTCCACGGCCCCGCCGGCCTCGACATCGGCGCCATCGAGCCCGAAGAGATCGCGCTGTCGATCCTGGCGGAACTGGTGCGAGAGCGACGGAAGGGGGCGGTGGAGACGGTACCGGCAGCCGCGACGGGGTGAGGCAAACGGCTTCAGCCCGCGTGGACAAGGTCTGCTCGCCTGCGTCCACCACAACTCCCTTCTCCCAGCCATGCTGGGAGAAGGTCCCGGCAGGGGGATGAGGGCGCGTCGCGGAGCGGCGCGGAAGCCGCGATCTCGGCGCCATCGGAAGCCCGCGCGTCGCCGCGCGCCGTCACCCGCCCTGCGGGGCACTCTCTCCCACCCTGCGGGCGGGAGAGGGGAGACCGTCCTCCCCCTGCCAGGCAGGAGGGCAGCCGGCGCAGCCGGCAGGTGGGGGCCCGTCAATCGGGAATGCGACGCCGGTCGAGGTAGAGCCCCTGATTCGCGGGCCCCACCCTGACCGCTTCGCGGTCTGTCCCTCCCACCCAAGTCGGCTTGCCGACTTGGGTACTCTACCGGGCCGAAGCGGGCAGGCCCGCTTCGGCAGCAGGGGAGGGACGATCAACCGTCGCCGCACTTCCCCATTGCCGCTTCCCCATTGCCGCTTCCCGACTGCCTACTGCCTACTGCCTACTGCCTACTTCCGACTGCCGACTACAGGTCTTCCCGCCCCTCCCCGCTGGCGGCGCAAGCCCGCCCGCGCTACCCTCTCACACGGTCCAGACTCCGGGCCCGGCCGCGCGGCCTCCCCGTTCGGCCACTCCTCGAGACGATCATGGATTGCCGATGCCCGGTGAGACCACGCCGAAGCCGCTGCTCGTCCTGCAGGGCGAGATGATGCACCAGTCGCTTCCCTCGGTGAGCGCCGTCTATGGCGACACCGCCGAGGTGATCCTGCGCGGCCTCGCCATCGACGACCGGCCGGCGGAAATCGTCATGGTCTGCGAGGACGAGCCGCTGCCGCCGCTGGAAGAATTCTCCGGCGTCGTCATGAGCGGCGCCGCCGTCATGGTCGCCGACCCGATCCCGTGGATCGACCGCACGTCCGACTATCTGCGCGAGGCGGTTCGGCGTGGCGTGCCGACCCTCGGCCTCTGCTTCGGCCACCAGCTGCTCGCGAAGACCTTCGGCGGCCACGTTGCCCCGCTCGCGGCCGGCCCGGAATACGGCACGGTGACGATCGAGCGGACGGCCGAGAGCGCCGGCGACCCGATGCTGGGTGGCGCGCCGCAGCACTTCCTCGCCCAGGCCGCGCACCACCAGACGGTCATCGTGCCGCCGCCCGGTGCGATCGTGCTCGCCCGCAACGGCAACGGCGTGCAGGCGCTGCGCTTCGCCGAGGCGGCGTGGGGGGTGCAGTTCCACCCGGAATTCGACGACGGCCTCAACCGCCTGATCATCGAGGCAGTCGCCGACACGCTCAACGGCCTCGGCGTCGACACGCCGGCGACGCTGGCCGCACTGACGCCGTCGCCGGATGCGGCGGCCGTGCTGCGCCGCTTCGGCGCCGTTCTCCGCGCCCGCGCCGCGGCGAAGGCGGCATGACGTCGGCGATGAGGCGTCAGGGGCGTGACGTCAGCCGGTGAACCAGCCGTTCAAGAACGGGCGCCGAGCCGCGGCCCGCTGACGCCGGAGGAAAACCGGCGGCGCCGTCAGAGCTTCCTGAGCCAGTCGGCCAGCCGCTCGGCAGCGGTGCGGATCTCGCCCTCGTTGCGGGCGCAGCAGAGCCGGAAGAAGCGCTCGCCGCCCGGACCGAACGAGGTGCCGGGCGCGACGCCGACGCCGGCCTCGTCGACGAGGCGCTTCGCCAGCACCCGCGTGTCGTCGATGCCGTCGATGGTCGGGAACAGATAGAAGCCGCCACCGGGCTTGGCATAAGAGACGCGGTTGCTCTCCGACAGCGCCGCCTCCAGGATCGCCTGGCCGCGCTTCGCCCGCTCGATCTGGTAGGCGAGGAAGCTGTCGCCGTGCTCGATCGCGGCGATGCCGCCGTGCTGCAGGAAGCTCGGCACGCCGGACGTCGTGTACTGCACGAGGTTCTCGATCACCTGGCCGAGCTCGGGCGGCGCTTCCAGCCAGCCGAGCCGCCAGCCAGTCATCGCCCAGTTCTTCGAAAACGTGTTGACGTAGAGGATGCGCTCGCCGTCCTCGGCGACGTCGTGGAAGGACGCCGCCCGCTCGCCCGCCGGCACGAAGCGGCCATAGACCTCGTCGGCGAGGATCCACAGCCCGTGCTTGCGGGCGATCGACAGGATCGCCGCGAGCGTCTCCTTGTCGGCCGTCCAGCCGGTCGGGTTCGCCGGCGAGTTGATCAGGATCGCCTTGGCGCGGGGTGCGGCGGCCATCGCCTCCAGCCGGTCGAGGTCGAGCGTCCAGCCCTCGGGGCGGAAGTCCATCGGCAAAAGCTTCACCGTGCCGCCGGCGAGCTCGATCGCCGCCGGCACGTTCGGCCACGCCGGGCCCGGCACGATCACCTCGTCGCCGTCCTCGACGATCATCCTGACCGCCACGACGACCGCATGCATGCCGCCGACCGTGACGAAGAAGCGGTCCGGCGCGAATGGGCGGTCGAACATCTTGGTGTGATACTGGGCGAGGGCTGCCCGCAGCGGCGGGATGCCGCGCTGCCAAGTGTAGAAGGTCTCGCCGGCGGCGAGCGCCCGGGTCGCCGCGTCGGCGATGAAGGCCGGCGTCGGCAGGTCGCCCTCGCCCACCCACAGCTTCACCAAGCCTTCGACCTGCCGCCCGTAGTTGACGATCTCGACGATGCCGCTCTCGGGTGCTGCGCGCGAGGGAGCGGAGACAAGGTCGAGGACGGAGGGGCTGGTCATGATGATGGCTCTTTGGCTTGCGGGCGCTGTTGCTTCGGCGCGGGCGGAAACCCCGTCGGGCGCTCTTCGTGTGGCGAAGGCGCCGTTCTGGCGAGGCGCCGGGTGCCCGTCAACTGCGGCACCGTCGCGGAGAGGCGTCGCGTGCCGCGTGCCGGGCCTCTCGCCGCGCCCCTCGTCCCGGCCGTTGGCGCCTCCGCTGCCACCTCAGCCGCGCGGGGCGCGGTAGAAGTGGTAGCGGTTGGCGCTGACGCCGTCCGGCACCGGCAGCTTCTCGTAGCCCGGCAGGTCCATCGTGAACGAGGTGATGACGACGCCGCCCGGCGCCATCCGCTTAGGCACCAGCGGCGCGAGCCAGGCGCGCGTCGCGGCGTTGTGGATTTCGTCGCCGGAGCCGATGTCGTTGTGGAGCAGCGCCGCCGGCGCGCCGACGCGCGGCCCGCAGAAGGCGAGCGTCTCGCGGATCTCGCCGAGAATGAAGTGATGGGCGTCGGGCAGCATGTCGATCGGCGCAACCACGACATTGTCGAAGGCGAACACCTCGCGCTCGGGCATCAGCGTGCGCAGGTGGTCATAGGTGCGCGCCAGCCCGAGCCCGAGCTCCAGCACGGGCCCCGGAACGTCGCGCACCAGCTCCACCGCCCGCTCGATCAGGATCTTCTGGGCGGTGAGCCGCCGGATGAAGCTGTCGAGCCGGCTCACCGGCGGATCTTTCGCGGTGATAGGAAATTTATCCTCGGCTCGCATAGA
>JAESGX010000378.1_pt1 | contig 18407 bp, 11 predicted proteins | sample 9269801 | NCBI WGS metagenome assembly JAESGX01 (sample SAMN16773122, study PRJNA677054) | algae metagenome | isolation source: Pleurocapsa minor GSE-CHR-MK-17-07R and co-occurring heterotrophs from wet... | place: USA: Lower Calf Creek Falls, Grand Staircase Escalante National Monument, UT ... | reverse complement strand
GCGGGCAGATCGTGCTGCGCGCCTACCAGTAAGCGCACCGGCAGCAACGCAGCGCAGGACTTCGCCGCGACCTCAGCGAGAAGAAGCTCCCCTGCCGCAGCAGAGGAAAACGAGAGGCGTCGCCTGCATGCGCGTGCGGGACCCACCGGCCCGCTGGCGCGTGTAGGGGTATGGACGTGGCGGAGGGGCGATTGCCCTGCCCTGTGCGTGCGCCGTTCGGGCGGGAAGCGTCGCCTCGTGCAGCCTTGCTGAAGTCCGACGCATTCGCGGCGGTGCTGGCCACGGCCGCACTTCAGTTCTGGCTAGCCAGGCCAAGGCAACGCTGGAAAAACCTCGTCATTCCCGCCTGCGCGGCAAGGGCGATCAAAATCTGATCAGTGTTGCTGCAAGGTTGTACTGACATAACGCGCAGACCAATGGCGCCATCGAGGCGGATCGCTCCTGCTGCGTGCTGGCCTGCGCCCGCTACTCCAGATCCCTGCCCGGTGGGCAGCGCGGCTTGGCGTCATCGGCATTCTTCAACTCCGCCATGTACCGCCAGCGCTTGTACTGGTCTTCCAGCGACGACGGCGTTTCGCCGGGAATGACCACTTCCTTGCGCTCCTCGTCCTTCAGCCAGAACCTGTACCAGTCCACATTGCCTTGCAGCGAGATCATGCGCTCGCTCGGCCGCGACAGGTGGTGCTGCCCCTTAGGAATGAGGATCATCTCGGCCGGCTTGAGGTGATATCGCAGCAACGCATACGTGCCCCAGAAGCCATCAGCGGAACTGATATAGGATTCGATCCTGACCGCCGCCGTCACGCATTGCAGGTTGTACGTCGGTGAGCGAGACATCCATTGCCCGGATGAGTCCCCGTAGGGCTTGGCCCCCAGCTCGCTAAAGATCTGATGCGGCACGGTCGGGCCTTGCCCATAAAAGCTGGGGATCGAAATCACCGAGTTGGAGAATCCATCCGCGAGGGTTGCCGCCCTGATCGGTGCATCTGAGAAGGTCACGAGGTCTTCGGTATACCGCGCCGTAGCGCTGTACCCGATCACACCGATCCGGTCCCTGTCGACGAGGCCCTGCTCCACAAGCGCCTCGATGGCGCTGCTGATGCTGTCCCTGAAACGGGGAATCCGCTCGGCGAAACGGCCCGCGGCGTAAGGGTCGGGTGTCGTCGGGAGGTATGGCAAGGCCAGAACGAGGAAACCTTCGCGAACGAACGCACGGCCTGGAAAAGCGCCCTTGAAACTGTCAACTAAATTGGACCCATCCAGATAGAACCTGTCGGGGGCGAATCCATAAGTCTGGATGACCAGCGGGTACCTGATACGTGGATCGAAATTGTTGGGAACGATCAGGCCACCGTCCCACTGGCGTCCGGCGGTGTCTTTCCAACTCAGGGTGCGCACCTCGCCCCAAGTCTTTGCCGCGTACTGCGGGTTGAGGTGCGTGAGCTTCACGGTTTGTCCGGCAGGACCCACGGCAACGATATCGGGGGGCGTGTTCAGTGCCTGCTCAACACGCAGGGCCCATTGCGCGGCATTGGCCCGCGGCGCTTGCGGCGCAGCCGCCGACTGCCATTGGCCGGATGGCAGTCGTTGAAACTCGCGCCGCTCACCCTCATCGCTCAGCACGAAGCGGTTCGGCTCCCCAACGACCGGTGCAATGCTTTCCAACTCACCATTGACCGCAGCGATTAACGTCCATCGGCCGGACGCCGGCCAGTACTCGATCACCTGCTCACGCGTGTTCTCGGGAGTTGCGGCGTCGGCCGCCAGCGGCAGGTAAGTGCCGCCGATGATGATCGACGCTCCGGCGTCCTGGCTTGCATACTTTTGTGCAGGCAGCCAGAGCCGGTCATGCCGCAAGCTCGACCGCAACTCAGTGTCCGGTGCATCGAAGATGAAGCCGCCTTTACCATCGCTAAGCCGATAAAGCACCACTCTTCTGGGCTGGATGCGGACGTAACGCGACGTGTATGCCAGGAGACTTCGATCAGTTTCCCCGAACATCTTGACCTCGTCGCCGATCTTGGGGTAACGGCTGATCCAGTCGCGCGTGCGCTGTTGGTCGGGCTCCGGAATCTTGAACAGCACCCACTGACCGTCGGGCGAAACGCTGACGACGGGCGCATGGTGCTCGGAAAAGAAACCCTCGCCCAGCGCCCTGGGCTTCGAGTCGCGTGTCGTGCCGGTGGCGAAGAGGCGGTAGCGCAACTCCTCCCTGCTGGGGTCCGTCTCGGACAATAGAACGCTGTACTGCGGCCTGTTATCGACCACGATGCTGCGCGCGCCCGGGGAACGGAGGGGCACCCGTTCCCGTACCGCGTAGGCGATCCGCTTCAGGTCGCTCGAGACGTCGAACGTCAGCACCTCGGAATCGCTGAACGTTAATCGTCTGACGGCTTTGGTCTTGACATTCAGACTGTAGACCTGATGCACCGCATCGCGCACGCGCGCACGAAAGACGATCACCGAGTCATCGAGCCACCGCGCGCCGTCGAGGGACGGTTCGACAAAGCTCTGGTCAACAGTGGACTCGACGGCGAACAACAGTTCGGGGGCGCGTTGGCTACCGGCGGCCAGCCGCTGGTGATCCAGGTCCAGCAACAGAAGCTCGAACCGGTTTTTGTCCGAGTCGATGCTGCCCCGACGCGTTACGATAAATGCGCTTTGCCCCTGCGGCGATATCTGGCGCTGAAGGGCGGGGTTCGGGTCTTGCGTGTTGCGGTCGAACACAAGTTGCGTGAAGCCGACCACGTCCCTGGTGGTGGGCCCGATGCCTGCTGTCTGGCTGCGCGCCTCGGCCGCAAGCGCAGCAATCAACAAAGTTACCGCGAGCGTCTCGAAGACCGACCACTTGCGACCAGTGCGAGTACAGAGGCTCATGCTTTTCCTTGGTTCGTTGTTTCGACATCGGGTCTCGGAAGACACCGCCGCCAAGTCGGTGTCGCTAAGCGCCCGCCGGCAATCGGCTACCATGTGGCAGAAAAGCGCAGCGTGAAGTAGCGACCCCGCCAGTCTCCCTGTGTGGTGTCGTAGAAGGGGAAGCCGTTGTTTGAGAACTGCGGCAGCTTATCGCCCACATTGACCACGGCCGCCGACAGGGTGGCGCTCTTGATGGCAGCGCCACCAACGCCTTGCGAGAGCTGTTTCAAATCAAAGCCGCCGACCAGATCGAAGAACCACAGGTCGCCAAGATCCCGCACACCATCAAAGTCTTTGTAGCCGCCGAGATAGCGGCCTGTGACGCCGAGGTTCCAAGGGCCGCGTTCAAGACCCGCAGACAGACGGCCTTTCCACTTCGGAGCCCAGGCTTCGGTGTTGATGTTGCTCAGTCGATTCTCGACGGCCGCACCTGGGGCGATCAGCACCTCGTACTTGCTCGTTCTGCTCGCACCGAATGCCAGATTCCACTTGCCGAATGAGGTGGGTAGGGCGTACGCCCCATCGATGTCAGTGCCCGACACATCGACACGCCCGAAGTTCACATAGGTCCAGCCCAGGGCGGTCACGGGGCCCGGGTTGCCGCCGACGCCCGGCCGGCGCGTCACATAGCCTGGAAACAGCGCCTCGTTGTCCAGGAAGACCTGCGGTGAACCGGGAAGAATTACCTGATCTCGCAGCTTCACTTGCCAGGCCGTGAGCCCCAGGCGCAGCCCCGGCAAGGCGCTGGGTTCCCACAAACCACCCAAAGAGTGGGACTTCCCTGTCTGCGGCTTCAAGTCGGGCGTGAGGCCGAAGGTGATGGGTACGCCGTCTGGAATGGGTTGGTTGCCATTCAACGGATCGGTCAATCCAAATCCGTCTGCGGAAAACGTGCTTGGGATCGGATTCGACTGAAACAACGTCGGGGGTTGGAACGACGTGGCTGTCGCCGCGCGCAAGAGGGCGTCGCGGACCGGTCGGAGTTCCAGGCCCGCCTGGTAGGTGTTCGCCGTGCCGAAATCGCTGTAGTTGTCGCGCCGGCCGGCAAGCGTCAGCGCAGCGATTTCGCGGTTACTGCCGCTGCCGGAGGCTTCAGACAGCAAGGGGACGCGCAATTCGGCAAACTGCGAGTCGAATCGTCTGGAATTAACGGGCGGCGGCACGGCGGTACCAGGCGAGATGTATCGCCACTCCGTTCGGCCAGCCTCGACTCCGGCAATTGCATCGACAGGCCCCGCGGGAAGGTCGACGATCGACCCGCGAACGAAGGCGTTGAACAAGTCTGTTTTGCCGGCACCGCTCGCGCGCGATTCAGGCCAGATCCCATTCAACACCTCGTCCGTGGCGGCTCGCCCGGTGGTGAACGGGTTGAGCGCGAGTTCGGGCGTCGACGACGCCAACGCATTCGCGAACGCGCCAAAGTTGATGATGGAGGCGCCGCGCCGCGTAGTGATCTTGCCCTCGTCTTCGAGCCGCATGATGGAAGTCTCCAACTCCCAGCTACGACCGAACTCACCCCTGACGCCGACCACTGTGCGGGTCGCCGCCGACGAGAGCGAACTGCCGGCCAAGCCGTTTTCTTCCCCCAATCGGCCCTCGACGCGCACCGGGACGCCAAAGGGATTGAATGGATTGGCCGCAGAAACTGTCAAGAAGCTAAACACGGCTGGTGCCTGCTCGGATTCACCCCAGCGCCGATCGGTGTAGGTCAGCTCTCCAAAGAGTTGCCATGCGTCGCCGAGGCGATAGTCGCCTGCCGCATGCAGCACGTAGGTTTCAGAGCGGTTGATCAGTATCGACCCATTTCCACTACTGGTCTCTCGCCCACACAGATTCGCGACACCGGCCGTCGCCGCAAAGTCCGCAATGGTCAACGCTTGGCCCGAGGGAACAGACGGGATACCGGCGAATGACGACGTCAGCCCAGGAAGATTCGAGCCGTCCGTGGTGCTGACCGTGCCCGGGCTACACCTGCGGCTTCGCGCGTCCGGTCCGCCGAAGCGGCGATAGTCCGCATCCTTGAAAAAGTCCCGGTCTAGCGTGCTCAATGGCGACTGTTTGCTGTACGCACCCATCAGCAGGAACGAACCGCGCTCAGAGCGGCCGCCGGTGACAAACGACACACTGCCGTCGTTGGCGCCCTTGGCGGACCCCAGTCGCGCGTCCACAGCCCAGCCATCGAAGGATTTCTTCAAAATGATGTTGATCACCCCGGCTAGTGCGTCACCGCCATACACGGCCGAAGAACCGACGGGCAGGACTTCGATGCGTTCGATCGCCGCAAACGGAATCAGATCCAGGTTGAAGTTGTCACCACCGCCTGAAAGGCCGCTTGGCGGCACCCGGCGCCCGTTGATCAGGACAAGCGTGGTGCCTACAGGCAGACCACGAAGTTGTACGGAGGACTGTCCGCCAAACCTTGGACCCAAAGTTCCTGGTTGGGACCCTACGGAAACTTCGTTGAGGGTGTTGAGAAACCCCGCCAAGTCCGGTTGGCCGCTTTTGTCTATCTCTTCCCGCGTATAGACATTGACCGGAACTGCGCCCTCGATCTCCGCGCGCTTCAACCGCGAACCCGTCACCACCATCTTCTCCATCTCCACGACCTGTCCGGGCTTTTTCTCTTCCTCGGGCGCAGGTTGCGGCTCTTCTTCGGCAGCTGGCTGCGGTTGCGGCGGTCGCGCCTGCGCGCCGGCCTGCGCGACCCAGTCGTTGACGTCTCCGGTCATGGACAGGGGCTCTTTCCTGCGCGGGCGGATGGTGGCGGCGTTGCCGTCGCTGTACACCACTTCCAGATCCGTGCCCTGCAGCAGCAGCTGCAGCGCGGCGCGGCGGTCCAGGTGGCCGCGGAGCGGGCGGGCGACGCTGCCGGCGAGGGTCTCGGGGCGGTACAGCAGCTGCATGCCGGACTGCTGGGCGTAGGCCTTGAGCGCGGCGGAGAGCGGCTGCGCCGGGATGTCGAACTGGGCGGACTGCGCCGCCTGGGCGATGGCGCTGGCCGACAGCGACAGGCCGAAGACGCCCGCCAATAGGCTGGCGCGCAGCGCGCGGGCGATGCTCTGGTGCAGAACGGTGGTGTGAGGCTGGTGCTTCATGTCCCCTCCCCGAGGTGTACCGCAGTGACCGCGCCGTGATGTACGCAGGCTTCTTCGACTACGAACCGCGGCGACCGCAAAACCCCCACTTGGATGTTGCAGAAAGATGGCAGCGGCCGGCCAAGCAAGCGCCGCGCACCGCGTGCCGGCCAATCGGAAAGCAAAACCACGGCCCATGTAATTGGTCGCCGTAGATTGAATTGCGCCGCCGTGCCGGCGCCGCGCGCCCGGCAGACGATGCGGCGCGGTTCATTCGATGACGACGCGCTGTCCGCCCTCGCGGCGCACCTGCAGGCCCAGGCCATCCTGCAGCATCGCCAGCAGGGCTTCGGCGCCCTGCGGGTTGGTCTGGAAAGTACCGCCGACGGTCAGCGCCTGGGCGCCCGGGCCGACTTCGATCCGCAGCGGGGTATAGCGGCCGAGTTCGGCCACCACCTCGCGCAGCGGGCGGTCCTCGAAGTACAGGCTGCCGCTGCGCCAGGAGACTTCGCGTTCGATCTGCTGCAGCGGCAGCGCGCGCACGCGGGCGTGGGCGCCGCGCAGGTCGGCCTGCTGGCCGGCGCCCAGCAGCGAGACCGGCACCTGCGCCAGCGCCGCATCCGACGGCGTCGCCGCGGCGGCGGCCGCGGTCACCTTGACCCGGCCTTCGCTGACGGTGACGCGCACGCCCTCGGCGCGGCGGTACACGTTGAACGCGGTGCCCACCGCGCGCACCCAGGTGCGGTCGGCCACCACCCAGAACGGGCGCTGCGACTCGTGGGCCACGGTGAAGAACACCTCGCCGCGGTCCAGGCGGATCACGCGCGCGTGCGGGTCGTACTCGACGCGCACGGCGCTGTTGCTGTTGATCTCCAGCCGCGAGCCGTCGGGCAGGTTGACCGTGGCGTGTTCGCCGATGTCGGTCTGGAAAGTCGAGACCGGCCGCAGCTGCCACCAGCCGGCCACGCCGACCAGGGCGACGACCGCGGCCGCGGCCGCGGCCCACACGCCGCCCCGGCGCCGCGGCGCGCGGCCGGCGGCGTGCATGGCATTGCCGAACGACACCGCGCGCACCGTGCGCCCGGCCGCGGCAAAGCGGCCCCAGGTGGCCATGAGCTCGTCGAAGGCGCGGGCGTGCCGCGGATGCGCGCTGCGCCAGCGCTGGAACGCGGCGCGGTCCTGGGCGCTGACGTCGTCGGCGTGCAGCCGCGCGATCCACTCGCTGGCCTGGCGCTCGGCGTCTTCGCGGTCGGGGAGGCGGTGAAGGTCACTCATGGGGCGGGCTGGGGTCCTGTTCCGGCATCTGGTAGCGGCGGCGCATGAAGGCGTGGGTGTCGCGCAGGCCGCGGGCGATGTGTTTTTCCACGGTTTTGGTGGAAATGCCCAAACGCCCGGCGATGTCCCGGTACGAGCAGGCATGCAGCACCTTCAGCGTGAACGCGGCCCGGCACTGCGGCGGCAGGTGCTCTATGGCCTGCTTGAGCAGCTGCGCGGCCTCGTCGGCAATCAGGCCGTCTTCGGGCGATGCGCCGTCGTGGAATACGACACCCGTGGCGTCGATGTCCCCCACCGTGTCGGTGGCGGCGATGCGCTGGTGGCGATGCGCATTCCACGCTAGGTTGCGCGCGGTCACGAACAAAAAGGCCTTGGCGTTGTGCACCGGCTGGCCCTGTTCCAGGCTGCGGGCGTAGGCCTCCTGCACGATGTCCTCGGCCGCTTCGGTGGAGCGCGTCAGCCGGCGGGCGTAACGCAGCAGCGCCTGCCGGGTCTCGACAAACACCTGCAGCAAGCGATCGCGGGCGGGCTCGGCCATGGTCATCTAGCACGGAAACCGATAGCGCAAACTACGTCCTCTCCGCGCCCGGGCGCAAGGCGCGCGCCGCGGTTTTCGGCGGCGCCCCCGGGGATCGTTGGTGCGGGAAATGCGGTCCATCGGAACAAGGACACTCGAGCGCGGCAGATCCCCCAGTTTTGTGTGGCCCAATGGGATTGGGATTGGGATTGGCTGGAACGGTCGCGCAATGCGCAAACCGCAAAACCCGCAAAAATGTGCTGTCTTCCGTAGAGACGTTTCAGAGGAGCGAATTCTCCATCGTATAGGTGTGCGGTTCGTGGCCGGGAGGTCATTTACGATGGGGCCAGCCAAGCGAGCCTACGCGGCGACGACCACTTAGCGATAGCGCCGCCTCCACCAGCGGCTTGGCCCGCCCGCAGCCACGCGAGCCTTGACGCGGGCAAGGTGCAACTCCGGCGACGACAAGCCGCAGAACCAGATAAGCACATCGTGCATTGCCCAGGCGGACCAAACCCTCGCGGACTTTACGGTCCCCCAGCGTGGTCTCGAACGCGTAATTCGTACCGTTATTAACCGCCGCATCCAGACAGCGCTGCCCTCCTGCCAAGGTGGCATTGGCAGCCTCAGTTTGGTCACAGCCGGCCGCGGCGATCAGCTCTCGGGCCGAGGTGTCCGTGTTGAACCATGTATGCCCATTTTTTGCAATTTTTGGGCAGATCGGGCAGGCGCGTCTGAACGACGATATCGGTCCTGGCGTATGGGAGCGCGTCATCAGTGCCGCGTCCGACGCTGGGCCGGTGCGGGGGATGGAACTCAAGACGGAGACGGTTGAACCGCCTCCTTCACTTTATCGAAGCGTCGGCGGACGGCCCCTTTAGCCACTGGCGCACAGCTGGCGTCCTCACGCGGCTTGTCGTCACGGAAGGCTCGCCAGCGCTGGTACTGCGCCGCCTTGCCCGGATCGGGGTCCTCATAGCCCTGCAGCCAGAAACGAAACCAGTCCAGGTTGCGCTGGTGCACCCAATACTTGTTTGCAGGCCACGCCTTGTTGTGACCTTCGTCCGGGTACTCGTAGGGATCGATGCGCGCACCTGCCAGGCGGACTTTCGTCAGCGCGATTGCATTCGAGAATGTCTCATCATCAGCCAACTGCAGCAATACCGGTGGCCTTCCGGCACAGGCGTTCATGCTCGCGCTGAACCTCTGCCATAGCTTCAAACCCGCTCCATGATCTGCATCCGGATTCGGCAGCCCCCTCTCATTCTCGAGATAGTTCCTGGCACCCGATCCGATCAGGAAGTAGTCTGAAGGATCCCAGGAGAGGTCAGCCGTACTCAGCGCCTTGAGATAGGGCGAGTTCCACCAGCTCCACATCGCGATCTCGGAGCCGTAGCTCAATCCATAGAGGCCGATTCTCTCGGCGTCGATCAACCCCTCCTGCGCAAGCATCTCGACGCCTCGATCGATCGCAGAGGCAGGGACCCGGATGCGGGCGATCTCATACTCGAAGTTTCCGTCTTCCGAGGTCTGTACCACCCAACCGCGATGTACGGTCAGCACGGCGATGCCCTTGCTGACCAGGCTGTGTATCGGCACTTCGTCGCCAGGTACCTGGCTGAACTGGTTCCTGGAGATATAGAGGGTAGCTACCATGGGCAGCGGGCCTCGGCGCACCTTCGGAAGGTACAGATGCGCCGAGATCTCGGCCGATGTGAGCAGGTTGGGAAGCACCAGGAATCGGACCTCCATGTCCTGCGTCAGTGCGGAGAACCGCCTGTTCGGCTCATCGATGGCTCGCGATTGTCCAGTCTCCAGATCGACCACGTGCAGCGCATCCGGCATCAGCGCGGACTCCATGACCGCGGCCAGATAACGGCATTTTTCATCCAGCGCGCGATTGCCGGCCGCATCCGGCTCTGGAATCCGCATATGGTTCGGGGTGCGGAAAAGTTCGGTCGTTTTACCTTGCAGGTAGTCGACAGCGAATATCTTCGCCCCTGTGCCGTGCACCTCCAAATACAGCAAGCTCTTGCCGCGCCAGGCAAGCAGCTTCTGAAGCTCTGAACCCTCGGTATGATCGCGGCGGAACAGTTCCACACCATTCCGGTTCTTCACACTGATCCTTTGCAGAGCCCGTGATCGATAAGGGTCATCGGGGAGCGTTCTCCACGTACTGCGTTCGGCCGTCGCACCGTCGGCTCCATCCTCCAGACGGTCCGTGAGCATCCGGCTGAAACGCTCTCCCTCACTCTCCATCGTCGCCCTGACACGATCGGCCCATCCTTTCCAGACGATCATCTGCTCGGGCTGTTCCGGCTGCGGCGGTCCGGACTCGCTGCCCAGCAGACCTTGGGTCCATGAATAGCGATACCGCGTTTGCACCTGTGCAAGCCCCGTCTTCTTGCGCAAAGGCCCACCAAGCCGCACTTCCTCTGGAATATGGACGGCAAGATCAGGGGGCGTCAGAGGCAGGCGCTTTATTTTCGACTGCGCCAGAATGTCAAGCGTGTTTTCGGATTGCGGCACCGAGATCAAGATCCGGTCGTGATAGGCGGTCAACGCTTGCGATTGCCGCGATGCGACGCGGTAGTTGTTCAGACGTAGCTGGCTCGCTTTGCAATCCGGCTCCGCACATGGCGCCGCCGACGGATACAGCAATACCTTGCCGTCCGGGGACCATCGCATCGGCAGCGCTTCGCCGTCGAGTACGCCGACCGGTTTGAACAGTGCGTTCTTGTCTACCCAGAATTGGGCGAGGACGCCCGGTTCCGCCGGCTCCGCACCCAGTTCGGCGAGCTTCACCGTCACCCGATAGCGGTTCTTGACCGGTTCCGGGGAAAGTACGGCATAGGCCACATGCGCACCGTCGGGCGCCATTGCAAGGAACTCAATCTGCTCGCGGGTGGCGAAATCGACGACTTCCACCGCTACCGACACCGTCGGCAGGCACGCCAGCAGCGCCAACATCATGCCAGAGACAAATCTTCTGGATTCACGATTAAGTAGATTCATTTTTCTCCTCGCGGCCAGATACCTTGTCAAAAGACGTACTTCAGGTTGAGGTAGAAGAAGCGCCCGCGCAGATCGGCTTGCCGAGGGTCATACCCAGCAAAGTTATTGGAATAATCGCCCTGGTTATTGCCCAGATTGATGGCGCCCACACTGGCCCGCAGGCCTCGAAGCATTGGCCAGCGTGCAGCGGAAAAGTCGTAGCTGAGCTGCAAGTCATACCACCAATTGGCCGGCATCTCCCGGACACCGTCATAGTCGGTATAGGAACTCAGGTACCGCGCGAACACGTTCGCTCCAAGGCCGCCGTTACCGGCCCAGGTGAGTCCGGTATTGCCCTTGAAACGGGCGGGGTATCCTGCGTCGTTGGCATTGCCCACCTGCTCCCGCGCAGCTTGTCCCGGCTGCAGCGTGACCTTGTAACTGTCGACATAGCTGCCGCTCAGGCTCCAGACAAAGTCGCCGAAGCGGTCCATACGGAACCGGTAATTGTTTTGTAGGTCCACGCCGCGCACCACGACCCCACCGAAGTTCAGGGCAGTGCGATCCAGGCTGAGCAAGCGGCCGGGCAGGCCGGCGGCAAGATCCTGCGCGGTCGGGTCTGCGCGCCGGATGCGATCACCGAACAGCTGTGGATTGCGCAGCAGATCGTTAAGTGCAGGCAAGCGAACAATGAAATCTTCCTGTTCGACCCTGAAGGCCGTGGCGCCAAAAGAGAAGCCTGCAAGCGTCTCAGGCTCCAGGATGAACCCGAAAGTGAGCGAAGTGGCTTCTTCGGGTTGGATATCTTCGTTGGGACCCTGCGTTAGGATGATTTGAACCGGTTCGTTGTTGCGCAGTGGATCGCTCACTACCGTATCGAATACGTTGACGTTACCGAATGTGTCGTTGAGCGACGGGGTCTTGAACGCCGTGCCGCCGCTGGCGCGCAGCAGCAGCCAACGCGTCGGCTTCCACAGCAGACCAAGCTGTGGATTGAAGCTGCTGCCGAAAGTGCTGTAATCGTCATAGCGTCCGGCCAGGCTGAGCTCCAGCCGGCGATCGTCCGAGCTGGGGACCAATGGCTGCAACAGCTCGAAGTAGCCCGCCACGACATCACGCGAGACATTGAGATCAGCGTCGGGCTGATCGCTACGATCCCTGGTCAGCCTCTCTTTGCGCGCCGAAGCGCCCACCGCCCAGGACAAGGGCTGACCGAAAACCCCATCGATCCGCCCCGCCAGATTCGCTTCGGCCATGGTCGCGCCGGTGCGCGTCGATGCGATCGGCTCGCTTCGGATCGAGGCGAGGATTGCTGGGCTGTTGCAGGGCAGCGTGCTGCAGAACACGTTCAGGGCGCGGCTTGGATCGGTGGAAGTCAGGGCCGTTCGCACCGTGGCAGCATTGATGTAATTGCGCTCGACGAGGGTCGATTGGTCGTTATCGGCGAGCAGCGACAACTCCCAATCGATTTCGCCCCAGGTTCCCTGCAATCCTGCCAATCCACGACCAAACTGATTCTCGGCATCGAACAGCCTGGGTCCGAGTTCAACGGTACGGTAGTCGACGCCTACCGCGACGCCAAAAGGGTTGTAAGGATTCGATGCGGGCACGACGAACAGCCCTGCGGAGCCCCCAAAAAGGACATCGGGTGCCGCGCTTGTCATGACGGCGTTGCGCGTGAACATCAGCTCGGCGAACATCGACACGCCGTTGTCGAACCGATAGTCGCCGGTGGCCAGGGTGCCGAAACGCCGGGTTTCGGAGATCAGTGTCTGAAACGGGGCGAGTTCGAACCTGTTCAGTACGCCGTCGGTAGCGGCGAAATCCTGCGGCGTGAGCCCGATCCCGTCCGTGCCCTGCGGGACCCCGGCGAACCGGTTACGCAGGCCCGGCAGGTTGCCCTGGCCCGGCAAGGCATAGATGTTCGCGGGAAAACTCAGCGTCGATCGCAGATCGATGCCTCCGAACCTGCGGAAGTCGCTGTCGGCCGTCAAGCTGCGGGCCGGTCGGAGCACCGGATCGCGCTCGAAGAGATCAAATACAACCAGGCCATTGAACTGCTCGCCACCACCACCGAGGGTAATCGAGACGTTCCGCTCGGTGGCGTCGCCGCGGTAGGAGGTGCCGTAGCGGCTCCCCGCCACCACGCCCTCAAAATCCTTGCGCAGAATGAAGTTCACCGCACCGCCGACGGCATCGCCGCCATAGACCGCCGAGGCGGTATCGGTCAGGATCTCGACGCGGTCGATAGCCTCCAGCGGAATGCTGTTGAGATCGAAATAGTTTCTGGCGAACTGGCTCGCTGAAGCAGTGACCCGGCGGCCGTTGATAAGGATCAGCGTCGAGCCCTGACTTAACCCGCGTAGCTGAATAGTGCTAGCACCGAGAAAAGCGCCTGCTCCGGATTCGTCACGGGATGTCGCGCCCTGCGGCACGGTGTTGAGCAGTTCGCGCACGGTCGAGTAGCCGCTACGGTCGATCTCTTCTCGAGTGATCAAGGTCACCGACGAAGGACCCTCGAACTCGGTGCGCTGGAGGCGGGAACCGGTCACCACCATCTTTTCTATTTCCACGACTTCACCGGGCCGCGGCGCGGCGACTTCCTCTTCCTGCGCACCCTCCCCCGACTGCGCGAGCTGGGCAGTCTGCGATGTCCCCGGCGCTGCGCCGCGGTCCACGATCGCGATGGTGCGCTCCCCGGTCTGCTGATAGGTCAGTCGCGTGCCCGCCAGCATCCGTGCGAGGCCTTCGGCCACCGAATAATCGCCGCGCAGCGGCCCGGTGCGGATGTCCACCACCTGCGCCTGCGGAAACACCAGGGTGATGTCCGCCTGCTCGGCGAACTGGTTGAGCGCGGTCGCGGCCGGCTGCGCGGCGATGTCGAACGGCTTTTTGTCCTCCGCGGCCTGCGCGGCGCCGCTCATCGCCATCGCAACGATCAGGGCGTTGCGCAGCGCGCTGCGCCTGATCGCGGATTTCATAGGATGCATATGCATGGCGCGTCACTCCCCGTTGGTGTGTGCAAGGCCCCGGCGTGGACACCGGATTGTCATAGAGACGGCGCAGACGCGCTTTTCCACCATTGCGCGGCGCAGGCCGGCTTCGCTGCCGGGCGGCGTGCGTCCGCACAGGCCACCGGCGGCGCGGCCTGCGTCTTCGCGCCGCAGGTGCGACGATCGCAAATGGTGAAAGTGGCACGGCCTAGCTTGCGGTAGCCCAGGCCGCTGCCTTCCAGCAGGCGCGCGAGGCCTTCGTTGACGGTGTAACGGCCGCTGAGCGGGCGGATCTTCGCGTCCTGCACCAGATCGTAGGAAAACACCAGGGTGATGTCGGCCTGGCGCGCGAATTCGTTCAACGCGGCCGCGGCTGGCTGGCTTGCGATCCGGAAGCGCTTGCGATCGGCATCGGTGTCGGCCGTGGCGCCGCAGCTGGCCAACGCCAGCATGGCCAGCAGCGCAACGCCGCACAGATCCATCTTGCTACCCATCGTTACGCTGTGCCGCCCGCGGTCCGCTGCCGATGCGGATAGAGACGGGGCAACGACCTCAATCCGCTATTCATGCGGACGCCGGAAGGCGCACCGGCGCTAAATCGTGTGTGGGGTGCGACCGCGCCGCAGTCCGCTACTGCGTTGAAGCACGCGTTGAGGCACGCGCCGAAGCCCGCGCCTCGATGTAGACCAGATTGTTGGCCGTGCGACGGGTCACAACTGGGAACGCCTGGGTCAGCGCCGTCAGAAAACCGTCCACATCGCCGGCGCGGAAGCGGCCGCCGATCCGCAAGTCGTACAGGGCCGGATCGGCGAGGATCAGCCGCATGTCGGTGTAGCGGTTGAGCTCGGCCACGGCCTGCACCAGCGGCTCGCCGTCGAAGACCAGCGCGCCTTCCCGCCAGGCCAGCGTATTGGACAGCGCCGCGGGGCTGATGGTGGCCACGGGCGAGGCCGCCGCCGTCTGCAGGCGCTGCCCCGCCACCAGCTGGCGGTCGCGCAGCGGCGGCGCGGCGGACGCGTGGCCCTGCTTGGGCGGTGCCGCCTGCGGCTCCGGTTGGGAGTGCACCGCCACCTTGCCCTCGGTGACGATGACCTCGATCTCGCGCGAGTCGCGCAGGCGCACGTTGAACTCGGTGCCGACGGCGCGCACCACGGCGCGACCGGCGTACACCAGGAACGGGCGCTCCGGCTGATGCGCCACCTTGAACGCGGCCTCGCCTTTGCGCAGATAGACCACGCGCTGCCCGCGGCTGAAGCGCGTTTCCAGGATCGTGTTGGTGTTGAGCTCCACCTCCGAGCCGTCGGCCAGCACGGCGCTGCGCTGCTGACCGACCGCGGTGGCCAGGGTCTGCGCCTCGTTGCCACGCTGGAGCCAGGAGAAGCAGCCGATCGCCAGCACCAGCGACGCCGCCAGCATCCAGGGCGCGATCCGACGCAGCCGGAGATGCCTCGGCGCAGGTTTGTCCACGCCGTACAGCCGCTTCTCCTCCGCTACGAAGGTGGCCACCCGCTCGTCGCGCTTGGCTTCGGCCAGGTCGTCCAGCGAGCGCCAGACGCCGCCCAGCTCCTCGAACGCGCGGCGATGGCGCGCATCGCGCCGCAGCCAGCGCTCGAACTCGTCGCGATCCTGTGCCGACAGCTCCTCGTCGTCCAGGCGCCATACCCAGAGCGCGGCCTCTTCTTCCACCTCGGCCGGACTGCGGAATTTCAGCACGCCGCTCATCGGCGGTCTCCTTCGTCCTTGATCGGGTGTGGACCGAGCATCAGGGCCGATGCCGGGTCGCCGGACATGCCGTGTTCGCGCAGGTGATCCCGGCAGCGCACGAGGCCCTTGGCGACGTGCTTCTCGATGGTGCTCTGGGCGATGCCGAGCACCGCGCTGATTTCCGATTGCGACAACTTGTACACCTTTCTCAGCACGAACACGCGCCGGCAGATCGGCGGCAGACTATCGACCGCCGCACAGAACGCTTCGAAACGACGGCGCGCATCCAACTGCTCTTCCAACTGGGGGTTACTGGATGAGACGCCCAGCGCATCGAAATCCGCCACCGCATCGGTGGCACGGCTGGTGCGGCGCCGGCCCAGTTCCACCGCGAGGTTGTGGGCGATGGTGATCAGCAGCGCCTTGGGCGACTCGACCGTGGTGTAGTCCTGGATCCCGTAGATGCGGATGTACGTGTCCTGGATGACATCCTCGATGTCCTCCTCCGTGCTCAGGTACCTGCGCAGGTAGCCCTGCAACATCGCGCGATGGCAGAACACCTGGTTGAGGAACCATTCGTGACGATCGGGCGACATGGACGGGGCGGCGACTTGTCTTGCTGCTGTCACCTCCATGAAACGCCGATGCCATGCGAAAGTAAAGCGGCAGGGCCGCCTCAACGGCGTGTTTTGATGCACGGACGCGGCCGATGGCGGAAACGTCCAACTGACCCGTCTTAGTCAGGTTATGCGCTGCCCCGCAAACGGGTGATGCGCCCGGTCGAAACGGTATCGGCGTGCCGCTAGAGCGCTGGCTCTAGACGGTAGTTGGCGCCGTCCAACCCTGTCACTCGCACGAGCTGCTGCACCCGTCTGGCAGTGCCTCGACCTTCGATATAGACCACCACGTCGACCGCCTCTGCGATCAGCGCACGTGGCACGTTGACTACCGCTTCCTGGATCAGTTGCTCGAATCGAACCAGCCCGCCATGCGCCGAGCCGCCATGGATCGACGCGATGCCGCCCGGATGTCCCGTGCTCCAGGCCTTCAGCAGATCCAGCGCTTCGGCCCCGCGCACTTCACCGACAATGATGCGGTCGGGTCGCAGTCGCAGTACCGAGCGCACCAACTGCGCCATGGTCGCGACGCCGGACTTGGTCCGCAGCGGAACGTGGTCGTCGGACAGACACTGCAATTCGACCGTGTCCTCCAGCAGGATCACCCGATCGCGGGTTTCCGCGACCACTTGCAGCAGCGCGTTGATGAGCGTGGTCTTGCCGGTCGACGTGCCACCCACGATGACGAGATTCTTGCACCCCAGCACCGCAACGCGCAGCGTATCGGCTTGCGCCTGGGTCATCACGCCGTCGGCGACGTATTGGGATAGCGGGATCACGCCCGCGGCGCGCTTGCGGATCGCAAAGGTCGGCGCCCGTGTCACCGGTGGCAGGACGCCCTCGAAGCGTTCGCCGGTCTCGGGCAGTTCGGCCGACAGCACCGGCGCGCCAGCGTGCACCTCGGTCCTCAGGTGCGCGGCGACCAGACGGATAATGCGTTCGGCATCCGCAGGCGATAGCCTCACGCCCGTCGGCTCGCGGCCGCTGCGCAGCTTGTCCAGCCACAGCGAGCCGTCGGGGTTGACCATCACCTCGATCACCTGCGGGTCTTCCAGCGCCGCGGCAATGACCGGTCCCATGGCGGTGCGCAGCATGCGGATCTGGCGCGAAGTCGCGATCACCTTGGCGTCGGGACTGCCTTCGTGGGGTCCACGCATTCGTTTGCCTCTTCCGTCATTCCGGCGAACGCTGATTCGTCCGGCACCCGCTCCTCGATCGCCTGCCGGACCCGCTTGCCGCCCTGCAGGTGCAGCGCCAGCTGTTCGATGAATTGCTCGAAGCGTGCCCGGCCGAGCGCCCTCGCGGCCTCGACGTGGGCTTCGGGCAGCGGTGCGGTGACGGAAAGGTAGTGGCGGACGTGCAGCGCGAGAGTTTCGGTCAGGATCATCTGGTCGCGTTCCAGCCGTTCTAACTGGCGCGAGAGCCGATCCAGCCGGCGTGCCATGGCGGCTTCGCGGCGGTCGGCACCGTCGGGTGACAGGAATGAGGCCAAGGCCGCGGCGACGATGCTGGATTTGGACACGCCACGCGTGTTCGCCAGCTCTTCCAGGCGCCGGGCGTGCTCGCGTTCGAGGAAGACGTTGAGACGGGTTCGGCTCATAGCGGCAGCCGTTCGTAACGGAGGTCGCGCGCGCGGTCTTCTTCCGCGATCGGCTCGTCCGGAATCGCTGCTCGATCGATGACGCACCCGCTCCAGTCATGCGGACGCGCAGCGGGCGTGTCGGGATAGCTCGACGACGACAAAGCCACCGGCGGCAGCGCGCGATCGGCGAAGTTGCGGTCGGCGTAGTACCGCAGCTTGCGCGCGCGCAGCGGGGGATGGCCCGCCACCATCACCAGCTCTTCATCGGGCGGCAACTGCATCACCTCGCCCGGTGTCAGCAGCGGTCGAGCCGTCGCCTGCTGCGACACGTTGACATGATCCAGCCACAGCGCCATGCGATCGCCGCCATAGCTTCGATGTGGGCGGACCTCGGTCGCAACGCCCAACGCATCGGACAAGCGCTGCGCAGTACGCTCGTCGTTCGGCGCAAAGGCGACACGTACGTGGCAGTTGTCGAGAATCGAACTGTTGCGGCCGTAGGCCTGCTCGATCTGGTTGAGCGACTGCGCGATCAACAGGGACCGCATCCGGTAGCCGGCCATGAACGTCAATGCCTGCTCGAAGAAGTCCAGCCGGCCGAGCGCGGGAAACTCGTCGAGCACCCACAGCAACGGATGCTTGGCCTCCGCAATCGTCGGCCGCTGCGGCTCGCGAATCAGCAGGCGGTCCAGCCAATGGCTGGATGCGTCGAGCTGATCCGGCAGCGATTCGGTC
>JAESGX010000180.1_pt1 | contig 18564 bp, 17 predicted proteins | sample 9269801 | NCBI WGS metagenome assembly JAESGX01 (sample SAMN16773122, study PRJNA677054) | algae metagenome | isolation source: Pleurocapsa minor GSE-CHR-MK-17-07R and co-occurring heterotrophs from wet... | place: USA: Lower Calf Creek Falls, Grand Staircase Escalante National Monument, UT ... | reverse complement strand
ACGACCGGCTCGCAGGCATCGAGCACATCGGCCTTGAAACTCGCATCGGTAACCTTCGTCGTCGCCATGACGAACCTCGTGAACTGTGTCGAGCGAGACGCTCGCCGACGTCGCGCCGAACGTAGGAAGCGACCCCCGGCACGTCAAGGACGGGGGGGGCGACGGGACGGGCAAAAGCGGCCGAAACGGCCTGCGTCTCAGCTCGGGGGACGCGCCGTCGCCTGTTTCGCCGCGGCGATCGCCGCACCGAACGGACCGGCGAGGGCGGCCTCGCTGATCGGACCGATGTGCTTGTAGAGGATGGTGCCGTCCGGGCCGACGACGAAGGTTTCCGGCACGCCGTAGACGCCCCACTCGATCGACGCCCGCCCGTTCGCATCGACGCCGACCGCCTCGTAGGGGTTGCCGAGGGCGCCGAGGAAGCGGCGGGCGTTCTCCGGCTGATCCTTGTTGTTGATGCCGACGATGGCGAGCTCCGGGTCCTCGGCGAGCCGCATCAACAAGGGATGCTCGATCCGGCACGGCCCGCACCACGAGGCGAAGACGTTGACGAGGAGAGGGCGCCCCCGCAGGTCCGCCGGCGTCAGGCCGGGCACGGCGACGCCGTCCCGCACCAGCCCCTCGAGCGGTGGCAGGGCGGTCGCGGGCACCTGTCGGCCGACCAGCACAGAGGGGACCGCCGAGATATCGCCACCGACGTTGAGGCGGAACAGGAACAGTCCGGCGAGCGCCAGGAAGATCGCCACCGGCGTGCCGAGCAGCAGCCGCAGCCGCCGCTGGCGCGCGGCTTCGGCCGGGTCGATCTCCGGCGGGCGTTCGCCGCCGGGCGAGGTCATCGGATCGAGGGCGGGTGTCATGGCTGCCGCGCCGCCGAGCGCCGGCGCACACCGCGCGCCTCGAGCTCGGCGATGCGCCGCTTCAGGCGTCGTCCGTCGAGGAGGATCGCCGCCGTCATGCCCGCCAGCACGAGGGTGGTGATGGCGTAGGCGGCGAAGACGAAGCCGGCGTGGCCGGTGAGCCAACTCACGAGGCCGCCTCCGCCTGGCGCGTCTCGCCGGAAGCGGAGGCCGCCGCCTGGATGCCGAGCACGGCGAGCCGCCGGCGCAACAGCTCGTTGCGCATCGCCATCACCTGCAGGGTCGAGAACAACAGCGTGAACGCCACCGCCATCACCAAAAGCGGGATCAGCATCGAGGTGTGGATGGTCGGTCCATCCATGCGGAAGACGCTCGCCGGCTGGTGCAGCGTGTTCCACCAGTCGACCGAGAACTTGATGATCGGGATGTTGATGGTGCCGACCAGCACCAGGATGGCGGCGACGCGGGCGGCGCGGATCTGGTCGTCGAAGGCATGCCAGAGCGCGATCAGCCCGAGATACATCACGAACAGCACAAGCATCGACGTCAGCCGCGCGTCCCACTCCCACCAGGTCCCCCACATCGGCTTGCCCCAGATCGAGCCGGTGACGAGCGCGAGGAAGGTGAAGGCGGCGCCGAGCGGGGCGGTGGCGCGGGCCGCCACGTCGGCGAGGGGGTGGCGCCAGACGAGTGTGCCGAGCGCCGACACCGCCATCGAGACATAGGCGAACAGCCCGAGCCACGCCGAGGGCACGTGCACGAACATGATGCGCACCGTCTCGCCCTGCTGGTAGTCGGCCGGCGCGCTGAAGAACGACATCCACAGGCCGACCGCGAGGCAGGCGATCGTCGCCACCCACAGGAACGGCAGCGCCCGCGCCGAAATCGACGCGAAGCGGGTCGGGTTGGCGAGGTCGGTGACACCCATGATCTGCTTCTAGTGCCGAGTAAGATCGACTTCAATGTGGCGGCGCCTCGCTCCGAAACCACGATGAGGGTTCTGTCCGGCTTGCGGCACCCGGGAGGGGCGAGCCCCGGGCGTGTGGGTCGCCTCGCCCGCGTGATCGTGAAACGGCCGGCGCTGGCCGGTCCGCCGTTCGTCCTCTACCATTTCACATGGATGCCAGCGTGGCGGCGCTGCCCGCGCGGGCGATGCCGCCACAATTCGGTGCATCGCCGTCCGGCCCGGAGGAGAGCTCCCATGACGAAATGGATCCTGCTGGCCCTCGGCGTGTTCCTGTTCTTCAACGGCATCATGTCGCGGACCTACGGCTACAGCGACCCCGACCGCTACTGCTGGCAGATGGACTACATCAAACTCTACAGCTGCTTCGCGAGCCCGCTCGGCGCGCAGGTGGTGGTCTGGGGCACGACGCTGCTTGGTGCAGCTCTGATCGCCGGCTGCTTCCTGTACGGGCGGCGCAAGCGCGCTTAGGCTTGATCGGTGGGGGCGAGCGGGCGCGGGCGCCGCCTCGTCAGCCTTCGCCGGCCCGGAGCGCTGCGGCCGCTGCGATCGGTGCGATCACCAGCGAGAACAGCGTCAGCGCGCACAGGATCAGGAAGGGCGGCAGGAATGGTGCCGGGTCGGTGACGGCGGCATCCGCCGCCGCGACGCCGAAAATCAGGACCGGCACGGCGAGCGGCACCACCAGCACCGGCACCAGCAGGCCGCCGCGCCTGAGCCCCGCCGTCAGCGCCGCCCCGATCGCCCCCATCAGCGTCAGCGCCGGCGTGCCGGCGGCGAGCGTCAGCGTCACGGCGCCGATCGCCGTCGGCGAAAGGTCGAGGAACAGCGCCAGGAACGGTGCGGCCACCACCAGCGGCAGCCCGCTCGCCGTCCAGTGCGCCGCCGCCTTGGCGAGCACGACGAGCGACAGCGGTGCCTCGCCGGTGAGCAGCAAATCGAGCGAGCCGTCGTCGCGGTCGGCCTGGAACAGCCGCTCGAGCCCGAGCAGCGTGGCGAGCAGCGCGCCGATCCAGAGGATGCCCGGCCCGATGCGCGCGAGCAGCTTCAGGTCCGGCCCGACGCCGAGCGGCACGATGGTGACGACGACGAGGAAGAACAGCACGCTCACCGCCGCGCCGCCGCCGACGCGCAGCGACAGCGTCAAGTCGCGCCTGTAGAGCGCCCACAGGGCCGACGTCATCGCAGCCGCCTCTCGTCCGCGCTGCTCATGCCGGCCCGTTCCCGCCGAGGACGAGGCGGCGTGGCGCCGGGATCGGCAGCTCGGCGTGCGTCGCCGCCACCACCAGGCCGCCCTCGGAAACGTGATCGAAGATCAGCTCGCCGAGCCGCCGCTCCGCCGCCGCGTCGAGGGCCGCCGTCGGCTCGTCGAGCAGCCACAGCGGCCGCGGCGCGGCGATCAGGCGGGCGAGCGCGAGGCGGCGGCGCTGGCCGGCGGAGAGATAGGCCGAGGGCAGGTCGGCGAGCGCCAGCAGGCCGACGGCATCCAGCGCGTCGTCGACGCGGTCTCGCCGGCCGCCGAGATAGACCGCCCAGAAACCGAGGGCTTCCGCCACCGACAGCGACGGCTTCACCGCGTCGAGATGGCCGAGATAGTGGAGCTGGGCGGCGAGCGGCAGGTCGTCGTCGCCGCCCTCGAGCCGCACCACTCCCTCGCTCGGGCCGAGCAGCCCTGCGACGACGCGCAGCAGGCTCGACTTGCCGGCGCCGTTCGGCCCGGTGACGACGAGCGATTCGCCCGCCTCAACGGTGAAGGAGACGTCCTCGAACAGCCGCCGGCCGCCGCGATCCAGCGCCAGCCCGGTCGCCACCAGACGGTAGCGTGCCGGGGCCGTCACGACGCGGAATTCCGCGGCCATCGAGGCTGTCGATCGGCCGATCGGCCCGCTCGCTTGCACATTGGAGGTGATCTGGTTTCGCTCAGGGAAATTCGGTATAGGGCTTGCAACTCGCGCCGGCGGACGGTGCGGTCCAGTATGACTTCGGATGTTCCGACCGGCGCCGTGCCGAAGGAGCTCCGGTCCGACCTCCGGAAGCGGCCTCCTCCGCCTCCACGACGGTCGCTCCGGGATCATCCCGAGTCCGCCCCGCCGCGCCGCCATTCGAACAGGGGAACGCATCGGTGTCCACCCAGTCCCTCGACAGCTTCAAGTCCCGCAAGACCCTCGAGGTCGGCAAGTCCGAGTACGTCTACTTCAGCCTCAAGGAGGCGGAGAAGAACGGCCTGCCCGGGATTTCGGCGCTGCCGTTCTCCCTCAAGGTCCTCCTCGAGAACCTCTTGCGCTTCGAGGACGGGCGCACCGTCACCGCCGACGACATCCGCGCCGTCGCCGAATGGATGGTCGAGCGCCGCTCCGACCGCGAGATCGCCTTCCGACCGGCGCGCGTCCTGATGCAGGACTTCACCGGCGTTCCCGCCGTCGTCGACCTCGCCGCGATGCGCGACGCCATGGCGGCGCTCGGTGGCGACCCGCAGAAGATCAACCCGCTGGTGCCGGTCGACCTCGTCATCGACCACTCGGTGGTGGTCGACTTCTTCGGCACCGCCTCTGCCTTCGACAAGAACGTCGCCCGCGAATATGAGCAGAACCAGGAGCGCTACCGCTTCCTGAAGTGGGGCCAGGGCGCCTTCGAGAACTTCCGCGTCGTGCCGCCCGGCACCGGCATCTGCCACCAGGTCAACCTCGAAAACCTCGCCCAGACGGTGTGGACGAAGACCGAGACGGAGACCGACAAGAAGGGCCGGCCGGTCGAGCGCACCTATGCCTTCCCGGACACCCTCGTCGGCACCGATTCCCACACCACGATGGTCAACGGCCTCGGCGTTCTCGGCTGGGGCGTCGGCGGCATCGAGGCGGAGGCGGCCATGCTCGGCCAGCCGATCTCGATGCTCCTGCCCGAAGTCATCGGCTTCCGGCTCGACGGCAAGCTGAAGGAGGGCATCACCGCCACCGATCTGGTGCTGACGGTGACGCAGATGCTCCGCAAGAAGGGCGTCGTCGGCAAGTTCGTCGAGTTCTACGGCCCCGGCCTCGACAACCTGTCGCTCGCCGACCGTGCCACGATCGCCAACATGGCGCCGGAATATGGCGCCACCTGCGGCTTCTTCCCGATCGATGCCGAGACGATCGCCTATCTCGACGAGACCGGCCGCAAGGGCAGCCGCGTCGAGCTCGTCGAGAAGTACGCCAAGGCCCAGGGCATGTGGCGGACGAAGTCGACCCCCGACCCGGTGTTCACCGACACCCTCGAGCTCGACATCTCCAACGTGCTGCCGTCGCTCGCAGGCCCGAAGCGCCCGCAGGACCGCGTGCTGCTCGCCGAATCGAAGCAGGGCTTCGCGGCGGCGCTGGAGGGCGAGTTCAAGAAGCCCGGCGAAGCGGCGAGGCGCGTGCCGGTCGAAGGCCATGACTTCGACGTCGGCCACGGCGACGTCGTCATCGCCGCGATCACCTCGTGCACCAACACCTCCAATCCGAGCGTGCTGATCGCCGCCGGCCTGCTCGCCCGCAACGCCGTGGCGAAGGGCCTCGTGTCGAAGCCGTGGGTGAAGACCTCGCTCGCCCCCGGTAGCCAGGTGGTCGCCGAATATCTCGACCGCTCGGGCCTGCAGAAGGACCTCGACACCCTCGGCTTCAACCTCGTCGGTTTCGGCTGCACCACCTGCATCGGCAATTCTGGCCCGCTGCCGGAGCCGATCTCGGTGGCGATCAACGCGGGGGATCTCGTCGCCGCCGCGGTACTCTCCGGCAACCGTAACTTCGAGGGCCGCGTCAATCCGGACGTCAAGGCGAACTATCTCGCCTCGCCGCCGCTCGTCGTCGCCTATGCGCTTGCCGGCTCGATGCAGATCGACCTGACGCGCGAGCCGCTCGGCTACACGAAGAAGGGCGAGCCGGTCTATCTCCGGGACATCTGGCCGTCCAACAAGGAGATCGCCCAGTTCATCCGCGACAACGTCACCAAGAAGATGTTCAAGGAGCGCTACGCCGACGTCTTCAAGGGCGACGAGCAGTGGCAGAAGATCGCCGTGCCGACCGGTGACACCTACACCTGGGACGACGGCTCCACCTACGTCCGCAATCCGCCCTACTTCGTCGGCATGCAACACGCCCCGACGCCTCCGGGCGACATCGTCGGCGCGCGGGTGCTCGGCCTGTTCCTGGACTCGATCACCACCGACCACATCTCGCCGGCCGGCTCGATCAAGGCCGCCTCGCCGGCGGGCGAGTACCTCGTCTCGCACCAGGTCCGCCCGGTCGACTTCAACCAGTACGGCACGCGGCGCGGCAATCACGAAGTGATGATGCGCGGCACCTTCGGCAACATCCGCATCAAGAACCAGATGCTCGGCGGCAAGGAGGGCGGCTTCACGCTCCACCAGCCGGACGGCGCCGAGATGTCGATCTATGCGGCGTCGATGCAGTACAAGGCGGAGGGCGTGCCGCTCGTCGTCTTCGCCGGCAAGGAATACGGCACCGGCTCGTCGCGTGACTGGGCGGCGAAGGGCACCAACCTGCTTGGCGTGCGCGCCGTCATCGCCCAGTCGTTCGAGCGCATCCACCGCTCCAACCTCGTCGGCATGGGCGTGCTGCCCGCCACCTTCAAGGACGGCGAGAGCTGGCTGACGCTCGGGCTGACGGGCAACGAGGTGGTGACGATCCGCGGCATCGAGACGGGGCTGATGCCGCGCCAGATGCTGTCGGCGGAGATCGTCTCGGCCGACGGCACGGTGCGCCACGTCGACCTCTTGTGCCGGATCGATACCCTCGACGAGCTCGAGTACTTCAAGAACGGCGGCATCCTGCAATACGTGCTGCGCAACCTCGCCGCCTGAGTGTTCCGGCGCGCCGGGGTGCGCCGGCCCTCATCCGGCCTTCGGCCACCTTCTCCCCGCCTTCGGCCGGGAGAAGGGAATGCCGCGGATGTCGAGTTCAGACCGATCTTCCCCTGACGTCAGACCCGGGTTTCCCTTCTCCCGCATCGCGGGAGAAGGTGCCCGAAGGGCGGATGAGGGCCGCGCGGCACGCGCGGAAAGCCGCGCACCGCTACAACCGCGCAGAACCCGCAAGCGCCCCGTTACCCCGTCGCCCGCACCACGGCGAGCGTGATCGCCGCGCCCGCTGCCGCCGAGACGGCGGAGAGGCCCGTGCCCCAGGCGATGTCCACCAGTGACACCACCCCCGGCCAGTTCTTCAGCGTCGCCCAGTTGGTCAGGTCGTAGGTCATGTAGGTGAACAGGCCGAACAGGGCGCCGCGGACGAGCGCCTGGGTCCAGCGCCCATCGGCCACCGCCGGCATCACCGCGAAATAGAGCAGCCCGGCGATGAACAGCACGTAGAAGGCGATCGCCGGCCCCCAGACGACCCCGTCGGCGATCAGGCCCTCCAGCCGCGGCCGGTAGAACTGCGCGCCGACCGTCGACAGCCAGACGGCGTCGATGACGGCGAACACCAGCGCCGTTGCCACATATGCGATCACGACGCTCTGCATCGACCGGTCCACCTGTTGTTTCAGGAAGCTCTACGCCATGGGAGGCGGGCCGGTTCAGCGCCGGTCGCGGAAAAAGCCCCTGAGCAGGGCTGCCGCCTCGCCCTCACCGATGCCCGAATAGACGTCGGGCGCGTGGTGGCAGGTGGCCGAGGCGTAGAGGCGCACGCCGTGCTCGACCGCGCCGCCTTTCGGGTCGCCGGCGCCGAAATAAAGCCGCCGGAGGCGGGCGAACGAGATCGCCGCGGCGCACATCGGGCAGGGCTCCAGCGTCACGTAGAGGTCGCAGCCGATCAGCCGCTCCGAGCCGAGCCGCGCGGTGGCGGCGCGGATCGCCAGCACTTCCGCGTGCGCGGTCGGGTCGCGGAGCTCGAGCGTGCGGTTGCCGGCGCTCGCGAGCACCGCCCCATCCGGCCCGAGGATGACGGCGCCGACGGGCACTTCGCCGCGCACTGCCGCCGCCCGCGCCTCGCCGAGCGCCAGCGCCATCGGCGACGACGGGGTGGCGGCGGCAATGGTCGGCGGCGGGCTGTCCGCGGTGTGGCCGGCGTCTGTCATCAAGAGGCTCCCGATCACCGCGCTTTCCCGTATCGGAGCCGCGGCCGCTCTGCTATCACGCCCGCATCATGTCAACATCCGAAGAAACCGGCGACCGCCGCGAGCGGATCGCCAAAGTCATCGCCCGAGCCGGGCTGTGCTCTCGCCGTGAGGCCGAGGAGTGGATCGTCGCCGGGCGCGTCGCCATCAACGGCACGCTGCTCGAGACGCCCGCCCATACTGTCGGCGAGGGTGACCACGTCACCGTCGACGGTGTGCCGCTGCCCGATCGCGAGCCGACCCGGCTGTGGCTCTACCACAAGCCGCGCGGGCTGGTGACGACGAACAGCGACCCCGAGGGCCGCCCGACGGTGTTCGAGCACCTGCCGGAGGATCTGCCGCGGGTGATGACCATCGGCCGTCTCGACATCAACACCGAGGGCCTGCTGCTGCTCACCAACGACGGCGGCCTCGCGCGCGTGCTGGAGCTGCCGGCGACCGGCTGGCTGCGCCGCTACCGCGTGCGCGCCCACGGCGACGTCACCCAGGCCGATCTCGACAAGCTGAAGGAGGGTGTGGCCGTCGACGGCGTTCTCTACGGCCCGGTCGAGGCGACGCTCGACCGCGTCCAGGGCGCCAACGCCTGGCTGATGATCGGCATTCGCGAGGGCAAGAACCGCGAGGTCAAGCAAGTGCTCGGCACCGTTGGCCTCGAGGTGTCGCGCCTCATCCGCATCTCCTTCGGCCCCTTCCAGCTCGCCGATCTCGAGCCGGGCGAGGTGCGGGAAATCCGCGGCCGCATCCTGCGCGACCAGCTCGGCGACCGTCTCGCCGACGAGGCCGGCTGCGTCTTCGCCACCGGCAACGACGCCGAGCCGCGCCCGGCGAAGCCGCGCAAGACGTCCGTGCGGACCGCGGCCGCGTCCGCCGCCGCCGACAAGCCGCGCCCGTCGCGGGCCCGCCCGCTCGCCGGCGATGGTCCCGGCCGCTCGGATACCGGCGACCGGCCCGCCCGCCCGCCGCGCGCCGCCGCCGCCGGCCGCCGCGCCGGCGACCGGCCGCTGTCGGGTGGCGGCGACGGTCCGCGCATGGTGTCGCGCGGCTCGCGCTCGCACGACGAGGGCCGCTCGCGCGGCACCCGCTCCCACGACGGCGAGGGGCGCGGTGATCGCCCGCGTCCCGCCCGTCCGGCGAACCCCGCCAACCCCAATCCGCGCGTGCTCGCACCGCAGGACTGGACCGGCGAGTATGCCAGCGAAGGCCCGGCGCCGGTGAAGCAGGAGCGTCCGCCCCGTAGCAGCGCCGGTCCGAAGGGCGCTGGCGCCCGCGGCGACGGTCCGCGCGGTCCCCGGTCCGCCGGCTCCCGGGCCGACGGTCCCCGCTCGGCCGGCTCCCGCGGCGACGCCCCCGGCGCCGAGGAACGCCCGAAGGTGATCCGGCCGCCGCGCGGTCATTCCGTCTGGCGCGCCGACGATGCCGGCGGCCGGCCGATGCGCGAGCCGCGCGATCCAAACGCCGCCCCCCGTCCGCCGCGCGACGCCGCCGAGCGTCCCGTGCGGGACCGTCCTGTGAGGGAACGTCCTGCCCGCAGCTTCGGCGATGGTCCGCCGCGCGCCGACGGTGACCGTCCGATGCAGCGCCGCCGTCCCGACGCGGAGGTGACCGGCTGGTCGCCGCCGCAGGGTCCGGTCACCGCCACCGACAAGCCGAGCCGCCGCATGGCGGCGCGCGCCCGCGACGCCGCCACGCTGGGCGACGACGCCCCGGCGCGGCCGTCCCGCGACCGCCCGTCGTCCGGCGACCGCACGCCCTATGCCGGCCGTCCGCGCAGCGACGAGCGGCCCGCCCCGCGCGGCCGCGGCGACTTCGCCGACCGTCCGCCGCGCCGGTCCGCCGACGGTCCCGCCCGGCCGCCGCGCCGCACCACGGTGGAGGGCGCCGAGCGCCCCGTCCGCGCCCCGCGCGCCGGCGGCGACCGTCCCTACACGCCCCGTCCGCCACGCGCGGAAGGCGAGCGCACCTACAAGCCGCGCGCGCCGCGGGCCGAGGGTGACCGTCCCGCCCGTGCCCCCCGCGCCGACGGCGAGCGCACTTACAAGCCGCGGGCTCCACGCGCCGAGGGCGATCGTCCCGCCCGCGCGCCCCGCGCCGAGGGCGAGCGGACCTACAAGCCGCGCGCTCCCCGTGCCGAGGGTGAGCGCACCTACACGCCGCGCCCGCCTCGCGCCGAAGGCGAGCGCACCTACAAGCCGCGGCCGCCGCGCGCCGATGGTGACCGTCCCGCCCGCGCCCCCCGCGCCGAGGGCGAGCGGACGTACACGCCCCGCGCGCCCCGCGCTGAGGGCGAGCGGTCGTACACCCCGCGTCCGCCCCGCGCGGAGGGCGAGCGCACCTACAAGCCGCGTCCGCCGCGGGCCGACGGCGACCGTCCCGCCCGTCCGCCGCGGGCCGACGGTGACCGTCCCGCCCGTCCGCCGCGCGCCGGCGGTCCCGCTGGCGCCGGTCGTCCGGCCGGCAGCGGCCGGCCTGGCGGCAAGCCGTCGTTCGGCGGCGACCGGCCGCGTCCGTCCGGCCCGCCGAAGGGTCGCCCGGCCGGTAGCACCCGCGGCGGTGGACCCAAGGGTAGCGGCCCGAAGGGTGGTCCGCGCAGTGGCGGTCCGAAGGGCCGTCCGGCCGGTGGCGCGCCGCGCGGCCGTCCGCGCGACGGCCAGTAACCTCTAGGCGTCCGGGAGTTCGGCGGTGCGCATCGTCGGCGGACGCTTTCGCGGCGCAGCGCTCGCCACGCCCACCGACCGCACCACGCGGCCGACCTCCGACCGGCTGCGCGAGAGCCTGTTCAACATCCTCGCGCACGCCTATGACGACCCGGCCACCGACGCCCGCGTCATCGACCTGTTCGCCGGCACCGGCGCGCTCGGGCTCGAGGCGATGTCGCGCGGCGCCCAGTACTGCCTGTTCGTCGAGGACGCCGGGTCGGCGCGGGCGCTGATCCGCCGCAATGTCGAGACGCTGTCGCTCACCGGCACGACGCGGATCTTCCGCCGCGACGCCACCAAGCTCGGGCCCTGCGCGCCGGTCGACCCGTTCGACCTCGCCTTCCTCGACCCGCCCTACGGCAAGGGCCTCGGCGACAAGGCACTCGCCGCCCTTGTCGGCGGTGGCTGGCTGAAGGACGGCGCGCTCGCCGTGCTCGAGGAAGAGGCCGCCGCCGAGGTCACGATCCCGCCCGCCTTCGACGTCGAGGAACGCCGCACCCAGGGCGACACGGCGCTGACGTTCCTGAGATATTCGAAGGCGGCCTGACGCGGCCGGGTCCGCGCGTTCGCGCGGCTGCCGTTAACTGCTCGGCGGAACAGCCGCGCCGGCACCGGAACCCGGATTTTCGATCGGTGGGTCGGGGAAGTGAACGTTGGGGATTGCAAACCACAGATCTCCGAAGCCCGACTCGTCGTCCCGATCCGCCCACTCCCTCGCAATCCGATCTGCTGCTTCAGTCGCGTTCGCGTCCCGGAAATCGAGGATGTACTCCCAGAACTGTCCGGGATGAGCGGAACCCTGCACGACGCATGCACCCCTTTCGAGAATGCGCTCGATGCAGAGAGCAGTTGCGCTTTGCAGAGCCGCCCCTGTCAGACCGAAATCATGCTTGAAGACCGGGACAATCTGCCAGAGGCCGATGGCATCGACGTCCAACTCGAGGGGGATCCGTCGAACCCAATCGCTGAGCGGCGTTCCCCAGTGCCGGTGAAGTGGTTCTTCTACCGTCATGGCGTGTGTTCGCAACGTCGAGTTCGCGGTTACCGGGGATAGCCGTCTTTCTATAGGCGCCGCACCGTCCGCAGCGGCGAGCCCGCCGCCGCGATGCGTGTGAGCGCCTCCGCCACCGATTCCACCACGACCTCCATGTGGAAGCCGCTGGCGTGGAGAAGGCGGCCCTCGTCGAGCATCAGGCCGACGTGGCCGGGCCAGAACACGAGGTCGCCGCGCCAGAGCCGCGAGCGGCGGCCGTCGTCCGGGGCGGCGTCGAGGGGGAGTTCGTCGCCGAGCACCGCCTCCTGCTGGTCGCTGTCGCGCGGGGCGGCGACGCCGGCCATGCGCAGCGACAGCTGCACGAGGCCGGAGCAGTCGAGGCCCAGCGTGGTGGCGCCGCCCCACAAATAGGGTGTGCCGACCAGTCGCTCGGCGACCGCGACGAAATCGGCCGCGCGGGCGTCCGCCGGCTCGAGGTGGCGGGCGATCACCGCGCCGCCGCCATTGGCGAGCACGGCGTAGAGCGTGCCGCGCCGCTCTTCCTCGCGCACGACGCTGACGCCGGCGCCCATCGACAGGTGACCGAGGGCCGGAAGCTTCAGGTCGGGGCCGGGGTAGCGGAAGGTGCGGAGTGCCGCCACGCGGTGCGTCGGCGCCGGCTCGGGCGGGCCGAGCATGTCGGCGGGCAGGTAGCCGACATAGCCGTCGCGGGAAAGCTCGCCCCACGCCCAGCCCTCGATCGTCTCCTCGTAGATCGTCACGAGGTCGCCCGAGAGCGCCTCGCTGTCGAGGGGGGCGTCGAAGCGCGGCGCCCGGTGCAGCGGGGCGGACGCCGCCACCACCCGGCGAGCCTCGCCGTCGACATAGCGGTCGGCGGCGACGACGCCCTCGAGGCGACGCGCCGCGAGGTCGGGGCGGGCCGGCGTGACGCGGCGGTCGAGAGTGGGGGCGTCGCTCACCGGGTCAGGCCGCCCGGCCGCGGGCTTCGAGCTCCCGCATCGCGGCGGCGTCGCGCAGCGACAGGTCCGGATAGTCCGGATCGCTGCCGACCTCCGGCAGGATGCGCCAGGAGCGGGCGCACTTGGCGCCGGTCGCGAGCGCCGGCACCACGGCGACGCCCGCCACCTCGTCGAGGCGGAAGGCGTCGGCCGGACCGTCCTCGGCCGACAGCGTCGCATCGCTGGTGATGCAGATCTCGGCGAGGTCGAGGCCGGCGAGGGCCGCGCGCAGCTCGGCGTCGGTGACGTGCACGATCGGGGCCGCCTCCAGCGAGGCGCCGATGCGCTTCTCGCGCCGCTCGATCTCGAGCGCGCCGGTGACGACGCGGCGCACCAGCCGCACCTTGCGCCACTTCTCGGCGAGTGCCTCGTCGCGCCACGACGCCGGCACCTCGGGGAACAGGCGCAGGTGCACCGAACCGTCCTCGGAGGGGTGCAGGGACTGCCACGTCTCCTCGGTGGTGAACGGCAGCACCGGCGCGAGCCAGGCCGTCACCGCCTCGAAGATCGTCCTGATCACCGCGAGTGCCGCCTGCCGCCGCTTCGACGACCACGGGTCGCAGTAGAGCGTGTCCTTGCGGACGTCGAAATAGAAGGCCGAGAGGTCGACCGTCATGAACATCGTCACCGCCGAGACGGCGCGCTTGAAGTCGTAGGCGAGGTAGGCCTCGCGCACGACCTGGTCGAGCTCGGCGAGCCGGTGCAGCATCAGCCGCTCGAGCTCCGGCATCTCGCCGTGCGCAAGTGCGAAGCCCTCGTCGTGGGCGAGCGAGCCCAGCATCCAGCGCAGCGTGTTGCGCAGTTTGCGGTAGGTGTCGGCGGTGGACTTGATGATCTCCGGGCCGATGCGCTGGTCGTCGGCATAGTCGGCCGACAGCACCCACAGGCGCAGGATGTCGGCGCCGTACTGCTTGATGACGTCCTGCGGCGCCACCGTGTTGCCGAGCGACTTCGACATCTTCCGCCCGTCCTCGGCCATGGTGAAGCCGTGGGTGACGACGGTGTCGTAAGGCGCGCGGCCGCGGGTGCCGCAGCTCTCGAGCAGCGAGGAGTGGAACCAGCCGCGGTGCTGGTCGGAGCCTTCGAGGTAGACGTCGGCCGGCCACTTCAGGTCCGGGCGCATCTCCAGCACGAAGGCGTGGGTGGAGCCGGAATCGAACCAGACGTCGAGGATGTCGTCGACCTTCTCCCAGGCGTCGAGGTCGTTGACGAGGCCGCCGAGGAAGCGCTCGCGGGCGTCGTCGGTGAACCACGCGTCGGCGCCCTCGGCAGCGAAGGCCGTGGTGATGCGGGCGACGAGCTCGTCATTGGCGGTAAAGCCCGGCCCCGGTGCCACCTGCTCGGTCGTGGTGTTGCGGAACACCGCGATCGGCACGCCCCAGGCGCGCTGGCGCGACACCACCCAGTCCGGCCGGTTCTCGATCATGCCGCGCAGCCGGTTCTGCCCGGCGGGCGGCACGAAGCGGGTCGCCGCGATGGCGGCGAGCGCCCGGGTGCGCAGGGAATCAGTCTTGTTCGGCGCGAACCCTCCCCCCTCGCGGGGGAGGGCAGGGAGGGGGGGAGCGGCAGATTCGGCATCGGATTGGGGCGAAGATTCTATCTCGCCGCGCTCCCGCGCGCCGGCCCCCCCTCCCGTCGCGCCTTCGGCGCGCCGACCTCCCCCGCCGGGGTGGAGGGTTTCGGCCGCCGTCCACCCGTGCAACTCCCTGTCCATGGCGATGAACCACTGCGGGGTGTTGCGGAAGATCACCGGCTTCTTCGAGCGCCAGGAGTGCGGGTACTGGTGCTTGAGGCGGCCCCGCGCCACCAGCATGCCGGCGGCGACCAGCGCGTCGATGACGGCCTGGTTGGCGTCGCCCTTGTCGCCCTTGTCGGTGATGACGCGGCGGCCCTCGAAGCCGGGCGCGTCGGCGGTGAAGAAGCCGTCGGCGTCGACGGTGTAGGGGATGCGGGTGTCGATGCCGGCGTCGGCCAGCACGCGGCCGTGCGCCATCCACACCTCGAAGTCTTCGACGCCGTGGCCGGGGGCCGTGTGCACGAAGCCGGTGCCGGCCTCGTCGGTGACGTGGTCGCCGGGCAGCAGCGGCACCGCGAAGTCGTAGCCGAGGGCGGCGAGGGGGTGGCGGCAGACCATGCCGCTCAGCGTCTCAGCCGGCACATCGAAGAGGCGCTCGTAGCTCTCCTCGGGGACACGTGCCGCCTTGAACAGATCGGCGGCGAGCGCATCGGCGAGCACGTAGGTCTCGCCGCTCTTCGCCCAGTTGTCCGAGCGGGTCTCGCCGACACGGTAGAGCCCGTAGGCCACCTTCGGCGAATAGGAGATTGCGCGGTTGCCCGGGATCGTCCAGGGCGTCGTGGTCCAGATGACGACACTAGACCCGACAAAGGCTTCTTTAAGTTCTATCGGATCGGCAAATTTCTCAAAGTTGTTGGTTAGGGTTCCGAAGAGAAACGCATCATCATTTGACACCTTGCTCACTGGAAACTTCACGAAGATCGTGTCGCTCTGGTAGTCCTGATACTCGACCTCGGCCTCGGCGAGCGCCGTCTTTTCGACGACCGACCACATCACCGGCTTCGAGCCGCGATAGAGCTGGCCGCTCGTGGCGAACTTCAGGAGCTCGCCGGCGATGACGGACTCGGCCTCGTAGGCCATCGTCAGGTAGGGGTCGTCGAAGTCGCCGACGACGCCGAGGCGCTGGAATTCCTCGCCCTGCACCTTCACCCAGTGCTCGGCGAACTGCCGGCACTCGCGGCGGAACTCGACGACCGGCACGGCGTCCTTGTCCTGGCCCTTGGCGCGGTACTGTTCCTCGATCTTCCACTCGATCGGCAGGCCGTGGCAGTCCCAGCCGGGCACGTAGTTGGAATCGCGCCCGAGCATCTGCATCGAGCGCGTGATCACGTCCTTCAGCGTCTTGTTGAGGGCGTGGCCGATGTGGAGGTTGCCGTTGGCATAGGGCGGGCCGTCGTGCAGCACGAACAGCGGGCGGCCCTTCGCCTCCTCGCGCAGCCGCCGGTAGAGGCCGATCGCATTCCAGCGGGCGAGGATCTCCGGCTCGCGCTGCGGCAGGCCGGCGCGCATCGGGAAGGCCGTCTCGGGCAGGAACAGCGTTTCGGAATAGTCGCGCTCGGCGGCGGTCGCCGGAGGGGTCGTCTCGTTCATCGGGTGTCCGTTCGGGCGGTCGAAAATCGGGGCTGTCGCGGCGCGGGACGTGGCTCCGGCGGGCCGCGATGGTGGGAAGGAAACCCGGCCTCCTCGCGCGGAAAGACCCCCGCGCCTCAGAGAGAGGCCGGGCCGGTAATTCGCCGCCGCATCGTCCACCGCGCACCCATGCGCCGCCTTCTAGCAGCGCCGCGGCGGCGACGGAAGCGGAGAGGCGCGGGGAGGCGAGGCCAGGCGAGTGGCGAGTGCGTCGCGCGACGCTTGAGCCGCGCCTCCGGCGCGCACTCTTGCGCTGGGTCCCGGATCGGCGCTCGGCTGCGCCTCGCTTGTCCGGGATGACGACACGGAAAATCACGAGCTGGGGAAGTCGCCGCACTCGGGCGGGGGCGCCGCCGCCATTGGTGGTTGTCACCGCTGCTCCTGCCCCCTATGAGAGTTTCGTGCAACCCGTTGCTTTCGCCGGTCTTTAGCCAGAATTGCTCGGTCTCTCGAAGTCGTGGCGACGATGGTTTTCGGCGGCCGGCCCACTCTGTCCCGTGAGGAGTCGCCCATGAAGCTTTCCGTCGCCTCGCTCGCCATCGCCGGCGCCGTGCTCCTCGCTGGCGCCGCCCTGCCCACCACCGGCGAGGCCCAGGGCGTCAGCCGGCAACAGCACTGCTCGAGTGGCAGCTTCACGCTGCGCTTCACCGCCACCTACACCGAGCAGGGCCAGGGCAAGGACGTCGTCAAGCAACTCGACGTCGATCTCGAGGCCGACCGCCGCTCCGACTTCAAGTCCGGCCAGAAGGTGACCTTCTTCGTCGACGGCAAGAAGGTCGGCGTGGCCGGCTTCAAGGCCGACCGCAACGGCGACCTCGACGCCGAGGTGAAGCTGCGCTCGAAGGACGGCAAGAGCTTTCCGACCGTGAAGAACGGCTCGAAGGTGAGCGCCGAGGTCCGCAACGTCACCGTCGCGAGCTGCAACCTCTGAGCCCACGCGCTGCGGCCTCCGGCGGCGGTGGGCCGCCGCCGGACTTGGGGCGGAGGCGTCAGTGCGGGGCACCCGCGAGTGGGTGGCCGGCGAGGGCTCTGTCGAAAGTCACAAGTCGGAAGCCGTCGACCTGACATTGGGCCAGCAGCAGGCGGTCAAATGGGTCGCGTGTCGGCGGCTCCGGAAATACCTCGGCAAGGGCGTGGCGCTCGTTGATCTCGACGATCTCCGCGCCCAGTTCCTTCAACAAGCGTGGGAGCGCGTCGAGGGGAAATGTCAGGCGCAGCTTGCCGAGCCTGTGCTTGATGGCGATTTCCCATAGCGTGGCTACGCTTCCTCGAAGCGCGCTCGCCGGGTCGCTGAGCAGGCTCAAGGTATTGGCCGAAAGAGGCGCGTCCCCCTGCTGCAGCAGGGCGAGAACGATGTGGGTGTCGAGAAGCAATCTCACGTCTTGTCAGGGAGCGGCTGCAGCAGGAAGTCCTCCGGCAGGGGATCGTCGAAATCATCCGAGATGTACTCGACGAGCCGCTCGAGCCCGTGTTCGCGCTTGAACGCTTCGATGGCTTCCAGATTGATCCCGCCGCGTGGCCGATGTGGCACGATATCGAAGACCGGGCGGCCGTTGCGGGTGACGACGATCGTCTCGCCTTCCTCGACCTCGCGGGCGAGTTCGGTGAGGCGGTTCTTCGCATCGCGGATGGACACCGTTTTCATTCGAAGATTGTAGCCACATGTAGCCACATTCTCAAGGCGCCGGATGGTCGGCATACCGGCATGCTTGCATGTCGGCATGCGCCGCCGTAGCTTGGTGGCCGTCATCGCCGCGCGCCGGCGTCGCGGCCGCCTCCCCGGCCATCGCCGCGGCCCGCCCTGTGCATGACCACTGTTCCGATGCCGTCCCCGGAGGTTCCCCGTGACCGAAGCCGAAGCCGCCGTGCGCGCCGATCTCGCCGCCGTCTACCGCCTGATCGCCCACTTCGGCCTGGACGACCTCATCCACACCCACGCCTCCGCCCGCATCCCGCACGAGCCGGACACGCTTCTGATCAACCGCTACGGCGACCTTTTCCGCGAGGTGCAGCCGGAGCGGCTCGCCGTCATCGACCATTCCGGCCGGTTGGTGCGCGGCGAGCAGGTGCCGATCAACACCGCCGGCGTCGTCATCCACACCGCCATTCATGCGGCGCGGCCGGAGGTCGCCTGCGTCATCCACACCCACACGGCAGCGGGCGTGGCGGTGAGCTGCCTCGAAGAAGGGCTGTTGCCGCTCAATCAGACGGCGCTGCAGTTCCACGGCGACGTCGGCTATCACGAGTTCGAGGGCATTGCCCTCGACCGCGACGAGCAGGAGCGCCTCGTCGCCGATCTCGGCTCGTTCAATCAACTGATCCTGCGCAATCATGGGCTCCTGACCGTCGGCAAGACGGTCGGCGAGGCGTTCGCGCGCATGTACAATCTCGAGCAATCCTGCCGCATCCAGCTGGCGGCGATGGCCACCGGCCGGCCGCTCAGGATGCCGACGGCGGCCGTCATGGAGCGCACGGTTCGCCAGTTCGCCGCCGACCCGGACGGCGCCGCCGAGCTCGAATGGGCGGCGCTGCGGCGGCTGGCGGACGGGGCGTTCGGGTGAGAAGGCCGGCAGTCGGCAGTCGGCAGTCGGCAGTGGGCAGTGGGCAGTGGGCAGCGAGGCGCGTCCCTCCCCTGACAGGCAGGGCTATCGCATTTGGGCGAGGGCGTTGAGGAGGTAGTCGTCCTCCCAGGCGCAGCGCTTGAAGCGGCGGCGGATCGGGGTCTTCGGATCGTCGATGGCTCTTGCGATGTTGAGGGCGCAG